>Ga0181612_109215_pt1 | contig 22558 bp, 15 predicted proteins | sample HoacroProtozoa21_FD_119630 | JGI IMG/M metagenome (GOLD analysis project Ga0181612, IMG submission 119630) | Hoatzin crop microbial communities from Cojedes, Venezuel. Combined Assembly of Gp0051906, Gp0051904, Gp0051908
CGATATTTTCGCCCATTTACTAACATCTATGACGAAGCACAGTATGCCGAAGACATCGTTTCTCTTGCTGCACAATTTGGTGAAGGTTGGTTGCTCCCGGCTGATATAATTGGTTATCTGCAATCTGGAGTGCGCCATGTGGTTTCGTTACAACCTTTTGGTTGCATAGCTAACCATATCGTTTCTAAGGGAATTGAGAAAAAACTGCACAAATTATATCCACAGCTAAATCTACTATCTCTAGACTTTGATTCAGGTGTAAGTGCAGCAAATGTAGATAATAGATTACTCCTTTTTTTAAATGACCTATTTCCTGCAAACAAGCCTTCAATAGGTGCAACTAGTGAGTAGCGGTATCTAAGGGATAAATAAGGCCGTGATAAGCGTGACTTTATGTGGGATATCATCTGCAGTAGCCCATTCAAACTCGACACCTAATAAATCATGCGCAGCAGAGATGACATCAAATCCTGCGGCTTCAAGCGACATGCGCAATAACTTAGGATAACGACATGCGACCTCTTGACACCTACAACAATTATGGCACAAAGTGCAACGTCCAGTGAAACTTCGGCTCTTAGGATATTGGTGTTCCATTTCATATAGATAGGGTAACAACGAATACCAAATGTAATCTATAGCATGCTTCACATCTTGTCCACTCTGGATGCTATCTGCATTAAATATGGCGGTACTAGACATTAACATTACCCTATCATAGCCATCTGAAAGCAATTTCACATCAAAATCAAAGGGTGGACACCCCCATGATTTCCCATATTGCGGACATTGGGCACAAAATGCCTCTACTTGCTCAATTTTGCGATACTTTTCCACAAACAGAGATGCATTACAAACTGTTTTGTGATGAATAACATGAAACATATTTGCAAATGTAGGCAAAAGGCCATACATTTGCAACAAACATTTAGCACATTATGAAAGATTATGATAACATCACAAATATAGTGTTTGACTTGGGTGGCGTCATATTTCGTCTAGACAAGGAACTTGCTATAACAAGGTTCAAAGAAATAGGTGTTACCAATGTAGAAAGTTATCTAGATGACTATGAGCAAAAAGGTATCTTTGGAGAACTAGAAAGTGGAGCTATCAGTGCAAAACAATATTGCGAGCAATTGAGCCAGATAGCACAGAAGGAACTCTCTATGGATCAATTAGAATACGCTTGGACAGGCTATGTAGCAGAACTATTTCAACGAAATTTTGATGCCTTAGTCAAATTGCGAAATTGTGGTTATCGATTAGCACTGCTATCTAACACGAATCCATTTATGATGCACTGGGCACTCAGTGAGAGGTTTGATGGAAATGGGCATGGCTTAAAATACTATTTCGACCATCTCTATTTGAGTTTTGAAATGGGCATGATGAAGCCTAATGAAGAGATATTTAAAACCATGCTTAGAGGAGAAAAAGTGCCAGCACAGCAAGTGCTATTTATCGATGACAGTAGCCGCAACTGCGCTGCAGCCGCAAGTCTAGGTATCAAAACAATAAATCCACCGAATGGTAGTGATTGGACTATTCGCCTTTTTGAACTACTCGGATTACAATCGGATTGATACTAAACGATTCATTAATAATCTGAACATTTCAAATTTCCCCAAAAATGATAAGGGCGGCAAAGAGTTCATCACCTTTACCGCCCTTGATAGCTATTAGTTAGCGCAAATCTATTCCCTAGATAGCACAATATCTACATTTGTAAAAATATTGTGCTGATGTATTATCCTCCAGCTTGCAAGAAGAAGGGGCACAAACTTTCAAGGTAAATGATTGCGATACCTGCCAAATAGCCCGCCATAGCAATTAGCGTGATGCGTTTCAAGTACCAGAAGAATGGAATCTTCTCGATACCCATAGCCACCACACCAGCAGCCGAACCGATGATGAGCAACGATCCACCCACACCAGCACAGAAGGCTAGCAAATGCCAGAACAAACCATCTTCGATAAAGCTGAGGTAATATGGGTCAATTCCTCCTCCCATAGCTGCATAACCATCAAACATCTTCATACATGCAGCGACCAAAGGCACATTATCAACAATCGATGATAGGTAGCCGATAAGAGTTGCCATAATGACAGGTTCATGGATATGAGTATCCATACCCTTAGCCACAGTGCTTAGCACGCCAGCTTGGTTGAGAGCAGACACAGCCATAAGAATTCCCAAGAAGAAAAGGATAGTAGGCATATCAATAGCTTTAACGGCTGTTGACACTTTGCCACCTAGTTTAGGATCAATCTTATAGATACGAACCCAAATCTCGGTCACACACCAAATGACACCCAACGAAATCATAATGCCCATGAATGGGGGAAGCCCAGTGAGGGTCTTAAACAATGGCACAAATAGCAAGCCAGCAACACCAAGTATAAGCATGGCCTTGCTAAGATTGGGATGCTCCTCTGCCATCTGAGGATTCTTTTGAGCATTTGTGACAACTTGCTGAATTCGCCCTTCCTTAACAAAGAATTGGGCAATGAACACAGGAATAACAAGAGCTACGATGCTGGGGATGAGCAGATTGATAATTAGTCCCATAGAGGACACCTTCTCGTCCATCCACAGCATGATAGTGGTCACGTCACCAATGGGAGAGAAGGCTCCTCCCGCGTTGGCAGCGATAACAATCATACCCGCAAACAGCCAGCGCTCTTTTTGGTCGGTCAGCAGTCGGCGTAACATCATCACCATAATAATGGTGGTGGTCATATTGTCGAGAACGGCCGACATCACAAAAGCAACACTGCTTAATATCCACAATAGGTGGCGTTTGTTGCGTGCGTGAATGTGTTCGGTAATGAAAGTGAAGCCACCATAACGGTCGATAATCTCCACGATGGTCATAGCGCCAATGAGAAAGACAAGAATCTCGCAAGTCTCACCAAGCTGAGCCACAATACCTTCGTGCATTTGTTCATCGCCCGAAAATAGGGCATACACTGTCCAAAGGACCCCACACATAAGCAGAGCAAAAGTTGCTTTGTTGATGTGCAGAGGGTGTTCACATGCGATTAGCAAATAGCCAATCACAAAAATAACAATCATTGCTGCAATCATAGCAGTCTCTAAAATTTAAATTGGTTAACTAGTAATAATTAATATATAGAATTTTTTTTAAAAAGATGTTTCGAATATTTATAGAACCAGCACCAATCCTAATGGAATTCTCAACATATTACTTTTTATGAATAGCAGTAGGGATCTTATTCGCCCAATCTCATTGAATTGGCGCTCTCTATAATTTTTTATAAACTACGTTCTAACGTCTAACTATCAGCGAAGCCTATCACTGTCAATTAGTTTTCGCTTATCACGCGACATTGCATGATGAGCAAGCATCAAGAACACAATTGCTAGAATTGGCAGAGCATTGGTGTGACACCAATGTACACTAATATCAGCATTAGGGTTGCTCTCAGGCACCATAAATGCTTGCACTCCAATAGCAACGAGCAAGGCAATAGCAATAATGATATCCACAAAAGTAATTGTCATCTGCCGTTGTAAATTACGATATTGGAATATAGCAACGAAAGCCAATATGATAATTAGAGCAATAAGAATGGTCAGTAGAGGGTCAATATGGTATGTACCAGGCAAACCCGTTTTTAGTGCACCATATAGAAAATAATCACCGCCAGCAGTAAATGTTAGGGCTGGAAAGCAGGCAAAAACGGCCATCAAAATGATGGTAATGAGTAGGAAAAGTGTCTGAATACGTTGAATTACCATAACAATTTATTTTTATAAAGATGATTAATTGACTTCTATTTTGCAGAATCTGTTGTTCTCTCTCGGAATGATTCTGAAAAAGACTTGGCAAAATTACGGAATTTTTTCCATAATTATCATATTTAAGACAATTATTTTCGCTTTTAACCTTTTTTATTGCTACTTTTGCATAATAGTTGTTGATTAATAATTTTTTAAAAAATCACAAAAAGCACTGAAGCACATGACACAGCAGAAGGTAATCAGCCTATTTCAACAAGCGGTTGACGATTTAGATAACCAAGCGATGGGTGATGCAATGATCCATTTGAAAGAGTTGGCACGTCAGGCCAATCGTGCTGATTTGTCTGATGAACTATCTCAACGTCAAATCTCTTATGCACTTATGTTAAAGTATTTGTCAAAAGGGGTGCAAGATCCAGCACGGGGCTCAATTATGAATAATATCCGAGAAAATTTATATCTATTGGCTGATCGCCTACTGATAGAGCTCTTGAGTGCAGACTCTAAAGAAGTATTTTATGTGAGAAATAGAGAGTTGAGCTCTCAATCACTTTCTACGTTATTTGATACCTATCGCTCGAGCGTAAAAAACATGCGGCAACAACGCGAAAATGACATTGAATCAAAACTTCAACAAGTCGAAATACAAGAAACACAGATTTTTAACAAAATATGGAGTTCATTCCCATTAACGGCCGAAGATGCTGAAAAGATTAGACAGCACATAATAGATAGCGAAATGCCTGAACATTGTCGCTGTCTAATGGTAACTGCATTGTTTGTAGGGCTAATGAAATTTTATGATGAAAACAAATTGAAGCTACTACTAGAAAGCTATTGGGAAGTTGACGATCCACAAATACAATTGCGATCTCTGATATGTGCAGTTTTAACCATAGTGGCTCATCAAAAGCGAATTTTATTGTCCAACAACTTGGCTTCTCGTATAGAGATTTTATTAGAACAACCTCATGTCACTCAAGATTTATGGGACATACAGATGCAGCTTGCACGCACACGGAACACCGAAAATGTGACCAAACAAATTAAAGAGGACTTGATTGGGAATTTAATGAAATTGCGCTCAGGGCTAATGGACAAATTGCAAAGTTCGGATGTAGCGACAATGGATCCTCTGAACGAAATTGAGGGTAATCCAGAATGGCAGCAGTGGCTAGAAGAGAGCGGTATAGGACAACGCATTGAGGCATTCAACCAGATGCAACAAGAGGGAAACGATGTGTTTATTGCCACTTTTTCTCATTTGAAGTCATTCCCATTCTTCCAAACCATGAGCAATTGGTTTCTACCATTTCACAAGCAACATAGTCTATTGCTTCACTTGAGCACTATAGCAGATACCATTGTGGATGCGCCCTATTTGTGCAATAGCGATAAATATTCGTTCTGTTTATCGCTTAACGCACTGCCAGAAGCACAACGAAACATTATGTCAGCACAATTGGCTGAGCAGAATACGGCCCTCAATATGGCATTGAATGAGAATGTGAATAGTCAACACAACCGACGTACTGGCATCATCAATGCATTTGTGCAAGATTTATATCGTTTTTTTAAGTTATTCTCTCGCCGACATGAATTTATCCGAGTGCTAGATAAAAAAGATATTGACTTGACCAATCTAGCGATTTTAGGAAATAGCGTTAGTGATAAGCACATCATCCTTTTGCTGGGCGAATTTTATTTAAAAAATAGATTCTATAAAGATGCCATTAAATGCTACAGCAAATTGGAAGCTGGTCATCAAATCGATAGTGACATTATATACCAGAAAATTGGGTTTGCTTATCAAAGAATCGGCAATTACACAGAAGCGTTAAAATATTATCAACGCTTTGACCTATTGCATGAGGATAATGTATGGAATCTGCGCCACATGGCTAGTTGCCTGCGTGAACTAGGCGATATTGATAAGTCTATGGACTATTATCGTAAAGCCGAAAAATTGGCCCCCGACAATATTAATCTAGCATTAAATATTGGTCATTTTTTGCTTGAGCAGAGCCGTTATCAAGAAGCTCTACAGCAATATTATAAGGTAGATTTGATGGGAGACTCCAACCACCACCGAGCTTGGCGACCTATTGCTTGGTGCTCTTTCTTGTTAAAGAATTATGACCGAGCCAATGATTACTACGAAAAAATCATTGCACACGACACCCCCAAAGCACAAGACCTACTCAATTGGGGACACGTGAAACTATGTCAAAAAAACATACAGGATGCAATAAACACCTATCGCCAAGCATGGACTAAACTAAATAAAGACTCTACACAATTTCGTAAAATGTTTAAAGCAGATAGTCCAGAATTATTAAGTCAAGGAGTATCGGCTACCGACCTAATACTCATACCTGATGCTGTATGCAATGCACAATCTTTAATATCTTGAATTGTATGCCACTCATCACTATCATCAGTTGCCATGATTGATCAAGCCACTATCCAACAAATAATAGATGCCGCAGATATCGTTGATGTAGTTAGCGATTTCGTTACACTCAAGCGCAGAGGATCCAACTGGGTAGGCTTATGCCCATTCCACAACGATCGCAACCCATCGTTCTATGTATCACGTGCTAGAGGCATTTGTAAATGCTTTAGTTGTGGTGAAGGAGGAAGTGCTATAAACTTCATTATGAAGCATGAGCAATTGACCTATCCCGAAGCACTACGCTACCTTGCTCGAAAATATCACATTGAAATTCAAGAAAAAGAGCTTACTGATGAGCAACGCCAACAGCAAAGCCAACGAGAGTCAATGCTCATGCTCAACAAATGGGCTTGCCAATACTTTGAACAACAATTGCATGAGACCCAAGAAGGAGAAGAAATAGGGATGAGCTACTTTCGTGAACGTGGATTTAATGAAGCCACCATTCGTGAATTTCATTTAGGATACTCGCCATCAACACGAGATCAAATGTATCGAGCAGCCATCCAACAGGGATATAATCGTGAATTGTTGTTCTCAACAGGATTGTGCATCGAGGATGATCATGGTGATGGGTACGACCGATTTAGGGGACGGGTAATATTTCCAATCTTTAACTTATCGGGCCAAGTCATTGCCTTTGGTGGACGCACTTTGCGGCAAGGCGATAAAACTGCGAAATATGTTAACTCACCAGAATCAATTGTCTATAACAAACGTGACATATTATATGGCATCTATCAGGCAAAAAAAGAGATAACCCATCAAGATAAATGCTATATAGTTGAGGGATATGCTGATGTAATATCGATGCATCAAGCAGGATTTAAAAATGTTGTAGCTTCGTCTGGCACAGCATTGACAGATGGACATATCAGAGTTATAAGGCGTTTCACGTCTAATGTTACCGAAATGTTTGATGGAGATGCAGCAGGAGTGCATGCAGCTATGCGAGGGGTTGATATGCTACTCAGCGAGGGGTTAAACATTAAAGTTTTACTGCTCCCTGACAATCACGATCCTGATAGCTTTGTACGCTCTCGCAACGCTACAGAAGTAAAGGAATTTATTGATCACAATGAAACTGATTTTATTAGTTTTAAATCACACATACTTTTAGGAGATGCCCAAGATGACCCAATTAAACGAGCAACAGCTATCAATGAAGTCGTTAAAAGTATCTCGCTAATTCCATCTGAAATATCTCGTTCTGTATATGTCCAGCAATGTAGCCGCTTGTTTGGAGTTGGCGAAAATGTACTATTCAGGGCTATCAAGCGACAACTTGCATCTAATCATGTTAGGCACAATACGCCCACACCCAATCAGCCACCCAAATCAATCGTTGATTCCGAAAAGACTATTGATGATAATAGCATCGTTACCACACAAGAGCTTGCCATCATCCGTCTCATTATTAAGTATGGGATGTGCTATATGTGCAATGTGCAAGATGCCAATGGAAACTTAAGGCCAGTGTCAGTAATTGAATATTTGCAAGGAGAATTGTCGCTTGATGATATTCAATTTAGTCACCCCTTATATGCCCAGATTTTTGATATGGCCGTTAATCGGCTATCTGATTTTTATCAAGATTTGGATAATTTCACCCATCAAATCGAAACGCAAACACAACTTAACACTCAAGAAGAGGTCGCACAGTTTGAAAACAAGATAGCCAATGAGGGTGGCATGGATAGTCAAGCTATTATCGAAGCCTTGCAGCACAATCAAGAGCAAGCCAAGGCAAGAGTTTCAGCTATTGTTCATGACAAAGTGCTACAATGGCGCACACAATATCTGCAGCATTGGTTCTGCTCGCTTCCACAAGATGATATACGCCAATTGGCCTGTCAATTGGCTGCAGATTCGTGGCAGTTAAGTAAAATACATGCCCAACAAGCAACCATTGTTACAGAACGTGACCGTCTTGCTGACATTGTTCCCCAAGCAATTTTTGGATGGAAAAATGCCCTATTAACTAAGCGCATCGACCATTTGCAACAGCAACTAGCTAACGCATCACCACAACAGCAAGACAGTATCTTGCAGCAACTGCAGCAATGCTTAACAATCCGCAGTCAATTAGCAACCTATATGGGTGAACGTGTGATTATGCCATAACATAAAGGTGATTGATACAAACCAATACGTAACCAATATAAAACAAAATATAATGAAAAAAATTCTATTGAGCATAATGTCTTTTTGTTGTATATATACAATGGCGCAAGCTATGACTCTTGAGCAATTACGAACTCCTGATACAACTGGGCTAGCTGTAACTAGGCAAGAGTACAAAGCATTGACATTTATATACCAATATATGCCAATTGCAGATATCACTGACTATTCAACGGCATTTCATCTTGCCAATATCAGAACCACATTAAGAACGAGAGATGAAATGCCATGGGGTAAACAAATTCCAGATTTACTATTCAATCATTTTGTTATGCCCTTAAGGGTGAATAACGAAGCATTGGATTTGTCAAGAATCATCTTCTATAAAGAATTGAGAGAACGTGTCAAAGGACTTACTATGGAGCAAGCCATTCTTGAAGTCAACCATTGGTGCCATGAACATGTCACCTACCAACCAAGCGACGCAAGAACACTATCACCGTTAGCTTGTATGGCTACGGCCATAGGTCGATGTGGTGAGGAGTCCACTTTCACAGTAGCGGCTCTGCGAGCTATTGGCATTCCCGCTCGACAAGTTTACACTCCACGATGGGCACACACTGATGATAATCATGCTTGGGTTGAAGCATGGGCTAATGGTAAATGGCACTTCATTGGCGCCTGTGAGCCAGAAGCCGTTTTAGACTTAGCATGGTTTAATGCTCCTGCATCGCGAGCAATGCTGATGCACACACGAGCGTTTGGTGACTACAACGGCCCCGAAGAAGTCATGTCACGCACAAGAAATTTCACTGAAATCAATCTTATTGGAAACTATGCCAAGACATCACAAGTAGCTGTTAAGGTATGTGACAACAATGGAGCCATTGCAGAAGGAGCCAAAGTGCAATTCAAAATATACAACTATGGTGAGTTCTATCCAGCCGCCACTAAATATACAAACAAGTCTGGAATCACAACACTAACTGCAGGTCGTGGTGACATGTTGGTTTGGGCTTCTCATAATGGATGGTATGGATATCAAAAAGCCACATTTGGGAAAAACGATACCATCAACATCACGCTCAATCGGAGCAATCAATTAGCAGTACAAGGAATAAGCTATGCAGAACTTGATATTGTTCCTCCAAAAGAGAATGCATACTCACCTCAAGTCGCTCCAGAGCTAGCAGCACTTAACAAAAAACGTTTTGAGCAAGAGGATTCTATACGTAAAGCCTACGAGTCAACATTCTTAACCATCGATGAGGCCAATAGCATTTGTCCCAATGTCGCTACCCTCTTGGTAAAAGCTCGTAGTAATTGGCGAACTATATTAGAATTCATTCAAAGGCATCCAGACAATCAACAGCGAGCAATAGAAGTCCTTAATGGATTGAATGACAAAGACATGAGAGATGTCTCGTCAATAATTCTCGAAGATGCCTATCTAGCACGGAGCAATCAGTTAAGCCAGCGAGTGGAATATGAAATGATTACAGCACCCTATAAACTGATATTGCAAGATGCGTTTGATGAGAAAACGACAGAGAGCTTCAGAAAAGACCCTTCACTATTGATTACCTGGGTGCAAAAGAATCTCACACTGATGCCACAAGAAAATGCATTGCAAATAGCACAGACACCTATGGGAGTATGGCGGTCAAGAATCACTGATAACAGAGGTCGCGACATCTTTTTTGTAGCTCTAGCTCGCTCGCTCGACATCGAAGCTCGAGAGGACCCAATTACAGGCAAAGTGCAATTTCGCACTACTCAAGGTTGGCAAGACGTAAATTTCGATCAAGTTGAGCAAAAAAATGCTGCTACAGGCGTGCTAAAACTCAACTATACACCAACCACAACGCTTGATGATCCTAAATACTATTATCATTTTTCAATTTCTCGTATTCTTGACGATGGCACTACACAATTACTCAACTATGATGAAGGAGATGCAGGCCTTGAAGATGGTGCAGCATGGAGTAATACATTCCGTAATGGCACACAACTTGATGCTGGTAAATATATATTGACAACAGGCACTCGTGCTGCTAATGGTAGCGTGCTTGCAACTAATAGCATATTCTCGATTGAGCCATCAAAAGTTACTACAGTAGATCTCGTTATGCGTCAGAGTGATGAACTCATAACTGTTATCGGAAATTTTGATTCAGAATCTAAGTTTCAACTACTCAATAGTGAGTTTAAGCCAATAGACCACGTCAGCATATTGTCTCAAACAGGTAGAGGATACTTTATTGTAGGGCTACTAGGTGTGGGCCTTGAACCCACCAATCATGCTATGCGCGACATTGCAAAGATGCATGATGAAATCGATAACTATTCATATCCTATGGTCTTACTCTTTGAAAATGAATCGGATGCAAACAAATATCGACAAGAGAATTATGGACAGTTACCCTCACATATTATCTATGGGATAGATGCTGATGGTGAAATCAAAAAGCAAATAACAACTAAAATGAAATTAAAGGAGGATAATCAATTACCCATATTTCTTATAGCTGACACCTTTAATCGTGTTGTCTTTGTTTCACAAGGATACACTATCAGACTTGGTGAACAACTGACCAAAGTGTTGAATGGTTTACAAAAATGATACGATTACTAATAGATAATTTAATCAGCGGAGGCCACTTAACATCTAGTCAGTATCGACAACTGCTAGTGACTAATGACCAAAAAGCTATTGAATATCTTTATAAATCAGCAAGAAACTGTTCTAAACAAGTATTTGGGAATCGCATATACTTGCGTGGTCTTATAGAAATCAGCAATGTGTGCCATAATAATTGTTATTATTGTGGCATACGGTGCGGAAATGGTTCAATCACTCGATATACCCTTTCTCAACAAGAAATTTTGTCTGCCTGTGAGCAAGGCTATAACAAAGGCTTCAGGACCTTTGTCCTACAAGGAGGAGAATGGGACGAGGCGTATTCACAACGGATCGGTAATTTGATTAGTGAGATTCATAGCTCTTGGCATGATTGCGCAATTACTCTTTCGCTAGGCGAGCATTCAAGGCTGACCTATCAATTGTGGAAAAATGCTGGAGCTGACCGTTACCTATTGCGACACGAAACGGCTAATGAAAAGCACTATCAATTGTTACATCCGACCTCGATGTCGCAAAGTCATCGAATCAATTGTCTAAAAAACCTCAAATCCATTGGTTATCAGATAGGCACAGGAATGATGGTTGGTGCTCCATTTCAAACTATCAATCATCTAGTTGAAGACATACAATTGATTACAATGCTCAAGCCTCACATGATTGGATTAGGTCCATTTGTTCCACAACAAGATTCTCCATTCTCTAGGTTTCCAGCAGGCTCTATAGATCTCACCACTCGGTTGTATGCTATATTTCGCTTGCTGTTTCCTTTAGCGCTCATTCCCTCTACCACTGCGCTTTCCACCCTAGCAAGCAACGGACGACAATTGGGCATCAACGCAGGTGCAAATGTGCTGATGCCCAACATAACTCCCCTTACTCATCGAACCGATTATGCTCTTTACAACAACAAGAGTGTTTTTGGAGCTGAATCTGTAGAAGGGCTCAAACAACTTGAACAAGAGCTCTTATCTATTGGCTATACGATAGATTGGTCTCGTGGTGATTCACCACAAGCATAGCATCATCCTTGATTTCTCAAGTCGGTATCCTCGTAGTCAATTTCCTTGTCCAATTGACCAATAAATTCCTCATATACAGCGTCCTCCACATCTCCCAATCGGAATTCTTTTTCGGCATCTTTTTTAATTTCAGCAATCCATTCTCGCCGGGCCTCCTTATAATCGGCTCTAATGCGAGCAATAAGTTCTGGCGTTAACTCGTCAGTACCATAATAATCGCAAATCAAATTATAAGCCCAAGCCCAACGGTATTCTTTATAGTTGTTGTTTATCTCAATAAATCGCTCTTTAACATTACTGATATTATCAAGTTTGCCGTTTTTGATATCATCAATCAATCGTTCAATCTCAGAGGTTGGAGCTAACAAGCCCGATAAATCTACCCAATCACCCACACCTGTTTGTTGCTGAGGCTTTACAGCATCATGGCGCTTGAGCGAAGCACCCATAAAAATGCGCAAAGCCATGTCATAGTTTCTAATTCCGCATTTCAGTTGTGGCGCTTTAATCACATATCGGTAATAGTTATAGTTTGGCACATTATCTCCAGAGGCTTGACGAAGGTTCTCTAGAATTTGTTTTCCCCGAACAATTTCATTCATTGTAAACGGAGACAACCAATCAAAATTGATTAGGCTTCGGCGGCTGCCATTTGGCCGATGGTCACGTTTAGGCCACTTCCTGATGTCGCGATATAGCCCCACTGTGGTGATATTGCGTCCTGGTACAATATACATCGTGTCGCTATAAGCAATCAGATAGGAGAATGGCAATGAGCGCGTATCGGGGTGATACATGAGCTTACCAAAGCAAACCGAGAAGGCACCAATCGTAGCTGGCAATAATAGGTAGGCTCCTGATGCGGTTTTTGCTCCCCTCTCTAATGCACCATAGTGCATAGGACCCATTTTATAGGCGTGGTTAGAAAAGTTGGTAGCGCTACCACCATTATAAAAAGAAAGCATGACGCCAATAAGCAGAGAACTTTTGTGATGGCTCGCAGTGAATGGGCCACAGAAGGCGGCACATGCCTCACCATTGGCCATATAGCTATTGGCAAAAAACACGCTACTCTCGGCTGTAAAACCATTGGTGATTTCGCAAGCCTCGCCCACAAAGCAGTTTTCTATTTTAGAGCTATTTTTGATGCTTGAGCCATTGCAAACGATAGAATTCTCACAAATCACTCCGCTACCAATATAGACACCAGCGGTAGCGGTGCTCTTGATTGAACAATCGTTCAAGCGACAAGCACCTACTACTTGGCAATTGTCGTTGATGTGGGTGTTAGTGATTTCGCTTGTGTTGATGATACGCACATGGTTGCCTACGGTGCCCCGCAGTGGAACCGTTTGGGCGACATCGCCCTTAATCATATCGACCAAACGCCCAATCAGTGCCTTATCGTTCTGATAATTAACCATCAGTGCCGCCAACTGGCTTGTCAGCCCATCAAACAGCATCAAATTGCCGTCCCCTACCTCATTGAGTACGCTGATGAAAGTTCCTTCGCCAAAAGTGGCCTTCTCAGTGGTCTCCATCGTGCACACATTACAGATGATGCTATTATCACCGATATCATAGCCATTGATATAATTCCCGATGTTCTCGATGAGGCAATTATTACCTATGCGAGTGTTTCGTAGCGTGGCATTTCTGATGCCCGAAGGTTTCTTAAACCCAGGACTCACCTCAATTTGTTCTTCAAACACGCCTAGCCATATTTTTCCATAAAAAAATACTTGGCGCAAATGGGTGGGATTAAAATTAGGGTCAACGTTTATGGCGTTCCAATCTTCAGCCCAGCAACCTTGTTGTTCCAGGGTGCTGATTTCGGCCGCTGTTAAATGTCTTGTCATCATTTTGGTTATTTAGATTTGATGCTTTTGCATATTCGTGTAGCCCAGCCCCTCAATGAAATCAATCGGTATTAAATTCAAGGCTTATCTATCGAAATGCAATATATTATTGTGCAAAGAACGGCATTTTTTCTCAATTTACCAAGTTTTCCTTATATATAATATAACCTCTAGGGAGAATGGAGTGTGCTTGATGGGTAGCATTAAAAAGCCACAAGACATGGCACCAAATAAGTTATGCTTGATGCTGTGCCTTGTGGTGGTAGCTAACATTTCTGAGCTAGCGCTCCATCACGCCGAGCCTAAAACATTTTGTCTGGATATATTCCCTGCTGGTGGAGCTCAGCAAACTTATCAACTACTCCTTGCCTATCGGCAGCATAGGTCACGCCAAACCACTTGCTCTCGGTTTTGAGCACCTTGACTTGAGCCTTACCGCTTTCCACAAGCTGGTTGACTAGCGTTGGAATAAAGAACTCGGCTTTCGGATTATTCAAGTTTTCCTTGAGAAATTCGATAAAGCATCGCTCACTGTGAATAAAATAGTCTGGTGTGAAACCCCAGAAGTTCATCGACACTGGCGTATCAAATACCAGATGCTGCTTTTGCCCGTCATCACCTGTGAACTCGATTTCATGCGCCTGGTCGTAGCCGATATCGGTGCGTTCCACCACTCCAGTCAACAGGCCCTCTGCCGTTTGGCAGACACCCCTAGCTACTGTGCCGCTTTCGCTCATCGTGTTGCCCACCTTAAAGCCAACCATGCTATAGTGGCCCTTAGAGCCTTCGGGCAGACTACTCAACTCGGTAGCCATCACCTCAAAGCTATTGCGGCCATAATAATCATCGCTATTGATGATGGCGAAAGGCTCATGAATCACTTCTTTACCCATTAACAGCGCGTGATTGGTACCCCATGGCTTGATGCGCTCGGCGGGGCAAACAAAGCCTTCAGGTAAATCGTTCAAACCCTGAAAGACGACTTCAACTGGGATATGTCCCTCATATTTTGAAAGGATTTTAGCTCTGAAATCAGCCTCAAAATCTTTGCGTATCACAAACACCACCTTGCCAAACCCACTATGGATGGCATCATAGATGGAATAGTCCATAATCGTTTCTCCATGTGGACCTAGCCCATCAAGTTGCTTAAGTCCTCCATAGCGGCTACCCATACCAGCCGCCAAAACAAATAATGTTGGTTTCATCTGTTGGTTTTCCTCCTATTTTCTTTAATTAATTGAGTGCTTATTCGGTTTTAAAATCAAAAAATATCACGCGCCTATACTCACCATCGGGGCACAACAACTGTGACGGGAAATTGGGCTTGTTAGGTGCATCGGGCATCCCTTGACACTCTATCGCCACGCCATCATAGTCTTGATAGGCCTTGCCACTTTTGCTCTGTGGACAACCAGCGAGCCAATTACCCGTATAAACTTGAACGGCGGGCTGGTCGGTGCTAATTTCCACCACTCGGCCCGACTGTGGATCACTCAATATGGCAGCCAAATGCACATCACCATCCTCGTGACCATCTATCACCCAACAGTTGTCATAGCCCTTGCCATACTCAAGTGCTGGGAATGGTTGCTCGATATCGCTTCCCAAGATCTTAGGCTTTGTAAAGTCCATTGGTGTACCTTCCACAGGAGCAACATCACCAGTGGGAATCAAGGTCTCGTCAGTGGGCAAATAATACGAACACATGAGTTGCAACCGATGCGCTAGTGCCGTACCACTGTCTTCGCCAGCTAAATTGAAGTAAGTGTGATTGGTGAGGTTCACCACCGTTGGTTTATCGGTCACAGCACCTAACTCGATGCGCAACACGTTGTCTTCGCTCCAGCTATAGGCTACCCTAGCAGTCAGATTGCCAGGATAGTTCTCATCGCCATCGGCACTATTGAGTGAAAACACCACCACATCGCCATCCATCTCACTATCCCATATCCGATTAGCAAATCCTTCCACGCCGCCATGCAGATGATTGGGGCCATTGTTGATGCCCAGTTGATAGGTCGTGCCATCGATTTCAAGATGCCCTCTAGCTATGCGATTGGCATAGCGTCCAGGCACCTTGCCCGCACACGGTCCATCGTACCAATAGTCAGCCACATTCTTATAGCCAAGCACCACATCGGCCAACTGTCCATTCCTATCTGGCACCTCTATCGAGCATATGCCAGCGCCTAGTGATGACAATTGCACGCTCCCACCCCGCTCGTTGGTCAGCCTATATAGCGTGATATCGCCTTTGCCTGATGCTACCGTCTCTATAGTTACTTTCATTAGTCCTCTACTTTGTGTGCGCCATCACTAATAACAACATCTATCACCTCTGGCTCGTGACCATACTTCTTATTAAACTTCGCTTTAGCTTCGGCCACAAAGAACTCATATAACTCCTCTTTCACCAGATTAATGGTGCAGCCACCAAAGCCACCACCCATTATGCGTGAACCCGTCACGCCACATTCGCGAGCCACATCGTTGAGATAGTCGAGCTCCTCGCAGCTCACCTCATAGTCACGCGATAGCCCCTCATGGGTCTCATACATACAACGCCCCACTAGCTCATAGTCACCTCGCTCTAGTGCAGCACACACAGTCAGCACGCGCTCTTTCTCACCTATCACATAACGTGCGCGTCGATAATCCTCTTCGCTCACCTTTTCACGTGCATCGGCCAACATTGTATAGCTAGCATCACGCAAAGTCTCTACTCCCAGTGTTGCAGCTACTCGCTCACATGACTCTCGACGCTTGTTATAAGGCGAATCTACCAACTCATGTTTCACCTTGCTATTGAGTAGCACAAGTCTATAACCATCGGGCTTGAACGGCACATATTCAAACTCTAACGAGCGACAATCCAACCGCATTAGACAATCAGCACGACCTAACACTGAAGCAAATTGATCCATAATACCGCAATTTACTCCACAATAGTTATGTTCGGTCGATTGCCCTATCTTGGCTAGCTCCATCGGGGCGAATTTATTATCGTTAAATATATCGTTGAGGGCAAAAGCAAAGCAGCTCTCTAGTGCCGCCGATGACGATAGCCCAGCTCCTAGTGGCACATTGCCTGCAAATACAGCATCAACACCCCTCACGGTGCCACCACGCTTTATTATCTCGCGGCAAACACCAAACACATACCGTGCCCATTGCTCGGCAGGGGCATCACCCTCTTGCAATCCAAACTCCACGCTCGCATCCATGTCCACACTATATAAGCGCACCCTATCGGTGCCATTCACATTGATAGCTGCCATGATGCATTTGTCAATAGCTCCTGGCATCACATAGCCACCATTGTAGTCGGTATGTTCTCCTATCAAGTTAATTCGCCCTGCGGATGCATACAACACACCCTCGGTGCCATATCGCTGCTTGAATAGCTCACGCAATTGCTGTTTCATAGTTCGTTCCTTTCACTTTTTAAGTTCTACTATTTACTAATAATCTATATCTCTCACCGCGCCATTAGGCCAAGTGTGGTCATCTATCTTGACTCTAGATGTCCGTGACTAGGCTGCTGAAGTCTTGGTGTTATATTCCACGGGACAAAAATAATCATTTTTCTTCACAACCCCTATTGCTACTCACCCAAAATCAGGAAAAAAAACATTTTTCCAGCAAAAAGCTATATTTTTTTTAACCCGCCACACACATTAGTAAATAATTTTGTAATTTTGCAGCCGATTTTGAACAAATTTGCAATTAAGCGAGCGCATTGAAAACAAGTTTTCAATTGTCAAACTGGAGCAAATTATGTGATTTTGAGCAAAATATTTTTACAAAAACACGGTATATACACTATGGTAAACTTCAACGACTTTAATTTCGCTGGCCACAAGGCCATTGTGCGCGTTGACTTCAACGTGCCACTCAACGACAAGGGTGAAATCACTGACGACACCCGCATCCGCGCTGCCCTACCTACCCTCAAGAAGATTCTTGCCGATGGCGGAGCCCTCATATTGATGTCACATCTAGGCAAGCCCAAAGGCAAAATCAACCCCAAGCTCTCTCTCAGCCTGGTGAGCAGTGCTGTGGCAGCTGCACTAGGCCGACCCGTGAAATTCGCTACCGACTGCGCAGAGGCTAAGCCTCAGGCCGATGCCCTACAACCTGGCGAGGTATTGCTACTCGAGAACCTGCGCTTTCATGCGGCCGAGGAAGGCAAACCCCTCGGCATCGACAAGCATGACCCTGCCTACCCTGCCGCTCTCAGCGACATGAAAGCCCAGCAACAGCAGTTGGCACGCACACTTGCCAGCTATGCCGACGTCTATGTCAACGATGCCTTTGGCACCGCCCACCGCGCTCATGCCTCAACCGCTGTCATCGCTGACTATTTCGATAGCGACCACAAGATGCTAGGATTACTCATGCAACGCGAAGTAACCGCCATCAACCAAGTGATGCAGCACCCGCAACATCCATTCACCGCTATCATCGGTGGCAGCAAGGTGTCAAGCAAACTCGCTGTCATCTACCACCTGCTCGACAAAGTGGACAACCTTATCATTGGTGGTGGTATGGGCTACACCTTTATCAAGGCCCAGGGCGGACACATTGGCGATAGCCTCCACGAGGACGAGCTGATGCCCGAAGCACTCAACATCATCGCAGCAGCCAAACAGCGTGGTGTCAACCTTAGTCTCTCGGTAGCCACCGTAGCAGCCGACCGTTTTGACAACGATGCTAACCGTCGCACAGTGGACATCTTCAACATTCCCGATGGGTGGGAGGGCATGGACGCTAGCGAGGCAACGTTGGCCAATTGGAAAGAAATCATCCTAGCCTCGCGCACCATCTTGTGGAATGGGCCCGTGGGCGTGTTTGAGTTCCCCAACTTTGCTCACGGCACAGCACAGATAGCCCACTATGTAGCTCAAGCAACCCAAGCTGGAGCCTACTCATTAGTGGGTGGAGGAGACTCGGTAGCCGCCATCAACCAGTTTGGACTAGCCGACCAAGTGAGCTATGTGTCAACGGGCGGCGGTGCCATGCTCGAGGCTATCGAGGGCAAAATCCTGCCTGGTGTGAAGGCTATTTTAGGAGAATAACACCATCACATACTACACAACCGACAAACCTAACCGACTCCTCTCCATCGGTCTAGGTTTGTTGTTTGTTTTGTTATCCATCAATCACATCATCAACACATGTCAACCTGACTTGCTCTCCTTTTCTTTTTAAAAAAGGGGTTGATTTTAAAAAAAATATTATATTTGCATTTTCATATCAATCAATAACCATCTATCATTAAACATGACCTTATTACCCTACCCTCGCATGCGACCATTCATCATTAACGCATTGCTCTGTCTATTGGCTATAACTAGTTTTCAACTACACGCCAACGAATTTCAAACCATCCAAGGTCGCATAGTAGATGAGCTAAGTGGGCCAGCCATTGGCGCTTCGGTTACACATACAATTTCCCATCGAGTTGCCATCACTAATACAGATGGAGATTTCTCTATTATTGCCAATGTGGGGGATACATTAATTGTAAGCTATATTGGCTATGTTAGCCAGCCAATTGTCATTTTGACAACAGACCCTCTCTCTATCACATTGCAACCACTAGACCAACAACTCAATGAGGTGGTGGTCACAGCCCTTGGCATTAAGAAAGACGCAAAATCATTGTCCTACAATGTACAACAATTAGGGAATGAAACAGTAATGACGGTACAAGATGCCAATTTCGTCAATAGTCTCAATGGTAAAGTAGCTGGCGTAACCATCAATAGTAGTGCGAGTGGTGTAGGCAGTGGTAGCCGTGTAGTGATGCGAGGTTCCAAGAGCATCAATGGCAACAACAACGTGCTATATGTGGTAGATGGCATCCCTATGCAGAGTTTAGGCAACGATCAACCCGAAGGCATCTATGCTGGCGCTGGGCAAACAGGTGACGCAGCCGTGCAAATCAATCCTGACGATATCGAGAGCATCAGTGCACTGACAGGTCCTAGCGCGGCCGCGCTATATGGGGCAAACGCTGCCAATGGGGTGATATTAATTACCACCAAACGAGGTAAAGCTGGGAAAGTGGATGTGACCTATAACGGCAGTTTCCAGTTCAGTAAGCCTTTTGTGTTACCGAAATTTCAAAATCAATATGGCGTGAGTGAGCCAGGTAGCTACTATAGTTGGGGGCAAAAGTTGGCAACACCTAGCGCATATCGTCCTGCGGATTTCTTCCGTACTGGCAATCACATTGCTAATTCAATAAGCCTAAGTGTTGGGTCAGACAAAAATCAAACATATCTATCACTAGCGACGACCAATGCAGCAGGAATTATCCACAATAATAATGTGGATCGTTACACAATGAACGTACGCAACACTACCAACTTTCTGAATAACCGCATGACACTAGATGTGGGATACATGCTGAGTGTGGTGAAAGAGCAAAACATGATTAGCCAAGGACAGTATCACAATCCACTGGTGGCTGTATATCTGTTCCCTGCAGGTGACGACTTTGACAAACTTGGCTATTTTGAGCGCTACGACACAGGACGTAATTTTCCTGTACAATATTGGCCCTATAACTATGACCTATCGATGGAGAACCCCTATTGGGAAACTGAGCGCGAAAAGTTTATCAATCACAAGGAACGCCACCAAATCACGGCTTCTCTCAACTGGCGCATTACTGATTGGATAGATGTCACTGGTAGAGCTAAATATGACAAGAGTAGCGAAAAATATGAGGAGAAATTCTTTGCCTCAACCAACACACTCTATGCTTCACAATATGGTCACTATGCTCTGCGTAACGTGGGTAATCGTCAACTCTATGCTGAAGCATTTGCCAAGTTGAATAAGTATTTTGATGCTGGAGTCTGGAATATTAGCGGTGTGCTAGGAACAAGTTTTGACCAACGCGACAATGACATCAATGGTTTTAGTGGTAACCTGAAAGGTACTGCCAACAAATTCACTTATGCTAACGTAGATGCAACTACATCATCGTTTAAACCAGTGCAGAGCAGCTACACCACTCGGTTAGAAAGTCTCTATGCCACAGCACAGCTAGGTTGGCGTAGTATGCTGTACGCAGACGCTACTGCTCGCGAAGACTGGTCATCAAAACTCGAAGACCATTACTTCTATTGGTCGGCGGGTGTGAGTGCCATTTGGAGCGACATTGTGCCCATAATCAAACATGGAGACTGGCTTAACTATTTAAAAACACGCATCTCTTATTGCGAAGTGGGTAACGAACCTAACGAGCCTTTCCTCACTCACGAGACCTTCGCCATCAACCCATCTACAGGTCTAGCCGAAACCTCTACCCGCATGCTCACCCATCTAAAGCCCGAGCGCACCAAATCGTGGGAAGTGGGCGTGGACCTAGTGATGCTACGCAACAAGTTGCGAGCGAACATGACGTTGTACTCATCACGCACGTTCAACCAGTTTTTCTATCCCACACTGCCAGCTGCATCAGGCTACACAAGTGCGGTGGTGAATGGTGGCCGCGTGGATAATAAGGGCGTAGAGCTAAGTGCACGCTTCACCCAACCCTTTGGTGATCTACAATGGGAAACCTACCTAACGTGGACACTCAATCGCAACAAGATAGTAGAACTACTCAAAGAATGGGAAAACCCAATAGACGGCGAAACCTATAGTCTGAGTGAACTCTACATGGGTGGCACATCGGGCTACCAAATTAGGCTTACCGAGGGTGGGACATTAAGCGATATCTATGTTTCAACACTAAAAACCGATGAACACGGAGCTATCTACGTCAATCCAGAGACACAAACAGTAGAAGCCAATCCCAACAATAATGCCTACTATATCTATGCTGGCAAGGCTGCGCCCAACTACAATCTATCGTGGGGCAACAAATTCACATTCAAAGGCATCAGTATAGGTGCTTTACTGACCTATCGCAATGGCGGTATAGTAGTGAGCGAGACACAAGCTATATTGGACTACTATGGTGCATCGTATGCTAGTCAAGAGGCCCGAAACAATGGTGGTGCAATAGTCAACGGCAAGACAATTCCAGCACAAGCATTCTACCAAACTATTGGTAGTCCTAACGCAACGGTAGATAGCTATTATACTTATAGTGCTACGAATTTGCGACTAGCAGAGGTAAGCATCGGTTACGATATTCCTATCAATAAATGGGTAAAGTGGGTCAAATCGCTCAATGTATCTCTTGTTGCCCACAACCTAGCTATGCTCTATAATAAGGCACCCTACGACCCAGAGACTACCTCAAACACGGGTACTTATTATCAAGGTATCGACTATTTTATGCAGCCAAGCCTGCGAAGCATGGGATTTAACATTAAAGTAAGATTTTAATTGCTAAAAAGGATGTACGTCTATGAAAAGAGTAATTCTTAACATCATAACATTATCGGTGTGTACTATTTTGCTAACTAATTGCACCGATGGTTTCAGTGAAATCAATACCAATAGTCACGAAGTGACAGAGAGTGAACTAGAGCGAGACTATCAAAACGTGGGGGCTTTTTTTGCCCAAATGATTAACCGCGTTATTCTTTTTGATGATGGGTCAGGTGATTGCCTATCGAGTGACTATCAGGTAGCGCAAGGGCTAAGTGCAGACCCATTTTCGGGTTATATTGGTCTAACTGGCACTTGGCGCAATGGCATCCACAATGGTAGCTACAG
>Ga0181612_161759_pt1 | contig 22554 bp, 14 predicted proteins | sample HoacroProtozoa21_FD_119630 | JGI IMG/M metagenome (GOLD analysis project Ga0181612, IMG submission 119630) | Hoatzin crop microbial communities from Cojedes, Venezuel. Combined Assembly of Gp0051906, Gp0051904, Gp0051908
TCCCCCCCCCCCCATCTCAAGTGGAGGAGAACAGCTGGCAAAGTTTTTTATTCAATTTATCTATGATTAAATTGTGCTGAGCACAAAGAGAGTCTCAGAGGTGGTGAAACTGGCTACAAGCCTGCCTCCCTCAGCAAATTTTGAAGAATTCTGAATCACTGTACAACTTGACTTATGTACGTTTGTTGTTGGAAGTAATATGATAAAATACATAAACACGGTCCAACCCAGTACAGAATATGCAGAGTTATGCAAACCAAGAATTTGGCCCAATATATATTTCTTTCTTAACACAAACAGTAGCCTGTGTAGAACTCAAAAAAACAGGACCTTTCAGATTGAGACAAACAAAGAAAGAGCATATCTTGTCTAGCCTTAATCCTTAAAACAGCACTAGTGAATGCAACTTGGTGAAGATAACACCACAAGACCGTCCAGAGCAGTACATAAGACAACTCATCTTTATTAGGAGACAAGCATCATTTCTCATAGGGGAAACTAACTATATCCAAAAAGCACAGGAAAAGAGAGACAGATCACTTAATCTTTCAAGAGAGAGGCAGATCTATACGAAATCTAGCATAGAAGACATGACTATGAGAGTTGTTGATCAAAACAAAGGGAGACATTGTAAGCAAAACATTTGAACATGGGAAAGAAAAGGAACTCAGGAGTAAAAAAATATGCCAGACACTTACAGGTAAAGGTAATCCGAGCTTGATTTGGGACAATAAAAAAATTCTTGCATTCAGAAGTCCACCCGACTATCCTAATAATTGTCTCTAAATTGTAGCTGCCAAATTACAAGGAAACGTGCACTGAATCTTCCATTTAGCATGCTGCACTTCAAAAACCAGTATCATTCTTGGAATAATATTACAGTGTGCACAAAGCTATTTGTCAGGCCATAATCAAATGCCAAAGATTGGTTCTGATGGAATGTGCAATCTCTTGCCCTAGACAGCACTCGCTGTCCAAACAGATAGAGATTTTGTAGCTAGAGAGCTATTTTTTAATTATTATTTTTTAATCATCAGTGCAGTCATCTCATTAATGAGCCAAAAGGAACCTGACCTAACATAATATACTATGTCAGAAACAAACAAAAGAGCACTCCTTTCTAATCAGCAACCATTTTCAATTAAAGTGTCCAGATTTAGATTCAGACTTATTTCAGGAGATTTACTTTGGTGAATAATCTGGCTCTCCTAAGCTAGTCAGTCTTCTGTGAATAAAAGACCAAGGTAAATCTGTAATTAATTATTCTTTCAGACAATCACATATCATGTACGTATCACAGAAAAGCATGTAAAAAGGACAGGGTGTTAGATACTGCTTTCAGGTCCTTACATCCCATTGGAAGAAACTTCATGAGAATTTGACTCTTTTGCCTACGGACCACTCAGAATTTATTTTTTTATTGATGACCTTTTGGTTTTGTTACACATTTTGTGTTTTACGGTAGGCCAGACTTACTGGGCCCAGATGTACTCAGGTCAACCGCAAAAATCAAAGATAAAATTTTCATGGACGTTCAGGACTACAAGGACCTTCAGTCCACTTCCAGGACTTCCAGTATTTCATGTCAATTGGTCTAAGCCAGACGAGCCTTACGAGAACACACAGCTGAGCGTACTGCCACCAGCACACATTTTTCTAAGAAGTTAATGTAATAAGTAACAGTGTCTAGAAGTTTGGCGGAGAAAAAGAGGTCATCACATGTTTGGCAACACATCATTAACTTGCTAATTACCCACTAATGGACATCTGATATTTCAAAGCCACTACTTGATACAATTATGCTCCACTTTCCTACATTAAAGGAACGATGTAACAGCGCTACATCATCCACCTGCTGCATTTTTGTACATATTTTAAACCCACTTAGATCAGAATAAATTAATCACTGCTACCCACCACTGATGTCAGGCAACACAAATAAAACCAGTTTTAGTACTTAAAAAAATAAAAAATAGATATGAAACCTTTGATCAGCAACCAGTCTTAGGTACTGGGTATTAGGAATAGCTGCTTACTGAAAGACTTCTCCAGAGCAGTATGGTAATGAACTACAAGGTTTGGGCCAAAAACTCTGCAGTTATGCCAAATTCCACTGAATGTCCATTAGTCCCAGGTCCACAACATCTGAGCCAATGCTAACAAGATAACAATGCTTTCATGTTTTATCTCATGACTCATTGTACATCCACCTACTCTGTTAGCTGGGGTAGTAACAGCACAGTTAGCCAAGGCAGCTCAGAGCAGAAGTTACTGATTCCACCTTCCAGCCAAAAAAAGAGAAAAACATGTTTCCATTATTTTTCCTGCTAGTCCAAATGTACTGGAAAAGCAGCTGCACCCTGCCCACTGCCAGACACTTCTTTCATCACCTTTCTCCCAGTACTGAAAAAGTTTCTCCTGTGGCATATTTTGCCCAGATATAACATAAACCTGCTTCCACACAACTGTTGAATTCCTGCCTGCCTCCCCATGGGGCAGGCGGTGGACAGTAGGGAAACCAGGGGTGTCTTGCCTGGATATCCAGAGGATGACTGCGGAAGTAACAACCGCTGAGGAACTCTGTTCTTGAGCTCCTTAATGCCTGCATTGGTGGCTGGGTCTTTACACTGGCAGTCTTAGCACCTGGATTCCTCCTCTTCTGCTTTCCCCTCAAGGTAACATACCCCCCATGTCTCCCTGCACCAAGTAGAAGCCATTTTACTACACCTGACTTTCCAGGTGTCAGGGAGCAAAAAGGAAAAGAAATCTAAAGCTTCCCAAAGGGAACAGTCTCTTATGGACTTCAATAGATATAAATTGCTATCTAATATTGCATTTTATGATGGCATTTGCATCCCTTTAGAGGATACAGCTTCTACCCCCACATTCCTCACAGACTTCATTTTTAATCTGCAAGTACCTAAATAACTTCAGAGCCCTCTGATCTGTACAAAGGGATCCCCAATGCCGATAGACTGATGACTGCTATCCCTTAACCCCTCCAGAGGGAAATCCCAGCTCCAGGTTGGCCATTGAGGCTCCCCATGTGACACCTGAGGAGGTGAATTGGGTAGCGTGCAAGGAGCAGACAGCAGCACCTCAGGAAACCCTGCAGAGAGCAGCAGGTCCCACACATTGCCTGCTCTGCCTAGGGTGGATTCTCTACCAGCAGAGAGCTTATAGTCACTTTACACGCTTCTCCTGTGCAAGGGCAGCAAGAGGAACAAAGATCACCTTTCTTCAAGCTGGGTCTTCTTCTCACAAGGAGAAAGAGCCATGCTCAGCCTCTTTCAACAGTGAACATTGACTTTTTTTGTTGTTAATAAATAGAGAAGTTCTGGCAGGAATGAGGAAGTGCTAGACAAATAGCACCTTTGTAATTTCCTAATTCTTAGCTAAAATATTAGTGCCTGTTAATGTCAGATATATACAAATTGTGGTGGGTGGCCCCTAAGTCCTGTTATGAAGGAAGTTCCCCGTTTTGTGTCTTCAGCCAGACAAGTCACCATTTCCCCCTCCTCAGAGTAACCACGTGAAGACTTGTCAGCACTCATGTGCCACTGTCACAGACGAAACACCAATACATAATTTCCACGCAATACCTGAAATACAGCATCAGCCTTTCAGGCAGAACTGACCTAGTGCAACTCAGACATAGAAGACCATTTCTACAGCATCCCAAAAGCTGTTTTAAACTGTTTAAAAACTGCATAGTGAATCCAAAGGAAAAATTTAGCCCCAATGAAACAAATTGAATCCCATAACGAAAGGCCTGATTACATCCCAGCCCCGAAGGGCTTTTTCCTAAGTTCCTAGCATCCTCAGATAGTTTTGCTACCACAATTTATATATAGCCAGGGAAGACCTTAGATGAAAATCACATGTGGAAATCTGCAGTGCTGCCAGGTGGCCTCTGGAGGGAAGAAAGTGCTGTGAAACTTCTGGAATGGTTTAAAGCTCTGAGTCCCTACAAGGCAATTTGGATTACACGATGGCCCATAGCAACATGCTGTTCTTGAATACACAAAGCGTAAATGTAGCAAATCGAGTTAGTAGGTTTTGTACTGTACATCTTGTTTTGTTTGCAGACAGTGCTACTAGAAACAGCTTCCAATACAGTCCGGCTTCTTTCATGATTGTTTTGGTCTAGCTCATGGCTGTTTATATAAAGATCTATTTTAGAGTAGCAGTTATAAAAAGCAATTGCAAATTAGCAAGGACTGTCTAAGGACTGGAAGGGACTGCTTGGATTAGTTCCCTCCTCTACCCTAGACAGCCATGTAGGAAAAGTCAGGATAAGACAGGGCCTTAATGATGTCTTCTTTCCCCTCTTTCTGCTCTGCGTCTTCACAGGAGCTTCTCAAAGCATGTTTCATCTGCCAGATCTGATGTCAAACTGGTAGGTCTCAATCATCACCCATCACCAAATAAGTACCAAAGACCATGTATAAAGAGCAATGCAACCCACGTCAGGCAGAGCCTCATGGAAGAGAGACCATCAAGGCTGATACACCTACTGCAAAACAAAAGCACAGGTTTAAAATCTAGTCTCATTTTTACATCTCAGTGGATGCACATCCCCTCTAACAGCAATTCTATATGTTCTGCAACCCTAGAGTACCATACAGGTGTAGCTAAGACAGAGATCATTAGGATAATGGTCACCACTGTAAGACAGGTTGCCTAAACACTCAAGTATCTTCCCTTCATATAACAATAGATAAAAACCCATGAAGGCAACATGCTAATTTTCTGATCAAAACAGCATGTCCAGTGAGCTGAGGTAGTGCCCAGACCTGCAAACAATTGCAGGCTGTGCAGGAATCGAACAGGCAGGGAGTTGAGAAACAGCTCCTTGGGTCAGACTGTCTGGCAAGGCAGCTCAAAAACTGGAAGTGAGCAACACTTGGTTTTGCTCTGTTCTGTAGACCAGGGTAACGTGTTATTTGCAATTCAGCAGAACTGCACCAGGAACTCATGGTTCTGCTCATGAGAAAGAGCAAAGCCCTCACCCATGATCTTGAAGCTTGGCAATTCAGCCCAAGAGGAAGGAGTGCCATCTTCAGAGATGCACAGACTGCTACAGTCACACTTTTTAGGGAAGAAAGCCCAGCAGATTTACCATGGAGAAATCCCAATCTGAAGCAGCCAGGACTCAAGACAGTACTTGGCTAGCAAATGATTTCAAAGTGTGACTGTTCTCCCATAATCACCTACTGCATTCTCTCTTCTTTTGCTGTCCTTCCTGTGCAGAGGAAAAAATACCCCTCTAATATTATTTCCAGTCAGCAGATTATTTACCACATCACAGTCGCTTTGGCGGTGCAGACACTGTCTGGAGCTTCATCTGAAAGTGCCTCCTGCCTGTACCAAGAAGGCCCCAGGCACACACATCCTTCCTTAGCACCAGACTGAAACAGGCCTCCAAAAAATGACACTGTATCCTACACATATTTTGGGTAAATTGCACAGCTTTATTTTCTTTTCTAGCTCTAAGATAGCCAAATGAATAAATCCATATGTTCATAACCTTTCCCCAATCTGTGGTGGATTGTTTTATAACCATTTGCAGGCAGCTGATACGTTGAGGGATCGCTCACCCCTTGCAGCAGGAGCGGTCTCATCAACTCGCAGAGCCTGCTGCCCATATGCAAACCTGGGCCCTTTCCAGTCTGCTTAAGGGGCCTGGTCCCTCTTGAAATGCTCCAGAAGGCCTCATTTAATCTCAGCAGCTATAAAACTTGTCCCAATTATTTAGCTCGTAGTGTGCAAAAACATACGCAGAGGTGTGGTTACAGTGCTGGGGAATGAGGGAACAGAGAAAAACAAAAAAATCATGGTAGAGGGGGAGAGGTAAAGCTTAAAGGAGAATTAAAGGAACACAGAACATATTCAGCTAGATAGATCCGACATCACTTAGTTATTGTCTTCATAACAATGCACACAATTGTAAACTTTCCCAAGGCCTTTTACACAGTAATTCATAGTTCACCTGGCACTATTTACTGTGCAAACCAAAGCTCTACACTTGAGTTGTCTGAAAAAACTCTCTCTAGTCTTGGTAGGCAGCCCTGCTTTCAGGTTTCATAGCTACAGTTGAAAATGCTGCTCACCATCATTGGCCCAGTGCATCCCTAAAGACTCTCCCTTGAGGGGTTAGCAGGACTGGGCCATCAGCTGGACAAAAAGAAAAGGGAACTTCAGTGCCATCTTCATCAGCCACAACAGATACAGAAAAACCTTGAAACCATCTCAGTAAGAGGAATTGTGAGCACTATGGGGAACTGTGTGTTAGGAGAGGGCATCATTAGATCTGGCACAAAGCACTGGATGGTGGGTGGAAATTTGTGCTAGGAAGCAAGGAGCAGGGTGAGTTCAATATGAATTTGGCGTGTGCATCAGCTCACTTCATTGACACTGAAGCTATTTGAAAAAAACATCAACAAGATGATCATGGAAACATTCCAGCTGAGTTGCTTCGTCTGCCTCTCCTGAGTATTATGGTCTCTAAGTCTTAATCCAGAGACACTGCAAGACAAGTCGGGGAATTTGACATCCTATCTCCTGCTGATTAGCTGGCAGGTGTAGCAAGGAGACCTGGGAGATACCCTTTTAAACAAAAATCCAGTTGCCAGCACCAATTGATTGGCATTAATGCAAATAAGCCATTCCAGAGTTTAACTCAACCATGCCACGTGTCAGCATCCTATTACCACATTACATTATGTAAATTAACCTCCAAGAAAATGCAAATAGAAAAGAAGAAACTATAATCTCAGCAGGCATCACTCTGCTGAGTGCAGCCCCAGCTGCCACCCCCATAGAGGAGCAGTCTTTGCACTGACTCCATTTACCTCTACTTCTGTTTTATTTACTCAGTATTAAGGACAGATACCTGGATACTGAGGAAAAAGGAGCTAAGGGAGACACCAACACCCAACACATGCTATTAACACCACTGGAACAGCAAACTGCCCAGCACATGCAACTGTGCTGAACACACTGTTGCAGCTCCACCCTCCCATGTCAGGTCCAAGTCCATCTCTGTAAACCCAGGAATGCTTTATACTCTAAAAATAAAGAGAAAAAAAACAGTTTAAAAGATACTTATTTAATGCTTTCTTGGGAATACTGAAACTGCTAAGCACTGAACTCTCCTGTTTAGCTTCAGAGACAAAAATCATCCTGCCATCTGCTTTTGCTCACTTCTTTGCTCTGTCTAACCCTGAGTTTTGTTTTCAGAGATCTAAGTCTTATCTAATTCATATTCACTGTCTGCTTTAAATCCAAGCCTCTTGCTCCCCACTCACGTCTCAAAATCTTCTCCTTCCCATTTACTCCTTGTGCTCCCTTTAAGACTTCCATTCAGCTTCTATCTTTCACTCACTCTTGTGAGAGTCCCACCTTCCAAGCATGCATAAAGGTGTTCTATTTCTTGTGTATCTGACCATGCTTCTTCCATTCAAATCTTTGCAGAGACATCGCTTCAGTGAGACCTTTCAAGCAAATTCACAAACAAATTTTAACAAAAAGCTGTGTACCACTAAGATGAAGGTTTGGTGATCTGATTCACCCCAGACACTGCTTGCTTGGATATAATATTCACTGCCCTGCTAAGCTCACGAGAGCACTGAAGCAGGGACTGTGATTTCCTGTTTCATGAGGCACAGACCACGCTGTCAGGGCTTAATAAACACTGGGCAATGTTTCATTTCCCATAATTAGTTGCATCATTTGACTCTTATTACAGAAAGGCAGGGACAAAAGCAATGGACAGGATTCTTGCTATCTGTAAAAATGGATCAAATTCAAAAGCAGCATTGAAGGAATGTTTAGAGAACATTGAATCTTTAAAGACTTCATCATAAACTAAAGTAATTCTACTGTAGGGATTATGTGCCCTATTCAGTCAGAGAAAGAAAATTTAGAAAATATATTTCTGTCCAAAAGTATCTTTACATTATAGAAATGCTTGGTGGGCATAGTGGGGAGGTAGGAGAGTGGAACAGAAAGGACAAAATAAAGTTTTTTACTGTGCATTGTACTTGTTTTTGCAATTCAAAATCTCAGAGTCTTTTGCCAGTGGATGATTGTTGATTTCACTTAGTGCAAGAAGAGTTAGGAACTTCAGAGGTAGAACTAAATGCAGGAAAAGTAACTCAAGTAACAAAACATAAACTGGTGATGGTTTCATGGTACCAGGATAGTCAAAAAAAGACACAAGATATTATATAGCCAGGAACTTCTTTTTGTATGTTATGATATAAATTAGACCTTATCCTAATCTCATCCTCAAAACCTACAACCACGTGGTCATACCAGTGTCCCACTTTGATCGTATAACACCGTACCTATCAGCTTTGTCAGGGCTGCTGCAATCCTCAGCCCCTGTGGTCAATCGGCAACCGATAGTTGCAAACCTTTCCCACTGGCAAATCAGCGCAGAGGATATTTCCTGCAGGAAAACTTCACACTGAGCCTTCATTAAATGCTCCTCTAGTTGCTGGGCAGGGGGTTATGGTAGTGTGGATCTTACCTCCATCTTATGCCTAGGCATGCAAAGGCCTGGAAAGAGGATGTTGGGAGGGACTGGCAGCAAGAACTGCAGCAGTTGCCAAGGGGAGGGTTCAGCACAATTAACTGCACTGGTATTAGCTGGATGCCTGTCAGTCAAAGGGAGGCTGCATAGTTTCAGTCTTGATGATGATGTCTACAGGAGATTTTTTTCAAGAATAAGGAACAAGAGAAGAACAGAGTCTCAGTGGAGGAAGGATGAACATCTGGTCTGAAGCAGACTACATTTCTGGAAATGACGGCCATGCAAATCACCCGTCTGTACAAGCTCGGAACAAAGAGTGCACACAACAGACTATATCCAGGCTCACGTTGCCATTTAAATGTGATCTGCTAAGAAACAAGTATGCCATTTTCATCTGCAGCAGATTTGTTTTACAACATGCTGGGCCTGACCAAGCTTCTTTGCTAAAAAAACTGAAGAATTCCTGAAGCCAAGGACATTAGAAGGTGGGACACTGTGTCTGCCAAGTCCCTCTTCTGCCCCAGGATGTGGAGGCTCCCAGCTCATCCTAGATTAGTCACAATGCTTTGGGCAATCTGCCACCTCGGCCCCACTCAGAAAGCAGTCAAACATCATTAGGAAAGCTACAAATTCATTCACTCAAAGAAGTGAAAAATATACATAGCGCAATCAACTCTCTGCACCTGTTTGGGCTTTGGTTTCTGTCCATGTTTCAGAGTCACTTTATGAAGTGAAACCAGATTTCATCTCAGAACATCCAATAAAGTATGCGGGTATGCCAAGATAGATAGCAAGGAAATCTGCACTATGATATCAGCTACAGGCAGGTGAGCCATCACATGAGGTCTTATTATATCCAAACAGTGCAGGGGCTACAGATTTTGCAGCACCTGTAAAATCAAAGATTTTTGAGGATACTGATCTGGGTACAGTTCAGCACTGAGAAAATGGATATTGGGCTGTCAGGGAGAAGGGAACAAGGCTTATTTTGAGAGGAAGACAGTAATAGCTTTCGTAATCAGAAGGGATGATATAGGACAGTGGTTCCCAAACTCCTTAAGAAGACATGACAAACACCTCTCATCCTGGCATCAAACCACAGCTTCATCCAGATTTCCCATTGTCATCACCAAGACATAATAGCTGAGGATTACAGAAGAGTTCAATTACATTTCCAAAGGCAAAACAGCACCATAACAGCACCCTAACCAATGTTTCCCAAGACTAAAAAATATAAAGGCAGGCAAACTGTTGAGAACCAAGCCTGAATGGAAGCTTTAGGAGTTTAGGAAAGCCTCCTGCTCTCCCCTTGCCCTTCCCTCTGCACTGCACAACTCCTTTGGCTCATTAGTCCTTACTCCAAGCTGCATGCCTTTAGGGTACAGTCAACAGCTTATCTCCCAGCCCAGTCCTGCAGGTGCAAGTGCTTACTATGGCTTGAGTTAGGACTTACGCTTCTGAGTGGCAGCTGACAAGTCTGTCAGCCTTTATCTGCTGCTCCTAACAAGAGATGTATGGGAAACTGACTGGGGTACTTGAAGAGAGAAGGTAAAGCCCCATGACAGGTCTGATCAAGCTCACCAACTAGTAAGACCTCAGCAGCTGAACTTAAAACTTCTCAGAGGTTACTATGCACCCTGCTCAACCCAGCACCCTACAGGTCACACAGGGACCTCTACAAGCATAGGATGACAGATCCTTCCCAGCAGACTCATATCTCATCACTGACCAAAGTGGGTAACCAAGATGGTATAACCTTCATTTGATACCCCTCCTGCAGCCAGGCCTTCCCCGAGAGCTCTCCCATGTGAGTTTTCTCTCATTTAAGAACAGCTAAGCCTATCTTGCCATTTTCAATATAGACAGAGAAGACTGTCATAGACATGCCTCATCAACTATCATCCACAAAGATTTTTAGAAACTAGTCTTTGAGACTACCATTTTTCTGTCAGATTTGGTTAGCTGGTAGAAATCAGTGGCTCCAGAAGTTATGATGACATGATACAGAGGGAAGGAATAAAAACAAATCATGGGAACAAAGTCTTAAGGACTGAGTTGAATACTTAGGCTGAGGACTTGACAGGTGCTGCCCACACAAGTACAATTTGTATAACCACTATCCAGTGGAGCAAGCACTATATGTCTCAGCTGGCAGGTGAAAGTAGGGATGTAAGTCACAGAAAAGAGTTGTTTCTGAGCCAGCCATCACATAAAAGTAACTCTTTGTAGAGTTTTTCACATGCATCGTTAAAGTTGAATTGTTGCTTGAAGGTGCGAAGCCGAAAACCAACAAAATCAAAACAGACTTTCAGAAGGGCAAGGAAATATGCCAACAAACACACTACGCAGGGCTTCACCTTGTCAAGATTTTGGCACGCACAGACTTGAAACAAAAAAAAATCACCTTTTGCCACTTGCTCTAAGAAATTTCACAATCCTTTGAAAAGGCACATTGAAGTAGCTTGTAATGTCAAAGCTGATAAGCAGTTCCTGGATGGAAGACAAGGCAGCTCCCTGTTTTGCACTGCAATATTTTGTCACGAAACCAATCAACAACATTAATGGCAAGTAAACTCATTCATTAAGGGAAAGACATTTTTGCTCACGTTCTTTACACTGGCAGCTGGTTTCCCATAGATTGCACACTTCAAGTGTAGCCCCAGAGGACAGAATTATGGGGAACATTTTTCCTTTGAAATAAAAAGGCATAGTTTGATTTAAGCTTCGGGAAAATAAAGTAGATTACCCAACTAGCCCAATTGTAAGAACACAGAAACTACACTAACACTTGGACTTAACTTTTTTAAATTTTCAAAAAACAAATTGACTTTCTAACTGTCTTTCTATCTCTGCCAAAGGTTTTCCAACTAGATCCAAAATACTGAAGCCTAGAGAGAAGAAAAAAGATACTGTAACATAGATGCCAGAACATTCCTAAATATCCAAAGCACAGTTTATGCCTCCTAACATCCCTAGCAACTTGCTGTGCACACAGCAGGGTAGTCAAGCCAAAACTGACTAGGCAAGAAGAAAGCAAAGTTTTCTTTCTTTATAGAATATTAATTTGTCACTCTGTTCAGGCTAAGAGGGCTGAGAGACAGAGAAGACTAAGAAGCTGTAGGAATGCTTGTCATCCTAACATTGACAAAAAGTTTTTGTGCACTTTTTACTTATTAATTCCCTAACTGCATTTTAGCAAGGGCTTTTCTGGACAGGGATCAGTGGAATTCCTAATCAAAACCATGACAAGCAAAAAAAAAAATGTACGATTTCTGCTTCCCAACATGAAATATTTAGTGTAAGTCCCACGAGTTGCAGGATAATGACATCACACTAATGGAAGAAGAACAGAAAACCTTCTAACAATTAAAAAGAGCCTTGCTGAGAAAACACACAGGAAATTGTCAAGCCATCATTTATGTATCAACCACAGCACACTGGACAGTACTGCAGGCTACTGTAAACCGATTTGTCTCTTTAATGGGCTGCATCAGGAAACAATAAAGACTATAAACTGAAGGAGGTATTTCTTTGTTTGCTTTTAAGCAGAAGGGTAACATCAGTTAGAAGACACTGTGGTACCACCCTTTGCTGCCATCAAAGCCTGCTCCAAGTTTATGGTCCTGCTCTTGCCTCTACAGCACCTGCATGATCTTGGAGCAGCTCTGAAAACATCAGAATTAGCCCACTGCAAAAGGGAAAGAAGTTTGGCTTAATGCATGTTTAGTTTTCTGATATAAACAAAATTTGAGCAGGCCAGCAAGCAGATTTTTTTTCCACCTCCTGCATCTCCAGCAAAGTTGCCAGCAAAGGGCTGGTTCGAGAGCCATGACTGCTGACACAGTGATGCGCACGGCAGGAAGAACACAGCGTGAGTTTTAGATGCCAGGCTGAGCATTCAGCACTGGCAGGTACAGAAACCTTGTTTTGACTTGAAACCTGAGCAAATCTGATCTGGGAGTTCACTGATGGAGAATAAATATGGAAGAAACTGATTTCAAATTGTGTCTTTTGAAAGGATGAGTTGACAGGAAAAAAATAGCAAATGCAATAGGTACCTGACTACCATTGTTACATTTGTTTAAGCAGAGATTGCTGCAATGTTCAGGAGCTGCATAAAAGACTCTGCAATATGCAATCAAGTCATAGGTCTGAAAACACACCAAGAAACATCCAGTAACTTTCACAAATGATAAGAGCTGGGCAGATAAAAGAAGTAATTACATCTTCTTTGAAACTCTATTTAGCTATTTTTAGTGCTTTAATCAAGGGCCCAATTCTTCCACCTTTCTTCACACCAAGTAACCCTTTACACTCTAATTATTTTCACTAGTATGGCTATGGGCAAATTAAGTTACTATGAAGCCAGAGTTAAGGGAGATGGAACCTGGCCCACCCTGAACATTTGGATCAGAAACAGAGACTTTGACCAAACACAGCATCATCAGTGGCTAAAAAAAGCATCCCTTTACCTCTTGGCGTGATGGACCCAGCCCAGAGCTGCGGGCTAAGGTTTACTCACTGTGATACTTAGCAAGTGGCCTCTCTAGGGCTGTGCTAATCAGACCAACTGAGCTGGATTGCAATCTGACACAGAGAAATACAGATGGCTATTAAGGATTGGACTGTGACCAACTCATTCACAAATGTTATTAGGCTATCAGACACCAACCATTTCTGGGCAAATCCAAGAAGAGACAGGTAAAAGTGGAAATATTTCTTAAATTTTAGTTTTCTAGTTACATTTTAGCATGAATGTCCGCATCAAAGCCTGCCACAAGCTCCAGACTTGAAAGTGGCTTTGTACATCACTCATATGGTGCTCTGCACTGGTTCAGCAGTCTGAATCAGGTTAGACAGATCAGAGCCCAGGCAAGAATCCCTTTGATTGCTGTGTTGTGTCTACACCAGCAAAGTCCAGCCCTGGAGATAAAGGTGCGCGACCAATACCTAGACAACCATACCTCAGGAGCATGCCAGTCAGAACTATTTGAGTTTTCTCCGCTTTGGAGACCTGTAGGAGACCTGACAGTCAGCACCGCATCTGGATGTGGTCACAGTGCTTTAAGCAAGTATCACCATTTGTCAGGTTTTGTGTTTCACCAAAACTTGTCTAGTGTGAGTGATATTTCAACTTTGGCACTTCATTCCTGTTCCCAACTCTTCACATTCAGATACTCTTACTCAGTGCAGCTCAGTCAAGTAAGGAGCACTGATTGCATCTGTCTCCTATCTAGCCCCTAAGTTCCCTCTGTGCCGCATGTTGGGGGGGGGGGGGAAACAAAAACAATACAGAAAGGAACCAAAGCAAGGATTAGCATCCCGTTCTGATATTTGTTAATACATGTTTATGAAAGAAGCAGAGTTTCTTTTTTTTTTTGTCGAGCCTTTTTCTGGAAGGGAGGACATTAAAACAAAAATAAAGAGCCCAGACATCCTCAGGTACATGACTGTTTTAAAACAATCTTAGATGTAAAAATAAAAACCAAAAAAGCTAGCTGTAAATCAATGAGTTTCTGAGCATGATAGGACATTCAGCACAGAGTCTGCTCCCCCGGGAAGCATGCAGAGCTGAAGCACAGCTGGGAAAGCCATGTCTCCAGGCATCACACCGCTGTGCCGATAGCAACCCTTTCCTCCTGAGGGTGCCACTTAGGAGACCATGGGGAGGACAGAGCAGCAACAAGGGAGAAACCCTTTGCCCACTGTTAGACTTGCTGTATTTAAGCAGCAGAATCTTCTCTGAAGTTGAGAATAACTCCCAGAGAGGTCCTTACCACCCACTCTCCAACTTCCATTTAACGACAACGTGCCTGAAAGTCCCTCCCTCACTGAAGCCCAATCCAACTCGTCTTCAACAGCCCTCCCCAGTCCTGTCCTCTGACAGTCACTGAAAAAAATTCCCTTCTCTCTAATCTGACCTAGGATATGGGCTGTATGTGCCTGAAATGCACTTTTTGTGCACAACTTCAGGCCCAGGCTTTTGACCTTGTTGAAACCCTGCAGTACCTGTGAGTCCAGTCCAGGTAAGTCAAACATGAAGTGCTTCAACAGGATAGTGAAATCCACATAAAAGACTATACAATACAGGTACTCCTGCAGTTCATGACTACTTATCACAACCAAAAAGGAGAGAGACACCTCAATATTAGTGCCCACACCAGGACAGAAAAGCGGCATCCCATTAAGGCGCCTGTGGGGCAATCCAGGGCACCCTTACACAAGGGAAGGTGAACCAGACATGATGCAATACAGTATAAGACTGCAGTTGGCAGGCTGCCACAGATGAGGTAGTCAGGAAGGACGCTGAACAACTCTTACATGATACAAAAGACCAGGTACGTGAATTTACTTTGTTTCAGGGAGAATTTCCTGCTACAGCCTAAGACATCAGCAGCATGAACAGGGTACAAGGCACAGCGATGCGAATTAACCATACTAACAGCCCTGGTATACACTGACCTAAGTCAATTGAATAAGTGGGATATTATTCCAGGCCTCATTTCCAGAAGCAGCCATCTGACAGCTGTTACCTTGCAAATTGCTCTATAGAAACAGGTGCAAAATGAGCAGAAAGAGCTCTGTTTTTCTTCCTTACTGAACTGAAGCACCCAGAAAGGATGTTTACTAAGAACTGTGTCTTCAGAGAGCTGGAAGGCCATGAAGACCCTTCAGTCTCTTGCACAGAGGGATGCTACCAGCAGCCATCTTGTGTGGCAAGCAAGGCAGCCCTGCAGAAAAACAGGCCTTGAGTGATGTATAGCTTCATTACAATTTGTGAGGTCTTCAAAGATCCTTAGCTGGAAAGGCACTGGAAACGCACAGTGTATTACTTAAAAATAATAATAAAAATATCTTTCTTTGCTTCAGAAAAGTACTGTGAATCCAAAGAAAAAGCCAAATCCTCCATTTGAATGAATGGAGCATAAAACACTCAATTCAGAGCATAATCACTAAGCAAGACAATGTTTCCAAACCAGCCTTTTGAAATTATGCACAGCAAGGGCAGATACATCTAGATTCTCACAAGAAAAGAGCAGCTCACCCACTCGTTGTTTTGGGATTCTCAGAGGATCAAAAGGGCCATTTTAAATGATCCAAATCCCCCACAAAAATCTCTCTCAAACACATTTCAAGCACGCTAGATGGAAGAGAAAGAAAATTATAATCAGACACATCATGATTCAGGGAGATCCGAGCGCAGAAATTTGTGAGCATTTCCACTGAATGCAAAGCAGTAATTAAATGCTTCCTATAGAAAAGAAAGGTTGTCCCTTGGACACTTCTGTCAATCTGCATTTAAGAGACACAGCAGCCTTCTCAGTTCAAGCACACAAGCGCTCCAGTTCTTCGCTGAAGTGACCTTAGCTGTCAACCCAGCCTGTCCTATTCAATATATGTAGCTCTGCTTGGTATATTTTGCGAACATGTGTGGGGATGCAAAGATGCAAAAAGGAAAAGCACAATGAACAGGCAAACCATTGGCCCCAATTAAAAAATTAAACAGGTGTCCTGAGACTGTCAGCCTGAAGATGGAGCATCTACATTTAATTAAAGGGATAAATTTAGCAGAAAATGCCACTCCAGCTACTGTCAGAATGCATGATTAATTTGTGATAAAATACCCAATGCTGTCTAACAGAAGCAGACGGCTGGGGGACACATATTTACACAAACGCTTGTTACTTCTCAAAGATATTACCAATGACCCTGGGCTTAGTGTCAGTGCATTAAAATGAAATTCTCACATCTGTTTTTTTGAAGTCTCAGACTTGCTAGAGGCTTTGCAATGGCAGGCCGAAGCCTGGGAACGAGAAAGCAAACCACCCAGTAGAGGCTGCTGCCTTTCCACCATCGATGGTGGTCACCTACCTCCCCTTTTAGTCTCAGTTCATCTGTCCATCTCCCGCAGTGACACAAGGGCATGGCTCTTCTTTAAGCTCATTGATGATGCCAGTCCTTTCCAAGTGATTCCTTAACAACTAGTTTCTCTGCCATGACAGCGGGTGCTTCACCCGCTGCTAATCAACTGCTGTTTCAATTAGTGGTTAGGGTAGGGTTTTTTCCACATGATCGATATACTCTGCTATTGAGATGTTAAAGAGCGCAATTATTTCTCCTCAATCATGGAGTTTGTTTTGTAAACTATTTTTGTCAGATAACATGCACAACCATACCTTCAAGTTTAACTTTTCCTGCCCAACTGACCATGTTTCAATTAACAATTTCAAGGTCCTCACTGGCTTTCAGCTAACAGGAGCCAGTTTTACTTCCAGCCCTGGCACTGCAGATGAGGCTTCCAGCATCACAGTGTTTTCTTCCCCACCTTCTTCCCCCAGGGAGGGAAGATTGCCCTTAGCCGACTTGGGTCACCTGAGCCTCCCCAACCCCGTGGATACAGTCAGTGCTTTGTTTCACACGGGTTAGCTGGAATGGTTTTAAGCATTAAACCAACAAGGCTCCAAGGACACATCTGTGGAACTTCTGCTGAGCTGCTTCCCTGGGTCAATGCTCTGACATACCGTAATAGCTCCAAAAATCTCCACTCAGGGCTCTCGCCATTTCCCACAACAGGTAGTTTCAGAACTCTAATAACCGTCTCTCTTCATACTAACAACTAAACACATGGGACCCATACTGCATGTGCCAAATCCTTCCAGAAAACAGATTATTATTTCCCAAAGTACACTGCAGTACAACTGGCATTGAACAGGACATTATTCAATGCAGCTGACCTCCAAATTTTAGTTCTAAATTTTATTCTTGAAACAGACCAGAAAAAAGACAGGAATCATCAGCTTTACCTGCAGCTCCACTTCATGTCAACCATTTCTTTCTACCTCTATCCATGACCATGCTCCTAGCACAAGACTTCCCTTCAGGTTAGTCTTTTGCCTTCAAAGACATCATGGAGATTAAGACTTCACTGAGATAACTTCAACTATTCCATAGATACAAACACTTAAACAGCCACATGCTAAAGACAGGCAGTCATGCAAAGGTATATAAGATGTATCACTGTTTGGACTTACACCTAGCTAAGCTTTTGACTGTTTTGGAATTTCCATTAACTGTTGATGGAGGAATTTCTTATAACACCTTCAAGCAATGTAAATAACATTTTATTTAAATTTGCCAACAGTGCTGATAATATCTAAATTAATGATAACCTGGAATACAATTTTTTCTGCTTTTGAAGACAAACAGAAGAGAGTTAGGTAGCATTGTGGAAAAAATATTCTGAAGTCTACAGCTTATTTATGATTTGTATAGTCCTATGGTTGAACTACTCTTCACTAAAGCACTGAAATAGATCAGAGGACACAGGACTTGGATGACTTCACTGCCTGTAACTTGATACTATTATCTGCAGATCTCAGCTGCAGCATGAGTTGCCTTCTTAGACTTTCATCCCCAGAAGTATTAACTATTGAAGGAATGGCACAGAGCAGCCCTTCAAACACGCATGGTGCAAAAGCCCCACATAATCAGCATTTCTCTTCCCTGCCTGGATGCTTGATTGAATTCATAGTTACTATGTTTGATATTAAAACTTTCTATAGACCAATCCTTTGGTTTCCAAGAGGTTTCCCACCTCACACAACTTAACTTCTACGATTTCCTACGATAGCCACAATTAATAGCACTACAGAGTTCTTATGCTCATGAAATTAACTTCTCTGTACACATGGCTCTTTGTGACCACACCTTGTCTGGACCCTTCTAACTGGAAGGATGGGACATGACATACTTCCATGCGCCCACAGATTCAGAGCCAAGAGCATCACCCAGATACTAGAGAAAAGCACTAAAAGGAAACAAAGATGCAGCAGAAATACTTATTCAAGAGGGCAAGGCATAACCTCTTGGAAAGAGCCCTTGTACTTCACATGCTAGTATCACATAAAGATGAAATCTATTAATTATGGGGCTCTTTGTCCCTTTTTCTACCTGCAATAGACTACCCCATTGCTTCCTTTTGCTCCTGAAGAAAGACAGATTTTTGCAGGCTTTCTGCAGTTCTAGCATTTTCAGTAATTAAATTTATCTCTGAGGCAATCACATTTAGGATTACTAGGTTTCCTATCTCCAGGCTAATAGGGTCAAAATGCTTAGCTGCCCTCCTGCCTGCCAGTTTATAGCATTTTGCTAATGGATCATTTCCTTCCATGTGGATAACACATTGGCTATTAGGTGTTCTCTTGTTGCACTGCAATTTTAGGTGGTCAGGCACTAGTAATAAGTGTTCTTGTTATACAGGAGACTTTACTGCCAGATTAAATAGAGTAACAAAGCAGTAAGAACAACTTTTCTCTCACAAGTTTGCTAGCAAAGATTTCAGTCAAAGACAAAGCAGACTTCTGTAACTTGCTCAACGGCTCTCCAGTTTCCACCTTGCTTATGCTCAGTCTCTCATTTTACTGCACTATTGCTTAGCTAACCACACTTCAATATCCAAGTGCTGGAAGAATTGAAGTCCAACAGGTTTCTGTCTACTTTAACTCCTTTTCTGAGAAGCTCTGAACCTGCAGTTCCTTGTTTCTTGTTTTTCCTCAACGTTATTCCCGCCCTTAATGTCTCTCACTTACTTACCTACAGAAGTCCACTGCAGCAAAGCTCTGACCAAACTGGCATCTCTGCGTATTGAAATGTGGGGGACCAAGAAAAAGAAAATGAAGTATACAGACTATTCATTTATACAAAATGGAGTCTCTGTGCAAAATGGCATCACTCAGACCATGTTCAGACCTAGAGAAATTGCTATTTCATTCCACTCTTTTCATTCCAAATCAAGTTTTATGCCTCTGTGGCAAACCAGAGCTGCAGCTATAGCTAATACGTCCTAGTCTTAATGCAAAATGGGATGACATTTGCTTATACCCAAAATGTTGATTTTTCTGGTAGGAGTATTTAATATTACTCGTTAGACTCTACCAAGTGAGTTAAAGTGATAGATTTTTTTTTCCTATGGTACTTCAAGGCCATTACGTTGCACAGAAAGTAATAATCACTTGTCAGGCTCTCCACTTTGCACATAGAGCCTTATTTCCATAGAGGTGAAGATTTAATAGTTCACTCGAATGCTCTTAATTTAAAGAATTTGGTGCAACCTGTATGAACGTCACATTTTTGCCTTTTTTTAAAAAACAAAAGGACTTAAGACAACCAATCTGGCAGGGTTTCCATTCTCAAGAGCTCAAGACAAGATGAATTAAAGTTAATTGGGGGTAAAATGAAGCACTTTAAAGTGTGTCTCTCGAGCTCACAAAACTAGAATAAGCACAGAGAAGATCTATTCAATTATCTGTGGTTGTGAGATTTGTTTTGTGGAAGCCATAATATTCAATCCACTTGTTCCTCTGTCTCTGTCTGTGATCCCACCAGACTTCATAGGCTAAGCCATCTGGCTGGATCAGTACTACAACTGGAGACTGTCAACAAAACTCAAACTGGGACTCCATAATAATGCTGCTGCTGGTTCTCAGAAAGAACGAGATTCTCCCCAAACCAGAGTCACTTCACCAGCATCACTTTACAACCCATTCTGCCCATCAGACTGGAGGTGAAAAGGGAGAGAAGAAAGAACAGCATTTTAGAGAAGACCGAAGACTGAAGAGTTAAATCAGTTATTTCCAGAATAGTTTCTGCAACAGGAAGGTTCTAACTCCAAAGCTACTGCTATCTCAGCAATTCTAATTTTCTTTTCTAATATCTACCAAATGCAAACTTATTTGCCACTAAGCCTAAGCAGTTTGGCTGAAAAGCCAACCTGCACTTTTCACCCCAGAGACGGCTGCATTTCAGCATTGGTTGGAACAACTGCCCCATATAGCTGTACCCCAGTATCTCAAGTACAGATTCGACTTGCATGCAGACACCTAGCATAGGTCTAAGCCTGGGTGCGGGCTAACCAGCCCCGGGTGCATAGGGGCAGTAGCCTGCACTGGGCTCATGTATTATCTCAGGTGCAGTGGAAGCTAGACAGGTTTTTTTTATGCCACCTAATAACACTGTAATACAAATGGAACATGCCTCAGACTGGTCCAGGCATGCCTTTGACTGCAGAATAGATGTAACATACTGTGTACAATCTATGATTTGCTCTGGGATCTCTCCGAGTGAAAGCCAAGCCATTAACGTCCTCTAAACATCCTCGAGGAGTGGTAAGACAAAGAATAATCATGCACAGATTTAGTTTTGAATAGGATCCTGATTTAAGCATCTTGTTTCTTATCTTCCATCTTGTGGCTTTCAGCAGGTGAGCTGATTTTCTTTCTCAGATCCGCACTCCTGGCTGAACTGGCCAGCAAATTTTAAGTTTTATTCATTCTTTTGAGTGGGTGGCTAACAAAACCAACTTGGCAAGGTACCCGGGGAAGGAAGGGTTGTTTTCTTGTCCCAGGTGGGTATGCTGGGCTCGCTCTGCCTCCTGGACAAGGCTGCTCTGTAACTTACTCACTGAACTCCCACTCGCACTGTGGAGGCATCAGGTGCAGGGTTGCCTGGAATATAAAATCAGGTCTGCCAGAGAGAGCGAGGGAGAGCGGGAGGAAGAGCTGTGCCCTGCCTTTTTCACACCTTTTGATTCAACCAGAGCTACAGGCATTGCCTCCTTCTTTGCAGCTGCCTCCCACAGAAGGCCAGGCCATGCCCTAAACTTCAAGTCTGAATTTTCAGAGTTATGAAGAGTCTGGATGTCAAGTGGCCCCTCCAGGCCTCACATTCATCTAAGGTTGGCAGGTCCAGCACAGAGAATGTTTGCAGTCTAATTACAGGCATGACTAAAAAGCTTACAGTGGCAAACAGGTCCCAGAGCAAGGAGCCCTTTCTGAAATATTTACTTTATAAGCTTGGTCTAGTCTGTACCAGGATACCTTACCAGGATATACTACGGGTAGTCAAGGACTGGCTGGCACTGCCAGTCAGCTTGAGTTTTAAGTATGACAGTCACCATCTAAAAATATGCAAAGCCATTGTCCTCTATCATTACCAGTGATAATTTCTCATGGTAAATTCTTTGGTACATGGAATCCTGCAACTCTAAATTGCAAACCTGCATGTGATAGTGAATCATGCTCTGGTTAAAAGAAATCAGCTTGCAAAAACATAGTAAGATGACCCCAAGTTCATGAAGTATTGGTGAAAGGTCTTTAAGTCATTTTTTGCTCAAAAAATACTAAATATTCTTTTTTCCTGCTTCCTTTATGTTGCTTCCCTTTGATGAGTAATAAACAAAAAGGCAGTGGAAAACAGAATGCAAGTGCAAAGCCCCATATTTGAAAGGGACAAAGACTCAATCTGTCACAGAGAAATCCAAAAATCCAAGTACCAGCACAGAGCCCACCTGCCAAAAAGGTTTTATGTTTATGTTAAGTGTGGCTTTAAGGAACAGAAATATTCTCAGAGATAAAGGCAGCCACAAGAATGACTGAGATGCACAGACAATAATTCCCTCCTTTGATTTCCTCTGCTGTCACCACTATCGGTTAGACATCTGAATGAAAATCAGCTTAGAAACTTTGATCTCTTTAAAAACAGAAAAACAAACTCTAATCTGGAATTCCTTAGACGAATACAGAACTTCAGCATCCTCCTACGCAGCACCTTTGGTGCAACATTGCAACCATGGGAGAAACACGCCGGGTGCCCGGGCCCCTTTGCAGCTCTGTGCCTTACATCAAGCAGCCCCAGGCCCAGCACGGGCTGGTGGTGAAACACATGGGTCTTCTGGTCCCTGTCTTTTGTGAGACACAGGACTTTCCTCTTCAGCCCTGCTCAGAGAGCACAGCAATCCTCATGGATCACTTGCTGCCTTGCAGATTCAAAAGAAAGGGAATTTAGGATTGGTATTTCTCTAGAAGAAACAGAGAGGATTGAGCGGCCAGCTCTACAGAATGGTAGGTAGGGGTTGGAAGGGACCTCTGTGGGTCATCTAGTCCCACCCTCCTGCCGAAGCAGGGTCACCTACAGCAGGCTGCACAGGACCTTGTCCAGGCGGCTCTTGAATATCTCCA
>Ga0181612_125908_pt1 | contig 22550 bp, 11 predicted proteins | sample HoacroProtozoa21_FD_119630 | JGI IMG/M metagenome (GOLD analysis project Ga0181612, IMG submission 119630) | Hoatzin crop microbial communities from Cojedes, Venezuel. Combined Assembly of Gp0051906, Gp0051904, Gp0051908
AAAAAAAAAAAAAAAAACACACACCACACAACCAATCCACTTTTTTTGCTTTTTCTTTAAATGAAATTACAGGTGTGATTCCAGCCTCCGGAAGTATAATGTCTGTATAAACAAAGAGCTGTTTCAGAAGAGGAAAATGAAGACTTCTTTTGTAATGGTATGATGCCAGAGTGAGTTTATTATGGCATAGCCTTGAAGACCTAGGAAAAACAGAACTGAAACATAAAAGCTGTCTTACAACTGACCAGCAGAGAAGTTCTATGGAGCTATTCCATATGGCTTTAGACCAGCCATTTGGGTGCTCTAGAGTTTTCACACACTCATTTTGTTTGCATCTGAATTCAAAATTAGAGGTAACAGTTTGGCCTAAAAGTAGCTTTCTGCATCCTACACAAGTGGAGGTCAGTCACATTCACATCTCTGGGCCAAAGCTGGAGACAGTAATAACAGGTAACCTGCGTTGGAAGTAACAGTCTGCCCAGCTCTGGAATATAGTTGTAAATTCAAAGTTCATCCAGTGTCTCATTTAAAATACTTTTTGGGCACTCTGGCATTCAGGAAGTAATGAAAAGTCCACCTACAGCTGCAGCAAGCAGTGAAACAAGGTGAATCAGGGCTGTCCTGGATGGCAACGCTGCATTTGATAGTGGTTTTCTCACTACTTCGTATCCATATGCAGAAAAATACTGAGCCTCCTAAAAATTAAACTGGAATTTGTGAGTCAGATTAAGTGCTCTGTTTATTCTCTTAGATTATGCTCTGCTGGGTATCTGCCACTTGCCACATATTTGCTGCTTCAAAAGTATTTTCAACTTATGCAATATTTTCCATATTGTATGAAACACATGAATGACAGGAAAAAAAATAAAGGGTACTAAAAAGCTTATGATAGGTTTTGCTCAAGAAATAAAATGTAAAATTAAAGAAGGTGGGGCAAAGAAGTGGAAAGATAACATGGAGTGATCTGCCCATATATTCTGGCTCATGTATTACATTTTTTACTTTGAAATCACTCCAGTCACCACAACTGCCTAGACATTGAATATTACATTTGGTTCTTCTGTAGCTTTACCATTACGTTTTATCCCAATCCTGCAGAGCACTATAGCATATATATCACCACCCCAAACTCCTGTGCCTGAAATCAAAGTATAAGCTGGGCTATACTTTGCTGCTGTAGTATGTTAATGTTCTGGTCTCTAAGGTGATGCTCTTATCAAGTTAAGTCTTGACAGTTCATTTGCCTAAATAATATGGCAATATAAGTCAGTGCAGAGCACCGTACAATGACAGCTAGATAACTCATGATTTTCAGGGAGCTGAGTCCTTTAAAATTAGTAGAGACATCCCCAAGCCACACTGCATTTTGCAGCACAGCTTATAGATATGCTTGATTTTCTACAGTGCCATCAGAATATAACAACTAAAATACTCCTCCCTACATATCAGAAGACAGAATCTGTTTTATTTCTCCCCCCAAATGACAACAAGAATATAGCATTCTGGACATTGCTTTAAAGGGAGAAACAGACATGGACATGTGTCACTGTGTTCACTTGCTATCTATTCATAGCTGAATGATGTTAAAACCTCAGTAATGAGCTCACAAATTTTGGATTCTTGAGTCAGAATAAAGACTAAGGGATTGACGGGAAAACAGCCGTCTTGCCTTCTCCTGACCCCATCTATCCGCACTTGTATCTCTACTCAGCCAGAAAACATTTCTGTGAACTCCCATCCTTGCAATTTACAAAAAGCATTTAGTGACACTATCATCTTCCTACTTTGTACTTCTAGCCACCTACATGTGACATTGTGTTTCTCTAATAGGCCATTATGTTGTCTGCTTGAAAGTGTTTGTTTGATATAATTCCTTGCAAATGTACTAGAAAAGTCACATTTATTTCTAGCTTTCTAAAAAAATGCATTTCAGATTGTTATTTTTTTCTTTTTTTAATGACACTACTTTCAAATCAAAGAGGTCTCTACCTGTAACTTCGGTTCTGTTCTCCCATATTATGGTTGATCCTTCCTAACACTCAGGAAGGCCACAGTTAAGTCATTTGGTTTAAACACTCTGCCTGTATTGCCACACAAGAAGCCCAGATTTACCAAAAAAAATCCATCCAGATCTCACTATCCCTAAGGAGACTTGGTTCATTCCCACGGCATGCAGGGAAGCAAGTGTTAGGGATCAGCTCTGGGAGCTGAGACACTTTCCAGAACAGCTGTTAATGACAACTGAATGGGGAGTAAGAGTATTCAGAGACAAGCTAGAAGACAACAGTTCAGTTCTTCCCTTAAACTGCAAGAAATTACAATTTTTAAAAATTATTTTTCTTATTCAATTATTAGTTGCCATTAAAAAATCTCATCTGTGTTCCAGGCATAACAGTTGCACACTCACGTTCAAAGCAGAGGGACCTTTCATTTTGTAACCTTATTTCACAGGCATTCTGCTTGGAGACAGCCCTGAAGATCAACCAGAGGAGCCAGTTGGTGCAGACTGGGAACTGCAGACCGCTCCAAGAATGTGACAGAGAGCAATCATCAAGGTAAACATTTGTAGATGCAAATGAGCTCTAATACTGAAAGATGTGAACAGCCCAAGTTCTGAGCTATCTGCATACATGAAGGTCACTCTGTGCCAGCGCTAGGTGACATTGCTTGTAAATCAGTGTATATCAGTGAGTAAAGGGTTGAGGGGAAGATGGCATTATTTATTCTTCACTCCATCCATTTTAACACTCAACCTACAAGTGATTTCTGAAGGCGGAGATATCCAAAGCCTTATTGTGTATGTAGTGAGGAGCCTATTGAACAAGTAACTACTATCTACTCTTCTGTTCTGGTTGAACACCCTCTCAAATAGCACACAGGCAACATCCATCTGCGTGACTTACTTTCCATAGCCTTGTAACTCACGTACCTAAATCAAGCAGCTCCTGGAAAATATGAACTTCTCTTTTGTTCAGCCAGCGCACTCCTGATCTGCTGAAGGAAAAGAGGAAAGCAGAAACAGCAGGCAGAAGGTCCTGGCCCACAGAGGAGCTCCATGCTATGCAAACAGTCATGAGAAAAAGAATACAGGGAAAAGCATTTGGCCCTCCGTAAGATCAGACTGTTCCTGACAGATTTTGACTCCAAGGTTAAGTCAGCACCTTTATGCCCAGGATGCACGTCAGCTGATCTTTCCTTGGAAGTTTTGTATTCCCTGGAAGGTATCTCTCTAGCAGAGAGAAGGAAGGAAAAGCAATCCAGATAGTAGGAGTTCAACTGCCCACAGGCCTAAGCAGGGATACTTTCTGCAGCTTTCTGTTCCTTTTCCATAACAGGGGAGCATCCTCATACTGTGAATAACACCAAGGAAACTTGCTGGTATTTATTGTATTGAAAAGAAAGTATGGCAAAGCCAGCAGCACAAAAATTGCATAAACTAAGTCAAATAAGAACAAAAGAACATAAATAATGTCCCATTTGTCAGACCCATCACTAAATTCTGCCTCCTGTCGAACTGCTGATACTCCGAAGGGCAAGGGTGCCATTCAGTGGGACCTGGACAGGCTGAAGGAATGAGCCCACACTAACCTGATGAAATTCAACGAGGACAGGTGCAAAGTCCTGCCCCTTGGAAGCAAGAGCCCCTTGCAACACCATAGGCTGTGGATAGACGGGCAGGGGAGCAGCCCTTCCTGGAGGACCTGAAGGTGGCAAGCTGAACATGAACCAGTAATGTGCCCTGGCAGCAACGATGGCTGACAAAGTATTCAGGGCTGTATTAACAGGCACACAGCCCCTAGTCTGAGGAAAACAGTTATCTCCTACTCACCACTCATTAGACTGCATCCACTGTACCCAATTTGTAGTCCCAAAACAGTATAGGTAAACTGCAGTAAATTCAGCAGAGGCCACCAGGATGGTGGGGTCTGGAGCATGAGGACTTGCCCAGTAAGGAAAGGCTGAGGGAGCAAGGCTTGTTCAGGCTGGAGAAGAGACTGCTACAGGGGGACCTCACAGCATCCCCCAGCACCTACAACGAGGGCATCGAGAAGATGGAGCTAGGCTCTTCAGTGGCGTATGGTAGGAGAAGGAGAGGTAAAGGGCATCAGTCATACCAGGAGGGGGCCCAGCTGACTAAGGAATTACTTTCTCACCATGTGACAGACAAGAGGTGGAACGGGTTGCCCACTGAGGTTGCACAGGCTCTATCTTTGGCGGTTTTCAAGACCCAGCTTGATAAAGCCCTGATCAACCTGGTCTGACCTCAGAGCTGATCCTGTTGGGAAGTGAGAGGTTGATTAGAGACCTCCAGAGGTCCTTCTGACTCAAACGGTCCCGAGATCCTGTGAAATGCTATTCAGGGAGCACTTGCAAACACGGCCACTGTCTGTGTCCCCAACATTCAGAATTGTCCTATTAAAGATATTAGGGTACCTATACCATTTCCTCTTGTCTAAGGATACAGACAGGTACTGTGCAGATGATTTTACAAATACAGATTTTAGAACAGTTTAAAGATATTCCTCAAGCAGAAAGAAACTAAATTTAAATTATTTCGGGAATTATTTGTCTGCCTCTGACCGTTGCAGCAGCAGCTGCACTTTTAGTCTCCAAATTTGCAAATATTTATAAAAGTAATTTTACTGACTAAGTCCATCCAGCTTCTATTAGGATTTCTCATCTGAGTGAAGTTACACTTACATTCATGTTTGCAAGCATAGGTAATGAATGGCATCTCTCCAATTTTGTCTCCAAGACACCAAGAGAGAAAAAAAAAAAAAAAAACAGAGATCCATTCAGAGAGTTTTTGAACATAAGAAGGTGTTTCCACATCCTTAACTGCATTTTCTTCGCTGCAGTCTCACAAGCAGCAAACAAATGAAAAGCATATAGGCTAGCAGATGTAATATTGCTGTTTCTAAAGAACACTCTTGTCTACATGCAGAGAACTTCCTCGCTTCCTTACATGTTGCACAGGTACAACTGAGCCTTATTTCCTATAACACGTTCTGAGCCCCAGCTTGAAATTATCCTTAAAGTCTTGGACTTTTTATGTGGTGCAACAATTCATACTAATGTGGGCCAGATAAGCACACCAAGACAGTCAAATTAGCATATATAATTTAGGCTGTGGGGTTTTTCTCCTCCAGTGCAAGGAGAGATTCTAAATCTAATTTCTCAATCTTTTTCTTCTCTGAAACAGGCTCCTCTCCCTGCATGAACCCTGGTATTTTCCAGTGGAGTCTGGCTAGCAACAAGCACTGGGTCAGCAGAGTATGTGAGCAAGAAGGAGTAACACCCTGTGCATTTTCAGATAAGGCAATTCCAGTCAATCCTCCTTTTTCTTTTGATAAAAACTGTAATAGAGTTAACTTTTTGCAGAACAAAGGTAAACACATTTGTGAAGAAAAATCTATATGAGCTTAGGGTTGGCTCAATTCTGCTCAGAAATGGAGGCAATTTAATTGTTGCACCACATCTTTGCCATCTCAGTCTTCCCCTCAGACTGAGGGGCTGCAGCTTGGCAAGCAGGGACTAAATGGGCACAACAGGACCAGAGGAACCGAGAAGAGCCCCAATACTTCTGACATCCTGAGGAGCAACGGCAACCGCTGTTTCCACAAGTGAGCCAGTTCCATAAAAAACATCTCTCTGTGGCAATCAATTCAGCCAGCTCCCCAGAGCTCAGGCACAGACCAAGTATGGAGAATGTCTGTAGATGTCTTGTCACTGCTGATAGTCTCCTACCCCAGGCACACCTACTTTGACAATGCTAATATCATCCCTATAAATGTATTTTACTTTTTTTTTCCCCCCTCCTTTGAATACTATAACCCTTGAAAATTTCTCAGGATAGGATTCTAGAGCTTAAAGGTCCCTTGAAAGAAAAGGAAGAAATCCAGGGTCACTTTCCTGGACTACAATCGTGGATTTCTGTCTCTGCCCAGCACTGTGCAGTATTTATTTCATCTTCTGGCTTTCTTGCACTTTGCTCTGAAATAACAAGAGTTTCTTGATTGGCAAGAGCACTCATCAGTCCAGTAATAATCTGCTTACACGCTTCACCGATGAAACAGAGCTAGGCTATAGCTGGCTTGTGCTGCACATCGTTACCATACCCATTGGGGATTAGGAAGCTTATAGCAGTGATCAAGGTTATGGAAAGGATTTTGGCCTGACCATGGTTTTCCTGCTGACACGCTATCTGTGGCAGCCATTTCCCTAGTGAGGTTAATGAAACTCGCTTTCATTTGTGTTTTTTTTAAGATGACAACTGCTATAAAAAAAAAAAAATAACCTTTCTGACCTCAGCCATCATCTTTCACTGTGGTTTTTCATCTCTGAATCTGTTAATTGAAACTTGAGTCACAAGAGCAGCACTCTACATAGTTTAGTCCCTAATCATATGAAGCCTGCATCCCAGTGAGGAATTTATGTATAACACTAATTATGACTGACATTGCCTGTTAGGGTGGGAGATAAAAATCACATCACAGCGTAGCTGGAATGGTCTTTCAACCTCTCTACAGCTGGCTTAATGTTTCTACACAAATAGCTTGACCTTTCAAAAAAGAGAGAAGGCAGGAAAAGCAAGAGATATTTTGAGCTTTAAATGATTCCCATTTGTAACTCTATGAATGGCATATTTGGTCCAATTTCCAGTCCCTGGCATTTCTAAACTGTCATGTTACAAACAGGCAGCAGGCTATAAACTTTCTCCCCAGAGGGAAGGCAGGCAATCAAGTAGTTACTCCAGCCAGCAAGTTTGTGATGCTGCCGTGTCAGAAACCCGGCGCCTACGCACCGTGCCGCAGCAGTTCCGTGGAGATACAGCACAGCCCCATTAGCAGCACAGTAAATACATCACGATGGCTCCTTGTTGCTGTGTATGGATTGATGACACCTCTGCAAAGTGATTCCTAGAGAGGGTACGAAAGGTGACAGAGAACTGGGACTCGGTACCTTTTACCCACACTGCATTGCTCTTAATTCACACAGGTATTGCAGAAGGCAGCTCTGAGATGAGTATTTCTTCCTGCCATTCTCAAATGCAATAAAACGGACTGGGAAGAGAAAAAAAGGGAAGGAATCAATGTGGGAAGAAAAGGGAGGTTTTGACTGAAAGCCGTACAAAAAGTTTACCACCCTGCAAGTCTGGCCTTTTGCCCACATTACTAGGAGAGGATACTCTTACCCCAGTCCATAGGCTGAATTTAACGGGTAGTCACCAGTGATAGTCGGACACTTTAAAATGCAAATAAGCAACACTAGTAACAAATTTGTTAGGGATTTGTTTAGGAACCAGATCTGATTGTTCGCCACAGATTTAGATCTACTCCTGTTCCACTCGTAGCTTCTCCCTGATGCAGGAAGTATTGAGCATTCACCTACAAGTGGGTTTACACAGAACAAAGATATTTGGCTTGGGGGTGGGAGGAGGAGAAATTCAGTTTGGGCCCTTATATCATCTCCTAAAACCAGGAGACTGTCAACTGGTGTTACCACACAAGAGATTAAGTAGGGAAGAATGAGGGTGATCAACATCAAGAAACAAATAAACACCTCTTATTTCAGGCACGTGCTCTGCAGCTCCTTCATCTTGTTTCCATGTTTTTCTAACTTCCAACTCAAACACATTGTTTGCTTTGTTTGCATAATTTTAGCTTCACTGGTTTCCATGTAGTACAACTAGTTGAGGGAATCATTTAAATATATTGAACAAACCATATACATTTTACGCCTAAAATGCTATTGAAGCAAAAAAAGGTCATAGATTTGCTAAATTAGGGTTCTCATCAAGCTCAAAGGAAAAATTTTATTCTCATGGTTTTTGCCATGATTGCAAAAAGAGCAGGTAAGGAAATGACATATTCATACTTTTCAGGATCTGATTGTGCTGACTTAGAGAGTAGCCTTGATAAAGTTTGCATCCTAGTTCCCATTTGGCACGTTACAGCACACACAAGCTACAGCAGTGACCTTATCATTAACTTTGGGACTGGAAGAGATACAAGACTTTCGTCACACCCCAGCAACCAGGAAGATGAATGCTGCACGAAGGTACCTTCTCCACCCAACCATTAAACCTTTCTGCAGAAAAAGAAACCTTCGGAGGGTGCAAAAGAATAAGCCTTTGGAGGGACAGCTCCGTTGAAGAATATTTTACTGATGCTAAGCAGGTATACGCCTTATAACAGGTGTTGATTAGAAAGCTTGCTGTTTGAAATGTTCACATTAGTCACTGCTCCTAGAAGCATCCACCATTCTCAACACAGCTGTGGAATCTACCTCTTTATTGCCCCTGCCTTCACACCAGGCATAAGCAGGATCTGAACTCAGTCTCACATTCACAACAAATTAATTACTAGCACACAGTGAAAAATGGAAGGTTCTGTAGATGTACAATTTTTAGACAGCTACACAAACATTTTCAGATATTTCACATTTACAGGAGTGGGTGGGACTGGACATTAAAACTTCATTTTCTCTCTCTACCTGTGGACGTGGTTTGTAATCTTGAAATTACATGCTGTGTGAATATATGCTTTAATTGGATTGTTCAACACCAAGTCTGAGGAATCATGACAGCAGGAGGAGTTTACATTCCTGCATCTAACCTAGTTATGGTATGCTCCATGCACCACACCTGTCTGCAACCAGTGCTAAGATTTCATGACAAAGCAAATTAGTCTGATACATTTGAAAACACCCAGAACTACAGATAACTGGGGAATTCTGCCTCAAAAACCATTGTGAGAGCAGGGGTGCCAACAGTAGGAAATATACTCAAGTTCTGTCAGTTCAACTAGCAGCTGAGTGGTGGGAAAACAGGTTAAGTGTGATGGAGAGGGAATACCCACACATGCCAAGATCTTTTGCCACACCTCTGGCAACAGCTTGAATTATTGTCTCTCGTTCTGTAAGGCAAAAACACAAGCTCTCAGCTCTCTTGTTTTCAGAATAGGTGACAAACAGTCACCTCCAAGGGAGCAGTATGAAACTTGTATCCATAGATGCTGCTCTAAGAGTAAAGGAGTTATGAAATCAATGGTCAGACAGACAAGGAGAACTTAGATTTATGGTCTCAGTGTAGTGACCTTCCTATGAAACAGGGCACTCATTTACACCCCTAAGAGTAATCAGGAACTTTCTGCAGAAGTCACTAAAATAGCTTCAAAATAGTTTTAATAGGGACAACTGGTAGCATTATCTCTGCATCACTTCTACTAATTGAAGAGCCCCAGAAGCAGAAAAGCTACAGTCTGGGCTGTGTGCACACCAGCTGGGAGCATGGTCCTGCTCCCAGATAGCGCAGGCTCCTGGAGCACAGCATGGCACACCCTCATGGCTGAGCAACGATACCTGGCTCCAGGCCTGGAGGATCTCCTACAAGATGCCCAGCCAGAGATTAAGTGTGTAACACAAGAGTGACAGTACAGTTAGCAACTCTCACAGCCACAACGGAGAGCTTGGAGCAAAACTTCAGTGGGAAAGTGGTACAGAACCTGAAGCGGAACACGGCACAGTACAGAGGGCTGTGTCAGCACTCACTGCCCTGTCTGCAGAAGGAAGCTAGCTTGCCTCGTCACCAGCAAGAGAGATTCAATGAGAGAAAGCTACAGCAACAATCTGTCAGTTGGCAGGTAGTGACCAAATGCACTACTCTCACAGGAGCTGAAGACCCTAATAACTTCATGCTCTGCATAGTGGCTACATTCAACTCCCTTCTGCGTGCCCAGCCAGCCCGTGCAGTGTCTGGATTGTAGGCAGAGCTTTAGTCAGTCGCTTATATTCCTTGCCAGACGCAGATGAAATGCCTGCAACATACCCACCATCCGAACAGGCGCCTCTGGCATGGTCCCCAGACAGAGACTAGCTGCTGGGTACAAACCTGGCTGTCATCCACAAGTGCAATAATGCCCCTGTTGCCATACACAAGAGCAATTTGTAAGTTTCTCTTACTGGGAAAGATAGCTCAATTTCTGTATCCCACTGGGCTGAGCACCACAGGCACGAACAATGAGCAGACAAATACCTGCAAGATGACTCTCCTGTAAGTATCCTACATTTCTCCAGCACCACACTATGCTCAAGTCAGTCACAATTGGAGACTAAAGTCAGGCTTCTCTTTCCTGACATTAGGTATGCAAAATCCACTCCCTTTTCCTCTGAGGCTGCTGGAAGGTTCCAGGAATCAGCGGTTCCTCTGACACTGATCTTGCTAGAAAACGTCCTGGACAAACATAAGGTGATACCTGCAGACAGACAAACTACTTCCAGCAAAACATCAAGTGGAAACATTTACATGTTAGAAGAAGGAATGTTTCGGAGGCTAGGAGGAGCAAACTTCTTTGGCGCACAAATTGGCATTAAATAGCTTGTCAGTTGAAATACTACAAATGTGCTTATTTAAAACTTATACTAAAATCCATGAGAAAGTAGCATTTAAAAAAATAATCATCAAGAACAGTTGAAGCATTTGCCTACTACAGAAAAGGCAGGCAAAAAAAAAGATGGCTGAAATCTGTAAGCAAAAAAAAACTAGCAAAAAACTATACAAAACTGCAGCCCCCTTTTTATAGTTCCCATCAGCATAAGGCCTATGGTTCTTTAAGACAAAGGGTCATCTTTCTTTGATTGCTTTACCCTCAAAGTACTCTGGCTGCTCAATTTTATCTAAGGCTATCAGACTTTCTGAATTCATTCTTCTTTCTCCATTGTGGGGGAAGTTTAAACCCCTTAAAATCTTTCTAAAGCCTTTTATATGAGAAAGGCAGTCTCATAAGCCTGCTTGAACTAAAGCCCAGCTGAGATTTTTAAATTCAATAAAGAATTATTTTCAAATTGCACTAAAGAGAAAAGGAAGCAAGGCTTTCAGAGAAAGTAAGTTCAGAAGTTCATACTTCAAGAAAACCCGAAGTAGTATATTCCTGCGTAGGTAAAATCAGTCTCTAGGAGACTGACTTTGAAAACTCTGGGAGACTGATTTAAAAAAAAAAAAAAAAAAAAAGACTCATCCCTAAACAAAAAGGGGAGACACATACATATATGTAGTATAATTGTTTTAAAAAGGTTCAGAGTGAAGTGTTCCTAGTACCTTTATCAAAAAGCAAAAATAACAATGAAGGAGTAATTACACAGTCATTCCTATGGGGAAGGAAAAAGCGGAGGGAGCAGAGTGAATGCTCACTAAACCACTGACAATCAGCAGGTATCCATCCATTTGGCTAAAGCATCACAGTGCACCAGAAGCACAGCTAGTATACTTAGCGTTCTAGCATCTCTTTTTGCCTTTTACTTCCAATCATTTTCCTCAAAACTGGTGTGGAAGAGAGGATTTTTTTTTCATTCTGTAGTGGTCCCTGCAGACTTTAAATCGTCTGACTAGTACCAGCTATCTCCACAAAAGAGAACATAAACACTGAAGACTCCGAAAACGCAGTACTTTGGAAATATGCCCCTCTCAGTACACTGTTAGCCTCGTTCAGACTCTCTTCTGCAGGGAGAGTCGCACATACAAGAATTTAGGCCTGCAGGGACCATGCTCAGACCAAAGGGCTTTCTGCTAGCATGAAGTGCTGTGTATACTTGGAATACATTGGGAACAATATCCACAGCAGGTGGCAGAAAAATACCTCCTCGGAAGTGGCAGAAGACGCTAATTACTTTCAGTTTAAAGCTGAAAATACACAAATTTGCATGGTGTTACACGTCACTAGTCAACTCCTCCATGTCATTAGTCTTTCCACTGACTTCAAAGCAAAACAAATTTCTTTCACAGAGAAGCAGACTTTCATTAGTGCCATAGTGACAAGCTCTAATCCCTCCTTCCCCCTCCCATTCTGCCATCCCAATTCCCCACTGAACAGGAAACCAAATCTCAAATCAGCTTTTCATTTTTCTTGTGCAGGTGCTCAAGAAAGGACTCAAAAAATAGCTGTTTAGGAAACAGCGGGAGAGAGGAGCCTTTGAAAACATGGAAAAACCCAACTGTGAGCGTCTCTCTTGATGGATCAAGAGCTGTATTTACAATAAGGAAATTAAAATAATCCTGCAAAATAAAATGCTCATTTTCAGTACCTCACCTCTTGGTCACTTGTGGAAGAAATAACTCTGTGTATGCTACAGTATAATTAGCAACTCCATTACACTTACTACACAACTTCTGCATGTAGCTTAGAGAATCAATTTAAAGATAAAATCTTCCCCATGGTGTTCAAAACCTGGAGGCCCAAGAAACAAGTTTTGAGCAAAACAGTAATTTTGTATCTTCATGTTCATATATGAGGCCACTTCAATGATTTTACTAAGCTTGACAGACAGCAAGATTGGTTCCTTACTCAGATTTCCCTTTTTTCTCCTCACTTGGCCCATTAGGAAATCCATTTTTCTTCGCAGCTGATAGGGGGGAAGAAGGAAGAGAAACATAGAAACAACAGTCTCGTACTTGTTCAGAAGCATTCAGGAGAATGAGGGCTGGGGTACAAGAAAATAGTTAGCCTGTTAAGGCTGTCCAAAACAGCAACAACAAAAATATTCCTCAGCCGCACACATAAAAACTGTGTTCAACAATCAAAACAACCTCCTGGTAGTTTTCACCTGAGCTGGCAATTACCAAAAGCCAGTATTTAACTTTTTTTTTTATTATTTTACCATTTAGAGGTAGGTTAGTTCAGTTCCAGTGCCACCACCTCTGCTTCTACAAAATGCTGAAGATCATTTTATATGGAAAGTTTACTGGATTGAAATTACACCCTATGTCATTTCATACGCACAAGAAGTAGGGACTAGAGGCAAAATGGAAAGAAGTTTGTATTTGCAGAAGACCAACAACATAACCTGGCTTGTACACACACTTCAGGTTTGACAGAAGTTTCTCCTGGAACTGTATTTGGATGTATTTCAGACTTGAAATTACAGCTTCAGCAATTTACTTCTTATAGCTATAACACATGGTCACAATGTAATTAAATATTAATGAACAGAAATTGCTATTGCAGCACTAGAAGTCCCCCCCTTAGTTCTTACCGGAAGGCCTTTTAGACAGATTTCTATAGAGTTGAGCCAATCAATACCTCAGATGGGCAAATAAATTTGCTACAGCAAGAACCATTGCTAAGCAAATGCTAGGCAGAAAGTAGTTTGACAGGAAAAGTGTTTGTAGATTAGATCATGAACAAGGGGACATATGGAGATCTGAAGGAATGGGCATTTGGGCTTGAGACAGGCCTACCTGGACCATATATTTAGTTGTGCTTTTGCTTGGACCTAAGATAAAACATTACATGTCAAGTCTGGAAAAATTCACTTAGCTTTTAATAACATCTCTGGTTTTCCTCATTCATTTCTCAAAATACAGGCACCTATACATGTATTTTACCAAATCTGATGCCTGAGTTTTACTCACAGACAGATCAGTTAAAGGTTTACCATCTATTAATTTGCTGACAGTTGCATCAACATGGTAACTGCACACAGACAGGAGTATGCCAGCCTTATTTATTTCACTTTTCCAAATACAATAAGTTATCTTGGCACAACTGCGGCCACAGTGAGGAATAAATGAGGGAGGATTACAATTAAAGGCTCACTGCTTTGAGTACAGTACTACTTTTAAGAATAGGTAAAGATTTAAGAGACTTCCAAGATGTATCAACTAACTGTATGAACTATTTGAGGGAATATTTCTATCATTTACCAACATTTCTAAGTATTAGACCTAGAAAGTATTATGAATACTCTTATTTAACTCCTGAAAGACTTGTGGTTTTAGTAACAGCACAGGTATCAATACGTGAATGATATTGCTTTAATACGCATCACCATGTAACCTGCTATTAAAAGTTTAGTTCTCTTTTGCCCACAGCTGCCCCCCTCCCCAGCTTAAAAACAAGGGGAAGAGAAAAGAAAACCTATAATGGCACTTGTCTCACTGAGGTAAGTACAATAAAGTCACATTCTCCTTTATATATGAAGATTTTAGAGAGGGCTAGAAGTGCTCCAATCCAGCTCTGACAGATATGGTTAACAAGGACTGAACTGAACACTGAAGGAATATTTCGTTTGTTTCACACTAGGCCATCAGATAATTTTGCCTACTTGCAGTCCTGTTTTTAAAGGTTGTGAGGTGGGGTATTTTTAGCAAGTTCACCTCTGTGCTGTCTTACTCCTGTTTTTCTAGTCCGACAGAAATCACAAAATCGTTCATAAGTGCTATGCAGCAGGAATCTGTACTAGACATCCAAATTCCTGCAGCCGGCTCGAGTATCTAACTCCTCTCAATAGCTGACAGCATTTACGTAGAAGGAGCCACATGGGAGCACCTTCCCCATCCCCATTTACTTTGAGTAGTGCTTTACAAGAACACAGTTCAGGAAAATAGTTCATCCTCTGCAAGCAGCCATTCCACAGTGGAAAATGCAGCAGCACAAACTGAACAGCAGCAGATGAGGAAATAATATCCAGAGAATATCCATTTTCATGGTTTATCTTCTCCTACTTCTTTTCTGCTTGGATAAGGGCAAAGACATCTCTCACTTTTAGAGCTACCCAACTTAGTGGAGCTTGGTGCAAATTTAACCATAGATTTCATATTAATTCATATCACACCATATTCATAATTTATATGTAATGGTAATAAGGATATGAATTATAATATACCAATTAATATATGTTATGTAATAAAATAATTATTACCATAACCATAGATTTCATATTAATTCAAATCTGAATATTTATACCTGGGATTTGTAATTAAAAAATACTATTCTGAGAACCCAGATATCTGGGATATGTTTAGGTACTTAATTCCTGTTGAATTCAGTGGTGTGGGCTTTAAGCATTTTCATATTTCATTGACTCCTGACAACAATCATCAACCAATGAATCTCTACAGACTTCAGGGAGGGCAGATATAAAGGAAGCAAATATTCAGCTGGCCTTTCTGTAGGAGATACAGCTTCCATAAGCATCAGGCATGGAGAAAGATGTGTTAATCTGGACAATGAACACACTATATCTAAAATATCACAAAATTATCTGCCCAAAATTCATAAGCAAAGCAGTGATTTTTTTCTTCTAAAGCATCCCACATTTCACTGCTGTTCTGTTGTCCTGGGTTATCTGCCAGGGACCTGACACACAGGAATCCTCTCCTTTTCACACCTCAGTGACCTACCGACAAGCTACTTTTGCAACAATTATAAAGGCATTTATGTTCATACACACTTCTTTCCTACCAAGCAGAGCACAACCGATGGTGCACGATCCAGGGGGTGGAACTTATGGCTGACACAGGAGTGTCAGCTTGCTCCACCAAGGCATGCCAAGCATTTCCAAAATCAGTTGTAAGCACAAAAGTAACAAGCGTACACACTTTCAGCTAGAGAAAAGCTCAATTATATTTGCTATGCAGTTAGATTAAGTCTGCAAAAAGTTTTCACAGGGTGATATTTCAAAACAAACATGTCAACAGCGAGACTTCATTCCCTTCGCACACCGAGCAACTTCAAGACCCTGAGAGGTGAACATATGAGAAGTCTAATTTGTAGCCGTGCAGATAAGCAGTTCTTCACACCAGGAGTGGAGTGGCATTTTACAACTTTCAGGTCAGTCAGTGAATCAAGACCCCTTTCACCTAAATTCACCATAGGATTCAGAACCCAAACACATTTGTTGTTCGCTAGCAGCTGAGCATCGGCCATCATAACAGCACTGGTATCTGGGCTTTCCATACCATCTGTGGGTCCAGTATCAAGAGCACAGTACAGCACAGGTAGCCCACTGAAGGCAGAGGCTGTCGTATACCAGAGAGGCAATGCTGGAGACTGAAGACTGTACCTTGACCCCAGCCCCTACTCAGGACGTACCTAGAAAAAAGGTAACGTTTACTTGTTCCAGTGGTAATATGGAGGGGGAGGGGCAGGAAACTATGGAGAATTTAAGTGCCCAAATTCATCTGGGGGGGGAAGGGGACACACACAACAAAAAGTGTTTACCCAGTATAGCCTTGTGCAGTGAACTAGCAGGGGAAGGCAACCAAGGGCAAGTTCTTTGCCTCTGAAGAGATAACAAAGGGGATTTTCAACCCTGTCTAGTTGCTTTTGCTACCTAGCCATGAGCAGCACTCCTTACACCAGCCTGAGCCGGTAAAACCTGTGCTGCAATTATTATTACTCATCTGAGTGCCCTAAGCATGGAAGTAAATTATAATTTTTACTCTCTTGTGCACAAAATTAATATTAGTAGATTCCACAACCTGTTTTCCTATAGATATACCATTTCCTGGTAAATTAGTGCTCTTTCCTGTTAGTTGTAAGCTTCAAATGCTTTCTGGCAGAGTAAAATTGATCTAGATCTTTCCATATTCTAGGTCAGTGATCTAACTGCTGGTTTCCATTTCAGGGTCAGGCCATCTCTGGTCCTGATCCACTGAAGCACTTTACATTCAGTGACTTCACCCATGTGCTAATTTTACTTTGCATCTGATGCTCCCCTCAAGCCTGGAAACTCTTAAGAAAATACTGCTAATTTTATTTGTGTTGTACAACTAACCACTCTGATTCAATACCACAACTCCTCTAGCAGAGGACAGCAGAGTGAGAGAGCAGCTTTACCCTGCAGACAGGCAAATTAAACTGCTATCTCCATTGCACAGACTAAGCAGCCGAGGGGGAGATTAGGCAAATTGCCAGACGTCTCAAGAGAAAACATTTGCGATAGCATGAGGAGCTGAGATGCCTTGAACCCCGTTTGGAGCCACAGACCGTCGCTTTTCTTTAGCTTTATAGGAGACAGGGAAAGTTTTACTGCTACGAACCTGGCAGGGAGGTTGTTGCTCAGGTTTTATCAGCTTTGTGAGTAGTTTTGTTCACCTGCCTAGTGCCATTTCCCACTGCTGCTTCTTGCAAGGGTCTCATGCTGCAGCAGGGGAGAGAAGATTGCTGTCTGCAAAGCCAGGAAACATGAAACCTTAAGGAATCACCAGAAGAGCTGACAGGCAGGCAGAGCATCCTAAACCACTTCAACTCATCCCTTAATCAATTGAATTGCTTTCTAGCTGATTGGGCCTCTCAGGCTTTCAAATCGCACCGTACTGACCAAGTATTTAAAAACTACCATTTGGTCTGTATTTGTAACTGTAGGATTCAAGGTCAATTCCAAGTATGAAATCTTCACACAAATCCTCAAGATGATGACAAAAAAGGCTAGGAAGAAAATTAACCTCAGATTAAAGCTAGTAATAGTCTTGACTTCTGACGCTCTCCACAAAGTGAAAGAGGGTTATTATTCCCTCCCTTTCCCTTAAAAGGGGAAATCCCAGGCAAGAGCGAACTAATAGATTTTTCTGAGGTGATACTGCCACCTATTGTCACTGCTATGGTTTGCTCTTTTTAATTCAGCCGCATTTTACAGCCTGTCAAATGTCTGGTCATACCCAAAACCTTCCCCTTCTCCCTCAATCTAAAACACTTGGAATTAACCCTATCTCTCATCTTCTGCTGAAGATACATCCCCCAGAGACAATTCAGAATTTTCTTACTGACTTTTATGGCTACAATGGACAAAACAGATTTAACCGAGAGCAAGCTCATCTCCCAGTCCATGTTCTGCCACTTAGACTCTGTTTTGATTTCTTTATTCTTGTCATTACCAATTTCTAGATTTTACAGTGGACAAATAACAGCTTCCTCTTACAATCAAACTCCAACGTTTTTGCTAATTTCCTTGTACGTATTCACGCACACGTTTTATGCTCAGATCATAAGTACTAGGATATGCCGAGAAAATACTTAAGGGCATCACTGTTGCTCCCATAGACTGACTTCATTAGCAAAGTTGACAAAAAGGCTCACACAGCCAACACCTAGCTCCCCAGACAGACTTTAGCTCTGCCGCTACTGAAGCCTTCTCCTGAAAAAGCCCAAAGAAACTAACTTCCAAAATCACCTAGCAGGCAGGAGATATGAGATCAAGAATAATTTCTCAGTCTTTCACCTGAAGGTGCAATCTCCAGGTTGTCTGATGACCCTCAAAATGGCTATTTCATTGGCATGCTGGGCTACTGCAAAGGGAGTCTGCCAGCACCATCTGCCTCTGTGCTTCCAAGCACAGCAGATCATGCTCTGAGTATATTAATGCCTTTGCACTTTGGTGACTCTCTTTTGCTATCCTGGGAAAAAAAAATAATCAGTGTTGAAGACTAATGGTGTTGAAATCAAGTACATGTGCATGTGTTCCTATATCTGTAATCATGACGAAAACACAAGGTAAGACTTTTGAGCATTTTACTCTGAGATATAATGGGAAATAATAACTATGTCACTAAAGGCTACTAGTATGACCCCAAGTGAATCAGTGACATAACTGCCAAAGGCATATTTCTGCTATGCAAGTATTTGTGCGTTAAATTTATACACAAGTAGTTCCAAGTTCAAGTGAATATATTAATATTCTTATGTGAAAGCACTGAATAGGTGAAAAACAGTGAAGGATCAGGTGCTAACAATAATTTCTGGTACTGTTTCTTGCTTTCTTCAGTTACTTTTGGTGCCTGGGTTATTGTACAAAGAATGGTGCTTAGAGATGGTCAAAAAAACTCACTAAAAAAGTTTACATACAAATGCAAATCTTTCCATATTAAAAATCAGTTTAACATGATTGCTGCCACAACTAGAAGAACCAAGTAGTAAAAGCCATCACTAAGCTAGAATTTTCCTTTTCAAAGGTAAAATCTTCCTTGTTCTGGCACTAGAACCTTTCAGAATCATCTTTACCTTTGCAACACTTTACATGTAGAAAAATCCCTCTAATACAAGAATGAATCATTTCAGCCTTTGATATCAAAGAAGCTGAACTAAAAGAATGTGCACATTTTCAAGTAAAAAAGAGGAAAACTTCCCTGTCGATATTCTTTTTGAAGTTGCAGATACTTTAGAGGTTCTCTGGAGATGAAGTTGCCAAGTTTAACACCAGAAATTGTGTGAGAACAACCCAAGCAGGCAGAATGCTTTTACTTTTTAAGTGGTTCTATAGTACATGACGGCTTCCAAGTACCTCTGAGGGAGGAAAGCAGCAACGAGCAAGACTGTAACCCCTTCCCTGGGGCAGCCCAGTGGGTCTCTAGTGTTCTTCAACCTGCTGTGGTCAGAGTTCCACAGACGCTTGAGGCCTAGGTGCTTTGGCCTTCTATTACATTTCTAGAATTAAGATGGTTCTTAAAACTGTTATTTGCCTGAGCCATTCTTGGTTGCTTGCAGGCAAGGTCATGACTGCTCCTCTGGCTGGATCTAGCCCCATATTTTCCTTGAAGGTGCTGAAGGCATCCACCCTCACACCCTGTTTGCTCACGCACACCTCCCGAAAATTTGAACATGAGACTTGGCTACCAGATGCACTCCTCAGAGACCCTTAGGGGGCCACAAGGGTCTTAGGTGTTATCCTTTCCCTCCAATTAAAAAAAGAGAGCCTGCTTGGTTTTTTCACTTTACTTCTTTCAGAGGTATACTAACAATTTCATTCCACAGCAAATTTGCTGGAAGCAGTTATTACAACAGCAGGGTTGTAACAGAAGGGTGCAATCATTTCTTGGAAGTTGTTTTTCTAATGTGTTTTAAGTAACAAAAAGTTCAACACCAAAGGAAGTTCTTGGCAAGAGGGGATCATTCAAGCCTGAAAACTCATCTGAAAAATAAATACTTCAAGTCAAGTCAGTCCTATACATTCACCATAAGCTGTTACATCCTCCAAGTTCACAAAATAACAAATGAACAAACAAATCAGGTGGGAGAGGGGGCAGTAAAAATGGAAGTATTATAACAAACACCCAACACCAAAGCCTGGTAGGGAGCTGTTTCTGCACAACTGGATGTAATGATATTGTGATATGGGATCTGGAGAATACTTTCTTCAGGTTTTGCAAGCCTGTTAGTGACTTTAGCTGTACTCTAAATAAGTAACCACCAGATCAGCAAGATTTGTACACTGAGCAACCCTGTGCTGTATATATTCGTTTTCAGGGGAAAATCATCTGGCTCCATGTCTTTACTTTTTCTGGATAACTCTTTAAAATGGGAAAAGATATTGTAATTTAGAAAACTTTTGTGGCAGATCTCAGGCTGAATCTTGGTGATTTTAAGCAACCTTTATCACGTGGAAAAAAGGATTGGTTACGAGTAGAATGCACCATATGGTTTAACTGTAAAGTCTATAAACACAAGCCCCTTGGGGAGATTTTTTTTCTTTATTATAATCACTTCTGTTTATTTCTTCTCCCTATGATTCCCAAATTCTTGCCCTTCAACATGGCTGAGCTATCAGGAGTAGCAATCAAATGCACAGCCCTTGCAAATAAACAAGAGCCTGGAGGATGGAGGGGCACAGGGCTGTGAAGACATCAGGAAGCTGACTGGACCCAGGATAACCTTGTCCTCCATGCCAAGGCCCATGCCCATCACTGAACACCACTTGGAGGAAGCACCGTTGAGGACATGGTCAGTTCTTTGTAGCTAGCAATGCCAAGAGGAGACCTATTTTCTTTGTATTTTTTCTCTTAACCTCTCTTGAGTGATTTAACTGCTGCTTTTTATATCAGCTGTTTGGGATTTACTACAAATCCCTTCCACACCTCACAATCTACTTTTCCTAATTATTCCTTCCATTTGCCTTTGTTTTTCTAGCTTTTCCTATCACAGGACAAAAATCCCTTGCTGCCCTTCTATTTAGTGTGAGTCCAACAAGACATATAAGTATATACTTCTATAACCAAGTAAATCCATTAACTTCTAACAGACTAATATTAAGCACAGTCTCCTGTCATTTACTGGGCAGGGGCTAGTTTTTGTGGAGCACTCACCCCCAGGATCTCATTTCATAATCTTCTTTCCATCCCACCAGGATGACAGGGAGCTGATAGTAGTACGTGCACATACTCTGTGCTACAGATAACTAAGAGGACTGATATTTGCTGCCCACCATTGCCTTTATCTCATACTAAGGAGTTTTTATCTCAGAACTCAGGTAGCCCTATGAAAAACTGAGTGAAAATAAATTGCATCTGATGAATCATATTGTCACCACCACTTCCAAATGCAGGCTGTGGCAAATAATGCTATTTTAGTGTTTATAAATGCCCTCTTGTGGAGATTCTAATACTATTTTTTTTCATTGTAGGACTTAGCCCAAAATCAACTGTTCTCAGAGGGATGCTTTTTTTTTTCTTAGACACCCAGTCAACAAACTTCCTGACAGCAGCAATGCCTGGCTCTGTCTCACATGCTTGGGAACACTTTGTGCTTCCTGTAGTGTAAAAGGGAAGAGATGGTGACACTGCTGCTGATGGGTTGTTGGTTTGGGAAGGCCAAGTGGCATAAAGGCCACTTATTCCCCATGTGTGGTGCATGGACCTAAGCAGCTTAAGCTAGCCAATCCTGCCTGATCAGTCCTAGAACTGTGCAACTTCTGAGAAAGAAACAGAAAAGCCTGATGGGTTGCTAGCCTACCTCAGACTCACTGCCATACCATGGAGTAAACTGGAATTAAAGTCAAGTGTAGAAATCACACCATAGTCAGACATGACTGCAACGCTCTTAACACAAATTTAGGTTTTGCTCTGAAAGGTCCCATAGGGATAAAAGGGTTTTCTTGTGTTTCAGGGCCCATTATGTCATACAATCCCCTCCATTAATATCTCTCAAAAGCTTAGGGATGTATTTCACAAATTCCAATTCAGACAGGATACCTTGAGGCTGCCAGCTGTACCCAGATCCTACTGAAATGACAATGCAGGCTCACCTGAAGTGGCACTGGCAGCCCAGCACATACTGCTACACAATACTACTTTACAATTCAAAATTGTTGATAAGGGGTCAGAAATGCAAGTTGCTGCACTGCTTTGTGTTAGCTGAAGGCTCACTCTTATGATTTCAAAGCATTGTCCAGAAAAAGTGACAGAAAATTTTTCCTAATCTTTTCTGAGAAATTACATCATCCCTCCAGATCCTTCAATGAGAACCTAAGTCTTCAATCTGTCCTTTAACTAACTGAACTTATAAAATATGTTTCTATTCTTGATAACCATCTTAACTGTGACTGGCTTTTTTCGAGTAAAGTGGCTGTGCCTAATAAAGTTAAGAAACAGATGGCATTTTTAGAAACCATTCATATGTCAGAACATAGTTATAATTCAGTTTTAATTCTCCATTATCGTTTTACTTTTTCAAATTGAGCAAAAAAAGTTAATTCCTAACCAAATGAACACCCATGTCTCCAGTGTCCTCTTGACTTATTCACAACACCTAGCTCCCAAGATGATATTCATCACTGTGTTTATTCAGAATCGCACAATCACAAAATGGTAGTGGTTGGAAGGGACCTCTGTGGGTCACCTAGTCCAACCCTCCTGCCGAAGCAGGGTCACCTACAGCAGGCTGCCTTGTCCAGGCAGGTCTTGAATACCTCCAGAGAAGGAGACTCCACTACCTCCCTGGGCAGCCTGTTCCAGTGCTCCGTTACCCTCAGAGGGAAGAAGTTCTTCCTCATGTTCAGACGGA
>Ga0181612_172801_pt1 | contig 22550 bp, 14 predicted proteins | sample HoacroProtozoa21_FD_119630 | JGI IMG/M metagenome (GOLD analysis project Ga0181612, IMG submission 119630) | Hoatzin crop microbial communities from Cojedes, Venezuel. Combined Assembly of Gp0051906, Gp0051904, Gp0051908
CCCGCAGGCTGTCCATGGGTGTCCAGAGTTGGCACATGATGATATCCCATGTAATCGGAATAGGGTGGAGTGGACACAAAGTTTTGCACTGGCAGGTTGTTGCTGCTGCTCCTTGCAGATCCTGGATACATGCTGGTCTCTTCATCCAAGAGGGAGCTCACGTACATGATTGTCACAGATTGTAAATACGTTGTCACAACATCTTGTTCTTCTGTATTGTCTTTCGCTGCTTAAAAATAATTGTGTTTGGTTTTCTCTAATAATGCCACTCTGCTTGGAATCTTCTACTTCATCCTCTTTATTATCAACTGTGTTACCAGGTGCTGGTGGTAATGGTTTACCAAGATCTTGTCTGACGTCAGCCTAACTGCCTGCCTCATAATTACATTTACATTCAAATGAAGGGCTGACCGACCCCACCTTTCTGCTAGTTCTGGTGCTTTCTCTTTTAGAGAACTTTTATCTATCCTATTACCCTTCCTTGATATTCAACAGCAATTCCAGTACTGTAAGATGATGCAACAGTTTGTTGTATTTGTGATTTAGTAAATAGACCTTTTTTAAGAAAAGACAGTGGTAGCTATAATAGCAGCATTTGGTGTTCAGATGATTCTTGTCTGAAACCTTTATTTTGTCACATGTTACCAATCAACAAGTAAATCTGTTACTCTCTTAATTTCTCAGATAGTCAAAAAAATCTCCTTTTCTTAAACTAAGGGACACGGTCAGTTTGAATAATTGTAAGTCAGTAACTTCAGAATACAGAGCACCTTGTAAACAGCATGTCTTGAGTAGAAATGTCTCAAAAATTTTCCCCTCATTATTGATATTTGTAAGTGTTTTTCCAGCCCTGGAGAAATTAAGGCTTTAACTGTAGCGCAAATGTTCACGCTCTCCCCATACAGAGTGATTTAAAGAGCTCCCGTCGTCTGGTGGCCATTGCAAACTGATAAATTTTTAAAATAAATCTTCCTAACAAAGATGGTGCCAGAAGTACAAAGAAGATGACTGTAAAAAGAAGTGAAAAAAGTCTTTGATTAGGCCCAGTAATATTGTTGGCTTCTGTTTCAAACTGAAGACTACCTTTATCTGCCTGTAAGGCTGGGTTCCTTCCTCCGAAACTGCGAAACTGCTGAGCAGTAGTCTGTTTTCAGTGGGGGCAGCTTAGGTAAGTAAAATCAGCAGGGAGAAACATCTGGGTTAACAAGTTAGCGGATCAGAACTGCCTTGATGCTCTTCTGTAAAGCGCCTGACACATGGGTACTCTGTAGGGCAGTGTAAGTGTTCCCACTGAGCAAAATTATTCTGAAGGTGGTTTTATATGCCGTTATTCAGAGCTTGATACTAACATGGGAGAACAAAGCCACACCTTATGGCTTGAGAATTGCCTCTGTATGGTTGTCTAGCTACAATTTGTAGAGTGAATTTGATGTACTTTTACCTTGGATGGATTTCTTTGCAATGAGCTATTTGTCAAGGGGTATACCTGCAAAAGAGGTGCAAATTACAATGAGTTGTTTCCCTTTACAAAGGTGTGGTTTTTCATTCAGTATCCTTTGTATTTTGACACTACTCATATTCACACATCCCTTCTAATTCCAGCACTAAAGGATTCTAAGTGTGTACTCAAAGACAGGAAAGATATTCCTCTTCTGGGTTTGGGGTTTTTTTGGGGGTTTTTTTTGAGGAAAGAATTTTTACTGAGAAGTGTAGCAACATGAATTGTAAAGATTTTGCTATATTTACAGCTTTATTAATCCTTGGGATTCTAAGACTGCTGAGGAAGGTTGCATCATGGGATAGGACATGGAAAAAGTAAGGCAGCCTGTACTTAGTGTACAGTTCTAAAAAACAGACATGAAAAAACAATCAGGAGAGACTCTTGTTCCCTTCATCTTGAAAGAAGAGGATCTGTAATACAATTTTTGAGAGCCCACAGACTTTTTAGTACTGATATGTACTAAAAAGAACAAAGAACTCCACTGAGCATCATCCAAATTAAGCAAGATATGTTTCCTATACTGGAAGTATCCTTGGAATCTTTGGCCTATTTGTGAGCATTGTGCCAGCAGTTCAATTCCGGTGTATTGCTAAATTTTATGCAGAGCTGGAGCTGTCTGTCGTAGGCAGATCCATAGGAGGGTGAAGCTTTGTCTCCACTGACTGTATCTGAAATCCATTGACATAGTACAAGTGAACATTGGATGCTCATAGATTTCAGATCAGACACGTTGTTTGACTTCTGTTCCTGAGCACACCATTTGCACGTCTCAGTGAAGGACATTTAATTTCATAGAATGCATTAGATGATGGCAACATTTTTAATCCCCGGTCTTCCTCTTTCTTTTTGGGATGCCTTTGCGCATACCCCCCACAATTTCAGTATCACCTAATCCTACTTTTTGTATCTCAGAGCCTTATCCTTTATTCTGTTCTTCTTTTATCTTTTGTTTATGCTCCTCCTTTCCCTTTCTTGCTTTGCCTGTTCCATTATCTGAATTTTCTTTAGATCTATTTCAAATCTTTCCAGAACGTAATTGGATCAAGATACACCGATGGCAAATTGCTACACTGATTTGATATCGGCTAACAATAGCAAGCTTTGAATAAGGCATTTTGTTTAAGAAGATTTACATAGCAGGATAAGATTGCTGGGTAGGACTGCAGATTTCTAACACCAAAGTGAGAAAAAGATAACTAAAATGGCTACATTCAAATGTCTTCTGCACTCTGACTTTTATGCCTCCCGTTTTGTGTAACACAACCATCTGGATGTATTAAAAAGGAACCATACCTTTGCTATGGAGTCTAGTAGTTTTGGGGATACCAAAATTTTGAGGTTGATGTTTTCCGAGAGCTAATTGACTTAATCCGAGTCTGCCTTCCCAAGAGCGATTTCTTGGCCATGCACATGTCCCTTCCTGCTCAGGTCCAGCACGGCAGTAGCTTCAGAGCTACAGAACCACTGCATCTTCAGTGTGTAGTAGGAATTTACACTGTAGTTCCAGAACACTTTTAGTGGGCATTGCTATAAAAAAAAAAAAGAAAAAAAAAAAGGACAAAAGGGAACTGGCTTTGCCTTGTGCACTCGCATACTTGCACTGTGAGGGGATGGCAGTGAGTTGCTGGTGGCAGAGGAAGGCCTGTGCCTGGGTCAAGCGCGTGTGGAACTGTAGCATTACCATGGGGCCTCTCCTGACTTTGCGTGGTGGTGGGAAAGCAAAAGCAGTTCTGCAGTAGTGATCTAGACATCCAGAAACCTCATCCATAAGGAGCTTTGTATTTATACCATTTTCTGCAGTGGGTGATAAGGGCAGAACAGGAAGGTTCTGTGTGGTGTTGGCAGCAAAACTCCTCTGCTCTTTGGCATACTTCAGAGAGAGGGATTGCCAGAATAACTGAACTCCAAGGTTTTTGTTTTCCTTTTTTTTCCTCCACCTGTTAAAATGCTATATATAATTTATCTGCTTAGCCAGTGTTCACAGGAGTTGCCTCAGTGTTTGTTGAAGCAAAGTTGTATGTGTGTAAAATTAACTGTACTTTGAGTTCTTCAGGGAAGAACATTTTCTAGTTTTCTAACAAGTGATTGATGAAAATCTGGTAATAAGCATGGTGATAACCATTGGAACTACTATAGTTTTGTTTGTACAGGCAATGGAGATGGTGTACTATGGTACATGTGTTGTTCTAAAGAGCATTTCCAAATTGGGTAATGATATAATCACAAATGTGGAATTAAATGTTTTTATGTTTTAGGTATTATAACTGCTATTTCAAGGACTACTGGTAGAGTAAAACTGTCGTGTACAACAATAACTTATATTAAAGATGTTTATATGTGTGATAGTTTTTATTAGGAACCCTTACTTATAAAGTTACTCTTCCTTTTATATGGAGATAAGAAGAAACAAATCTGTCCATCTTTGAAGCTTGAAAATGATAGGAAATCTATCTGGGGTTTTGTTTCTGAGGCAGAAAAAAAAAGCAGGTGAGCATAGCGTGTCCCATTCTGGCTAAGGTGACAGGAATAGATGTGAGTTTGCTTGCCTCCAGATGACCACTCTAACAACACATCAGTAACATCAGGCTTAAGAATGCTTCCTGCCTGTACCTTTATGACTGCATGCTTGGAATTTCAATGGAATGGCTAGCTAAGGACTTTGTTGGTGAACTGTGTATTGCTGGTAGTTCTAACACAGCATTTTGGAGGTGTTAGTGACCCTTTATTCAGGCTGGGCTTTGCACGCACACCCATTCCTCCGAAAATTAATAGTCAGCTGTATAAATCTTGAGGAAAGTCTCTGTTGGAAAAAAAATTTGTCTAGTCATGAAGGCAGATGGTTTTAAAATTTTAAAACGCACAGCTGAAGAGGCTGCTCTTGCTTTCACTGAAGCTTCTACAAACAGAAAGCTTCTAAAAATTGTACTTACCCTTTTTAATTGGGCTGGTTTCATATGCAACACCCTAGTTAGGTCTCATTTTCAGGGCTTGAAATGCAAGCACATGCCAGATTTTGTCTCCATATTGACAGACGTGGCACAGCCTAGAGAGCTGAATGAGTAATGCTAGCTGAACTGTTTTCACTTGCTGAACTGAGCTCTTCTGGGGAAAAAGGGATAGATCACAAGTTTCAGTTCTGTACTGTGTGTCTCTTGTCCCTTATGTGTATTTCTTTTTCATAAGAGAACAACAGTAGAAATAAAAATGTTAGTGGTCTGTGAAGCCTTCCTCAGTGGTTTCATTTTTAATTCCATGCTCTGAAATTTTGGTTGTTGAAAAATCCTTTTGAAAAATGATAAGTGACTTGTTGGAAGCATAGTGACTGAATTTACTCCTCTATCTATTCCACTACTGTTTTTCTAACTGCTGCTAACAATGACTTATCTTTCATTTCTTAAGGTTAACTTTTGCATTTTATTAGAAGTAGCGACACTACATTTCATGTATGATCTGCACCAGTGTTGTATTTGCCAGGAAAGAATTGTCTGGAGCTAGAGGACGGTCTTACTGTTCTGAAATCTAAATAATTTAAAATCGGCTGCAAAACCAGTACTGACAGTAATAAGCGTACAGCTTACTGCTCAACAAGCAGACAATACAGCAGGAGTTACAGAGCCTGCATGTGAACTCCAGGTTAAATCGTTTCTTGTTAGCTGAACCATGAAAATGAACAGCAACTCCTCTGTTGATACTTACTTGGTTTCCTTCCCGAGTCGTGTAGCGTAGGGCTCCCACTTACTGTAACTAAGGTGTGCTGACCAGAGTACAGCTAGATGGGATTATTGGGTGCTCACTACTGAGTCCCTGGGACGTTCTTTGGTGTGGCTGGTCTTTTTTGAGGTTACAGAGGAACTGACTGCCTTTACTGTTTGCCATTCTTGCCATACGCATGGTTTATATTCCTGGCGGACTGGCATTTCTGTTGCACAAATTGAACTCTTCTTGCGTACTCCCAGATAAGAGAGATTATTGTCGAAGTAAAGTCTGTCCTGCCTTAGAGTGACTGTGTTTTATTGTGGCTTAGAAGACCAAGAACATGCAGGGTGTATCTTAATTAAGCCTCTCCATTTATTGTTATACCTCTTAGAAGAGAGATTGTTACAAAATGTACAAGAAAGTATTTGTGCTCTTTGAATATGAGTACAGCTGGCAAACATTTTCATCATAAAGCCTGTGCATATTCCTTTACATAGTGAGGCTGGCACAATATTGTGTCCAACCAGTAACATCCAGTGCCGTTCCAAAATGTGACTGGCTCTCTAAGTCATTTGCAGGGACGTGTCATTTCAGCATATGCTCCAGGTGTAAAAGCTTGGGTTGGAGTAAGCCTGCACTGCACCAGCAAACTGAGTAAGGGTGCTAAAGTAGGAGTATGGTTTTTAGTTTTTGTGCTAATGTGCATTTTGAATATCTTTTTGAATCTGCTGCTTGGGTAGAAGGTAGCACATATGTGATGCGCTGTCATATGTACGTTAACGACTGCGTAACCCCTAAGCAATTGCAAATGCTGCATATTTGAAGTTTTTTGCTTTAGAAATGTCATTTGGAATTGTATATCTTGCTTAGCTGCATGGAGTTATTGTAGAAGGTCCTGTTTGCTATGCTGCTCTTGATCTTTGTACTGTATAGATCACAGTTCTCACTGGGTAACGGGGTTTAAAGGTTAGGGAATGCCTCTGAAAATTGGATATACCTTGATCGTTCATTTAATCACAATTAGGATTAAGGGTTTAGATATTCTTGTGATGTAGTCTAAGGTATGCTTTTCTTCTGCAAGGCACTTTGCTAACAAGCAATCAATCTTCAGAGCAACTCTGCTTTAGTGTCCTTAGTTTTCAGATGTGATAAAAGTGATAGGTTGTGTGATATACCCAAAGTCAGGAAGAAAGTAAGTATGAGGGCTGGCACCAGTATTTCATGACTCACAATGTTGGACCAAAATATTTTCAGTTGATTTGGCTCCAATTTTATGTCTCTCTTATTTTTAATTATACACAATACAGCATCTAAGCAACAGGACTACACAAACTTCTTAGAGAAAAATAGCTTTCTTTTGGTTTTGGTGGGAAACTGTTTAAAGGATTAGGGCACATTGAAAATATTGAATTGAATAGGTCAGTGGTAAGTTTTACTAAAAAATTGTACTGCTTAAAACAATCACTGGCATAGCTAGAAGGTTAATAATCTCTAAGGTATTGCCCTGGTTTATAGATACTGCTTTTGGAGCAATAAATTTTAACCTTTGAACATGTGCTTCTGCAAATAAAATCCAGCCTTATTTTGTGTACTTAACAACTTCTGATTGGAAACACATAGCAACCTATAGCAAGCATGCTTTCAGCAAACTGGAACAGAAATGAGGCAGATCTTCAAAGTGGTCACTTATCTTCCTCAATAACTCTTCTACATGTAAACAAGATAAACCAGGTCATTTTGCCAGATCCCCCTCTCTTTGAATGATGTTTAAATAATTTTGAAGAGAAAGAAGTTGTGCTCAGATACATTTCTTTTTTTTCAAGTTGTTTCTTGAAGGACTTTTTGCTTTTTTATTTTTAAAATTTTAATACAAAATTAAACTTTGCCATGGAAACGTGGTTAAAATAGGTAGCTATGAACTTGATCCTGCAAAACCCTGGGGCCAGTGTTCTGTACACTTAGCTAGAACTAGGTCGTAATTATTGTATATCACTACAAAAGACAAAGTTTCCCTCTGTATTTCTTACCTTTTGAAAGTCTAAATCGGGAGATTTTTATTGATTTTTCTCTAGTATGCAAGCAGAATCCTGGTTAACTGGCCAATGTCTGGATGCTTTTCTCCTGGAACCTTTTTCGGTCTCTGTTATATGTGCGTGTGTATGTGTTAACTGTAGGTCAAATAACTCTAGCATTTCCCTCTGCAGACAGAATGGCTATTCTGTGTATTTCCAATGGATTCCTCTTTTGGATATATCCAATGGATATCTCTTTTGCGAGACCAGTGTTCTGGTGTGGTTGCCATGCTCATCAATATGGGTGGTAAATCACGTTTGTTCCCACATGCTGTTTGTCATGTTCCGCTTTTCATAATATGTGGAAATCAGTAGGACTCTTTCTGTTGCTGAACTTTGAATTGCAGTTTGTTCATCTGTTGCCAGCAAATGGAGCAGCATTGTGAAAGGAAAGAGTGGGAATTTTACAATGTAGATATGTGTGTATCTAAAGTCCTTCTCACAACCATAAAATGATAAATAAAATTAAGAAATAGTGAAAACTGCCAGCTCCCTGAACCATTCTGGACTTACCGTTATCCTGTAATTTTATAATCATTTTTTACCATCAGCCTGCTGTTAAATTTGATATTACAATTCAAAAACAGACTACTCATGAAAATCTGCGTGTTCACTTGCCACAGTAGCTGATACCACATTGGAAAATTATTATGAAAAAAGTAATTTATTTTAATGTTCTTTATATACAAAGTAATTTTACATTAACAACATTTTTATGACCTAATAGTACTATTTGTTATAATTAAGGAAAAAACCCAAGAATGTAGTGCCTAAATGACTTAATGCTTCTAAGTCTTACTTGTAACGTTGACAGAGATATTTAGGAGGACACCTGGATGAAAATCAGTGAAGATAGGCATCCTAAATTTCTAAATTGCTTTTGACAATGAGGGTATAAATTGCCAAATAAATTGCATGCTTTAAAATTTTCCCTTTGTAGACAAGTTATGCACATGCAATTGTTAGTCATCTTAGGAAGTAAGTATCTGGATTATTCTTAAGTACCGATCACGTACCAAATTCAGCTTAGTGTGGAAGGGATCAGCACTTCAGGAATTGAGACCCACTTAGCAAATGCCAAGAGCTCATATTTAAGTGAAATATTTGTTTGCTTTGTCTTCCATTAATTTGACTTCTCAGATTTTTATTTTTTTTAGTGTCACAATAGCTCTGAATGCTGGACCAAATTTAAAATTAGTTGAATGCAATTATTGCATTTTTATCCATGGGCTATGCTATCTCATGAAATGCAGTCACTTTTTAAAGTACTTACACTTTTTAAAAGGATTTTCCCCCTTTGCTTTTTCTTTTAGGATACAAAATGAGTCTGACGTGATTTTTCTTCTATCAAAAATTAACTTGGGCCGAGATTCACAATTTCAGAATGCTTTTGAAACATTTAGGGTAAGACTGAAGAGTGTGTGTGTTTGTACCAGTTTATGGAGCATTGGAAATCACACCTGTCAGAACCAAAAATTTCCAAAAAGCTCATCCCTGACCTTTGCCCTTAACATGTAGTGAGTGCAATCCCCAGTACCCAGGCTTTCCATCAAATGGGTCAAAACATATAAACCAGGTTTTCATTTATCAGGATCCATGTGTAAAGTCCATGAAAGTGAGATTAGTACATGGAACCTCTGTGGAGATCAAAGGAGGAGGAGTATGCTCTTTACCAAGGGATGAGGGACAGACAGAGCACTTGCGTACAGTTGCTGTCACTGCCTCAGCAATGTTGTATTGCCTGTGGCCCATTTTGTGCATTTTTTTGTCTGCAGTGTGCTGTAACAAGTATCTGATCCTCAGCTCTCCTCCGTGCCAGTGCCTACCGACCTGCTGCATGGCTGGAGGGATGCTTGCCTCGTGGCACAGGCTCGGCATGGCATCCTCTTGCAGAGGCTCCCTGCAACTGGGGCTCCTGGCACACAGCAGTTCCATTGCCCTTGGGAGCTTGTGCTATCCTGCAGACCTGGCAAGTGGCTCTTGGTTTACTGTACTTGAAGCTTATGTGCCCAGAACTGTGTCATGCTGGGGACACCTGCAAGACAGCTACAGCTGTCCTCTCATACTGTAGTGCTCCGTGTACTGGTAGTTTATAGAGTTCATTATGCAGTAGCTCTTCAGGCAGTCTTATTGTGAGGCCACTACCTGCTGCAGGTTCCCGTTGTGCTGCAAACCATTCATGGGAAGCGGAGGTGGAGGAGGTGGAGCGGGGAATAAAGAACTGGACATTTCTGAATGAGTCTGTTGGTCAGGAACTGGCATCGGGCTCACTGAGCCAGAGTCACTCTGCATAGAGCCAAGATTGCTGCCATCAAAATGAGTCATTTTCTTCTTCATTAATTTTCTTTCTTTGGCTCTGCGATTCTGGAACCAGATTTTCACCTGCAGGGGAGCAGAGGGAAATTTTTTTCAGTTGCTAATAGAATGTAATGTGGTCTTTTATGTATACAGTCAAGGGTCATAAGTAAAATAAGTTGCATGAGGACCAGTGAGAAAGGCCATGGCAAACTGCAACAACAGAGCTGTTTGCTTGGTTTTTGTACAGGTCTTCTTTCCTCTCTGGTAATAAAATATTTACTAATAGTTTGATAAAAAGAGTTTTTCAATGTTAGTTTTATTTTTAAGAGGTGTTTTTTTTATGCAATGAGCTTTGATTTTTATTTTCATTTTGGTACAAAATCTAACAGAACATAATCTCATTGTGTCGTAGTGATAGCCGAAAGAATCTGTGAGTGTATTTACATTGAAAACTCTATGCCCTAGTCAGAGCAGGTCAAAACCTGTTAGTGGCCTATGAACTGAAGCACAAAAGCTTTCCTGTTTGGATGCTACATATTAATTGGTGAGCTCCTATCTGTCAGCCAAAGGAAATACACTTCTGAGCAGAATTTCACCAGTGCACTACTCTTGGTACACAATATTACTTCACAATATTGTATAAGCAATGCCTTAATAGCTAATCGCCTTTCATCGCATTTGTAGATGGAGCCAGAACCAGCTGCTGTCTCCCGCACAGTCCACTGCTTTGTGCCATAGTCGTTGCTGTGACAGAAATGCAGTCATCTTCGGGAAGAAGTGAAGCAGCTATTGAAGAGTATGTGGGTTTTGATTAGGCTGAAACAAATGAGGACGTGAGATGAAGTTGATGAGTAATGGTCAATTGAAAATACGGGAGAGCTCGTTCAGGTGTGAGAGGGTGAATGTTCTATGGCAACTGAAATGTCTTGGATGTGAATCCCCAGTGTTGGATTTAGAGCAGTGCATGCCAGCTATTTATCCTTGGAAGTGGCTCTGTATTATGTCTAGTCAGTGTGATGAGTCAAGCTACCTCATTCAGAGGTTTGTTGGTGTTTAGATGGCAAAGGAAACCCTTCTGTCACCATTTTCTATTACCAGAAGAAAAATCAATGGTTTGCTGAGAAATACTGATTTGTTTAGTTATCCTTTGCATGAAGCTAGAAAGGGAATGAGAATGATAATCAGAAAGGAGGTAAAACAGTAAGAGGTGAGAACATCTGTGGCTACTAGGTTGTGTTTTAAAAGAAAACCAGTGGTGAAGTCCCACAAAACATCTTAAGGAGTCTCTGTGACAGTCTCGGTGTATCTCTTCTTGAGGCATTATTATTCCTATTTTAAAGTTGAAGAATTCAGCTACACACAAAGCTTGTGGAAACTGGAACTACATCTCTTATGTCCTGGGCTATCATCTTAGACATATGGTAGTTCATTTTATTGTTTTAGTTTCTGAAACATCATTTCAGTACCAAATTATGTTCCATTAAACCAGTCTCAAATACTCTCAGATCTCTCGCATTCTGATTATGCTGAGGTAGTCTAGTTTCACCCAGGCATTTGCCAAAATGCATGAAAAGATGAAACAGTCTAAAAAACAAATTAATGTCTGTTTTAGAATTGCCCTCTGGCTTCAGTGTTGTTACCTGCCTTTGAATTTAGGTTTTTGTTCTAGTTTGTTATTAAACTAGGGATGGAGATCTGCAGCAGTGGTCCAGAGAGAATTTCGGTAGCCACTTCAAGGTTGATGCCAATTATCAAATATCTACAAGTAAATGCAGATCTGTAGTGTTAGACTACAAACTAACGTGGTCAGTTGCATGTCTGACTTGTTCTTCACCTGTTGCCCTCCTTACTTTCAGTATTTTTTTTGCCACTGCTCAATTGTTGTGCCAGTAACTCTTCCCCTGAAGTCTAATTTTCTCTCTTCTTTCTTGTCCTCATCATCTCCTTTATTTCTGTATCCTTCCTATATTAGCAGTGCTTTGTTTTGCCTTTTTTTCCCCCCTTCATTAGATATTACATCTTTCCTTTGTTGTTTAAGCAATTGTTCTTTGTCCTTTTATCTTGAGATATTCCTTGCAGTGTCCTGGATGAGATTTTGGCATAGCCAGGAAAAAAGCTTTTCCAGAAAATTATTTTAGGTTATATGCTGCGTGCAGTGGAACTTGGGATAGGACAGTGTGTGTTCAGTCATATTCATATGATGGGGTTGTTTAATTTGTAACAAAGGGTAGTAGTGGGGGTATAGATCAGGTATTTCTTTCTTAATCTTACATTTTCAAAAGTGACTTCAGAGATGTAGGCTTTACGCACTGGAGTTAATTTTATTCATGACATATATTGATGATGAAGAAGAGCAAATACTGCAAGAACTGTTGCCATGTTTCCCCAATGTATGTCAAAGAAATGTAGCATGTCTTTTTTGTGTCACCACTTCAAATATACTGCCAAAAAAGTTTATCTTATCACTGGACTAGGAAGTTTCAAGTAAATATTGTTGGTTCTTTACAGAAGTAAGGTCATAATTTTTAATTTCAGTATAATGAAGTCAAGTTATTAGGTCTTAACAGCCAGCAAAACGACATGGTGTATTTTTTATACCTCATTGAAATAATTTTAATTTTCAGTAATTAAATACTTGCAATCAACAGCAGATTGACAAATATGTGAAAAATGGATATTTGCTTCTCCATTTCTGTAAGCAATTTCAGCATGTGCTGTATCAGACAAGTTCAAGTTGGATGAACAGTGCTACAACTAGGTGGATTTTGGACTATCCCTGCTCAGTAGAGCCAATAAAACAATGGTGAATCAGGCATAATCTTCAGTGAATGATACTGAATAATAACTGACTGAGAAAACAGTGCTGTGATGGTCTGCAAATTGAAAAGGCAGCAAATGAGCATATTGTGTCCTGAAATCTGCTCAGGGAGATCCTTCAGTAAAGCTTTTAATTTTCTGTTTCGCTGCTTACTTCAGTGTGCTGAATCAAGAAACTCCCAAGCAAAATGGGACCAAACATATGCTCAGCCCTTGTTGTGAGTGTCTTTGTGGGAGATCTAGCCTGGCATCTTATCTCGATTGTTTGCCAGCTGAAGTGCTTGAGAGCCAGAGGCCCTGTACCTGCTTTGCTTTGGGGGGGGTGGCACTGGCGTTGCAATAGCATGACTGAAGAAGGCAGCAAGAGTGGTTCCAGGGCAAAAAATATGTATCTTTTAACCTTTTTGATTTATGTTGTGAGAACAGGAGTGAAATTTGGAGGGGGTGGGAGGATAAAGGGGCAGGAGAAAAAGAGTAGTAAGTATGTAGGAAATTTTTAACAAAAGGTAAAAGGCAGACAAAGAAACAAATACCTCCAGGTGTCCTGAACATACTTGAGCTCATCACTTCCATTCTCTGCTAAGACTGACCTTGTTGAAATTGGTTACAGAGTTCCCATTGACTTCATCAGAACCAGGGCTTCCGCTTTAGAAATTTCAGCAAAAATATCTCCCTGCTACTGCTGCCCCAGTAAAACAGAGAGAAATCCAGGCAGGATTTTGTAGATATTTTCAAACGCTTGTTTCTCAGAACAGGACTGTATGTAAGACTGGTGTTTGCTTTTTCTGTGTTGTTGCACAGCTCCCTGATGAGAGCTGAAGTAGTGCTGATGGGATATTTGGAAATGAGTGCAAACAGGGCTGTCAGGTCATTCAGCTGGATACTTTGAGTTCCTACACTGCAAAGGGAACCCAGTCGCATTGTTTGGTTATTAGAGGCACTAGCATTTTTGAGTTCTTAACCAGTACTGTTATCTCCTCATCAGCAGTAATAAATTCAAAGAAATTCTGAATGGGTGATCCATACTCTACCTGTCTCTCGGAAAGTCTTAGGTTTGCAGCAAGTTCAGACTTCCTCCTGATTGTAATGTATCTGTTGTAATGAAATTCCTTCTCTAATTCTAATCTCTGATGATCTGTGTAAACCACTCGGTACTTCTCTCTTGTTCTTGTTTTACCTGTTTTGAAAGAAGAACACATTGCTTCAAGCTAGAATTTTTTAACTTTAGTAACACAGAATATCTGGCTTTACATTTGAAAATATGTTTGTATTTTAGGCCTAATTGTCTGTGCACTTACCCAGAGTAACTCCCTTGACTGCAGTGGACTCGGTCTTGATTTACAACACAAAAGGTTCATACCATCAGATTTTGGGTTTGCTCCTTAGTAAATAGATGATAAAGTGGTCCTCATATTCTTTATCTCTTGTATTATCATTTGGGAAAGGGAGGGCATTCTTGTTAAGAGCAAGGAGCCAGGAAACCTGGGTTCTGTTCCCAGCTCTGATGCAGGCTTCCTGCCTGGTGTTGGATTGCACTGTTTCTCCATCCCTAAAGCTGATACACTGCTACCTGGTTCAGAGGGAAATTGTGAGGGATATTTTACTGCATAGAAATTACTGAGAGCTTCCAAAGCTCCTCACTTGTTTCTAGAGAATTTAATACAATACTGTGATTGTTACTGCAACTTGGATATTGTGTTTTTCCTTCAAGTCTGGCTCAGTCTGTCTATGACTTGAGAGGAGCACAGGGAATAGTAACATAGACTTTCAGATGACAGTTAATAAAAATGAGAAAAAGAAAGCAATAATGCTTAACAAAGGACATTGAACAATGATAGAACTGCAGCATCTGTTCTTTTGCAAGCAGCACTGCTGCCTCCTTTCAGCTGTGGGTACAGCTGACTGAAGCAGACTGGCTCAGCAGTATTTCGGTCGTTAAAACGTAATAGCAAATGACATGAGCCAGTGAACACAGACACAAGTAGCTGAAGTGTTATGGATTCCATGCAGGATAATTTCTGAGGACAGAATGTGTTGGCAATAGCAAAAGAGAATTGAGAATGGGAAAGGCCGCTGATGCTTCCTTTCTCACTCACCTTTCCTCTGTCGTTGATGTTCATAATAGGCGATCAATATATCGGAGATCAACAGCTGCTTAAAACCAAGGCCCCTGAGCCCTAGGTCTTCCTACGTTTTTTAAAGATCAGATCATTGTTGTGTTAAAAGCCAGCGCTACCTTGTTTGCTAACAACAGTCTTACCATGTTTTTGTGCGTCTTTGTCCGGCTATATTTATATGAATGTTTCTTCAGATGTATCTATTTAGACTGTAAATTGTCTAGGACAGGGAATCCATGTTTAGTTGGTATTTTTTTGCAGCGTGTTCCACTGTGGTACTGTAGATCATGAATGTTTGAGTCCTTAGTGGTCATAATAGTAGAACAGCCCCCTTAGATTCACATTCTCTCAGATGATGCATAAAACTCTAGGCATATTGTGGCTTGCTGCCTGTAACAGTCTGCTGTTGCCGCAGCTGCAGCTCAGCTTCGTGCAACAGCTCATGTTTGCTTACAGATCTTTTTCTGAAAAGAATGTGTGGATGCCCAACTTTTCAAAAAACAGGTTCCTCAAGCTCATAATAATTGCACTCCTAATAAGAGCAGTTACTTTTGAAAGGAGAGGAAATAGATTTTCAGGCATTGAGTAGGTAAAATTTTGGTCCCTGAGTAGATCACCTCGGCACACCGCCCCATAGCAACCAGCTTCCCCCCTGCAGGAGAGAATAGCTGGAGTTTTGCGTGTCAGTGGTGCCAAAGACCTGATTTCGACCCAGCCCTTCCTTCCAACTCCCCTTGCTTTTGAAGTTTGAGTAGCACCCAAAGATCAGAATTCAGGGTACAGAACTGTAGCAGAATCTCAAAGTACTTTATCCCTTAATTCATTGTTTGGTTTCAAGGGTTAATGTTTTTCAAGGAGACATGATTTCGCTTTGTTTGAATAGCTGAACATATTTAAAGTTAACGTTGCCTTCCACTTGCTGTATACATTGTGTGGTAATGGCTTGAGAGCCCTGTCACTTTTTTCTTTTCCAGCATTTGACGGTCAGTACTTTGCTACTTGTATGAGTTTTTGGCTCACCGAAGTATTGTTTGCATTAGAAGGTTCTTCAGGCCCTGATCCGTTTCGTACTGTTTGTATCGATCCTAGGTACAGAGCTGTTTAGCACTGGAAGTCCTGGTCAGTTCAATGCTGTAAACAAATACTGTTACACCTCTGGTTGAGTCTAACAACTGGTTCACCTACGTGACAGGGTTTCTCTAGGACTCTTCTCAGGCTTGTAGAAGAAGGGCTACATCAGAATTGGATCCTTCAGCTTCCGTGCTCCATGGTGTTCAACCCTGGTAAAGCACTATGCGTCAGCGAGTTTACAATGGTATGGGCATTTTCCAACTGTCTTGAGGCCATCAGCCTGTTTACTTGGACTATTTCAATAGGGAAAATAGGTGTGTGCATGTTTGTGTTTGTTCCTTACGCTGGGGTTTCTGCTCAATCCGTGCAGCCAAACCCACTTTGACTCAAAGCTGTTAGCTTCCTTGTGAAGGTTCTGCTGTGCTGGGGTAGATAAATAGGACATTCTCATTTCAGTGGCATTTCTATCATTACGAAACTGTAGTGAAAGCAGAATTAGCCCAATTAGGTTTACACTGATAATCAAGTGAAAAGTGCTGTTAATTTTACAACATTATGGTAAGAATTTTAGGGTCTCAAAAGAACCGCAGTTATTCAGTTCAGTCCACATAAATACTAGGACATTTGTTTTCATTCATTCGAAGTGTAAATTGTTTGTTTAACATATGGTCACCTGTGGTGCTTTAATGCCTCACTTGATATTTTTTAACTTTTGATCTCTAGCCGGTGGTTTGGTTAGGTTTTTTTTCTTCTTTAAATGAGAATTTGAGGTCATTCTATGGAACAAAATGTTTAAAATGTGTCCTTAGTCTCCTTTGTGTTGTCAAGATGGAGCACACAGAAGAGCTACAAGGTGATCTTATCTTGAACCCTGTTCTCATTCAGAAGCCATAGACAAATATCAAATGTTCTTCTGTTGCCAAAACAAGGTGGTTAAACTTCGAGATAAACCTTCCTGTTTCTGGTTTTAAGTGCTTAAACCCTTATTATCTGAGCAGGAGAGGGATGGTTTTTTTGCTTTTCAAATTGAAGAAGAAATTAAATGTATGTGGAAAACAGAACTTTCTCCCATAAAATCTTTTATTTTTCTATCACTAACTTTTGGGTTATTTTTAGTCGGAATGATAATATCTGTTTTCTTTTTGAAGGAAGATTGGGAACTTTCACATCTAATTTATTTCTTTAAAGTAAGTTAAGAGAATAATTTAAAAGGTAGAAAAGCAAAAGGAGAACACTTCCTTCCTAAAAGTCAACAACAATCTGAGAAAAATTCTCTCTGATTTGTCAGATAAATCTTGTGTTTATTAATTTGGTTTTTTTTGTGTAGAGTAATACTCTCTGTGAGAGAGAAAAGACAAAGGGAGCCGAGATCTGCCAGGGTCTTCTGAGAGGATACTTTTAGCTGTGGCAGAGTCACGTTGAAGTCTTTTAGGCCTTTACCCAGACTCTCCTTGATGTCACTGAGCGTCTTTCTAATGCGTTGGTTGGAATTAGTCTGCATATGGCATTTCCTTTCAAAGGCAAAGTACACTTCTCTTTTATTTGCCAAAGTTAACAAGCAGCAGCAACAAAACCTATCCTAAACTGTCTGGGACTTCAGCTTCTAAATCCTCTCTGTTAGATGGAACAGGAGCCACTCCATTCTGAGCCAAATCCTGCAGACCTTCTACTGGTTTTATTTACAGTGATTTCAAGGAGAAGTATTACCCGAGTAAAATTTGAGGTAGGACTAATGGATTCACCCCAGAGACAGCAGAAGGATGTTCTTCAGTTCTCAGACCTCTTTAGGAGATAATGGCAGAATTTAATGATGCAATGATAAAAGTAATTATTTTAATCCAATTCTTTAGTCAAATCCTGCATATTTTGCTCACTTAGGTGAGTGAAGTTACCAACATTTAACTTTCTACAATCCTAATTAATATTTTGTGAGTGACAGATTATCATTTTAATCAGCAATATAATGTCAATTTTATTGGAAATATGTTCTGTCATGGACAGTTATATGACAGAATTGCAAGTGGTAGGAGAGGTTATTGGTAGCTGGGTGGAAGAAAAATGAGACAAAAGAGCTTTGAAGCAACTACCTTTGCAGTATGACTGCCTTTGTTTTGGGGTAGTGGATTTCCTGGTTTTAATGAGCTGTTTAAGAACAGCAAATTTTGTCAAAAACCTGTTTTGCAAATAGTGACTATTGAAGAGTGCCTTTGGAGTAACGAGAAATAAGACATTTCAGACTTAGAAGACTTTTCAGGAGATATAGTTTAACAAACCTATCACACCCACTCCAGCAATTTTTGTGACTGGACAAGTTTTGAGTTGGGGGAAGGGAACAGCTTTCCCATTGGTCATAAAATTCACAGAGCATTTCTTCTGAAGACAATAAAGCAAGGAGAAGGCCTCTTTATTTGCTGTGAAAATCATCACCCTTTCCGGCAATATAACTCCTGAAGAAAAGAGAGAGAAGGAAGAGACAAGACTGCATATCAAAGCAAAGTGAAGTGTTGAAAGGGTCTGTTGCCTCAGTATGACAGATAGGCCTCAAAACCTCAGACAATGTAGGCCAGGAAAGGAAAAAAACAACCCCACCATCGGACCTCACAACTAGTTTACAAAGCAAAATAAATTAGCATTAGAACTAGCCCTGGCCCCTTTTTCAGTGCCTCCTTTCTGAACTTTTCAGGAATATTCTTCGTCTACTGAAATTGGCATGATTCATAAAATCCAGAAGTTCCCTAATTTAGAGAGAAGATGCCACAGTATAGAGTAGTGTCGGGTTGCTTACAAGGCATTGTAATCTGGATTCCATAGTTTAACATTGTTTCAGAGGAAGTTAATGTCTGCATTTCATGATTGGAAGTTAGCTTAAATCAGCTTAAAATGTGAAACAGTTTTCTGGCCTTGAGATACGCTCAGTTCAAATTTGCATCTTTATGTTAGCTTAGCATTAAGAGAAAGATCAGTGTTAGTTTTTGAGCTTGTAAAGATACAGTCTGTCAGAGATCAGACCCCAGAGTTTTGTTTTTGGGACTATCTCTAGATGTTTATGCACTTTAAAAGAGTAGAAAAAAAAGGGGCAAATTCTCCCTAGTGTAATTTCACTGACTTAACTGAAGTTGTGAAGCAAAAGTAATTCTAAAGAAGTCTTGAAGGTGGACATTGTGCTGCACATGATGTTCTGTACAGCTAAATTAAAACCAAGACACACTGCCATTGTATTAGAAAATGTTATGTGGATCCAGTCCTGTATAACATGAGTGATAATATTCCTGCCAGAAGTCTTGGTGCGATGAGTAGAACTATTCATTAATGCAGAGTTGGATGCATAAAGGTTTGTGAAACATGGTGAAATTCTATGTTTGTGTTTTCTGCTGGGTCTTGATAATTTTTTCTTGTTCTACATGTTCAGATGACTCATGCTGAAAAGAACAGAAGGATCATAGAATTGGAGCCTTTCAACAGACTTCAAGAATTTTCCCTTCTTCTACTTAAAATGCTAATATTTTCAATTTTGAATATGTTCTGCTATTCTGTAATAAAGCTCAATGGCCAAATTCTGTCCTGCACTTTGCTAGTGTAAACTTTTCTATTCATGCTCCTCATACAGAAATTATTGAATCCAAAGCAGAGTCATTTTTATCACCTTTAAACAACGATTGGGCAGAGCACCCTGCATGGATTTTGTTTGGCAGAAGGACCCAACCTGCAGAAAATGTAGGTGGATTTCTAAGTGGCAAGATCAGGGGAAATCCCATTGCCAATGACTGTGCAGACTAAAAAGCAAGCGATTAACTGAAGTTTTTCCAAGTGGTGTACATTCTTTAGGCATTCAACACTTTGCAGGAATGGCTTCTTAAGGGGCTTGTTCCTCTTCCTTAGATTTGAGGGAATATAACTTCTTCCTTCAAAGTCTAGATGCTATACATTTACAGTGCATTTGGTAATGATGCTATCAGCACCTGCCATTGCCATGATCAGAAAAACTGTCTTTATGTCTTCAGAGTAAATTTTTGTTAAACAAGAATGATAGGAGAGTTGTCATCTATGGGAAAAGTTTCTGCTCATAGTTTACCTCTGTTTCAAAACTCTCTGTTTTATGGTAACGTAAGTGCAAATCTTAAGATATACTTTCAGCTTTGTGAGCAAATTCTCATTGCTGCTGGAACTGCGTATAGTTAGCTCTTCAAACTCGGTTTTACCACAGATGTATGTTTTCTCATGAAGGCAAAAAGTAAAGTCTGCTCCTGTGTAAGTGGTTGCATACCTCCATAAAAATCTTGAAATCAACAGGAGGACGTTCATAACTTGTTCTAAGATGGTTTTATTCTACTTTCCTTTCAGGAATTTGCCTTAATTATGCTCGGGGCGGGGGGAATTGCCATCTCAAATCTCTAGTTGTCCTGGCTTTGTTCTGTCCTCTGTCAGAATTGCCAGTTGCCTTGGCTTTGCTCGCCCTGTGAAAGTGGTAGTTTAGGAGAGGGGACAGGAGCAGTATAAGGGTTAGAGAAGGGTCTTTCCCAATTGGTGTTCTTGGTTGAAAATGCGAAGCAGTCTTTCCTCCTTCAAGTGTTCTGAGCCAAAACACATTTGCTTTCTCCTGTATCCTGAACACCATCAAGAATGCAGTGACTAGGCAATGGATCCTATGTGCACTGCATTTAGGATCAAGTCCCACTCCCTCCAGTTCCAAAGCTGCAGGGAAAGACATTCAGACATCCTTCAACCAGAGAGAGAATGATGGATGAAAGCCTTATTAGGTCTTTTCTGCGGGAAATGCATTCCAGTAATGCTAGACCAGGATGATAGTCTTGCATTAAATGCTGAGATCTTCCAGTGGTTTCAGGTAGCGTAACCTCATAAACTTTACTGAACACCAGCTGAAGACATGGTTTTATATTGCATGTTGTTTTTTAAGTTACAGAGTAAGACTTGAAATAATTTCTTCTTTTGTTCCAGGTTAGTTGTGTAGATAAGAGTGTCAAAATAACTGTAGGGCATGAGACAGTGTTAGAAATTTCTATGAAGTGTTTTGTTTGTCATCTGTCCGGTCATAAAGCACCCAAAAGAGAAGCTAACCATGAAATGCGTGGAGATGGAAGTGTCATTGATTCTGGGCCTTGTTACTGTAGCTGTTACAAGTCAGACTACTCAACATAAGTGAATCTTTAGAAAGACTCTCTCCTGATCTCAAAGGGATAAGATTACAGGAACATTTCTTGCACACTTTTGAGAATACCTTGCAAAAATCAATTGCCTTAATAATTATTGTTTCCATATTGAAATAATGTTATTATTGATAACTAGTATTTTGCAACAAATAATGAACAAATAATAAAATTAATTTGTGTATTTTCCATTCTGACTACTTCAGGTAAGTCTGAGCCTCAGTTTTTCCATCTTTAAGAATGGTGGCTCTTATCTATTTCACAGGGCATAAGGAAAGCTAATAAATGATAGGTGTGATTCCTTCACTCTTGCCCATACAAAACCTCTACTGAAATTCCTGAAAGTTTTGCAAAGAGACAGAAGGATAATGCTCAATGTGTGCGTACAGCTTTGAGGGTGTAAAAAGCAATGGATTCCATCTAAGAAAATGCTGAGGAATTTGATCATGATCCAGCAAACCGCATTGGTACTTGCAGTTAGCCTAGTCACGCATTTGGAGTCACTTGCAACATTTCTATGCTCAAAACCAAGCTCATCTAAGTGCATTCCTAGATCTGACATTGCTGTTAGGGCAAATTTTTAAAAATGGGTTTTATTTTTTGGAAAATGGGGAAAACCAAAAGTGCCCTTGCTTTTAAACTGAGGAAAAGGAGTGAATGAAGAAAAAGAAACCAACGCCAGTGAAGCAGATCTGTTGGCACTGAGCATTCCTGACCTAGCAAGAAAAAAAAAAAGAGGGGAAGAAGCAGCAGGAGAATTACTTATCTGGATTTTTTCCTAAAACACTACCCAGTACCTATTAAATCAATGGATAGGCTCCCCATAACTTCAGAGGGCCTTACATTAGCCCATGGCCATTTGGGAGGATATGCTTCTATGCCATACTGATTTCTTCAATTCTTCTTGAGAGGAAGATGCTCAATATCTTGTTGGAGCATTCCAGAATGGAGAGACTCTCAACATCTCCTGTGAATGCTCTGACCCTTGCAGGCTTGACATTTGGAAGGTTAGAAAGCCCTGCGCATGATTCTTAAGCTGGCAGTTAGAATGTTATTGTCTATTGTATATATGTACATCTCTGTCTCACGGTGTCCCCACTACAAAAGGGACAGCACAGACAGATCGAATCAGGTCTTTTTCTCAGAGAGGCTGCAATTTAAATGCACAGGCGTAAGAGGCAGGTAAGTAAAGAAGAGACAAGAAATAGTGGGGCTTTGAGCAAGTATTCTGCTATCTGTAAATAATACAGTTTGTGAGCAATTTCATTGCCCTTGTGAGGACTACTCAAAAGCAAGCTGTAAGTTTTTGCAAGACCAGCCCTCTTTTGTGTTTCCTTGGGTAGTATTCAGTGAAGAACAAATATGAGTTTAAAAAAACCAACTACTGTGCTGCTTTTTTTTTTATTTGCCATGATTCTTATCCATGCAGAGTACAACCTACTCTGATTATCCTGTTGACTTCTATGGGCTCTCTATGAACTAAAGCTGTGTTCAGCAGGAGTGAGGATGACTCAGTCTGTCCGTATAAATCAGATGCATTCTTCTGATGCAGACAATTTTTCTATATAGTTGCTTTCTTTTTTCTAAAGTATGCTTTAATTAATTACTTTTCCATCAGAGATTAATTCAGTACTTCCTTTGAAAACTATTATTTACAGGCATGTGTGGAACAGAGCTGGGGCAGGAGGAAGGGCTCAAAGGAAAGGAACCTTCCTGGGATGGAATGTTGAAATACTGTGAGCATCTCTTTAGGGGAGATATTGAGCATCCTTAATTTCTGCTGATCTCAGTGTGTGTCAAAGCTGCTCCGCAC
>Ga0181612_138566_pt1 | contig 22549 bp, 9 predicted proteins | sample HoacroProtozoa21_FD_119630 | JGI IMG/M metagenome (GOLD analysis project Ga0181612, IMG submission 119630) | Hoatzin crop microbial communities from Cojedes, Venezuel. Combined Assembly of Gp0051906, Gp0051904, Gp0051908
ACATCTAGATTTGGTGCTTAGGGACATGGTTTAGTGGTGGACTTGGCAGTGTTAGGTTGATGGTTGGACTCGACCTTAAGTGATACTACAATTCTAAGAATACCTTACTGTTAAGGTGAGCTCTGTGTTGATCACTTTTAATGCTTCAGTGCTTGAAAAATGCCCAAACACTACTGGATCTCACTCTGAGGGTGCAGTTGGGCAATATGGTTTGAGTCAATCCAAGAGTTCACTGCTGTTGAACAGGGGAGGACCTACAGCCTCCTCAGTTGGTGGAAAGACACCACCATTACGTTTTCTTCTGGGTCACTGAACAGAGTGGGTGCTGTGAATGGTACAAAAAGCAAGGGAGATGGCACCAGGGAGGGGCAGTGAATGCAGGGAGAAGGAGGCAAGGGGTCTAGCAGCTGTAACCTTTCTTAGCTGTATTGTCAAACCATACCCTTAGTCTCTTCTCTGAGACTATGCTGGTGAGAAATACACATATTTTCTTCTTGAAGTTCAGAGTAAATACACAGGATGAACCTCTTAGGAAAAAGGACACAGAACAAACATTACAGATTACTTCTTGATATCCTGAATATCAAAATGACATGGATAATTTTTTGCTTTTTATTGTTACTTGGAACGTACTATAGCTAACAATTATTAGCTATTGATAGCATTAGTAACCCAAAACTAACTAGAGATACAACTCCACAGAGTTAGACCAAAGACTCCACAGCTGCTAGAGATCATATGCTACTTACTTATCCAGATTATTTGGCAGTACTCTGAGTTTTGTTTAATGGAAATATACTTCAGGGATGTAAACCAGGAAAACATGGGATTTCATTTTGTACAGATTTTAGACTATCTCCCCATTGTAATACCTAAACAGCTGTGAGATATCCTCCGCTCAAATACAAATCTCTTGAGACAGCTCTCACAACTCTAAAAATCAAAGATCTCACAGAGGATTTCAAATATGGCTTGCTCCCTTCTAGAGCCGCTTTCCCTCTCCATTAACATTGCCATTGAGTTGCTGGCAATTTATTGAAAAGCGCAGAAAGAAAACTGTGTATAAGCTTGAGGTTACTTGAATGGTGTTGTTATAAATACAGAAATTCTTGAGTCTACTTCAGGATGCTTCTGAAACTTAACTAGCAAATAGGTATGTAAACATCCCTAAACAGTATATGGCCTTTCATATTTCAATAACATCTATCTCAAGTCAGAAAGAATACAGTTATAGGGGTCATACTTTTTTAACGAGAATGATATTAAGATCAGTCTGTTCATAAATTAGTTTACATTGTCACCAAATAGTATTTACACTAGATACTAAAATATGTAAATCACTGAAAGAGTGGGTTTCATTTTGTGGCAATGTTTTACTAAAAAGAGTTAGGCTTATAATAGTGTCATGAAATACAGTATTTCTAACTATAATGGACATGGGGAAAAACACAGGAACTGTATAACACATATGTAAAATTGGAGTTTCACAAATCTTTACCCATATTTGCCATGTGATTTCACTAGCTTTTTAAGAAACTGAAAATATTTCCCGTTTTAGGTTTTGGTTTGAAATCATTCACACCAACAATGGTGTATGTTCAATACTGGACATACACTGTCCCACACTTCCACTGCTTTAGAATTATTATATTACGATTTTGTCTCATGAAGGTTCATAAATCTTCAGTTTTTTTAAAGTTTATACAACTTTTAAAGAATGGAATTCAAAATAACAGCAAAGAGCATGCCATTTTATGGAAAGGGAAAAGATACCAAACCACCTTAACAAAGGGGGTGGAAAAGAGCAGCATGCTAGGGAATTTGGAGAGAGTAACTGTGTCATTAAAAAGAAGCTGAGAGAGATTAAAGCCGCATATTTGGTTAGTTATTATGGCTCTCTGTAGTCTTCCAAAGGGAAAACTTTGGCTGTGCAGAATTAAATCTGAGACTAAATATTTCATGAAGTGGCTTGGACAGTACACACAAAAATCTACATATACATCAGTTCGTTATAGCTGTGACTGTCATCACCATATTCCTTGCCTTCCAAGGCCTCACTGGCAAATAACATCTACATTAAGAACCCCAGAAGCTGAATTTCCAATGCGCTTTCTGGGGTGTCATACACTAACAGCTCCAATATGCAATTCATATTTATGAAACAATAGCCACTTCAGTAAATTCCCTACAACTCCATAAAGGATGGTTTTCACAAAAGAAACTGCTGCTTCTGCTAATGATTACTGAGAGCTGTTAGGGAAATCTGACTGGTAGTCAGCTTCAAGTGACGGTTGTCCCAGCGATTTTTATGGTGAAAAAACAAAGAAACTCTGGACAAAATATTTTGGCACAAGCTTGCCACTTGAACAGAAATGGCAAAGCATTCCTAAGGCAGAGGGAGATGTCTGCACAAGGGGATACACCCAGGTTAATCGAGATGGCTCTACATGCATGGGGCTGATACCAAAAGGGGATAGTATCTTTGCACAACACTGCAGTGAACATCCAGAACACATTTGTATCTAGCCTAGGTATCTTAAGTCTGGCACACAAATGCAGGGCTACACTCTGCAATGCAGGGCTTATAAGAACCAGCTCCAAAAGAGAGAGTACGCTACGCAGCACAGTGCAGTCCATGCAAATATGCCACCTTGAGTCACCCCAGAAAAATAGCTCTGTTGCACCACGTTCTGGAGAGACTAGTCCGGAATAAGTTAGTTTTGGAAGAGAAAGCAAGAAAGTCATGCTAAGGTGGATTTCACTCCCTGATCTGCATCAGTTCAGGTCTATATCTTCACACCACTGCATACCGAGATGCAATGTACCTAAAAATACAGTCATGGTATGATATAAAATTGTAGAAATGGAATATGAAACTGAAAATTAGGTATAGGTGTTATGGGAGAAAAAAAGGCTACAGGGAAGAAAAAAAGAAAGATATTTAATCCCCATAAGAAGCTCAGGCCTGTCACCACATTCATACCATCCCTCCTGACACACACACCATAAGCACTGAAGTGCCTAAAAGGTTAAAATACAATTCTACACTCATTTCCCTTTTTCTCTGCTTTGCCCTTTATTGTCCCTCTCCAGGAAAACAGCCTCTGTTAATGCAAGTATCAGGGAGCTTCGCAGAATGTCATCACTGGGGGACAAGGATTTTTATGAAATCCAACAGCAATGACTGCTGATACGTAATGATTTCCATTGTTTCTCTAAAACAATTTGAACTTTCAAGAGAGATGACAGCAACAGTTGTAGAACCTCTAATATATCATTAAAAATTGCTTCTTTTTTTTTTTTAATCCTTATGGCTTGTTTTTGTTATTTGTTTGCTGGGTTTTTTCCCATCTCAGAGAACTGTTTTGGAGAGAGATCAATAATGTCTCTGCTATCCTCTCCATTTTGATAGGGCTGAGCACTAATGAACTAGTAGATAAAACTATATGAAGACATCAGACATGCAAATTATTTCATTGTACTTTACCTAAAGCGTAAGCACAAAACGTAGTAAAAGCACTGAACAGCCACACCCAGGCGGGAACAAGTCCAGGACTCGTGCCTGAAATAAACACAGTAGTGAGTCAGTGTAATATTGGTTAACATCGAAAGAAATCCACTGAGATATGCCTACACACATTAACAAGCTGCTATTGATTAGCCCACTACATCAAACACATTGAAATATTTGGGTTTGACCTTAAGTCATCAGAGAGCTCTGTCAAAGAAGTACTGAGCAGGCTTGAATGTGTTTATAGCGTAAATGAGAGAGGGCAGAGGTTTTTTGGTCCTGAAACGACTCTAATAGTGCACAAAATAATGATAACTAGATAATAATAATGGTAACTAGGCAAAAACTTTCACAGGTCATGAGAAGACTATCCATCAACAAATTAGTCAATGTTTATGTAGTATCTAAAGGCAAAAAAGTGTCATTTTCAAGCATGACCTTTATTATTAGCCCCAACACTGAGTTTATATAGTACTTTTACCATACAGATCTGAACAGGAAATTTTTATCCTTAGGCTAGGACAGATATTAACAGCCTTTTCTTTTTCCTTGAAAAAAAAGAAAAAGAAAGCTGAATTGGGAAGAACCCAGGGTTCTGCTATTGCTCTGCTGACAGCAATATAACCCACGATTATTGTTCTTCTAAAGATACCAATCCTCGTTCCAAAGAGCGTTCTTTTTAACTTAAACATAATCCAGTAAGGACTACACCAGCACTAAACAACCGTAAGTGCAAAGCCCTTTCAGGTTTTCGGCATCGAACAGTGGCAGGGAATTTTTGCACCCAGAGGTGTGTCCTTGCTGAGCGGGGAGATGCCAGCACCTAAAGCAGTGCCCTGGACCCTCTTTCTCTGAAAGAAAAGATGGCAACTCCTGACTCCTAGCTGCAAATTTTCAAACTGTAGAATGAAAACCAGCTGTCCAGGAAATTAAGTCTTTTCTTTCTGATCCTAGGTAGGGGATTGATATACGATACTCTAAAGACTCATTAGGTTGCACGAACGTTTCCAATCAACTGAGAAATGATGGGCACTGTTCTCATGTGGAACCAAGAATAGGCTTGCACGTAGAAATCTCAACTCTAACAGACTTAATCACCATTCCAAAAGTCTTAAAGTTCAATGTGTATCTACTGGGAATATGTAAAGATAAAATTATCCCATTAAAAGATCTGTGCTGGATGCTCTTTTATTACAGAACTTAGTAAATATCTGCTGCAAGTATTGAGGATAACTACGTAACATGCTGGTCTCGAAAACTTGATGCTCATACAGGATTATTTTTGAACCAAAGCTGCTAGCAAGTATCCCTGCCTCTAGAATTGTGATAAATGTACAAACAGCTCACGCCAAAGGGTACCTCCTCAACCTAACCACAGGCATAAGATATTAAAGGCAACAAAAAAACCCAAACGTAATTTTTTCAGGAAATAAAAGTCTTCACCAAATTGTCTAGTTTGAAGAAAAGCAAAGATTTTTATATATTAATCACCTGGGAGATGCTTACTACTTTCTGTAGGCTCCAACAGCTGGTCTGAGAAGCCCAGAACTGAATGGAATGCGCCCTACGCTCAGGAGCGGTCAGCTCCAAAAAGCTTTTGACTCCGTCTGCCATGTGGAGCAAATATGACTTAGACTTTGAAAGTCATAATTTCAAGAGACATTTGTTTAGCAACTTTTTCTTCTTTGTCTAGAAGCAGTCTTGAATGGGAGGGCGGAGTAATGAAAGGAAATTAACTCATTCAGGCATTGATTTAGGTATTAGGAAATGTGAAACCAATGAAAATTTTATGAAGAACATTAGGGCAGGTTTTGGCTGTACATTTAAACCCTTGAATACACTTTAAATAAAATGAGATATTATCATAGACTTCAAGCAGCACATGCTAAAACCTATATTTAGGGATGCAACTAAATAAGATTTTTCAAGAAAATTATCTAAATTTGCAATGCCATGTGAAAGGTCGGATCCTCCTATATGCACACGGAGCCTCATTAAGGGAGTAAGTGGAAGATTCAAGTATCTGATACCTCCCTGTATCAGTCAGAAGTATGACACAAACAGATCATTAATTCTGAAAAATTACAGCATGAGGATATTTACCTGAGGCAGTGTAGTCCCAATCATAGAAAGATATTAGAAAATAATTAACTAAAATCATGACAAATCCAGAGAATGTTAACACGTTGGGAGCAATCCACAAAGGCACTATCTGTTAAAAAAGAAAGAAAAAAAAAATCTAAGTAAAAGTATATTCCAAATTGTAAGTCTTATTTTAATTAAATATTTTATATTTTTTAATCAGGAAAGAAGAAGTCTGTATATGACATCAGCAATATTCAGATTTGTACATGTTTTCCTATTTTCAAATTAAAATACAGTTTTCATTTCTGAAATTTATTTTCAAATGTAATCCTTTTGCCTGATCTTTGTGATTGCAGTAAAAATGTCCTTTTAAAATCTTGTATTCCCTATGTTATACATTGTCCTTATTTTCTCATCTGCCAAGGAAAGCTTCTCGCAATTGTGTGTATCACAAGTGAAAGAAGACTGCAGCACCCCGGTGTGGTAATTCAGCATCCACGTGGCAGGTTTTTCTAAGCTTTCTATTCCCACGCTACAACAAGGAAGTTTCCTCTTCTAAAATATGTCAATAATTCCCAACACAAACCATCAACAAAATCAAATACTGAGTGTCTTACACTTTTAGACTCGGAAGATCCCCCTGTTACAAGCAGCTCCCTGCTTCTCTAGATAATAACCTTCTGCAGGGTCTCCCTCTTTAGACATAAATTGTAAACACTCCATTAATTGATTTTACTTTGTAGAGTCCTGAAAAGGACTCTCCCTCTCCACCTAAACCTCTGATTCTTTGTCCCATTAACCATTCTCAGCTATTCATCCCCTGCAGCTTTAAGGTATTCCTTACACTGCAACAGGGATGCTTTTTGGTAACACTCTTCCCAAGTAACACAGTTTCTCCAGAATATTTTCCAAAATAGCACACACAGCTTGCTACATGATTTTTAAACAAAACATATTTGCAGAAATACTAAGTATCAACCACTACCATCACTCAAACTCAGTATCAGTGTATTCAAAATATAAAAATACTGGAGGCTTATAAACAAATTCTGTGGACTGTCTCAGGACTGAAAATGTACATAAACTACTTCAACACTATAAAATATTACAAAAAATACCAAAGAAAAAGAAGTTAAATAATTTCCAATACTAATAATAGTTTTGAAATCAAATGTTCTGTTAATTTTTTTGGACTAGCTGGATGGACAGAGAGATGAATACATACTGATTTACAGACATCTACATTTCACCTATCCTATTACTATCTGAAAAATTTGCATATAAAATTTGAACGCCTGGACTGATTAATTATCCTGACTAGATCCTGACTATAGAACAATTACTAATACTCAGGGGAAACTGTGCAGCTGATGTTGTTACAGCATACATTGTAAACCTTCAAAAATCAGTTCAAAATTCCTGAATATTTTTCAGTTATACTTCTGAGATGTTTTCTTTAATAACATTGGGAAAAATATTAAATCTGATAGTAGTTTTCCTTATAACCAGGAATTTATCACTAACTTTAAAATACTGCATGTCAGGTCTCATAGTATTTAAAATATATCATGGAATGCATGCAGCTACAATAAAAAATTTTCACGTATCTGTCATTCGGAGACTTCAGAAGCCCAATTCTAAATCCCTAAGAACAAGTGACAATAAATGTTCCTTGCAGCTCCTTAAGGAGAAGACCTAAGGAGGAACCCTTCACTGCACGGTCCCCTCTTCTCACGCTGACTGCACGCTCAGCGTGCCATGACAGCGACACATCTCCTAAGTTTGCTACCTGGGGATGCAGAAACCTTGTAAGACGGAGGCTTGGTACAAATCGTCTGCTGTGGAATTTGTCTGATGTCTGTGACCTTACATGAAATAAGAAGGACAGACGCCGAAGAAATTCTAGATCGGTCACGTTTCATCTAAAACATAGATCAAAATAATCTAAAACATAGATCAAAATAGTGCGTTAAGACAACCTGTGGATGAACCGTTTACATGGATATACAGATGCTACCCAACATATTGCTTAAAAATGACTGATTTCTCCTGGATGATTCATAGTAATTGTTGACTACTAAATAAAGTGAGGCGCCATAGATGTCTGCTTTCTAATTAGGCTCATCATTCTAAATAGTCACAATATAATTATTAACTTATTACAGGAAATAATTTATGCTTACACAGTGGAAACATGAAGACATTATTTTAACCCAATTTTGCTAACTTAATATATTTTAAGGAGGAAACCATCAAAGCACGTTGCTGTACTTGCAATCCCTTTGGCTAGTAAACACATCATGAAAAACAGTTACAGGAGATCTGTCCTTAGCAAAACAGCCTCTCCTGCAGTTAAATCTCTAAGCACATTCTTCTGATCCTCACCGAATCTAATCTGTCCAGGTAGTTGGAAAGTATTCCAGTTGCAAAATCCCTTTTGTTATATTTAATGCACCTTATACTTTTGGATGGCATTGCACTACCATCACCCTATTTCGCAATTCAAAAATTACAGGGTATTAAGATTAACTTCCTACACATGCTGGAAAAATACAGCTTGAATTTACTAGTATCCTGTAGAAGGATATGTTGCACTCTTTATTATTTAATTAACAGACAGTAGAAGCCTAATATATCGATGAGCTACACGATTAATACAACTGGAGGTACCACTGGGGGCAATCAAGTCTGCTCTCTAGCAAAACCACTGTGCGCTTGAACCTTTTAAAAAACTTTTAGTTCCACAAAATACTAACTGATTTCTGTTTTAATGGGACTACAGCCATTCATGCTAAAAGCCTTAATACAAACAGCAAAGGTCTTAATATATCAACCGTCTGTCTGGATAATAACTGGTAAAGTACATATATTTATACAAAGCTCTGTTCAAACTTGAAATATGCTTTAACTAAGTCACTTGAGACCACAAAAATTCTCCTCATGCCTAGTTCTAGTGATAAAATCAAAGTTCATAAAGGCAACAGAGGGGGAGTTAATTGACTTCAGTGAAGCTGGCACACACCTCTGGGATTTCCTCCTTTCCCTCTCATTGTCCTGCACAAATGTGATTTCTCATGAATACAAACAGATGAGGAACATTCAATTTGCATAGTAGCTAAGTAACACTATCCCTTAGCTGTCAGAGAGCACATGATTGTGCTTTATGACAAAGTATAAATCTTAACTAAAGGTAAAATGATGGAGCATTGAAATAACCAAAGATGAAATACCTATGGTTGCATAATCAGAATAGTTTTAAGTAACACTTAAAGAAAGTTAATTGTTACTCTGTAGTTTCATACAGGTGTTACTCTAGTGTCATACAACGTGGAAAGGCTGCCACGGACAGGACTATCTCAGAGTACCTCAAGCCTATTACAGAATCCAGGCATGAAACATTACCCTTCACTTTCTGCTTTAGCACCAGGTTCAACACATTTCTGAAGCACACACATCCAAAAATCACACTCCAACTGACACAGGCACATGGTACAGTATATAAGAAAGCTGTCCTTGGAAGAGGAAAGAGACAAAGGTAATGCTTAGGATTTCCAGGTGAATTTCTAACTTAAACACACAAATTCTTTGCCTTCCTAGCATCCCCACCACAGGTAAATGAGCTGGGTTATGATGACGTCTTCAGTTCTTATGTATGTCAGCACCCCAGCTGATAAATTCACACATCTTCTCTAATGTCAGGCTCTTCTTAATTTCTCATAACATAGGAAAGACATCTTCCAATCAATTCTGTGTTAACTTGTGTTGCAGTTAGGACTTCATTGACATATGAAAGGCTGTCCTGTATTAGGATGTCTGAAACTGAGAGAAACTACTCCAAGCCATCAAGAAGTACCCTTGTACTGCCCAGTTTTGAATTAACAGATCAGATGCGATGTTTTCTCTTCTTAAAAAAATTATCCCAGCTTTACTATCTCACTATTGCAATGCACTGTTCTATTTAAATAGAAATAACATTATATAGAGTAAAATGTAAATTCAGTATTCCCAGCTACTCGGGAGGCTGAGCCTGCCGGATCGCCTGAGCCCAGGAGTTCTGGGCTGCAGTCGCTATGCCGAGCGGGCATCCGCGCTAAGGCCGGCACCACAGTATTACATTGTAGAGCACGCTCACAGCCCAGTTACAATGCCTGCAACCAGTACAAGCTACAAAAAAAAATCAACGACAAGTAAATGCATTCAAAGCTTCTCCTTCTAAAAGTAAGACTTGATCACACTTACTACGATTACCACTGTTTTACTCACACTTCAAGACAAAAAAAGTATTTTTTGGTGAACAGATGAGCAGAATTTTCTTGGACTGAGTTTGAGACAACAGTTACTGCCACACCTGGTTTCAGCATCTAGCCAGGAACAAAGCCATTCTAACAACTTTTGTTCCTACTAGCATTTTACAAACAGTTAAATTTTGGCCAATAAGTTTGGTGCTCCCCCAGTTCTCATTTATATCTCTAGGAGCAACCAAGATGACTCTGCTGGAATCTCCATTACAGGAGAGCATTCCCAGCTCCTCTGCAGGACTCTGATTTCACCTGGCAGTATATTTTAACATTACAATGACCACTTCTAAAAAAGCTGCGAGCAATATAATTTCCCTTTAAGTCATTGTGATACCTCACTGAGAATTATCCTGTAACTCTCTTGCACCGAAGGCAAAGCAGAACATTCATTGCTGTATCTTCAGGGTTCAGACCAAAACAAATGCCAATGTACAGACAGCACCCACTCCGGTCTTTGATTCTGTACTCAAATCTTCCAGCTTTTGAAATAGGTTTTCAGTCCTCTGCTCTAGTTTGGGTTGTCCTCCAGCACGAAGTGAACAAAATCACGCTTGCCTAAAATTTGAGGAGGTTTAAAAAATCCAAAGAGGTCACAGTTTTTATAGGATTTATCACCCTATGCTACATGGGGACAGTCAAGAATGCTGCTTTCCTTCTGGGAAAACTCTGCAACCATTAGCAGAACCTCTCTCCAAACAAATTTTTACGCTGATAGTCTCCTTCAATTTGATAGCAGATGAATTCCCATGGATCTCCTAAATCAGTGTGCAAGAGCACAGTAAAACCTCTGCTCATCTCCCGTGCTGGACTCCACAGCACCGGGGGGGGCTTTTCTGCCTCATTGTTCTCCTCGATATTATGATGGAAATGAAAACAGAGTCTCTGACCTGAACTATTGAATTCAGTTTCACATTTTCTAATTGCTTTCCTCTCATATCATGTTCAGGTAGCTTTTTAATTCTTAAGTTAGGTCATATGAACACTCTCATGAAATAACGTTGAGGTTATGAATGAGAGATTATGATTTTTCTGCTATATCAAGCATAGGAAATACCTGAATTATAGAACCCAAATATGGCAGACTCAACAGCACTCTGACCACATACATCCTTTTTTGTTTGTATAAAGGTTTGTTTTCATGTCTGCTCCAATCTAAATATTTCCTCTAAAGAGGCAGATGCAGAAATCATTGCTTCCTTGGAGATTACTAAAGTTCATATTTATTTGAGATACAGTGTTTTTTCTGCCAACAACAGCAAAACTAATTGTGAGCAGTTTTATTTTTAAAAACTGCAGATCATAATGCATTCGAGAGATTCCATCTTCCAATCGCTGTGGTGATCATGGTAACCACTCTCATTTTCGGCTTCTTAGAGAAATGCCTAGCTCTCTCGAGCAAGCACCCTTGGGAGAAAATGAGACAGCACTTGCATAAAATTGTGTGCACAGCACAGAGATAAAGTCATGCTGTTGTTAGGCAGCATATGCTGCACAAAAATAATTTGTACTACGTAAACCCTTCAGTGTCTGCAAAGCTGTTTAATGAAAGATGTAATCATGGAAGATGTAAAAAAGAAATGATGCCCTTTGTATACCGATCAAAAAAACCCCAACACCTTGTTTATCTAAAACAACCCCACCTCAGAATCCAAACATACTTATCTTAAATATAGCTATATATTCTGTAAACTTTGTTTTCTTTTATACAGATGTCTTAATTTCAGCTTTATTAATCAATACGTATTTTTAAATTAAAATACATGCTGTATTTAAAACAAATTCTTACATTATCATGTGATATTTCTATTAAACACTTACCTTAATAATTATGTTCCAGATGGGCTGCATAATGTACACAGATAAAGGGTTTGTATCCACAGCACTGTACTGTGAGGAAAAAAGCAAACATATTAAACAAAGCACTGAATAATGCATACTTCTCCATCACTGCATATCCTTCAGCATCTAAGAACAATCATTCTGAGTGTGACTGGTGCAAATTTATTTTATTCCGATGACCATTCATACAGTTTTAATTAATTTTAAAAGGACTGGCCTGGTTTACAATTATCTTGTTAGCAACTCTACGTACAAACACAAAGAATTAGGCTGGTGACATGGCAAACAGTTCTGCAGCCACATTTTACTTCTAAATTCTTATTCATTTTACAAGCTATCCTATAACATTCTGCATTTCTAATGTATTTTTTATTTAATATCTTTATTTGCACCATCAGTAATGCATAGTCTGAGCCACAGTTTATTGCTAGCACGTAGAATAGACTGCATATGGAATGTGGTCATGAGTGGAATACTATCTTGCAGAAATACACAGCCTTTGACACAGTAAACCAGCTGCATTTGCACTATACTAATTACTATAAGGCGATGTTATTATAAAAATAAGCTCTAAAATAGCACAATTCCTTTCCCACAGTAAAACAACCCTATTGGATAGACTTCTAAAAACATTATATGTCTTTTATAAATTCCAATAAGTATGTACTTTCATCTCTTGCAAACAAAATATTTCAGAAATCTGAGCCCACTCTGAATTGTTGTTGCCTACTTTCTCCTTTGAGAACAGTATCAAGGTTTATCCTGCCTTGAGATTGCAGAACACAGACTCAGAACGATCTGCAGAAGAACAATATTACTTGATAATACGACTTGCAACTACGTTCTTGGGCCCTGGCAGGTCCATGGTGGAAGAAGTTAGTCATCGCTGGGGTGGTACACGTAATTTTTTCAGAAATTCTTGTACTCTGAAAGTGCACATATGACTTACGACTTCTGTCATTAGCATGATGCATACAACTCACATAAAGATTCAGACATATCTATATGCTGTATGCATTGTCCAAACATTGTGTGCAGACAATGGGAATAAGATAGGGACCGCAATCTGTCGTAGGTGTTCCCAGGTAGAAGAGCCGATGACAGAGAGGCTTTCATTTCACCTAACTTCAGCTCGCAGCTAATTGTTCTCTCTATAGGTAATTTATCGACCTCTCTTAGCCAACCACCCTTTGGCTGAGACTGCACTCTGGAAGTACCTCTTTCAAGTCATTAATCATCAAAGGAGCCTAGACACTTGTCTGAAACTTAGGCCCGTTAAAGGTGACTGAAGTCTGGCAAGATTCATCTCAGTTTCAGTCTCCCCATTCTCCAAGCTTTCACACGCACATGTAACCTGCGTGCATCTGAGTTAAGAGCTTTCAGTGGTGAAGTGCAAGCGGGACAAAACATTAATGCAGCATGTCTCAGGTTTTGAATGCACAGTCTATGACTTTTCACCTAATCTTTCAGAGGACATCAGGCTACGGAGTGCTTAAGAACTCTTCTGCACATTTCCTTTTTCTATCTGCATACAAAGGATGCATTTTAATTACTTTCTGGACAAACCAAACCATTTGCTCAGTTATTTTGTAATTTGTGGTTAAGTTTTAATAACGGATAATAAATGTAGTATACTTGTAAAATTATTATAACACAGCTACATGTTGTGAATACATATTGGCAAATAGCCAAGAAGTGACCTATCAGCTACTGGTCAGAGTGGGCAGACTAACTTTCCACAGGGAATAAAATGTACAGTTTCGTGAAGTGTACATCACTGATTTTTTTTCTAAAAATATTGGAAGTGTCACTTAAGTATATCATTTTTCTCTGCTTCTTCCACCCATATTACTTAAAACATGAGACAACTGTCATCAACAGTTTATCTACCAGACAACATATTAGAATACCTCAGAAAAAAATAATTTGCAGGTAAAACATTATTCTGTATGTATTTGAAGCTCCAGATGCTGTGTTTTACACTGTATCTTTCAAACATTAAGTATTACAGCTGATTGATCTTTCAATGGCCCAGCCTGCATGTGAACTAACCCAGTCTGAACTGTCCATGGGACTCACTTATATTTATGCCAAAAACAACACTAATACCAAGCCAAACAATACCTACGCCAATAGAACAGTCAGCTAGTACTTAATTCATGTGAGAACTATGGAATCCTCTGAAAACGAAGAAAGTATCCATCAGCACTGTTGAAATTCCAGGTAATCACAAACCTGCTGAAAGTTTCTCTGTAGCTATTGCCCATCTCCTTACCTCAACTGGTATTCAAAGACTATGTGAGGCATGTGATAATTTGCTGACCAGCAAATTCAATTAATTCAGCCATATCTCGATAAGAATGCACAAAGGTCAAAACATGTAACCTTCACTCCTGCTCCTACTTTGGCTTTCTGCTTCTCCTCTCCACCCCAAGCCTTCAAACTCACAAATTAAATCACAAAATCCTAGATACATGACAACAGTAAAATGAGGCTTTCTACCCGAAGTACAAACTGTCTGTCCAGAACTATTACTTGCTTCCAAGAAAAAAAAAAAAGAGAAAAATAATCTAGTTTCTTTAAAATTTTTTTCTTATATAGAAAATTGAAGATATTACACAGGGATTATAAAATTTTGGTATTTTTTTAATGGACAACAGAAGATGTTATGTAGTTTTCCAACATATCTATATATAATAGACATGAACATAAGACAGTCAGCTTTTTGTTTGCTTGTCAGTTTCCAAAGTCAAGCACCAAAAATCAGAACAGTCCTTATTAAAAAGTAAGTAGAATTACAGCCAGCTTCTGTCACGTAAAAACATTTCAAGACCCATCACACTTCATCCTATTCATTCCTCTGCCTGTGGCTGAACCGCCGTCCTCTGCACAGGGAAGGAACATTCAGCAGATGTGCAGAAGAGTGGAATTTGTTCTTCCCTCACCAGTAATGTATTTTAGCCAGACCAAAAGAAAACACCCATGGGAAAAGCGTTCTGCTAGTTTTCTGTCATGGCGAAAATAAAACTCGACAAATAAAATCTGCTATACAGTTTAACACTCTGCTTTGCTCTGCTCCCAAGAAGCTACTAACCTCAAGGCCATGAAATGCTCAGGAGTTCAATTTTCATGGCTGCTCAGAAAAGCAAATTACTGAGTAACATACTCACATTACGATCAATGAACATGAAAGCGAGAGTGCAGTGAACCTGATGTAAGAAAAGTACTGCCATTTCCTATTGCATAACTCTATCCTTTTCAGAGCACTTACATTAAAAAACAGAAAGGGAGGATAAGCCTGTTGGAGGTTTTTAAGTGCAAGACTGATACAAGTGCTAAGCACTCCTCAGCAAACCCTTTCTGCCCTAGAAAAGGGAGCTTGGATTAATCAGAAAGCTTCTATTAATAATTTTTAAAAGAAGTTGTTATAGTTGGGAGGGAATGGCAGTAGTAAGGGAAATAGGAAAAATGGCATTAATCGACCCCGTCTTACTCCCAAGTTCAAAATGCTTCTGCTGTTTTTAAATAGCTGATTTCTCCTTGAAAACCATGTGCTTTTCTGCTCTGCGTTAATAATGGCTTCTAGCAGAGCTAGAAAAGAGAATACAGACCACAGACACACGCGCACGCATACATGTTGACTTGGGTGGCAGGCACAAGATGTGCTTCTACTCTGTGTTCCTGCGTCTCAGCCTCCATCCAGGGGATCCGGCACAGCATCAAGACTGTATTGGGCAGCTGCGTTAGAGGAAAGAGGAAGGATGAGAGGATTACGGTGAAGGAGGGGAGGGGAGGTATAAAGAGTAAGAAAACTAAGAGTAAGGAAAGAAAACTAGTTGAGAAAAATAAGAGAAAAGAAAAATGAGCCAAAGCAGAGGTCTGGCTACACAGAAGAAAGACAACTGTTCTGGAATGGCAGAGCAGAGCCAACCCACCTGCGGGTCAAAAGCACTCACAGGGACCAAGGTCCGCACTTCTAAATGCAAGACGAACGGTACCTTCTGGCTCACATCCACACAGCTTAGAAATACTTCCCCTTACTGCAAACTGGTCACATCCACACCTCACAGTGCTTTGGGTCTCATTATCTGGCCCTGCACATCCAACACATTATTAGCATTGAGCACACTTCAGTTCAAAGTATCTAAACCTGGAGACCACGTTGTAACCCAGCAATATCGCATTTTCAGCTCACGGAAGTGAGAGCTGTGTGTTGTGCACATTCAAAGATCCAAATGCCCATGCTGGGAGAGCATTGAAGGATGGTGAAAGCCAAAAAATGGTGCATAGTGCCTCCAGAATGGACTATTCCCAAAACAAAACGTAGCTATTTCCTTGGGGAGACCTTCTGGGAAACAAAAAAGAACCAGGAAGTGAGCTAACTATTAATCAGAGCAGACAGCTGGATCTTCACTGGGCTCCCTGGCCCTCTCAGCCTTGCACTGTGGAGGTATCTCAAGAATAAAATTTTAGAATAACGAGAAGAGTATACAGCATTTTCACTCAAACGTCAGAGTCAGGACAGAAAGCAAGTTGCAAGAAACGTAGTGGCATTAACTGCTGGTAGATAGTTATTTTAACTCAAGCTGGTCCTTATGCCAACAGACTATTCCTTTCCTGTATTTAAATTATCTTATTCCACGTAGCACCATACTGTGCCATACAGCCATATACATTCAGAAATACAGAATAAAACTGTTGTGCACTGTTTACATTCAAATTGTTGGCATCAAAATGACTCCGTAGGTTTTAATTTCATATTAATAGCAACAAATTTGCAACACTTCATATTCCTGCCCCAAAATCAGCAAATTTAAATTTTTCATTAACTTCATGAATCAGCACAGGATTTATTCTCACCATTATATGCACTGGAAGACTGAGGCACAGAAGGGCTGTGATTCACCCTACGAGTACATAGCAAAGGATACAGCCACAATATTGTTAGAGCTGTTACATTTGTATACATAATTTAAGCATAAGCAATACCAGTTTATTCAAACAGAGTCTGCCTATATTAGTTCAACTTTATACTTGAGTTCAGTTTTGCAAAAGGAAATAAAGAAGTCTATTAAAAATGTAAAGGCTGAAAAACTTCTTTCCTGGATGAACTAAAGTTTAAAATAGCTATATATCAGATAGTAATCATGGGTTAGGTTGTAGCATATTGAATATACGGTTCTGCGATCCCTCTATTTCACGTGAAGTCAGATGCCTGTTATGGAAGAAACACTACGTCTTCCCACATGAAAAAGATGAGAACCATCTAACAATGATGTAAGGACTTGGACAAAGAACATAAATATTGTGACAACTGCCCTTCTCCTGCAAGCAAACTCAGCCAGGTCAGGCACAGCTATGGAAGAGCCTCAGCTATACAGATGTGCTGATGTTCTAACAACTCCATGGTCCTGCAGGCTTGGGGAACCTCCTCTGAAGTCCAGTGTTCATTGTATTTGTGTTACCCATGCAAAAAAAATCTCTGTTAGTGAGCGATACCTGGCAAAAGAGCAAATGAGAAAAGGGTGAGAACATGTAAAGAAGTTGCTATAAGCTAGCTGTTTGCCTCGTGATGCACCACAGCAGATGTAACTGTGCGTGTCGTTACCTCATCATGAGTATTTGATGAATTGAGGTAGCCTCTGCCTAAATGTAAAAGGATAAGGTACTTCATATTCTCTGTGTGGGGGAAGCACCAAAATGAGAGCAGTTGAAATGCAGTAAGTTTACCCCCCACCTTACTGCACATAAATTATCACTCTAGAACTAGTTCAAAGTGCTCTCAAACTTTTGAAGTGCTCTCAAAGCTTTAAGTGACCTTTGAACCTGTAGTCATTTACATCTGTTCGAAAGGAATGCAAAGGCGAGGGGGGAAACATTTTCTTCTCCTCCTAAACTAAATTTTTATAAAGATAATTGAAGAGAGCTAAATGAGCTGAGAATCAATACATCAAATTCAAAATAGGCAAAATCATGCTCTTTAAACAAGTCATCTGCTGAAAATCATAACTCTGCAGGGTGGCTTTCCACAGTATTTGCACGATGGCATATTTCCACACCGCCACCTGGACATCTGCTGATCACTTCTGCAGCACATACAAATGTGAGCTTGCTGTCATTTCACCTACACTCATATGCAGGGACCTACATCCCGGATGGAAAAATTCGAGGCACCTGCTGATGCAAAAGGTTTGAAAAATTGATGTTCTGAAATAAAATTAAAAAGCTTGAAGCAAGTAGTGAGGCTTTACCATCTACCATGTATGATGCAGCTGTCCCTCCCCGGGCCAGCGCAGAGCAGGCAGCCCCTTCCTCGGGCACCCACGGGCATGGGCTCTCGGGTGCCAAGGGCAGCGGCCGGGTCCCAGTCCTGGTCCCTGGGAGCTTTCGGCTGAGCCTCGATGGTGGGACAGGACGGGCTGCCGCCCCCCAGCTGTCAGGGCACCCCAGCTGCTACCGATGCCTTCCTACGGCTTCTTTTACCACACCTCCTCTCCGATTACGCTATTTCACAATTCCTGTGTTTTGGAACCGAAGAGGAAAGGGGACAGGAGGAATGACGATGGATCAGGCAAGGAATACTCTCTTTCGCATGAGACAAGCCTTTTTGTGGTTTTGAAGGCTGCAAAATGACCCTCCCAATCCAGGGCATGAACCAGCCGCTACTTAAGAGAGCTCAGCGGGAACTCTCCCTTCCGGGCAAGTTATTTCATACTTAGGCAACACGAACTTTCATTCTAGGGTATCTTACACTTCTGGAACCACACAAAAATTAAAGAAAATACTGAAATACTGACACATCTGGTAACAATTTTCCATCCACCTTTCAGATTCCTAGGATACATTAAACATGTGGATTCTAATTCTACTTTATATACGTTTTTACAGATTTGTAAATGTTGTGGGACACTGTCTTGGGTTTTAACAAAAGCTTCAAAAAGGAAAACAAGTATGCTATAAAACAACAACAGAGCCATACAACATTGTGGATGCCAAATGAATACCAAATGTTCAGCAGTTTAAAAGTGCTGATGTATTCCAAAACACAGTTGTATTATTTCTAATAATAAAACTACTTTAGGTTGTATCATCATTTAGTTAATTATTCATAAATAGCGGCTTGGATTTCCTACTTCCTATTGCTTAAATAGTTTGGACTACCCTGCCTTTTCCCCCCACACATATATTTTGATTAAGTCATTGATACCTAAGTCCAGGAGTGATAAGCCCCCAAGACATCTAGGGCTGAAACTTATAATGTATGAGTAGAAACCGAAGAACAGGGTTTGTAATTTAGCCCAGAGAAGAGCAGGTGGTGGTGGGCATGCAATTGCACCCTCAGATGCAAATGCTTGACTCTGTGCGGGCCTGAGGTTGCGGACCCTATCACCCAACGGCTGTGCTGCCTGTGCCAGGGCTGGGGGTGGCTGCGCTCTGAGGGAAGAGGCTGCTCAGGTTGGGTTCCTGAGCAGTTCTCTCCCCCTGATTCTGCGCCCTTCAGTTCTGTTAGCCTGCGCATGCCTACGGCTAGGACACATGGTTAAATTCTCCTTCCATCTTAAACTATTCCTAGTGAAATACTCAAAACCCACTGTGATGGTTTGGACAACTCAATAATTCTGGCGGGTTGTACTAAGTCACTAGGAAGTGGTTATTACATAAACTGGTGTCCTGTCAGTGCTTCTTTGTAGACAAAACCTCATTACTCAGAGCTCCTCATTTTCAGGAGTCCTGACACGCACACTGGGTCACACACCACATCCTGTCACTTAATGGAGGCACGTATGAACCCGTGTTCATCAGGTCACGGGGCACGTGGAGCTGCGGGTTGGGATAGGCTGCTCTTAGGGAGTCATGCCTGCTAATGGCACATCCCCTTGCCTGCAGAGAGGTGTCATTGCCTCAAGATCACAGAATCCTGGGTTAGGATCACAGTGTATGTAATTCAGGTCAGAATGGACCTCAGCAGGTCTCTAGTCCTATTTCCTTCTCAGTGTAGGCTCAGCCATGAGCTCAAACCCGATGCTCAGTGCTTTATCCAGTTGGGTCTTGAAAAGCTCCGAGGATGGTGACTAGACAGCCTCACTGAGCAGCTTGTGGCACTGCCTTACTCTGTTCCCTGGGAACATTTTCTTCTTAAATCCAGCCTGAAGATGTCTTGTGCCTGTTGCGTCTTGTCTTCCCACCACGCACTGTTATAAGGAGCCTGGCTCCATCTTTTCAAGGACTTCCGCACAGGTACGGAGGGGCTGCTGCTATGCGTCCCTGAAGGTGTCTCATCTCCAGGCCACACAAGCCCCAGTCCCTCAGCCTCTCCTCACAGGATGTGCTCCAGCCCCAACTACCCTGGTGGCCTCTGCTGAACTTTCTCCAGTTTGTTGATGTCTTTCTTGTATTGGGGACCCAAACCTGGACACAGTATTCTAGATGTGGCCTAATAAACGGGGATAATCACTTCCTCCTTTCTTAATGGGCTGTGCTACTGTTAATACAGCCCACATTGCTGTTGACCTTCTCTGCTGCCAGAGTATGCTCAGGGCTCGTGTTCAGCTTCCTGCCTGCCACAGTCCCATTTGCCAGGAGTAAGGGGCTGACGGATCCCGGATCTGCTGACTAGCGATGCTTGAAATGTGGGATCCAGGAGAGACATCAGAGCCACCCTACAACTGAGAGAGAAGCACATCAAGAAGTCATCACGTGCTGGCTGCAACAGTGAGGTTCATGCTCACAATGTGAGACTAGATAGATCTGATACTTTACTGACAGGACTGTAAGCATGCAGACCAGTAAGAGCTGGAGAGGGGATCACATTTAAACTCAGCAATCATTTCTTCAATCAAGAGAAGTTACATTAAGGATGACGCTTAACTTGTCTTCAGGAAAAGGCTTTGTTTAGTGGGACACATTCAAACACTTAACAATGAAGCCAGAATGATGAAAAAGAACACAGGAACATGACTAAATATTGAGCAAGTGATAGCAAAAGGCAGATGCACATTTGTTGCTGTAAAGGGACAAAGCTGGAGGATGGCCCAGATCGGCAAAAGTACACATCCTGCTAAAAAGCAAGACCTGCACACTCTCAAGGAACTGCACAAATAGATCCATAACCATCCCTATTCAAAGAAGCTCTAGCATGGCGAGGAAGTTGATTTCCATGTATTTTTTTCTGTAGACTGGTCTTCTACAAGTTTGTAAAGGAAAAGACAGTAGAATTCTGCATCACATCTATTTGTGTGCGTGCACAAACACGCGTGTTTTTGGAGATGCCAGCAGCCCTCTAAAGACCAAATTCCCAAGCAGCTGGAGCACTGCCAGAGCACGTACCTAAATCTCTGGGGAACCCAAAGAAACTGCTCTAGGCCCACAAGGGCAAACAGATGAAAAGCGAGCTGCTGTTTTCACGAGGGATGCTAGGCAGGGGTTCTGTACCACATACGCTAAACAGTCGTGTGGTCTAGCATCCTGACGCGTAAGAGAGGAGATATTTCATAGAAAGATGCAAAAACTCCATTCATCCCTTTACAAAACAACCCTTAGGAATGGTTCCCCTAGATTTATAACAAATAATCCACATCCCAATCACAGATACATATTTGCAATTAGTCTTCTATTAAAACACAGATGAATAAACAAAAATAAATATATATGAATGCATGAATGTGTATATATGTATATCCTACACATAAAAATCCAAAAAGCATTTCAGAGCACAAACATCTCTTGATAAAGCAATAAAATGAAATTATGTGGTTTGTATTTGCACTTTTATGACACTCAGCAAGGCATACAGCTCTTTATATCCAATGTATTTGTCCCAAACGTGATCTAATGAACCTTTATAAATTCATGGGCATAATGTGGCACTCAAAACCACGAACAACTGCACCATCATTGGGAAAAAAGTCCCGCGGCAACTAATATCAAATGCAACATCTCTATGATGTAATTTCATTAAGTTGTTGGCTCATTAGCATTAGCATATGATATATGAAAGGAAAATAATGATTACAGAGCTCTTGAAATGATACATTATGTCAGTTACCATTACAACAGGATAAGGAATAAAAAAATGGTGTCTGCATGAAGACGGTCTTTCAGAATTATGAAATTCAGTTGGTCCACGACTCTTTACATATGAACACAGTGACAGAAAATGTAAGGGTAATGACTTCTTTGTTTTATTTCACGTATTATTCAACAACTTTTAATTACACCCCCAGTGTCTGAATCCATCAAAGTAGTATGAAGAAGACTGCAAGATTTAATTTGTAGAACAGTGGGCTGTTGACTCACCAGTTTTACGGAAGGTGGAAAATGTTAGTTTTCACTGCCTCAAATATTTCAGGGCTTTCTTAAACTGAAGTAGTTTGAAAAAAATAACTACAGCAGATAAAACTGATGATAACTGCTACTGTATTCCAAATGATATTTGGAATTAAATTCTAGGAAAACAACTAAAAATACCATCTGCAGAAATGCTATATAAAAACACTATACTCAACATATACCAGTTTATGATTGAACTCAAAGATTTTAAGGGCCTTTTTCCAACCTAAACAATTCTATGATTCAAATTGCCCATGCACAATCATGGAATCATAGAATGGTTTGGGTTGGCAGGGATCTTTAAAGGTCATCTTGCCCAAATCCCCTGCAATTAGCAGGGACATCTACCACTAGATCAGGTTTCTCAGAGCCCCACCCAACCTGACCTTGAATGTTTCCAGAGATGGGGCATCTACCACCTCTCTGGGTAACCTGTGCCAGTGTTTCACCACCCTCGTTGTAAAAATTATCTTCCTTATATCCAGTC
>Ga0181612_151200_pt1 | contig 22549 bp, 13 predicted proteins | sample HoacroProtozoa21_FD_119630 | JGI IMG/M metagenome (GOLD analysis project Ga0181612, IMG submission 119630) | Hoatzin crop microbial communities from Cojedes, Venezuel. Combined Assembly of Gp0051906, Gp0051904, Gp0051908
GTGCAAGTCATATAAAACATGTTGATCATTTACATAAACACTTACCATACCTGAAAATTAGCATGTTTACAACTGCTTACTCCTGAATTAAAAAAACAAATTAATTCCTAAGTCCAGCTTTGTGTTCTTTACAACCTCTGTTGCAATTACAGATCTAGTTGGCTTCCTAATTTGCTTTCTGAGAACTTAAACTAATGCTTAACTTTAATTTAGGTGCCAATTCCATTGCAGATGTTCAGCATGCTGCTTGGTTAAAGGATTTGCAATTACGTTCTGTAGATTTGTTCTTAACTGTCAGCTCTATATCAATAAAGCAGAACTAAACTCCAGCTCAGTCTCATCCCTGCCCTCTCGAGTTATGCATGAACCTGAGCTTTTTGCTGTATGTTTGGGAAAAGGAAAAAAACTACAGTAAGGGAGCTGAATTAATTGAAAATGGAAGGACAAATTAAGAAGTTAAGGAGAGGGGTTTTTTAATTTGAACTTCTATACTTCAATGAAAATGTCTTCTTTTTTATATATATATGTTTGGTTTTATATATGTTTCTTGGGGGTTTTTGGAGGGTTTTGTTTGTTTGCCTCCTACACCTGGTCATTCAATATGCAAAGCTTGCTAAATGTAATTATGATATTGTACACCTGCACTTCTTTCTGTTGCTAGAAGGCACACACCCCACCCCCCTCCCGGGCGGGTCCAGGGGAAATCAAGGAGACAAAAAGCTGACCCTTTACTCCAGAAGGGCTGTCCCTTGGCATCGCTGCCCCCTGCATTACCAACAAGACTTTTTATTTATTTATTAAATTATTACAGGGTTAAAATCAGAAAAGCACAAGTAATTCTAAAGAAGCCTAATGACTGCCAATCTGTAAATACTTCTTGAGATCTAACATTTATCTGTTGGCAGCGGTGTCTTCTACAATTATGAAGCGATTCAGAGTCTACCGAAGGCATCAAGAGTTGAAGATATCACACAACTGGGCCCTTCCCACACCAGGACACGTGGAATTTGAGTTTCTCATCATATCAGTGTATTGGAGTTTAGAGACCTTTAACATTAAGACTTCTGCTTTATAACAAAGTGATCTGATGAACCCTGTCCAACCTTTAAGGGACAGAAACATTCACCCCCACATGTGGCATATCAAAATCCCAACTGGAATAGAGTTGTGGGTAGCAGTGAGATCACAAAAGCCTGGACAGAGACTGATTTGTCTTTTCATTCCCAGTGTGAGGCACACAGCTGAACTGAACTCTACAAAGTAGCCTGAACCCTTTCTGACAAGCTGTCCCAGAAACTTTCTTAGGAATTCAAATGAAACCATAAAATCCAGTTTAAAAATATATGTTTACCTATTCCAACACTACTGAAGTTTCAAGGCCATTTTGTTGCCCAGACTCTGGACAAGCTGCAATCCACACAATTTCCAATTCTGAGCCAGCACTTGCACCTGTATAAGCCTATTCATTGCAAGCTAAAAGTATTCAGCTAAGTAGCTGCAAACCTCCTACACAGCACACCGTACAGTGAGTCAAACACACTGACAGAGTTATGTAATTTAATTACACCTTTGGATAATCCCTTTAAAATCAGGATGCACTTTTAGAGACTGGAAGCCCCATAAAGCCTTCAAAACAGTGCCACACTCATGGCACAGAGTCCAACTCTCACTACACAGACAGCACACATTTTTGTCATCTTCTAGGACTAAGACAACTTATGAGGCAAAGAATTTCAGAAGAATTTCAGGTATCTTCCATTTTGCATACCTAACTCCAAACCTTAGAAAAAACACCTCTGAACCAAAAAATGAAAAAGAACCCCAAAAATCTATTTCTAGCAAATACTAAAAATCCCCATTCTCTCAAAATAGAGAAAGTTTAACCTAATACCTTGTTAGTAAACAAAAAAGCTCAACTCTTGTATAACAGAGCTTATTTTTATGCATGTTTTCTACTTCAATCTACAAAAATCAGTTTTCAAAAAATGCACCTTTTATAGGAAATAGCTAATTTTTGTTTTTTAATAGTACAATTACTTATTCCCTAATGCTATCATTAAAAGGACAAGCTTAGTCTCTGGAGAATGCAATCCAGTTAAAATACATCTCTATTACAGATAAGGGTGAGCTCTTCCACATGTTCCCAGCTAAAACTGTGTTTCAGGTTCCTGACTGAAATGCATTTAATAGAAGATGGTAAAGACTGGATTTATTGCTCTAGTCTCTCTTAATTAAACCCTCTGAAAAAATATAATTAAATTTATTTGATTTTGACCCTCTATTCATTTATACTCTTTAGTTTCCAAGCCAAAAAATAGACCATTTCAAAAACCACACTTCCCCTAGCAGTACATGAACCACAATGCAGATGACAAGTTCATTAACCTCCATTATTTCAAATTAGGTTGCAGAATCATAGGTGTAGAGGCTACGACACAAAGACCCCTGCAGCGAGGGCCACATAAACCGAAATGCCCACAAAGTCTGGAAAAAATAATTCTAGTTCTGGAACTGAGCTAATAAGGAGGCTGCCTTGCATCATAGGTAAGGCAGCATTGCTGACAGTAAACACAGTAGTTTCCTCTCCCCCAGACACTCTGCTATAGATGTCTGTCTCCCTCCCTCACATAATTAAGCAGGCATGTTACTTCTCCACCAGGAAGCTTTAATGAAACCCAAGCAGATGTGAAACAAGGGCTCGGAAACCAGAGAAACCCCCAGATCTGGCTCAAGGAAAGCAACGGGTGCTTGAGCCTGAGGAGGTAAGAGACAGGAATGACCCCAACGGTGATCTGGTTGGCTTAACCACAGCAAACTGCACCCTAAAATTCACCTCCGAGAAGACCTGCTTAGGTCAAATACAACACTGTGACACTATACGGCTGCACAGGTTCCAGTGTTGAGACCGGTATGGTCAGTTTCATTCTGCTTTAAAACAAACTAAAATAAAAAGTTTTGTGCATTGCAGACAGGACTTTGTGTGATTACTTGCAAAGGTAAATAGTAAATTTAAAGCAAAGACTGAAATTAGCGGAGGTAGCACAGTGTTCCCAGAATTCTGGCTAAGTGCTTAATCTAAGGCTTTGCTGAAATTTCTCTCACAAAAGACTTTCCCCCTCACACACAGACTGTGTATTATTTCCTCAGGTCAATTTTTTTGCCACTTATAAAACAGACAGGGAATCAATGATTTACATGTTTCGATGGAAATCATTACTCTAACTTTCCTTTTAAGAAAAAAAATGAACATCTAAACTAGTCATAAAAGTAGCTGTATCCTTAGCACAAACGATTTCTTCATTAAATTAAAATTAATTCAGATGGACTGATTTAAGTTATTTATTTCCATTAATGTACTTACCAGTCTTCATAAAGGTATATTATTCACATTGGAAGTGCAACCCAGCTCCTCACTTCTGCTCTACAGTTTTATTCATATGCAATACAATAATCCCATACCACGTGAACTTCCAACACTGTACACTATTTTTCATCAAAAATTTACAGCAAGACATGCTTTTGAAGTTGGCTTTGCTTCAAACTATGAGCCTCCCTGAACATCGAAGAAGCGTTCAGCAATCATTAGTACCATATTTCTCATTAAGGTCCAAATGGTAGGAGATCAATGAGAGGAAAAACATTGTCAAATCACTGCAGAAGGGGACTAATTTTCACAATTACTGCTGCAGATTTGTTCTGAATCAGAACAGACATTATGCCGTCAAGGAGGTTCAAGTTTTAGAAAGGAAATTACATCACTAACTGAACACAAGGAAGTCCAAATAAAAGTATGCAAAGCATTTAATGTATATAGATCTGTGCTCATCTGTTAGAGTCTGTGCCACATCCAACACACAATGTATTTTTGTGCATATGGATCCACTTTATGTGAGAACACCTGAAAGATACTTGCACAGAAATCTTTCAAACTACATAGTCAATGCATTGGATAGTACAAATCTACAACATAATACACATTAAAGTCATATTTCCACAGCTACTGTATCACTTTTTTATTGTGAACCAGTAACAGCTACAAATCAAACTAATATTTAAAACTTCTCCAATTTTAGAGGCATCGTGCAGCTGTGACAATTTCTTTTCCAACAGGTGGTTTCAGCAGCAATCACAGGAATTTTGAGATCTGTACAGCTCTGTTTTGATTTATTAAAATGTCCCTTCACTTCCTCTCCAGTAACCATAAACCACATACTTAGGTGATTAACCGATCTCTACTCCTCAGAGGTATGGACATTTATGAAGCAAGTCAGGAACCTGGGAGGTGCAAACACCTGTGAGGCATCTACATTTAGTTCAAAAGTGTTATTCTGTTAAGACAGCAAGCATTGCAAATTACAGTGTTTATTATATAGAGGGTAATATGACTGCTGCTGTATTTCAAAGCATCTCTCAAACACATTGTGCCTAAATATTCTATATGCAAGGTCAAGCACCTAAAAAAAAAAAGAGTAAAACTTATACAGCTTACACTCCTTAAGCCAGTCCTTTGTACCTGTATGTTATGACACAGAGTGTTTTATCCCCATAGAACTCTTTCCCCATTCATAGTATAGTTGAAGGCTCAGCACTAAGCATCTCTATCTGTGGCTGTAAAGGGTGTGAACCAATTTCTTGCTCAATAAAAACTTTTGTGAATTAAGGTTTCATTTCCTTGTGGATTTCCACTATAGCATCTAAGATAAAGAGTGAGATACAGCCATAAATGAGCACATATAAGCAGGGGTTACAATTCCCATAGCCTTAGCAGTAAATATCCACCTGCAGTTCTATGTGCGATCTGAGTTGGGTCTCTAATGATTATGACGCATTCTATTTCTGCTGATTTATATGACATATAGTTGGTATAGCTTCGTGCTGACGTACACCTAAACAATTTTTTAAGTAACTTATACAGGCACTCTAGAAACCTGTCCCATTACTCACTTGTGTTAGTATGAATTAAATTACTCATTTCTGTATTGTATTTGTGCTCTCCTAGCAACTGACTGCTAGTCAGAGAACCGCGTTTTGATCTCTAGCACTGCACATTGCTAACAAAATGCACCAACTTGAATCCTCACCTCAAAACCTGAAAACCCAACTACAGCATCAGGGCTTCAAGAAGAACAAAGCTTCCCCACTCAGCAGCACATCCTCCGCCTTTCCCAAATCCAACTGTACGCAGGCAAAAGGAAAATAGTGATTAAAAAAGGGAAAGCCCAAAATGACCTGTAACCCTCCTGAAAACACTCCTTTTTCGCTTGTGACTGACTGATAGGGAGGTAGTTAACAGCCTCCTCACACTATTACATAGCAGTCAGAGGTCACCGCTGGTTTTTCCAACTCTTTTTGCAAGACAGTTTCTTGCCCGTAAGCCATTGCCTTCTGCAAGATTTGATGCTCCAGAGAAAAGGTGCTGCACTGTTGTAATGCCTGGGCTGTTCTCCAGCCAGCTCATCCAGAGATGTTAATGGTGAGCTCATCACACCCAAGACTTTCAGTCTAAGGTTTACTTTTCAGTCTCGTAGCCTTTCTCTGTCAGAAGCACAAAATTCTTTCCACACCATCTGCTCATCTATGATACAAGCAGGGTCAGCACAAAGTTACAACAAAGTAATTTACGCCTATTCATGCTGACTTACCAATAAATAACAGATCAGTACTAAGATAAAACTGTCTACAGACTTTCTAAGGTGTGCAAGCACTACTGAGGAGCTTTGCCAGCTGTACTGCATGGGTAACTGCCAACCACATCATACAACACGAGGATTTAGCAGCTACCATTTGCTCCAGGTATCACTGAACCATAACACTGAAGGCTAGTAACACTGTTCTTATGCTGCAATGACTCTAGTTTTAAGAACTTGGCTCCACAGCCTTCTAACACGTTGCTTATTTATGTAAAAAAAAAAAAAATTGAGAAATTGTCAGTCTTCTGAATAAATGAATGACGATGCTGTATTAGTTGTGGGGAGAGGGGGCTGGTTCATTCTGTTTTTAAAACTTGAGTCTCATAATTCCCTTTCCTTGTGAAATTTCAGGGTTTACCACAATGGCCCAGACTATGAACTCCGCTTTCTGATCAGCCCTACCTGTCATCACCCTTCAATGACATTCACAGAGCATATTTGGATCCTTAGCAGCGGCTTCTGTATGATCCACTCTTGCACTTGTTTCTGAGGGATGTCTGCCTCAGCAGGCTACAAGAGGAAGAAGCTGATGAGGAGTCAAGAGACAGAGCTGCATTAATGCAGGAAAATAAAAGGTCAGAACTGAAGGAGGGACTAATCAAAGGGAACAGAGCGAGCAATTCATTCTGTGGGAAAGCACACTTTGCTATTTTAAATTTCATGGAAAGTTAAAAATTCTCTCAAAATTAAACATTTTTTCCCCAATACAACTCTACTGATACATCGATTCCCTTTCAACAAAAGTAGTCCTCTTGTAATAAAAAATATGAAATGAAAACCCACTAAATAATGATGTAATAATGCAAAACACTGCATTTTGCTGAAACACTTCATTTCCCCTGTATAATATTTTTCTGGGTAGCAGTAAACTGCAAAATGATGCATAACTGAAAAGTACAGTCTTCTAATCATGGATAAAATGGACGCATTTTAACCCTTTTTGGCTTTCCCTACTTTCATTTGCAACCATTTCTCATACAAAATTGCAAATAAAATGTAACATTTTGATCATATACAGCTGTATTCTGCCTCTTACTGATGAAGGATGAGCACCTGCTTAAAATACAGTTTGCAAATGTTCATAAAACATCTAAGACAAAATTGCTGACAGACCCTTAACAACAGCAGTCCCTCTAAACACCTCTCAAATTCTTCTGTGTAATAAGAAAGTCATCTAATAAGCAGGCCGGAGAACTGCAAAGCAAACAGGGTAGCTCTGCTGCCGCAACTACTCCCCAGACAATACTCTCAGCACATGCAAGATAACCATTAGGCCATATGTATGCTTATTTTATAACAACTCATTTTATCTGTACATTTTCCAGATAGCAAGTACTGCTATAACTACTCCTTTACAAATAAATTAAGTCGTTAAAGCCATACTCTTGAACATGAATATACTGCATACCCCTGGACTGTCTGAAAATGGAACCTTCCTTATTTCTGCATCTGTGATCATTACAGCAAAATAAACCTGTGAACATACGGGAGAAGGGAAGAAGTATCAGAACTGTCCCCCAAAAGGGACATAATGACTGACTGGCTATCAGTAGAGTTATGGTCCAAATTACGCTCCCAAAGCACATTCAGCAAAAGTCTTTTTTGGAGGTTTTCAGTTTCAAGTTTAAAAATATATGAAAAATACCACTTCTGGCTCTGTTCTTAATGGAAAGGGCCTAGGACCCAGGCACTGCAATGACCTCACCCCTTGGGCACACCTCCGGCCGCAGGGGGATTTCACCAAGCCCCATTTCCAGCCTGGCAGGGGATGCCCGCAGCTCTAAGACGCCTCCCACCAGCGGCACAGACTCAGGCACATCCCGGAGGAACTTCACTAGCCAAATTCATGCCTCATGCCACAAGACCCCAGCACAAGTTCTGGCCCACATGGCAGTCAGACTACCATACCCAGCAATGGGCTGCATGTCTGGGCCTCTGCTGGGTCAGGAGAGAAGGACCTTCCCCGGAACAAAAATGGGGATTGTGCTTCTCCTGATGGATTTTGTGATCATCTGGGAAGAAATCCTTATTGGGGCATGGAGCTGTGGAAAGGACAGGACACACTCCTTAGGCTGGGTTTAAATCCCAGTATCACCTTAGCTCTGTGCTTACAGATTTTTGCGGTTAGCATTTAGGATGTTACGAGGCCTCTGGCAGATCACCTTTGTACAAAGGTCACCTGCAAACTACATCTGGCCAGCATTAACATGCCTCTGGCCAAGCAGAAGACAACAATCCAACTTAATAATCAATCTTATTCCACCTTCTCTTCATGCAAACCAAAGGCTGAAAGCCTGGGGGAGCATCCTGCTTCCTCCTGCCACTTGTTCAGAGTGGCAGAGGGGACACTGGCATACACCCAGGTCTTCCTGAACGCACAAAGAAGATTACTTCAGCTGGATCCAGGGTATTCCTGGGAGGAAAGCAAGAGGCACACAGCAAGGGCCAGACAGGTTTTCTTCAGGTGTGTCTAGTCCATCTTCAGCCCAACAGGCAACACCCTCCATCCTAATGCCCACTGGACTGCACAGACCATGCAGGACATGACTCTCATGTGGTACAACGTAGAAAGGGGAACCCACATCATCCTCAGGACAATGGACCCTGTGGACCATCCACATCAGCTACAGACACTCTGAGCTAGATGATCCAGCCACAACAGCCAGGGAACAGAAAAGGGCAAGTGCTATTTTCACATGAGCAATATTTCTGACCAGAGAAGGGAAAGCAAAGGGCAGAGACTCATGAGAACACCCAGACTGCCAACTTTTGCTCATGAAGACGTCAAGGAGGAGGGGGAAGAAGCATCTGGTAGCTGGAGAAAGCAGCCAAGACTCTCATACAAGGCTTAGGATTTGGAAGGGGCATCCTGGCCACAACAGCACAAACAAGGCAGACTTGAGAGAGCTGGATCTGCTGAGGCCGAGTCCAAGACTGTAATGTTGTCTTATTGTTCACGCAACAGCTTCTTTTAAGCATTTGAGTTTTCAAAATCTGTAGAAACTGTATCACAGGTATGGATAACAAAAACATAATTTTAGCTTTTCTTTCATACAATACGGCAACATCTCAATACCAATTTTCTTTAAGATCTTTTGCACACCACATTTGACGATGTTTATGTTGCTTACAGGTACATATAAACATTGTCGTAAGACAGCTGGCATACCACAAAGAAAAAATAATAGCATCCCAACAAGTTACTTCTAAGACACTAAAAAAAACAAACAACTTTTTCCTGACGTAACAGTGGCCTTAAGGCAATTCAAATACTTTTGAACAAACAATAAATTATCAGTCACTGCTGCCACTTGTGGTTGATGATGAATCATTCTAAACAGCAAATATATGCAAAGTTGCAAGTGTTTAAATAAATACTGCAAAACTTTGCCGTCTTTAGATAAAAGTATCTAAAGATAAGCCTTGAGATTTTTGTTCTTTCTTCTCTTTGGTATCTGCCAGCTCCATCAAATTCTCTGAATCTTCTGCAGCTATGAAATTCTTTGCTACCTCTGTTGTCTATTACTAAAACCAGTCCTGAATCCATGGCTTTCTGCACCTCATTGCGTTATTACTCCTTGTCATTGCACACTAGTTTCACAGATTCTCGTCCATTCTCTGACAACAAATTTTAACAGGAAAAGGTCCATGGCTGAATATTATAGCAAATTAACTGATATTTCTAGTGCTCTCAGACTAATCTCAGGCAAGACAATTTCTTTGTATTTTCTTTCTATCATACATAATACCTCTATAACTGATAATTTAATTATCTCACAGGAACAAAAAGAGAACATACATCAAGTATTTGAAATCCAGTACTAAAAGCTACTGCCTAAGCCATGTTATTGTACTCAAGCTCACCTCAGAGTAAGGAAGTACTTTTAAGAGACTGAAACTTGTCAGAATAGTGAATGTACCTCTGCAACATTCTTGCTTACCAGTTTCACACTGTCTGTCACTGAAATAACAATGGACACACAAAGAAGGCTGTTAGGTAATTCTGCGGTAGAACTTGGCATCTGGCTTTATCCATTTGCTCTGAATTTCCTGTAATATTGATGGAGCTGCCGTTATGGCACCCATCCACACCTCCGTGTACCACATGGGAACCAACCCTTGACAGATCACATTACTAAAGCAACAATATTTTTTGCAGAATCACAGGTTTCGTTTCTTCGTTTATGCTTCTCTTTGCAGTAGTTTCTATCATGACCCTGACATCATGGGGCTGTCAGTCGAGCTTGTCTGGCTTGCAGCTCTACACTGCTAGCACCATTCATTCTACCTTAGCAACCTAGCAAATACATCAAATAAAACAGATAGTAACGGGATTTAGAGATTAGCCAATTCATTCAGCTACTGTTAAACCACAGCTGGTTAGGGGAAGTCAACGATAACAGATTAAACCTATTAAAACAGGTATAGTGATTAATAGATAGTCACATATCTTAACCCACTATGCCTGCTTACTGGCTTTCTTCAGTTCTGGTAACAAATAGACTCTCAAATGCTCAGAAATACCAGGTAAGAGTTATTAAAATACAAAGAATCATATCAGCCCATCACAGAATTTTTGATTTTTTTGCCTGACTGGGGGGGTAAAAAAAAAAGAAAAGAAGAAACACCTCTCAACACCTACAGAACAAGAAGTATGTCCATGCAAGTACTGTGACTTCTGGCATCAGACACATTTTTCATAAGCTCTCACTTTAGACAAAGCATTTCATTTACTATTTTTTCATACTTCGTAATCACTTAGAATAAGGTTATCAGGCCTCAAAAGAATACGCCAGATTCAGGAAAAGAAACTGTCTTCCCCTTGTGTGTCTCCATCTTTTATATGATCTTCCAGACTGAAGCTAACCCATTCATCAAGTAAACCAAGACTTTCAGCCTTTTCCTCACACTAGCATTCTTGATGCAAATGAGCAAACAATGATTCATGGAATAAAATTAGGGACCGAATCGATAAAATACCTTTCTCAAGAGCATTGTACTTTTCCCCCCATCAAAAAAAAAGGCAAGTTTCCCATTTTAAAATGAACCCATCAAAAAAAAAGGCAAGTTTCCCATTTTAAAATGAAGTATTCTTTTAAAAGTACGAGAATAAAATAGTATTTACTATATTTCTAAACTATACTAAATTATGGACTGATTCAAATATAAAATATAAAAATCAAAGCATGCCTACAGCAAATAGTATTTAAATGTTATTTCTGAATATATACAAATAACCCTCATTAAGTACTACTTTTCGCTGTTTGCTCTTTGAAATTGCTGGAGAGGTGTAGCTTTGTCAAAACATTACACGTCTCAGGTTCATATAAGATTTTGGAAATCACCAAGCTATTAACATATGCTGACAGCTGACTCAGAAGTCAAGACCTAGCACAGTAAGATGTGTGGGGGGCTCCTATGACTCTGAAGAAAAAATATTTGAGATTAATATTCATTTGGGTTAGTAACAGATTTGGGGATTGAAGCAGAGGTGTAAGGCAGTATTAACAGAAACAACGTCCAAGATAGGCTAAACAATTTCTGTGCTTTTGACTCAACCAGATCCTGCAGAAGACAATATGCAAGTTAATCCGAGAGCCTGGCCCAACAGAAATGGCTTCTTCTTCCCAACCTTGATGAAGAGAAAAAAAAAAAAAAAAAAAAGTTATTTACACTGACTCCACATCTCTCTACCATCATGCTTTCTCCACAGGTGTCCTTTTCAGAAAAGTACCCAGGGTCATGTCTTCTCCTCGCCCAACTCTGAGGCTCCTTTCATTGCCTAGGAGATCCCTCAGCCATGTAGGCAAAACCAGATTTCACTTTTGGTGACACCCTGGGAAGGAAGGAGAGTGTGTGTATGGGAAGGAGGGCTGGGGGGAGCTACCGTGTCCCCAGGCTCTTACCACCTTTGGCATTCCCTCACTTCTTCCTCATTCTTACATGCCTCCAGGCTCCCTCCACAATCCTGAATCATCTGTATTCCCCCATGCAGCATCCTTTCAGCATCCCCACACTCAATTTGTAAAAAACATCAACTTCCCTTCTCTCAAGCAGCAAAAGCTGCTCACACAGGGCATCCCAGGCTATAGCAAGGAGAAAAAGTGTCGAGTCACAGTCAGACTCTGCTCCAATACAGTGAGGACAGTGTGGCCAGACACAGAACAGCAACACTCAGCTGAGGAGCTCCAGAGAACAGAGCTTACTCTGGCCCCGCAGAAAGAGCAGCAAACCACTACTTTTTCTGATGCTGTCCTCTATGCCAAAGCTGCTGTTAAGGGGCAGTCAAAGTCAGAATATCTCATCATTATCTTCACAGCCTTGCCAGAAAGAGCCACATTCTTTGGTTGAGTCTGAAGTTGATTCAGATATTGTTACCAGCAAAAGACAAAAATTAGGAGCTGTTAAAGCTCCACTCAGATTCTCTTCCACCTTCCGTAAAAATGGCCACTAATCAATACTATTCAGAGTTTCTTCAAGTAAAATTGCATAAGACGTTTCCAAGATGGTGCTCACAGCAGGAGAGTTAGCCACTTGTTGCACAGCACTCGCAGACCTCTGCGGAGCACGGATCCAGCCGTGCAGACAGCACGGCTCACGAGCACAGACAGTAAACAAGTAGAAATAAATCAATCTGTTCCCCCATAAAATTGTTGTCACTTGAACTGCAGTATCTCCCACACTGATATTGTGGATAATTCTGTTTCATCTTGATTACGACCAGTATTAACACCCAAAAGCAATAAAATCTTTTACATTCTCATTTTATTCAAGCCAAAGGACAACCCTGCTGCAGTGACATATGGCTCTGTTACTCTGCAAGTGCGTTTGACTGCCTACAAAATCTCCTTGTCTAGCAAAGTATAACACTTTTTAAAAATCAATGACCCACATTAATTTGTATTTTCCACCAAGAAAACCCCACCTATCATCATAATCATCTTTCCATACAGATAGATGAGTTCTCACACTGTTTGCATTTTCTCCTTTAATGGAGTGGTTTTAGACTACGTCATTGATTATATAGCTGTAATATGCTATTTTTTCCAGCGAAAGAGTCAGCTTGGGTTTGGCAGTTCCTGCATAGTTGAAATAGCATAAAAAACAGTCTAGGGGATATGAGCTGAGGATGGCACTAACTGTTGTAGCTCTTCGAAAACAAGAGGCAGTTCATAGCAAATCACTTCTGTACAATTTTCAGACTCAGGGGATTCGATACTCTCTCTGGGTTTTATTTTTTTTTAATCCAAAAGCTTTTTCTCTAGTATACGTACTGACATCCAAGTGAACATCCCAGACTCCTTGCAACGGCATTAAGACCCTTCCTGCTCTTCTCCTGGCTGCATGATTCCTCCCCATGTTACTGCAAGATGACCAGCTGCCATGAGGAAGGCAGAGATTATCCTAGGCTGCTGTTCTGGCAGCAAGAATCAATATTCCCACCTCCAAGAGGCAGACAGGGACCTAAAATCACAGTCTCCAGTGTCCTGCAGAAGACCTCTAAAAATGGCTCCTTGTAAGCCCTCCTTGTGAGGATGGAACAGATTTGTATTTTTGTGTGGTTAGAAAGCGTTTCCCTGCTTGAAGACACAGATTCACGTAAGAACTGCAGCTCCATAAAGTCACAACGCTTGACGTACAAGCACCAGCTCATAAAAAAAAAATAGGCCTGAAAAGGTAGGAAGAGAACTATTTATGTCTCCTCTTCTTATTCCATCTAAAACTATACTTATGAAAACAGCTGATTTCAGACCAAGAAAATTCTGTTTATTCTGTTTATTGTTATTGACACAAAATGTCTTCTGCCTGTGCCTACAACTTGTTAATAATAAATAGGATGCAAAGAGCATAACAGGAACAGATTTTGTTTAGCAAATGCTTAATGTCATTGTTGTGGTTTCTGAAGAGGTAGCTTGTAACAGCACTGAAATTTGCACTTACTGCAGCTTAATTAACAAGCCCCCATTTCCCATTTACATCTAATATAGAGACATTCAGATTAAAAAAGGGAAATATTTACTCATGTACTGCTGTACACGAATGAAGCGTATGACAAAAACCCCTTAGCCCCAGAATTCTGAACGACATTTCCTTTGGTCTATGACGAAATAATATAGTCATTCTCCACACAGCTGGGGAGAAATCATAAGGTATGATCTGAGCAAGCTGATCTGCATTTGTGGGATACTGGTTAAAGCAAAGCAGGAAGAAACCATTGCATTAACTTCGCAAGCCATTGCAGCCCTGAGAAAGTAGAGTAACTGCAAAACTTCCAAGTCTTAGTTAACATCTGTTGGCCAAGAGATGTCTGGGGACAGAAAAAGGATTCTTTGTGGTAGATTGATTCTTTACAGATTTTTGAGTTGGAAGCACATTTTTGAAGCTTCAGCTCTCTTCCATTCTCAAATACACTGTTAACCTCTACTCTAGTCACAACTTATTTTCAAGTATCATGGCAACAAAATACATCAAAATCTATAAATCTTTTTTTGGCATCATTTGTAGAGGGTAATATTTCATGAAAGAACAAAGTAATTTTACCCAATGACCTAATTCCTGGGGGGGGCAGGGGGGAGAGAGGGAAACAAACACTTTTTGGGGCTAGTATAAATGTCTTTTTAGGTAATTTGAAACAAAACCCAGCAAGGAGGTTTGACTTCTAATTGGCAGTGTAATATATCTAGAGACATGAAGTGGGCACTGACTGGCTGATTATCTTTTTAGTGAACATGGATTTGTAATTTGTACTGCAATGTTAAACATGTCCATCGACCCTTTGCCACTGAGCACTCCATCCCCCAGTGAAGCTACTGAAACAGGGATTCTTTTGTGCCCTATCTTCTTTCAGAGGTTTCCATTTCTTCAGTTCTAATAATTTCTGACTCAAGGCTGTCCCATGGGCTTTCAAAGCAAAGGCAGTGACCCTATTTAAAACAGTGACTGATGTACTAAAAGAAAAGGAAATCTTAGTATTAGATGCCTTTTCAAGTATTATTAACAAAAACATTGAGTGGAACTTTGGCATCTAAAGTTAAATTCATCATGACAAAATTGAAACGAATAAAAAGAATTTGAGATATGGAATAGGAGTGGTATTTCTTAACTGTGTACCAGCATTATATTATCTCATGTATTGTTGAACACATTGGTCCATTTTTATCCAACCATTATTCACAGAAATTTTTGAAGTAAAAAAAAAAAAAAAAAATTGAAGAGTTTAAAAAAAAAAAGAGAGATTGCCTCATTTAAAAATCAAATAGTTAGAACACAATAATTCATGAAACACATGTAAGCAATCAAAATTACTGGTACAAACACAAGAGAAGACTTTTCTAATAGACACTGTCAATGATAGAACAGTTTGTTCCATTAAACTACCTGGCATAAGCCATCAGCAAAATTCCATTAAATTGAAGGCAGGCTGTCAGTAAAGTAGGAACTCTTAATTGTTATTAAAGTCTAGTAAATCTTTACATCTCAAACTTAAAAGGGCTAAGATTAAATAGAGCAAGTTAGGTACATATTTTCAACCTTAGAGTACTGCAAATTCAATATGAACACAAATGTTTGCTACATTACATTGAAAACCAAAACATTTTTTGTTTGACAGACATCTTCCATTGTTTTGAGTCCAAACACTAAGTGTTGTAGTCTCTTATTCTCCCTCAACATCCACTGCCATTACCAGCCTTCTTAAATCATGCTGATTCTGCCTTAGGGCCAACAGAGGAACATGCTGACATGGCAGCAAAAGCAACCAAATATTTCTCAACTTATGCAGAGCAGGCAGCCAAAGATACTTAAGTAAAGGACTACATTACAATAGAGAGGTTTGGACCATAAAATGTATTTATTGTTCTACCTCTAAAGCAACTTCTGTTGCTGTTGCTACTCAGGTTGTAGGGCATGAAAGAAAACTCTATTTAAATTAAAGGCTTCGAATGGCTTATAACAGAGAATGACTTTTCATTAACAGGTCTTTACCTGTTAATCAAGAGCACTACTCTTAGTTTACTTTCAGATTGTTCTTATTTATTAGACGAGGACAGAGAACAAAAAAGCCTCTCGCTGTTCTTTATTACAGAGCATTTATTCTAAGCGTTTAAGAGATGGTATATATTTTCTAGTTATCTTTGAATGAATGTTCTACTTTGCACCTAATCTAGTCCAAATTAAGGACTTCCAGTAATAGGTACACAACTTATGATAAAACTTCTACATTCATTATTTAAAAATAAAGACAAGCAAACATACCTGTTTAGTTCATCCTTTCAGAACAGTCATTGAAAGTCATTTTCATATATATTAAATATTTGTTTTTCATGTGCCTATGAACTTGCATCTCATATTTAGATTATTATGAAGTAATCTCCTCCTCCTTAGCTTCTTGCATGACATCATGGTTGCTAATAATTATTGAATATATTTTCACATACAAGCTATCTTCACACAAAAGTCATCATGTCTTGCAGAAACTGTAATCAGAGTTTTGTCCTGCTGAGGCAGAAAAACTTTCAGGTGATCCAAGTCATAGGGTTTTGTTACTCAGTTCTCTCATACTCTTTGAGAAGTTACTTAGCCAGGACCACAACATGCAAACCATAAATAATTTTTTTTTCCTGTTATGCTTATTGTTTAAAGGCAGATTGAGACTCAAACTTGTTAGTGTTTGTCAAATGCTATGAAGTCAGCAACAAAAATGTGTTCATCAAATGATTGTTGTAATACACCAGCAGCTAACCAGTGTGCAGTTTGACCAGCAAACAGGAAGAAGGATTTGTGACAGACTTTTTGAAGAAAAAAGAATAATAAAAATAAAAGGTGGGGCATCTTAAGCACAGATAAACTTGTAACTGTAAAGAAACATCCAAAAGCATATTATGCAGAAGACATTTAAGAAATCTACAGCCCTGCATCCCACAAATAAGAAAATGTATATAATAAACAGTCAAGAGTCATTCATTAATGGCCTGGTAAAATTGGTATATTTTGAAAATATAGTCTGATTCATGATCCTATTTTTTAAGCATATGTACTATTAGACGGGATTACTGAACCTTTTGAAAAGAAAGATACAAGGAACATGATTATTAAAAAAGGATACAATTTTCTCAGGCAGGAAATGTGTTCAAAGTTTTCTAGTCTATCCTCTTTTAGACACTCCCATCATTGCCTCTGCTAATTACCAAAGTACCTTGACAATTAATGATAATTAACCTGATTGACGCAGTTAGCCACTGTTACACGGAAACCAACATTCACTTTTTGATATTCAGGGGAACAAAGGCAAATATCAGTTTCACATTTAACAGATTAGGTGAAGCCCAAAATAAGCAAGTAGGTCCAAAGTTATGCATTTCGGTTTTGGAGTTACACATTCGTAACTAATCAATACGCTAAGTAGAAGACATCTGGCAGAACATACCAGAAAAAAGTCAAATCATTCCAATCTGGAGTTGCCCAATAATCAGAATATGGCTGTGTAGCTGTCGCTGCCAATTTCACCTCTCCCTTGTTTTGACAATTTATGTTACTATTCTTCGTTCATAAATATGTTTATGCAGGGTCTTTGGGGGGGTTGTTTTTGGTGGGTTTTTTTGTGTGTGTGTTTTTGGGTTTTTTTTTAAAAAAAAAAAAAGAGATGAACAATTTAGAGAAAAAAACCTGCCTATTATTCCTTCCCCTTCCCCCCCCCCAAAAGGCACAACCCAAAGATCTCAACCATGAAGTAAACCATAACATTTCTCAATGTCCCTTGACACAAGAAGGGAAAAAAATATGACGGACTTTAAGCAGAGGAACACTGCTGCAGTGTCACTCCAAACCAGGAATCATTTGCTTTCCACCTCATTGCCAGAACATTACAGCTTGGTGTTCTCTTCTCTACAGACCACGCTGTCCTTTTCAGGCTCTTGTGTTTCATGATTCATCAGGCACAAATTTTACAGAGAGACTCCCTAATGCACTTTTCCAAATGGGCTGTACTTTTCCATGGTCTCCCAAATGTTACAATTTCTTTTTTTTTGCGAGCGTAATAAAATAATGAAATAGGGAACATCTCTGGACACGTCCAACAAATGTGCCAACAACTGCTACATAACTTACCCAAAAAGACTTAATGAAGGGCTCCACCACACACTAATAATTTACATGATATAGACAATCTCAAATACCCAAATATTTTCATGAAACATTGAAAATCTGTGTTACACTGTCATATTAAAAGTTGCCATAAATTGCATGTATCCTCCCTAGCACAAGTTCCAAAAAGCAGAGAAATAAGATCATGTTGTTTTTTTCTAATGAACACTCACACATATCTTGTAACTTCAAATCAACTCAAATATTTAATGGAGAAACACTGAATATTTTGAAAAAAGGCAAATCCAAAAATTTCAGAACTTCAATCCTACTTAATATGAGATCATTACATTAGATTCTGGAAAGCCATCCACCTTATCACCACAAATACATAATATGTGTAAAAGAGAGAGAGATACTAGATAATGAAGTTTATTCTCAAATGACATAGGCCCCCTCCTGTGTAGTCCCTACCCAACCTACGAAGGTAAAGTCTTTTAACCAAACTTTTTGAGTCAAACACCAAAATCCTGCCAAAATCAAACATACACTGGTTAAGCAATTTTACTTGCAGTGCTTGCCCTGGTTCTTTGAAACCTAATGCTGATTTTTGGAGCAAGAAAATATGCTACTGCAAGTCAAAACACGAAGACAAAAATTAAAGTTTCCATATGACAACATAGTAGCATTCTTGCCCGAGCTGTAAGAAAAAGGAGATCTGTCCACATGAAATAACACTATGCAACACTCAGCAGCTCCAAGACTTATATACTAGTACAGGACACAGGAATATAAAGGATTACCTATGGCTGTGGGTAGCTTTATGGTTGTACATACTTGCCTCTCACTTGGTTCAGACCAGTGGGCTGCCAGTAAAGTCTGAGCGATGGTTTTGTGCCCTGCAGGAGCTACAACTTGAGATTCTCCGCAAAAAATAAAGCTCTTAGTGACAGTTGGGACGTGGACAGCCATGGACGCATTATCATGCTAAGCATCTTTTCCTAATGAGAAGATTGTAACTTCACCTTTGATTACTAGTCCAGTTTTAATACCAGTTGTGCTAGACACTTCTACCCCACTATCACACAGGCAGCTATTTTAACACCACATTGAGACAAACAAGACACTAATAGATAGTTTGGAAGATACATGGGCCTCTTGTTTGAGAAGAAAAAAACCACCACATTGTTGCAAGGTAAAGCAGATAAAGTCATCACTGTCTGGCACTTATAACCTAATGGTAAAATTAAACTGCTACTTTTTCCATAGTGCTTTTACCTCAAATAGCTCAGAAATGTTCAGCATCAACACTGAAAGTGCTCCCATTAGTGAATGTTATGTATACCGAGTAGCAAGCCAGACCCACCTAGTTTAGAAACTGAGCTGGTCTAATTTATTTGCAAATCAGCAGCATGGTGCGGTGGAGTAGAGCTAAGAAACCCTCAAATTCCTCCAGTCATCAAGTTCTGCTCCCTTTCATTTTGTTATCACCACTCAAAAGAGAAATTGTGTTCCAATGTCACTTCTGCTCATTAACCCCGAGGAGCTCTGACACTGTCATTAATACAGGTGTCTTTAAAGCCTCATAATGCAAGGGGAAGTGAGAGCTAAGATGAGGGAGTATGCAGGCTAATGGGAAACTGGAGTCTTCCTCCTAAACAGACTCCATATAATTTACTTGCTTCTATTACACCACCATCACATAACCTGGTGGAGAACAAGTGTGGTGAAAAAAGTGAACAAATTTTCATCTCTGTTTCCACAGAATTATTTCAAAAAAGGTGTGTATGAACTCCTTAAAAAAATGTTCCTAATAACTAAGGCACCATCCTCATAACCACAGATTCTCAGCAGATTTAGGTGTTAACTCACCCTTGATTTTAGTTGCATGAAGCGTGTAAATATTTCTGAAGGTGTGGGTTTTCAGAATACCAATATGCAGTGGCAGACTTTAAAGTTTACTCCTTCAGCATCATACCAGATTCTGACATTCTTCTGACATAATACTTACTCAAAGTATACTTTAAAAAACTAAGTCTGACAAAAAAAACCCACGATCTCCTCAAACTGGCATGGAATAACCATGGAAAGCAAATTCTTATATTTATATGGTTGGGTTTTTACTCCAAAAATACATGCACTCCTATTTACCTCAGTTTTCAGGTCAGAAATGACAACATCAGGTTTACCTCATAGGGTGGTATTAGAACTTCAGTTTTTTGTGAAGAATTCCCACACCCTTGGAAAGCACAGAAATTCTCTACACATATAATAAAGCAACTGTATGCAGAGGTACCACTTAGCATTACTCCTCAGCAGTCTGAATTTATTTCTAACAAGCACTGATGCTTACCGAAAACCTTCGGAAAGCTTATGCACAGATTTACAGTGTTATTTGACAAAAATTTGATAGCTTTTGTAACACCAGTGCCTTGCAAATGCAGATGTAGCTGCAGACATCTGTTAGCTGAACAATGCTGAGGTGCATCTCCCTCCGTAATTCCATCCTATTAGGCAACGATCTGGAAAACCTCAAAGTGTAACACATTAAGTTCAAGAAACCATTTCAAGGATCCTGACTCCTCTCCCTTATCATCTGTAGCACGTTTACCATTTATGGCTCATCACCAGCACATGCAGTCACTTATACTCCAAACATGCAAGGAGCTCTGTAGCCAAGGAAGAAAGTACATTAATATTCTGAACTATCTGGAGACATGCAAACTCAGAAAGGCTCATGACTTTGTACTGCAATGCTTGGACACCTTTGACACACTGTGGTAACCTAAGTCCCTCCTAACAAGTGCAGCTTGCATACAAAAAGCAATATTGATTCAGCTGTGCATAGCTGTTTATACAGCTTTTCAGAAGCACAGCGTCTTCAAACACTACTGCAGACACTAGACCATGTCTTCCTAGGAGAGGTTTAGTGGTTGTCAGTGAGGCTTGACTTAATGATGCACACTGCGCCAACAACTGTATTTAATTAACTTTTTTGGTTGGCCTCACAGAGCTGTTTTCTACAATCTGATCTTGTCTGCATGAACCCTGTTATGATTTCATGCAGGAAGGAGGCTTGCAGCCACAACATCTCTCATAAATAAAACTGCCCTGATTTATAAAGGCTCTGTTGATAAGGAGCAAAGATATCATGGTATCCACGCATGGATAGAACACAGCACAAAGCTTCTTTCTGAAGCAAAATATCTGGAGATTAAACCTAAAGGAAAGAATGCCATCCTTCTAAATGAGCAGTTCAAACAGTTTAATAAAGGGAGGAATGAGAACAATAAACGAGGTTATTTTGAAATGAATGCTTTTGTCTATACCACATGGTGTCTTTCCCAGTGGCACTACCAGTATTCAACAGAGCGATTTCATAAGAAAGGATAAGAACTAGTCTTTGCTTTGCTGCTGTCAAGAACCAGTTTGTTTAAACCTTCCAGTGAGGAAGCTATGTGAGCTGATGTTTTACATAAATGCAAAACAGAACATGACATATTCCCACTTACCCAACTGTACTAGGTTTAATACATAGATACAAGGAGTGTTCAAGGGTAAGTGAATGATCTCTGTCTGAGAGATCATCTAAAAATTCCTTCTCAATGCTTCTTTCTTTCCTTTATGTACAAACACATTCTAAGCACAATCATTAAGAAAATAAAAATACATACACAGGCAAACTCATTAGCTTAAATTTCCAACTCAGGCAGAAAAATGCATGTGACCATGTGAACACCATATCCCTCTTCACCCACAGTTGTGTCACTACTCATACCCTCATTTCAAATCCTATTCCTTCTATTATTGTTTTCCCTTTATATACCTTGTTTAATTAAGATATTTTTGTTGCCTGCCTTTGGCACCTGCACCACCTTATCAACACTTACTGGGGAGCAAGCATTTCCAAGCTTAGAGCATGCCAGATTATTGTCTATTAGGGTCTGCAGCTCATAAGCATATCCGCCTTTCATATTAAGTTTTTTAGCTGCGAGCTTTCAAGTTTCAAGCATTTTAGATGGAGAAACTGGCATTTTCATCTAACTGTAAAACAGAGGTAATGATTCTGTGTACCAGAAATGACATAAATGACACCTAAGCCACTTCACACCACAAAGTTATTCCTTCACAAAGGAAGGGTCCAGGAAAATCAACTAGATCCTGAGGAGCACTAACCCTTTGAAGAAAGGCTTGAAAATTAAGACTTGGTCTTTTTGCCTGTCTTATCCTTTTGCCATTAAAATAAACATGAAACAATATGTTCCTTATTAACCACTTGATGAGTCAGTGCAGCTCAGGAAACTGATAAAAGGTTTATGGAAATAAATTAATATTGCATGAATGCTGCTGGAGTTATTAAACAAACATAAGCTAGAACTCATCACTGAAGCCAAAAGAGACCTTTAGATGATGAGGGAAAGCAGCAGCAAAGTCAACAATCATTATTACAGCAGGTTCTTTGCCCTGCTGAAATGGCAGATGACCTAAACAGATGTAAGCGATGCAACTGATACAGTTATGCTGTTTATATCAGATCTTACAACTGGATTACATGGCTTTTAACAAATAGAAGTTTCTTTAATATCCCTTTTCTATTCGTGCAAATGAACATTTATCAAAATCTTGAAGAAGAGATTAAGTCACTGAAAAACTAATGAGAAGGAAAAAAACAGTATTTTTCTTATGAAACAGCTCAATTACTGGTGTTTTTGTTATCCTTTCACCAGTCTGATGCATGAAAAGTACTTGAAGTCTCCACCTGATAACATGATGTGAGA
>Ga0181612_108698_pt1 | contig 22548 bp, 9 predicted proteins | sample HoacroProtozoa21_FD_119630 | JGI IMG/M metagenome (GOLD analysis project Ga0181612, IMG submission 119630) | Hoatzin crop microbial communities from Cojedes, Venezuel. Combined Assembly of Gp0051906, Gp0051904, Gp0051908
CAAGAAGTACTTTTCTTATCTTTGCTTTTCTTCTTCCTATACTTTGCATGGTATAGTTAAATAGTAAAGTACAGAATACAGTATTTTGTGCAGTAAGAAGGCATGAAAAAAGTTGCTCAAAGGGATCATGTTGACCACCATTTGTATTGTTGACTGTTCCAGACATGCTTCTGGAGCTCGCTTCACATCAGGTCATTCTCTTCTGTTCTGCTTTGTTTCATTATTTGAGGCCAACCTGGGACCATCATAAGGAAGGAGACACTGTTGAATTCTGTGATAGAAGCTACATGTGTTATGTCGTTGAATAATCCTGCTGCTAGACAAGTAGTAGAGAGTCATGCAGTTTGTCAGCTACCTCTTTTTTTTGTTGCTTTTGCAGGTATTCTGCCCCTCTAAACTGCAGATACGTTTTGTGTGACTTTTGTTTTCTGTGGTTTGTCTTCTCTTTCAGTGAACAGTGCATAGAAGCATATGAGCTCCTGTTGGCATTGGCAGAAAGTGAGCAGAGTCTCATTCTTGGGCAGTTCAGAGCTGCAGGTGTTGGTTCTGTTGGTAAGATGTCAATGAATCACTTTTTTTTCTTTTTTTTTTGCATGTCAGTTAGCATTAGAGTTAGTTGGAACAGTGAGTCATCTCATGACCCATCACTAAAGAATGCTGCTCGGTCTTATCTTGTTTTTAACTAATTAAATCATTTTATACACCCAAAATATAGGGGACAAGAAAAAGAGAGACTGGAATTAAATCATGGAATTCACCAGCAATTTAAATTAACCTACGTATACTATCACAAGGGGATGCCTATTCTGGCAGTGGTGAGGCTGCTACAGGCATGCAACTGTACAGAGTGGAATTGTTAAACAATACTCATGAGCATATGTGGCTTAGGGCCGTACAGCTGTGGTAACTGCAAGTACAGATTTTGTTTGAACCAGCAACATTGACACCCCCCCCCCAGAAGTTGAGTATAGTCTATGAAAAACTGGGATTAAGACAATACAAAGGTAGCATTGAGTAGTTACCAAAAAACATTTTAAAATGGCTGTGTTTTTTCACTCCACATTTTACCTTTGCTCTGAAATTTTAAAACATTCTATCTTATCTTTTACTGTGTTGTTGGGGATATTATCATATATGTTCTGGGTTTTTCTTACATTGTGGATGGTTAATCTTGTGGGTAGGTGCTCTTATTTTTACTATGCTGCTCACTGAGTAATGGAATAACCCACTATCATAGGTACAGTTCAGAAGTGTTTGGAGCTTGATGTTGCTGCTGGCTCCACTTTTCTCATAGAAAGAGGCATTTACACAATGAACATACATTAATCTGAGTTTTATAGTCCTATGTTTTATAGTCCTGTTTCTTTTATTGATATGAGAAGGTAGCCCTAGTAATACTCAGGTAGAAAGAGGAGAAACCTTCAGAGAGAGAATAGCTCTTCATGCTGTGCTGAGACATAGTAACTGCCTGGCTGAGACAGTATTGCAGCACTAGCTTCTTGGGAATCACTGAAATGTGGACAGAAAGCTTTCAGAGGCAGAGTGACCATCTGGCTTTAGAGCCAAGGACTGACATGGTCCGCCTCTTGTTTCAGATGACTAGATGCTCTCAGCCCACAGTTACTATCCTGCAAACCATGCCCCTTATTTTGTTTCTCTCCCAGTGCTATGATCAGGCCCTTGTGTACCTGTCTTGGCATATGCAGTGTGTGCCGTATACTAAAAGTTAGAGTGGGTGCCTGAGATTTTCACCCACCTTTCTTCCAGACTCTGGTCATTCCTTTCCATGATGCACTAGGGAGCTTTGCTTGCTGGCAGAGGTCGGTGGCCAGCAGAAGTGAATTTAGTCTTGGATTTTCTGTTCACATAGGTGGCAGAAAGAAATCTTAGAAGGGAGAAGTACTTTGGGTTTAAGCAGGGTTTCACCTCACATGCATTTTATGAAAGAGAGTATAGTTTAGCTTTTATATAGGTGTCTATCTACAGCTCTTAATTATGGTATTAACAGTTACAGCCCAGTGATAGAAACAGTGCCAATTTCCCATTATATAACACAGCTTGGAGGAAGTTGTGTTTGGTTCACGCACCTTTACTTCACCATGAAATTTGATTAAAACACCTAGATAAATTAGCAGATATTTGGTTTGAAGACCACTAAAGTTTTATATCAACATCTGTGAGTGGAAAATTCATGGAAGTTGCTTCTGCATCACTTAGAGCTGAGCACATCCAGCTGCTCTTAACAGAACATTCTCCCTTCCTTTCTTCCACATTAATGTTATTTCTGGTGCATGCACTCGCTTAGCAAGTGTGAAGTATACGTAATTGCTCTTTGACGCGAATAAGGATGAAGTGAAAGCCTGACCTAGAGCAAACTGGTTTTTTTATCCTCTCTGACATCTTTGCATTGTGTTGGATAAAGTGTGAGTATATTGTAGCTTTGTTCAGACTTTCACTGTAGCCACTAATGTGTCTTACTTTAATGATTTGACTACAGCTGGTGTTAGGACTACAAGAATAGTGACAGTGGTCGTTTCTGTCCTGCCTCTGCTGAAGGATCGCTTACCAGCTGCATAGACACTACATAACCACTAGAAGTTACAGCAAATTAATAAACACCAGTGCTAGTTTTCTTTTGGTTTAGTATGCATGACTGTAAACTTTGAAAGGCTGCTTCTAAGCAGTAAGGCAATTCTTCCAGCTGGAAAGGTAACCTGTAATAAGGTGTTCTGGCAAACCATTAGGCTTGAGGTAAAGGTGCTTGTGAGAAGAAGCACTGGAAATGACCACACTGAAACAGCACTGGACTGACTGGAGTAAGACTTGCGATTCAGGCTGAGATTTTTCCATTGTATTATTAATTTGAGCATCCTAAACTAATCGTAATGCACAGTGCACACCCTTACAAACAGGCAAGCTAGCTAAGGTAAAACATCACTTAAGATGTATACTTGGAGCAGCAAGTACCTGGAGCTTGTGGTTGGGAGGGAGAAGCATTCAGGCCAGTAGCCCAGTTATCACTGACGCTCACACAGAAGTGAAGTTGCTTTTACATCACAGATAGGTAATTTATTGTCATCATCTTGGTATAAACTAAGAGCGTGTTAAAGCATCTCTACTCTTGCCTTAATTTCTGTCACCCTTCTCAAAGCTCTGAAACAGATTGTTTGCTTGAAAACTAGGGGACCAGACAGGTGATGAAAACGTCACCCAGATGCTTAAGAGAGCTCATGACTGCAGGAAGACAGCTGAGAACGCAGCAAAAGCCTTGCTGATGAAACTAGACGGGAGCTGCGGGGGAGCCTATGCAATCACTGGCTGTAGCGTGCAGCCCTGGGAAAGCCTGTCATCCAACAGCCACACAAGGTAACTGCAACCCATCTGCTCTCCTGATCCCCAAGTGTTTGATTTCAGACCAAAAGGTATGTTGTATTTTATTTGCTGAACTATCTCACTCACCTCAGTCCACTGGATTTTTTCTTTGATTTAGAAGTCACCATGCCTCAGTGGTCTAATTGTCTTTAGACTCTGAGCAACTCCAGCCAGGAAGGGTTTTGTATAAATTTGGTGCAAATGGGTGACTCTGAACTTTGTTCTTCCTCATAAAGGGCAGAACCATTATGTTTGTTTTACTTCAGTGACTTTCTTGCGGTTTTACTCGAACTCAGATCATGTACTTCTCATTCATATCATCTGTTGTATGCAGACAGCACAGATATACCAAGAACCTGAGATCAGAAGTATGCTTCCTTCAGCATTTTGGAGTGCTCAGGAATTATTCTCAAAATGTTGCGAATCCAGCCATTTTGTTTTAAACCATTACCTTTCCCTTCTCATTCCCCTTTGCCCTGCTCCAAATTCTTCCTTCCCATGCTATTCTTTCACACGTGGAGTGGCAAATGATCATCATGACAGACGGAGTGAATTCTTCCAGGAAAGGCTGGATATTGCAGTTTCTCTGAAGACCTATAAAATAATGAAACTTAAACGAGCTGTTCTTGCAGAAGTGTTTCACTTCAGATACATCTGCTAGTAGCTTCATTTTGAGTCATTGCCTGCCTGCAGTGTAATTGTACTCTGTGCAGTGAATATTTGTGCTTGTGTATGGATATGAATTTGGCAAGCATCCTGGATAAATATAGATGAACGTTTTTCTTTTTAAAAGTTATTTTGGTTTCTCAGATTCACTCTAGAACTTCATTTTAATTCAGTTTTTGAGCCAGTTCTTTATTCAAATGCTGTCATTTTTTGACAGTTTTAGAAGTTTATTTTAGTACTATATAATTTCCTCTTCTTGCTGATGCCTCCTCCAAAGGATCTTATTTCCTGCCATGTAACTAGCATGGAACAGCTAAAAAGTGAGCAAAAAGGTAGCCTGAGGGAACAGGGTCCAAATGTGAGGTAAACTTTAACATTTTATTCAGCGAAGTTTTATGCTGCGCTTTCAGTCCAAGAAGGCTGCACCTTTGTTCAGAAGTTAATGTGGCAGCATCTGTGCTAGTAGCGCATTGATCGCTAATTGTACCAACAGTACTTACTGGCCTTGGAAAGAAGCTACACAGAGCTGTTTGTTTCAAATACTTGACTTGGCTCAGTCTACATGCGCTTACTCCATATCTACACTTGCACATCAACATGTTGGAAATGGCCATACGTTGCAACACCTCTACCTAGGCCGAGCTTGTTTTACATTCTGTTATTTGAAAGGGTCATTTTCGGTTGTCCATAACTACCTCAGTGTTTTTCTTCCTTATGAGATATCTGGTAAGTAGTCAAGGCGTCATTTTTTTTTTCTTGAAAACAATTTCAAGAAGAAAAATCATCCCTCATGCTCATTGTTTACCATGAAATTTTGGTGGTCAGCTGGCAAGGTGTGTGTCTGTGTCCACGTAACGTGTTGGCTGAGTGGATAAAGTTTCAGTGGAGTATGATTAAAATGGAATAGGATTTCAATTTCTTCCGTATAAACTGTGCCTTGAAAAGTAAAAATGGAAATGTAAATGTGCTCTGTGTGCAAGAGAGGTGTTTTAGCTTGAGTCGTTATCATTGCAAGGTAATTTTTTCTGGCATGGAGCAAGATACTGTACTGAATAAGGCAACTATTATTATCTGCTTTGATACATGTGGAACATGAGACAGAAAACCTTCTCTCACTCACCCGAAGGGCACACAGCGAGTCAGGAACTTGTCATAGGGACAACCTGATCTGATCATCACTTACACATTGTTGTCCCTCTCCCCTCCTCCCATGCCCAGTGTAACTCATCTTTGTCTAAACAGACATAGCAGTGAAAATTTTTCTGAAAATTTAGCTGCTCCATGAAATACAAATCTTCTTTCCTTCTGTTGTGTTCAAGTGATATGTGGTAGAGGTGTTTTCAGATTTCTCCTTCCTGTGGACCCTGTCTCAAAACAGAGGCATCCCCTCTTCAGCTTACAGGCACATGACACTGTGCCAGCCCGTAGATAGAAAATCTGTGTTGGTTCAAAAGGCACACACTTTTCTATATCAGTGGATATTCTGTCTCAGGTTTAAAATAATGAAGATTTTGTCCTTAACTCTCCTCTCCCTATCGTTCTGGATCCTTTTTGTTACTCTCCAGAGCCCTACTCTGCCTGCTTTTTGGAGTTCTCCTGCCTGTGTTGGCAGCTCTCTCAAGCCATTCATGCGTGCTTCCCTGTCACTTGGCTCCCTGCTGCTCTAGACGGACATCCCGTTGCCACAGACCTCCAACCCTCTATGATTCTTTGATGTTGATGGTTTCTATTTCCTTTCCTTTTCCATTACAATAGCAATCCAAGTAGAGATAGGAAAGCAGACAGCAGATTTCTAGCTGTTACTGCAGGCTTAATGTTTTTTATTTGTCTTAAGGAACTTGACAGTCAATAAAACTGAGGAGCACAACAAACCCACATCACTAGTGAGTGCTCTGTGAACCACCATTTGGGGACCACCGCACTGAAATGAAAACATTTTTACATTATGTGGCTCAAACATACTCTGAATCTGCAAGACTGATCTTTTGCCATAGGCAAAACTGCTCTTTTAGTGTTGGAGGCTTTTAGTTGCAGATGTATATTGCTACCTTTTCCCTTTGAAACCAGCTGAATAAAGAGGTAGTGGGATGATGAAAACTCTCCTTTGCTGAGACTTGTGACAAATGAGTAATTCTCCCTGCTGTTCGAAATCCTGTAGAATAGGGACTTATAATGGAATTGTTGACCCATCTTTAGCTTTGGCATTTCAAATGAGATTTTGAATGTCAAATCACTGAACGCATTACTGAGAATAAACGCTTGGTGAGCCACTAGTGACAAGTGGTTAAAGACTGTAAAAGGGAGCAGCTGAAATGAAAAGAAATGAAATGCAAAGAAAGAGCATCACAGAGGTTGTTACTGGTGAAGTGAATAAAAATAATAGCAAGCATCTCAACTCATTTGTCTGGCAGCAGCACAATAATGTTGCCAATTCATTTTCAGAAAATAGAAATAGGTCTGCAGCGTAGTTGGTAGTCATAATTATTTTAATGGACAGAAGCTAACTACAGAATACATATTGCCAACAAGGTTTGACTGACTGCACCTTAAAAAGAAGGAAACAAAAGAGAAGGACTCCAATTGCAACACTTAGTGAAAATGATGGATTTTAATCCCTGCAGTGTTAGTAAGCCCAACCTTACGTTTGGTTTCATGGATGGAAAGATCTGGTCTCTTACATGCAAAGGGAATTCTTTTCAGTATCACAAAATACCTGAACTCAGCCAAATGTAGGACTCTATCTCTCATCAGAATCACTTTAGATTTCAGATAAGTAGCTGACAGACGGAATTATCTTGGCTGAAGTGTGCAAATAAGTTATTTAGAAATATCCGAACAGACATCTTAATGTTATGGATGTAACACTTCATTGCTGGACTGAACTAGTCCTGGAAGCAGGGTGGTTTCACCAAAGGTTCTGATGTTAGCCAAATGTATTGTTGTTTGTCTTTTGGCTGGTTGGAGTGTTTTTCGGTTTCTCAGGAAGTTATTTTATTTTGCCATTGTGCAGTTTCAGATCTTAAGCCGCAATGTTTGCCTAGAAGATGGTTGTCCTTTGTATGCTGTGTATCAAATGCATTCTTCAAAGTGTAAGGTTGCATGCAGACATTCAAACAAGTTTTGTGGATTCAGTTCCGACAGCGTTATTTTAGTTCTATTAGCTTCGTATTATCTGCCCCGTGACTGAATTGCAGATTTATTTATTGTCTTGATTTTTAACAGATTAACTGAAGCTTATACATGGTTTTATGGACAAAATTTTGTAGTGTACAGAAGTTGCTCACAGAGAGGCATTTTGGAAGCCTCATTTGTATCCATCCACTGCATTTTATGCACACACACACGTGCGTGTGAACACACACATGCATGCCAGCAAATAAAACTGCATGTTTCACTATACCAACCTGCATATTTTCCACAGGCTGTTTATGAAAATTAATTTGACATCATCCAGGCATTACATCATTGTAAAAGATTTGAGGGATGAAGTGAGTGGGAAAAATGTTTCTCTTTGCTTGTTCTGAATACAACAGAAGTGAGAATGAGCACATTGGTGTTGTATTCCTTGCAGGTGTGATGAAACTGTGATCCTTTCTCTGTCTTCTTATCTACATGCTTGAGAAATGAGAAACTGCACATCTTTTGCAACAGTTTCATGTGGTTTTTGGATGGATGCATTATACTACATACGCATACTGTCGGTCTGTTTTCCTTTGCCCTGATTGCTGTTAGAAGGGAGAGCAATGTCTGCAGTGGGATCATATGCTCACCAGCTGTGGGCCCTGAAATAGAGCAGTGATGGACTAGCATTATGGCTGTGGAGAGTTTGTGTCTGGCGGGGTTTTTGGGGGAACACACCCTGGCAGAGCTGTGCTGTGGAAGTTCAGAAACACTGCAGTGCTGTTTCCGTCCCTCATCTTGCAGCCTCATTTTTACGGCAGTCCAAAGTAGGCTTTGTGTCCCAGCTTTCTGCAACCCATACCGCTTCCAGTCTTCTCGTCAGGGGATTGCTGCTGAATGTTGGGGGAGAGGGAAGGTTCTTGTCCCTTGATCTGCTGGATGAGACAACTTCCTCGCTAAGCTCCTCTCATCTTCTTAAAAAAAAAAAAAAAAGAAAAAAGAAGAAGAAGAGCAGCTTGCTAGCAGCTCACCAGAGCAGCCAACTCAGCTGCAGACAGGCGGGCAGGCAGGCAGCCAGGACTGAAGTAAAAGCAGGCTGAGTGTCACTGGCAAAAACCCAGACTGCCTTCCTTAGTTTGGACTGCTCTCCCCTAAAATACATGTGCATAGCCGTGGATCCTTAAGAGCCAAAATCTGTGAATATCCAGTGAGCACAACGTCCAACACAACATAACAATACACTTTCAGCAGTTTTGCTCAGGTTTCGTTCCCATCAGGAGAGCTAGGTTTTCTTTCCTTTGCAAGTGAAAACTGAGAGGAGCTCTTTGTGTCCCGAGATTTGAAGCCTGTGTAGGCTGTCCCTCCTCCAACAACAGCTGTTTCACATTTAATCCAGAAAATCTGTGCAATTGCTGTCTTTGGGTGCTGAGGAAACTTGCAAAATTACTTCAGTACAGAGTGAAGTATTTCTCAAATTGTCTATCCCCATGATTTTTATATCAATATCTACTTCAGAGAGGTAAAGCAAGATTTATTAAGTGTTTCAAGATTCTCTAATGGAGAAGTAAGTATGAACAAAAATTTGTTTCAACCTGGAAGTGTTTCTCAGTAGTGAAGGTACTGGGTGTTTTTAGCTTCACTGCAGATGGAAACGGATGAAAACAAAAGCAAAGACCAGTTTACAGGTGTGATAAATATGGCACCTATTATCCTGAAGAAAGGGAAGAAATAATGGGAAATTGACAGAGAACTGTAATAAAGAACTGTAATGCGATATTTCATGAGAGGGAAGGGTTTTGAGAAATCTTTGTAGACCTGCCAATCCTCCACCTCCTCCAAGGCTGTGCTTGGAATTTGTGGGAAGATTGGCAATTATTTGGGGCACTTAAAAATCAGTGTAGCTTTAGCTGAAGTAGAACCAAAACAAAAGAGAAAAATCAAGCCTGTCTTGATAGGCTTACCCTTTTTCACATGCATAATATATCTTAGGACATCATCCTGACTCTCACAGCGTGTAGCGGGTGGGGCTTTTTTCCTTCCTACAAAAATGTTGAACCGCAGTGCAATTTGATACAGAAAGTGATTTATTCCCCTGCTGATAACTGAGATAATCTAGCATTCCAGACAAGCACAGTTAATGGATGACTTATCCTTCACCCGGCAGCTGATTACAGGACCTCAGGAGACAGCAAGCAGCTTTGAGTGAGGTTATAGAAACAACACGACATTTTATTTTCCTTTTAGTGTTATTGCAACTATATTGAGCCCTGGAATGCTACGGCTGTATCGGTCTCGGCCCCCTGCAGCACTGGCGTGCATGTAGGTGGGTAGGCAGCATGATCCAGCCTTGCTCTAAGACATTAGTCCTCCCTTTCTGCGATCTCTGTGTAAACATTCGTGGGGCAGACTAATGGCAGTCATTTGCTTGATGCCTGTAAACAGGAGAAGTTCCACCAAGTCTAATGATGACTTTTTCTTAAAAATCCTGCTCACTTATGCATTGGTTTTAAACCCCTCCAGCCCTGAAGGAATGTCGATGTACTGACGAATGCACCTTAACATAAATTGAAAGATGGTACCTCCTGGCATCTGCCACTGGAATTTTGCTCAGGTCGATTCATACAAGCATCCGTTAAAATACCTGAGAAGATAACTGGTATTGCCGTCAGCAGTGGTAAATGAGGTCAGGGCCAATTCTTTATTCTTAGCAAATGCTTCTTCCCAAAGAAGACTCAGACTCAGGGGCTGAGCAGCAGAGGGGAGCTTGCCCTGCTAGGGTATTGCTAAGAAATCATGAGTAGCTTTTTTTAAAAAACAAACATAAAAAAAGACTTCTTTCAGAAGACACCATTCCAGAGAAACTAATTTACTTACATGTCACTAAATATCTGGCTTTGCAAAGAAGTTGTTACGTGATTCAATTTCCTCATGCAGCATAGAGAATTAATTTATTTTCTGAGTTTGTCACACCCCTCTGCATCTTCTGAGCATTGCAATGTCCAGTCCACACTATGTGTGTCCTTTCTATGAACTTTTAAGTATGACTCAGATGTGTTAATAAAGTACTGGGAGAGTGCTTGATATAAAAATACAGATTTTGCTCCAAATGTGCTTTTAATACAGTTATTTCTCTTTCCAGTACTACCAGCTCAACTGCAAGCAGTTGTGATACGGAATTTACGAAGGAGGATGAGCAGCGGCTGAAGGATTACATCCAGCAGTTGAAAAATGACAGGGCAGCAGTGAAACTGACAATGCTGGAGCTGGAAAGCATCCACATTGATCCCCTTAGTTACGACGTTAAACCTCGTGGAGACAGCCAGAGGCTAGACCTGGAAAATGCAGTCTTGATGCAGGAACTTATGGCAATGAAGGTATTTTATTTATATCCAACAGGTTAACTGCACTGCTGACAGTGCCCCTGCACTACAAAACATTCTCAGTCACACATTTGGGAGGCTTTGATAATGATCACTGGGTAATAAAGGGTACCTTCGTTGAAACAAATAATCAGGGCTGAAAATGCGGTAGTCAGAAAGTGACAGAAGGCAGTGCATTAACAGTGACGAGCTATGTGTGTTTTGAATTAGGCAACGACTTCATCCATGGCTCTAAACTTGGAATGCTCTCCTTGACAAACCAGATGCTCTCTCTAAGAGATACGGCAGCTGAGTTGCTTGAGGGTGACCAAAAGCATGATACAGCACTTCCCAAGAGACTGTTCAGTACTTTACTTACAAGCTTGCAAATGTGCATCTTGAATATTTGTGAACTGAAGCAGAACAAATTCACCTCCTTTAATATTACCATGGGAGGAAGAATGGTCTGTCAGAAGCTATCGTCCCTAATGCTCTCCAGCAGTCGGTCACAAGTCCAGAGCTGTTCTAGGCACTGTGTTGCAATCTGTAGCTCAGTTCAGAACCCGAGCAAAGAGTGTGGTGTGTTGTGACTGGCAGTTCTAAAGACGTGATCTAGAAAAACTGAGCTTTATTGACCAGGAATAGAGCTTATATCATTTTAAATCTGTCTTCTGTGTTGACTTTGAGGGAGGTGAACTAAAGCATCAGAACGCATTAAAGGCAATACAAGTGCATCTCTGCATTTAGAAATTGTCTGGTTTTGGTTCAGCTTAGATAAGTTTAATTTCCGCATGTTAGCAAGTCCTATTTCAGTCAACTAACGGCAGGTATGTCAGGTGATGGTATCATGTGGGACAGCAAATCCTAACAGTTCTGCAAGCTTCTAAAGCTGTAGATTTTTGTTCGCATGTTCTATTCCTGGTTAACTGGTAGCTTAGTAATGATAATTATGTTCTTAGCAGTGCTGCCTTTCCATGATAACAAATACTGTTTGCAATAATGCATTCATTAGTTGCAGTTCAGAAAAAAGATTGCCTGCTACCGTTAGAAGATTTCAAATTACTTGAGTTATTTGAATATATTGTGGCCAACAGCAATGTATTCCCCATAATTAAAGATGCAAGATGTACTGGAAGCCATTTGTAGATAATTAGATGTATATTTCAGATATCACGCTTCCTTCTCCTCTTTTGCCTCCAGATTGTCCCTAAAATGTCTTGTACACAATTCTTACCTCTATTTTTAAGTTGGTTGGTACTGGCAAACTGCAGAGCTATCTCTTGTGATTAGTGCCCTTGCATTCCCTAACCTGGAAGGAATACCAACAGTTACATGTCTTAATTTCTGTCAGTTTTGAGTGCTGGTAGTCCTTTTGTTCACTGATCTATCATCTGACTTGTTTTTGACATATGTTGTCCACTCATAACTTATGGCTGGACCTAGCACACTGGGTTTTCACTGCAGGAATTGTCCCTAGAAGAAGAAGAAATCTGTCTTCTTGGTTGGTTTGTGTGCAGTGCATATTGGAACAGACACACATTTTACACTGGTGGCTGAAGTCACCTTCAGTCCTTTCTGGTGCAGGGAAACTGACAGTACTGTTCTTCTTTATAATTTGTTGTGCTTTGCTGGAATTCACAACTGCAGGAAATCCCTAGGTTTCTGAAAGGGATATGGTGAAAACTCAAGTTTGTCAAAGCTTGGCATGAACTTCTTGGTAAGTGTTCTTCTGCTACAGAAATAGAACCCCCCTGCCTTTCTTCTATTCACAAAGCATTACAAAAGGGACAGCTACACTCTGCGTGCTTTGGTCCCAAGGGAATGTACTACCTTGTTAGCATCTGTGGTTGTTGCTCAGGTCTGCATTACACCTTGCTCAAATGTTCAGCAAGCCGTAACATAGCTGCACCTAAGGGCAGGACTCATGGATGTCTTGGCTTTCTGAGTGCATTTTTTGTATCTATTATTTGGAACTTGTGCCTCATACAGAATAGCGTATGCATTTGCTGTCTTCTGAGAATTTAAATTTCCTTACAGTTTTTTATTTAACTCGAAGCATATGGACTCATCTGTGCTGCAAACAACTTCATCATGTAGCAGCTCTTAATTTGCTCCCTCTTTTCCACATGCTTAGCAAGGATGATACAGCTTGATTGAGCTACTCAAGGATTTCCTGCATTGCTGGGTCTTACAGCCTGCTGCGTCTTCCTGAAACTTGTGTCTGTGTTGGAATCTCTGCTGCGTCTTTTGGCACCTTTCATTTATGACTCCAAGTAAAAACTGATCACCACGTCAGTCATATTGCTCCTTGCGTCCTGTGTTATGCTGATAATGTTCTAAAAATGCCTTTACACCATTAGTTCTTCATTATTGATGAAAATGATCCGTAAAAAGATGGTTTGGGGATAGTTCCTCTGTTGCCCTGTTTATTTTTTTTACTGACCCAGAGTGTAAGACACAGTGGTCCACTAGTACTTCTGTGAAATCCAGTTCTTTGCTTCAAGCAATAATTAACCAGGTTTCCAAGTATATTCTTGGCTGCAGTTTGTCATCATTCAGTGGTCTTGCTTTGAGGTCAGTTGTTGTCATGCCCCAGTTAGCAAGGAGATTACTTCTGATGGGTGTAAATAATTCTTGGTTTACAGCCTTTCTGCATTTCAAAGGACTTAATCTAGATAAGAAGTCTCAGCTTTCTACACTGATAATTTTTCCTCTTTTGTGTACAGATGGTGATAATATTGCTCATAATGTGCTTTGAGACTACACTCTCTTTGTGGAAAACGTTAAGAATCCTGTTGTCCACCTTCGTTACAGCATTTCGTGCTCTTATAGATGTATATAGTAAAATGCGTTTAACTACAGCATGACATTTATCTGCTCTGAGATTGGTTTTACTTCTGAAGGCTCGTATATTCCACCTTGTGTGCTGTGATCCTCCTGGAGTCCCTTTTCATGGCTTTTAAAACTTTTTGCCATGTGAGAGTCCTTGCTATTTTATTCTTCTGGTGTGACCACATCCAACACAAATTTTAATTTGAGGATGCTGCGGTGTTTCTGATTATATTGAATGAGGACTGTTTAATTTTCATTCAGGTTTTCACCCAAGTTAAGAATTACAGTGTTACTGCAATTACAAAATATTCCTCAATATTCAGCCAATTAGTCCAACTGCTAGATTTGGTGCTTGAAGCTTGTGAATTTGCATGGGTTGTATAAATCTTCTGCAACCAACTGGAAGAGTGAACAGTTGCTACCTTCTCCTTCAGGGTTTCATTTTGTAAATGCAGCTTGTGCTTTAGGCCCACGCTCTGAAGAAGCAAATATGTTGAACTGCTGAATGTTTCAGCAGCATCCCATAATTAGGAAAAAAGAGGATAGCAAATATACAAAGGTTATGTTGTCATTGAAGTGAGATTTAGACGCTACCTTTAGAAAACAAATTTTCATGGAAAAAATGACTTCGTATGTGAAGACTAATTAACTCTGAGTAAACCTGAGCTACTTAACTTTTCCTGCATGAAACATTACTGTTGCCACCCTGCCTCACAGATTGTACGTGTCCATACCAGAATCCTCAACTGTAGTTTTAACTTCAACCTTTCAACTCCTTCCTGTTCTTTTTTTGAGAGCCAATAAGACACTGGCTGACAGTTCTTCCACTTTTCCCCTGCTTTGTCTTTGCTTCTCTACTTCAAAGCCACATTGTCTTTACACAAGAAAACTAACGCATGGGGAGTGCTTTTGGGATCCGTGATACGTCTTCTGGGACAGGATGCAAACTTGTGAATTCATATATGATGATCTAAGCTTACTGTCTTCATAGACAAAGGACTTAACCATTGATCCTCAAATTTATTTTGAGCTAGGATATGTAGTGCAAACAAACATCTAGTCTTTAAGTCAAAACTTTTCAATGATGGGAGAAATCCGGTTCCATAGGATTCATTGTTGCTGTGATTAAATTCACCTTTTTCTTTTGGGAAATAAATGTCTCTTATTTCTAGGCTGAATTTGCCTAGGTTCAGCTTCCAGCCTGGGAAGATCTTGTCATGACCCTCCCACACAGATAGCCCTCTTTCAAGAGTATCTTCTGTTCACATAAGTGACAAAATATTCTGCTCAAATTACTTCTCAGCCTTCACTAAGCAGGCTAAGTAGATTAATGGCTTTAGCACTAGAGGCTTAAGAAGCTAAATGCATACGCTTTAGTATACCAGACAATCCAGTTCAACTCCTATAACTAAATTTCCCCATCATTATTTATCAGTATTATTTACATTTTTACTGTTGACAAAGGAAATTAATGGTAAGTTTGCTTAACAAATAAATTTCCGTAAACCGCATTGAATGAAGCTGATTGTGCTTCTAACCTTCAGTTCACAAACATGTAGATAAATAAATGAATTATTTTAAAGCTCACAGAAACCTTTCTAAGCCTGAGGGGTTTTAGGATATGGATTTTATTTTTGCGTGGTTGGTGATTCTGAATAAGCCAATGATTACCTGTGATTACTATATGCTGCTTGTAACTGTGCTACATCTGCGTGCACTGCTTACACTTGATCCAAACAGCAAATTCTTGGTAGGAATGTAGATTCTTTTCTACAGAAGCAATTAGTCTAAATGTGTGCCAAGATTTCTATTTGTATAAACTTTGTTAATAATGGATATAATACAAACAGCACTGTTTTTTAAGGGTAAGGTAAGATACCTCTGATATTTTTGTGACTAGATCATGGTTTTTTGTTTAAAAGAAAAATTTAAAATAGTGATTTGTTCCTAGGCTAGCGAAACAACAAGAAACTTCTATCTTTCAGAGATGTTTACACAGTGAACAAGTCTAGAACTGGACTGTAATACAGACAATGGCTGCATGAACTCAGTATTCACCATGAGGTGACCTAGGGCATGGCAAGCTCAACAGTAAGAACATGATTCTGGGCTGGCTTTTTTTTTTTTTTTCGTTTGATAGTCTTTTTTTATTTGATGGTGTTTTTTGACACGTAATGTAAATTACGTTTTAGGACTATCTCTTTAAATGTTTTGTAGATGTTGTGTTTTCCTTGGTTCAGAAAATAACTAGACATTTCATGGAAGAAACTTTCTGAAGTGTTGTGAAACACAAAGAACCTTCTGGTTCAGGACACCCAGCAGCTGGTTTTCATGGGAGGCTGGGAACAAATGCTGAAAGAAGGGTCACTGCACTTATGCCTTCTTCACATGCTTCTGCCCAGCCACTGTCAGAGCAGATCTTAAAGCAGAGATCTCTCCCCAGATAGCAGTTGTGTTACAGTATTTGACAGCCCTGTCATAAATGTCAGAGTGGCAGAAGAATTACACACAAGAACTAGCTTTCAGAATTGAGCTTCTTTCTAAGTACCAGTGTCTACCTTCTGTGGATCATATTTATGCAATACAAGTGAGTGCAATTTTGTCAACCTCCCATTGTGTGTAGCTGGGATTCTGACCATCTGGAGGAGCGAAATTAAAAATCGACTTCCATTGGTGCCATACCACTTGCCCTTTTTGACTAACTCGTTCTACCACAGAGGCTGGTATTAGGAGGCAGGCGTATGGGATCGCTGTTTTCTGTCCTAGCCCTTCAAACCTATTCCACTGTAATGAGTAAATCCAGCTCTAAATCTTATGCATCAATAAGAAACAAATCTGGCATTTAGGGAGCTGTTTGACAAGACAGTCAGATACTCCTGGTTTTAGGGCGATGGTCTCTCAAGGGCAAGGTAGAACCAAAGAAATTTCAGCACATGTGGCAACCCTCTCAGATCCCTGATACTCTAGTTTCAGCACCACATTAGCTGCTCTGTTGCCTGCGAGCTTATTTCTGAGTCTGACTAGGGATGGCATAGCTTGTCATACTCACTTAGTCTCAACAATTACTGGTCTTTTGACAAATACACTATGTGATTATAAAAAGCCTTCTGGATGCTGATAGTGTTCTCCATGGAAAGAACACTCCAGTAACAGGAGTGGATGAAAAACTTGTTTAACCTCATCTTCCTTTAGGTATGTAGTCCCATGAAGCAGCATGCTGATAATGTTTCTTCAACAGGAGGAGATGGCAGAGCTCAAGGCACAGCTTTACCTGCTGGAGAAGGAGAAGAAGGCATTGGAATTGAAACTGAGCACTCGAGAGGCCCAGGAGCAGGCCTACCTCGTCCATATTGAGCACTTGAAGTCTGAAGTGGAAGAGCAAAAAGAGCAGAGGATGAGGTCTCTCAGCTCAACCAGCAGCGGAAGCAAAGACAAACTGGGCAAGGTCAGGAGTCAAACAAATTTCCAAAATCAGCATAAACGCTATTTATTGTACCCCTCCCCTTCCTATAGCAGTCTTCAGCATGTTAATCATTGCTCTCTTTTGTTTATATGTACGTCTTTTCTCTCTGCTTCAGTTGTTAGGCGGTTCTTTCCATGCTGCGACTTATGAGGACTTTGCAGAATTGCTGTTAAGCCTGGGCTAAAATAAGGTTGTCGTTTTGGGAAGGAGTACAACAAAGCCATTCTTGCCAAACATACTGTGGCTGAACGCGTTGTGTCTTGCCTGTTGCCACTCACTGGTAACAGTGGAAGAGAGTTTAATCAAAATGCCATCCTCCCCCTGCTCCAAACACAAAATATGAAAAAATAGAGATCATTTTTGTGAAGCAGTTACAGCATTGTAATGGCAGTCTCTTTTTCCAAGTCAGACAGTTTGTAATGATTTAAGAATGAAGACTGTTCCTTCCTCAGTGTAATGCTAAGTAAACCCATTTCTGCATTGACATTAATAATTTGCATGAAGAAACAGTGAACCCTAGAAAGTCTTAAATCCCGTTATTGTAGTGCTGTGTCCCCAGACAAAATCAGTAATATGTTTAAAAACAAAATCCAGAGCTAGTGTGTAACTGTGTCTTTCTTACCTGTTTTCTGGCAAAGCATCTTCCGAATTGTTTGATCCAGTGCTTCTTTGTTTCAGGTATGGTGTCAAAAGTAATATAAGGCACCAGCAGTTATGCACACTGTAGCAGAATTCTGCAAATGAGTGAGCTGTGGTGGTTTAGGAAACATTTAGAAGGATTTGTGAAGTGTTAATCCTTCAGTGCACTTCTTGGTGTGTTGAGACACTGCCATGTTGTTAGGGCATTGTGATGTTTATTTCACCTCCATTTTAAAAGTAGCTGTGAACTAAGAGGTTTCCAAAGTTTTCCCATTAAGACGGTAAGTAACTTCAAATTCGATGGCCTTTCCTCGTTTCTCAGGAATGCAGTGATGGCACCGCAACACCGTTAACACTGGCTGAGCTGAGACCCTACAACGAGAGTGAACTGACTGCTGAACTGACCAACGCGCTCAGGCGGTAAGCATCTTCCCTCCACAGAGATGTGACTTGTTCTGCAGGTCCTGGGAGAGGTTTGGTTGTGAGCCCTCGCTCTTACCCTCAAGTGATTTTAAGAGTGAGCACAGATTTTTCCTGTGAGAAAGAAAAGGATCGAAGTTCTAACCTTCCCTGCTCCTTTGCTGTTGTTCTTCAGCTGATGAAAGTCCTCACATGGTGCTCAGCTCCATTCTCCTTGAGGTTCTCTATAATTCAGATTAACTGTCTCCCTAAGAAACCCTCAAAATATCAGGAATGTCCATATTCAGGCAAGAATATGAGGCACAGAACAGTGATGTGACTTGCTTGAGGGCATGCAGAAAACCTTTAGTGAAGACAGGATTTGAAGTGTGATCTTTGGTTAAGAAGCTTGGTCGCAGATTAGAACTTGGGTTGGAGCTACAGGAGTGGGAACTGCAGTGATTTTGATGACTCAGGTGCTGCGTTTGCCTCCTGAGTACGTAAGTAAAGCCACAGTTCAATTACGAGTGACATTGTTGTGTGAAGTATTAGCTTTCAAACGAGAGAGAAAATTGATGTCTTGACAAACTCCTTTTATCAGCAGCCAGGTTTTAAGCCAAAGCTTTCAGTACAGTTATACATTAACTAGGTATTTGTTTGTGCAGCAATTTTTTGCTGCACCAGCAATGTGGTAAACTTCATGACAAAGATATTCGCTGTTTCAATAGATGTTTCAGTACTTGTTCTACCTTTTCTAAGACACGACTGTGTAATATCTAATCTGCTTATTGTATTTAGAACCCGTCCAAAATGCTACTAAGAATTTTGGCTGGGAAGAGTGTATTTTGCTTTTCTGGTGTTTGCACCCACTTTAATGGTGGAACATCCTCTCAGGCAGCTGTGGTGTTTCATTCCTGAAGTGCTTTTTTCATAGGTGCAACTTGTAGTGTACCTAGGGACACTTAAGCCTGAAAGGCATTATGTAAAAATGTAAGATCGTTACCACTGCAGAATCAATACATCTCATACCATTTGCTTAACCGTCTGGCAGTTGCTGAGTATTTAGTTTGCTTGATGCAGGAAAAAAAAATCTGTGGTTAAAATAATCAAAACTGTCATTTGTGTGTGGGCAGATAAAACCCATCAACAAAGTCATTTGCAAAAACATTGCATAGAGCCATTGGCCTTCCTCATACCCCCACGCTCCAGCCCCGGTGTGAGCAGCTCCACTGGCATTTTCTGCCTTCACTCAGGCTCCGGCTGCTTCCTGTTCTTGTTATTTGCTCCCGGGTTTCGAGAAGATGCCAGTGACCTTAGTTAGCGGACGCTGGCATATAGTCATGAAATGTGGTTTGCTAACAACACAGAGAAAAAAACTTTGCTTTATCTACTAGGCCTTAAGTTGATTAGCATGGATTTCCAGCCAGGGGCCTAGTAAGTACAGTTTGTCAGGCAGGAATGGGGAAGAAAAATAATCGGATTAAACTGTACATAAATTTTGGAGTGAAGACTCTCTGTGTAATGGAAATATGACTGTACTAAATGTGATTGCTGCTGCCAGTGGGGCTCAAGCACAGTTCCCGCAGGCTGTGTGGACAGGGTGTTTTTGTCCCTAATCAGTGTGCCAGCCAAATCAGGCTGAATGCTCGGTTCTCCTTATCCTCAAGTCTTCTCTCTGAAAGTCAGTAGGATGTCTGTCTAGCACACGGAGGGAGCTTGCTGCAACCTGTTTAGCCACAGCTATGCTAAAAAATACCAGCAGTTCCTAACTGCCATCCTGGACAAAACGGAGCCTCAGATATCACAGTGAAATTTACACCATCGTAGAGCCACAAAGGAGTTTCAAAAATAATCAAAATGCATTTTCCTCTCTGCAAGTGCTACGGCAGTGCGGAATGCTCCGAAGTGACTGTAATGTCTTTAGGGACAAAGTGGATTTAACTCTTGGCACTTCGCATGTGCCAGTCCCTCAATGCTCTTCCCGCTGCTCTGGGAAAACAAGTGCTGGCGCTGTGTGTGAATCTGGAGAAATCCTGGTGGCTCCCCATAGCACCCTCCTCGCCCACCAGGGAAGTATGACCAACATTCGAAATAAAAAGCACTTTGCCTGGTGTCTGTGCTTGCTGCGGGGCAGGAGGGAGATGTGAAAGAAGTGAGTATTACACACTGCATCTGTGGTCTAGAGACAATATTCAAATGCCGATGTTCAGGAGTGTTTCAGTGCTGGCTGCAATTAGTGCACACATCCAGCAATTGGACTTATCTGTTGTTACACCAGGCAGTAGACACACTGGTGCAGGGGACAGCAGCTCCAAGGGTAGGGGCAAAAATCCGTTTGCTGTTCAGCCTGTCTGTTTGTCAGCGAATGTGATACCAGTCAGCAGCCCTGCTTGCTGCCTCCTCCCCATCCTCCCTTGGCAGAGACAAGAGCCTCAACAGCTCCCCCCTCTGCTGCTTTCCCATTCTGTCCTCCTCGTGCTGTGGAACTGTCAGGTTCTTCTCAGCTGAATAGGGTGAAACCCACATAAAACAGCAGGAGACATCTGCGGTTTGGATTTTGGTGTGGTTTGGCAGCATTTATTTGTTCACAGTCTGCAAATGGCTCTGCAGCGTAACGGTCTCATCCACAGAGGCAGCCTATCTTCTCTCTGCAGATGTGGATTTTCTCGTAAATCTGGAATCCAGCAGCATGTTGTGAAACTCCCGGAGCTGTCATTGGTAGTGCCCATCAGCAGAAATTCAAGGCAGGAGCCTTCATTTATTGTTTCATAACCTATTTGTTCTAGCAGGACTCAGAGGTTTCCCATAGCAGTGTTTAGCATTAAAACCCATCTTACAGGCTTTCCACAGAAATTGCTTTCCTTTCCATGACCACTACGCTAACTAGGAGAAATGTAAATTATCTGAAATTTCCATGTTGTAAAAGTTACATCTAGGTTATCAAATTTCTGGTATTGCAGGCTAAGGCTACTAATTTAGAGACACATCCTGTTCCAGCCAAACATAAACGCTTTATGGCAGAGTCTTTAGGAATTTTGTTTTCCCCTCTCTCCTTTCTTGATGGAGTGATGGAATGTTTCAATGGACATGAAGCCTCGATTTTTTTCTTGAGTTTGACACATCCATAATAAGCTTGTTGGAAGGAAATACTTTATTCTTGGGAGGGCAAAAATGTATTCCCAGCAGCCTCGTGGCCTGGCACTGACACCTCGATGATCGTGCCAGAGGCCACTTTTATGAGAGAGGATCTGATTGAAATACCTCAAAATGAGGCACATTACACAGTCTCTGAAGGGCACCTTAAAATGACATCTTCCTTGTTAGTGTGTTCTGCTCTGCTGCAGCAGGGGAAGGGAGCGCTGTGGATGAGTGGTATGAGTTTATAACTTGGTAGGCACATACAAGGTTATAAAGGCATTAGACATGGCAGGAAGGAGGCAGAAAGAAGAATTCCAGACAGGAAATGCTCTTGCTTTAGCAGGGTGATAATAATGGTGATACAACTAATCTTTTCTTTTTTTCTGCCAAGTTCTTTCATCCTGTGAAAAATGGCCAAGCTGGCAAGACTGAACCTTCTCCCTCTCCCCAGGCCTTAATAGAAATGCTTTGATTGTTGAGGTCCTCCAGCAGTCTCTGCTTGTATCTCCAGTTGCTGATATAGCTTTTCCATCTGCATAGGGCTGTAATTTGTGCATGTATTTAGACAATCCTTTATAAGCAGTAAAATATTTGGGCAGGAAGGATCTGACAATACTAGGTAAGGACCATGGCAGACAAAACACTTTGTCACTAGACTGACTGTTCAGACCTCAGCTGGGTCATCAGTTGGCACAAAATTGTGATCTCCGATGGCTGTGCAGGGTTGCAGGAATTGTGTCAGTCTAGATGTGTTTCAGTATCTCGCTCACAAAAGGGTGACTTTGCATCTGGCAACACAGCAAAGAAGCTATATATTTACCATGTTTGATGACTTTTGAACTGAGAGATAACTGAGTAAGTGATGCTACTAATTGGGGAGTGCCATGGAAAGGGAGAAGAGTGGTAATCAGTAGGACTGGCAAACAGTTCTTTGTCTCTTAAGAAAAACTACATTTCGTACAGAGCTGTGGTCCTGGAAACTGCAGGTATTTCTAGTAGGACATAGAAAATTCATCCTGTTGCAATAGGTTCCACGTGTCTGTTGAGACACAGGAACGTTCTTCGCAGTCTTAGATCCCTATGCCTGTCCAAAGACCACAACCCTGTGTTGTGCCAAACTTCTGATTTTGAGAGAGCAACCGTTTCAACAGAAAGCTGAGCCAAGGCATGGCAGTGACTATTTCCTGACACAGTGTCAGCCAGAGATTAATCAAGCCACCTTCCTTTATTTGAAACTTCAGCTGACTTCACGTGATGACATCTTAGCTTGACGTGTTTTCAAGGGCCACCCTTATTTTCATGATAGAAGGATCCAGGAGTAGGTGGAAGCATCTCTGAAATTGAGGCCTGTCTTGACCAGCAGTAAGGCTAAGTCTTGGAAATGAACAGAGGAATGCCTAAAACACATATTGTAATGATTCAGATTTAAAATAGCCCTTAAGAATTGAATCAGCAAAATCCTCTTTCTGTTTGGCCACAGTACAGGATGAACATACAGTGGATAAAAGTGGGGGGAGGGAGGTGGGGGTTGGTGTTCAGGAGCTACAGCTGAGTTTTTGC
>Ga0181612_143184_pt1 | contig 22546 bp, 10 predicted proteins | sample HoacroProtozoa21_FD_119630 | JGI IMG/M metagenome (GOLD analysis project Ga0181612, IMG submission 119630) | Hoatzin crop microbial communities from Cojedes, Venezuel. Combined Assembly of Gp0051906, Gp0051904, Gp0051908
ACCTGACGGAGGACGAGTGGATAGACGTAGTAGCGACGATAGCACCGATGGCCGAGTTCGAGGCGGAGGAACTGTTGACGCAACTGCGACTGAACGACAGCTGGTAAAGAATGAGCGCAACAACTGGGTGCCTCGCGGCACGGATGTTGCGCCAACAGAACCCAATGACCGCATACGCGCAAACATCGATGCGATTAAGTTGATGCGGCAATTGGTGGAGGAGGGTCGCCCCGCCACCAAGAAGGAAATGCAGATACTGCGCCAGTATAGCGGCTGGGGCGGTCTCGGTAGAGCATTTGACGATAGAGGGTACACGTATTCGCGCGAGCTCCGTGAACTCCTGTCAGACGAAGAGTACGAGCAGGCGCAAATGTCCCGCAACAGCGCCTACTTCACGCCTGCCGGCGTGATAGACGCAATGTGGGACATTGCCCGCGCGATGGGCTTTAAGGGCGGCAAGGTGCTCGAGGGCAGTGCCGGCGTTGGTAACATCATAGGACTAATGCCGAAGGACTTGAGCTCACGTAGCGATATTCACGCTGTAGAGATTGACAGCGTGACCGGCAATATCCTTAGCTTGCTCTATCCAGATGCCAAGGTTGACATACAAGGTTTCGAGAAAACACGCATACCTAATGCGAGTGTAAAGTTGTCGATTACCAACGTGCCGTTCGTCACCGGTTTGCGTGTAATGGACGAGAGCGGCGACAACGACCTGGCGAAGAAATTCCACGACATTCATAACTTCTGTATTGCCAAAAACGTGCGCAAATTAGCGCCCGGTGGCATTGGCATCTTCATATCAAGCAACGGCACCCTGGATAGTGGTGGCGGCGCACAGGCGTTGCGCGACTGGATTGTTGGTGCCGGTGATGCTGATGTAGTGGGAGCCTTCCGATTGAATAACGAAACGTTTGGCGGCACCGCTGCAACAAGCGATATTATCGTGATACGCAAGCGTGTGAATGGCGTGAAGAGTCCGAACGCCATCGATGTAAGCAAGGTAGGCAGCATGCGCATCGTGGATTACACCACGCCCGAGGGAAAGAAGAAGCAACTTTCACTCGAGTGCAACCAGTATTTCATTGACCACCCCGAGAACATGGGTGGTGAAATGAGATTCAACTTCGAGGAGGGTAGCACCTACAGGGCCGAGAGCCGTGGTTTGTTCCCGACCGACAAGATAAACCAGAACAAGCGCTTGGCGAAATGGGTAAAGAGTTTCTCGGAAACCAAGGAAGAGGGCACGGCTCCCACAACGAGCATCGAAGATGAAGCAAAGAAGGTCTATGAAGATTTAGGGCCCGACGTGCGCGAGGGTACCATGCTTGTTAACGCCGATGGTGAACTCTGCGTTGCTTCATACGGTTCCGCTGTTCCACTACCCTTGAACAAAAACAAAGTACGAGGACACACAAAGCGTGAGTGTTTTGAAACGTTTGACGGCGTGCGCAAAGCATTACAGAAAGTTCTTGACTATCAACGCGAGCACGAAGATGACAAAGGACTGCAGCCGCTGTTAGACGAGCTCAACAAAGCGTATGATAACTTTGTAGACACCTATGGACACTTCCACGGCAATACAGCTATTTCGTTTCTGAAGAACGATATGGACTTTGCGAGCATTGCCGCCCTGGAGAGTATGAAAAAGCACGTTGACGTGAACACGGGCGAGACAACGTACACCTTCGAAAAGGGCGACATCTTCGACAAGCGAGTAGTAAGGAAGGCTGCGACACCAAAGCCGACCACCGTGCGCGATGGTGTAACAATTAGCCTGTATCAGTCCGGGAAGATTGACGTTCCATATATCGCCAAGGAATTAGGCGCCAGCGAGGAGGCCGTGCGTGAAGAAATCCTTGAGACCGGTTTAGGTTTCGAGGACCCGGCAAACCGCGACATCGTGGTAAGCTACGAATATCTAAGCGGTGGTGTTCGTGACAAGCTTCGCTTAGCTGAAGCACAGAATGTAGATGGACGCTACGATGCAAACATCAGAGCACTGCGCAATGTGATACCGCCCGACATTCCTGCGACTTTAATAGAGATGTCGCTGGGCTCGTCGTGGATGGACCCCAAGGTGTACGAGGAGTTCTTCCAGGAGGCAACCGGCGTGTCTGCAAAGCTAGTCTATACCGGTGGAACATGGATAACGCCGTCGAGGTTGCCAGAGTATAGCCGGTGGCAAAGCGACAATAAAGATGTCGCCGATGGTGTGTACAGCAAGAAGTGTGACAAAACGATTTACGCACACGACCTTGTGCTGGCCGCAATGCAGCAGCGCACCATCACGGTGTCTAAGGCGGTAAAGCACTACGACGGTAGTAGCGAGACCATCAGCGACCCAGAGGCCACGCAATTGTGCACCGAGAAAATCAACGACTATAAACAGCAGTTCAAAGAGTGGGTGCGTGAAAAGATTGTAAACGACCCCGCCCTGGCAAAGGGTGTCGAGCAAGTGTACAATGAGCGCTTCAACAATAACGTGCCGATGGAAATCCCCGACGACTTTATTCCCGAGCGTTTTGTTGGCCAGTCTGATAAGTTCACCCTTAACCCACACCAGGCCAAAGCAGCGTTGCGCAGTTTAACGCAGCCCGTATTCTTTGCACACGAGGTGGGCACAGGTAAGACCATCACCACAATTACCTCTGCCATGGAGGCGCGTCGACTTGGCTTGGCAAAGAAGCCGATGATTGTTGTGCAAAATGCAACAGTGGGGCAATTCGCAGCCAGCGCCAAGAAACTCTACCCATCAGCCAAAGTGTTGACGATGAGTGACCGCGACCACTCACTCGCAGAGCGCCAGGCGTTCTATGCTAAGATGAAGTACAACGACTGGGATATGATTATCATTCCCCAGAGCGTGTTTGACCTTATCCCTGACAGCGCAGAACGGCAGCGTGCATACATTCAAGAGAAGGTTGCGGAGAAGGAGCACACCTTAGAGCAGATGAAGGAGGCAGCCAGCAGTTCTGGATATAATGAGAACAAGGCACTGGCCTCGCAAATCAAGCGTGCCGAAAAAGAATTATTGGACTTGGGTAACGAGCTTACCGCGTTGTCAGGGCAAGGTCAGAAAAAGCCCACCAAAAAAGACGAGAAGCGCCGCGCTGTAGCACGTAACAATGTTACAGTGAAGATGAAACAACTTCTCAACCGCAAGTTGGATAACATCGAGAACTTCGACGACATTGGCATTGACTGGATTGCCATCGACGAGGCCCACGAGTACAAGCACCTTGGATTCTCCACAATGATGCAGCGCGGCGTTAAAGGCATCGACCCGAGTGCGAGCAAGAAAGCACAGGGCGCTTACTTGAAAGTAAAGAGCGTGCTGCAACGCAGTGGAGGCAAGAATGTAGTATTTGCGACCGGCACACCCGTGAGCAATACCGCCGCCGAGGTGTGGACATTTATGCGTTACTTAATCCCAGAGGAGACGCTTAAGGCATACGACATTTATTACTTCGACGATTTTGTGCGCAACTTTGGCGATGTGAAGTCCATGCTTGAGTATGGAACCAACGGCAAGTTCAAGGAGGCAAACCGCTTCGCCGGCTATATTAATATGCCAGAGCTTATTCGCATCTGGTCGTCGGTAGCTGATACAGTTTTATCGAAAGGAACAGATGTAGAGAAGCGCAAGCCACGCCTGGAGAACGACAAACCCCGTGACACCTATTTGCCACGAACACAAGCCATCAATAGGGTGATGAAGTTTGTGAAGGCGCAACTTGATGCGTTCGACAGAATGTCCGGTGCCGAGAAGAGAAAGAACAGCCATATCCCGCTAACCATGTATGGCATAGCAAAGAAAGCCGCCATCGACGCCCGCCTGGTTATACCTGACGCCCCCGACGACCCCAACAGCAAAGTCAACGTGTGCGTCAAGCACACGCTAGAGGCGCTCAAGGAGAGCGAGCGTTACCGCGGTGTGGCTGCTATCTTCCTTGATACGTTCCGCAACAAGCAAACTGGCCTCGACCTCTACGAGGATATTCGTAGCAAGTTAATCGCAGGCGGCGTGCCTGCCGAGGAAATCTGCATTGTCAAGGCCGGCATGAACGCCAAAAAGAAGTTGGAGGTATTGCAGGCGGCTAAGGACGGCCGCATCCGTGTAATGATTGGCAGCACGCAAACCTTAGGAACCGGCACCAATTTCCAGGACCGCCTATTCTACTTGGCCCACTTAGACGTACCCAACCGACCGATGGACTACACGCAGCGCAACGGACGTATCTTGCGTCAGGGTAACATGCACAAGGAATGGGACATCCCTGTACGCATCGAGCGTTTTGCCATAGAGGACACCCTCGACATCACCGGTTACAACCGGTTAAAGACCAAGGGCGCCATCGCCGACAGCATCATGAACGGCAAGCGCTTTGTCGACGACCCGCTGGGCACGCGCATCCTCGAAGAGCAAGAGGACGACTTTAGCGACATCACGGCGCAACTATCAGGAAGCGAGTATGCAATGCTGCAGCGTGACCTTGAGAAACGTGTACGCGCTTTAGAGGGTAGACTGGCGCAGCACAAAGCAGAACAGACACGCATCCATAATCGCCTGCCAGAGATTGAGGCAGAACTGGATGCCATCGGTGGAAGGATGAACACCGCGCAGCACGCACTCAAGGAAATAAAAGGGCGTGACACCAGTATCACTATCGCCGGTAAAAAGTATGACAACATAGACGCGCTTAACGACTACTTCAAGGACTACAACAAGAAGTTGAACGAGCGTGCCGAAGAGTTGAAAAGCGACTGGCAAGATAGGAGCGAAGAGCGCCACCTCACCATCGATGTGGGCGGGCTGGAGTTCACGTTTAACACCAAGTTGGAAAAGAGGCGCGACTATAAGAACGGCTCCTTGGTTTCCACTGTGAGCCGCAAGATTACCTACGATTGCCCAGAACTTGGTATAAAAGACAGGAAGGTAGACCGCGCTTTGTTGCGCAACGGTGTTGTCGACATCATAGATAATGTGATGTCAGGCGAGGTCTCTAAAGAGATTATCAACCAGGGCGAGGAGGCACTTGTCAGACTCACCAAGGAGCGCGACACTATATCGAAACGCAACGGCATACCCTTCGAGCACGAAAGCGAATTGAAAGAAGCCCGCGAGAAATTGGCCGAGGTTACCGAGCTATACAAAGCCGACATGGAGGCCAAGGAGCGGAAGTATGCCGAAACAGACGACGGCAAGGATATTACCCTTGACAACCTTTCGGTAGACGAAGATGAGGATATAAGAACATCAGAGCTTGACGAGCAGGCCGAGCCAGTGGAGGGTGAAGAGCGGTTGCCGCGCAGCCGGTGGAACGACTGCAAGACGCGCCTGTCGAACCTGGCGCACAAACTTGGCGAGAAGATTACCTTCGTCGAGAACATCGACGAGTTGAAGTCCAGTGACGCCAAAATCCTGAAGCGCATGCGCAAGAGCCGCGGCTTCTTCCGTACCAGCACCGGCGAGACCGTGATAGTGCTGCCCAACCTGCGAAACATGGCCGATGCCGAGGGCACGCTGTTGCACGAAATCGTAGGGCACAAAGGACTGCGAGAACTCTTTGGCAAAGACTTCAAGAACTTCCTGTACAACGTATATGCCAACGCCTCTACAGAAATCCGCCAGGCGATTGCCGAGCGCATGGTCCGCAAGGGCGAGGACGTGTACCAAGCCACCGAGGAGTTCCTGGCCCACATGCAGGACAACATGACCGAGGCCGAACTAAGCGCGGCAAACTACAAAGGTTTCTGGTATCGTGTCGTCGACTTCTTCATGGAGATGCTCCGCAAAGCCGGTGTGCAGTTGTCGCATCGACTGACCGAGAACGACCTCAAGTATATCCTGTGGCGCAGCTACCAGAACAAGGTTAACAATGGCCCACTGGGACGCGCTGCCGACATCGTGCAACGCCGCCGCCTAGGCATTGACCCCGTGGAGGAGAAACCGCAACACAGCACCCGCCGCGACCGCGACGGCAACGTTATCGAGGAAATGCGCGACACCGAAGGCGTGCGCCGTGAGTGGGCCCGCTATAACCCCGATGGCACGATGGATAAAGTCGCCTTCTTCAACGAAAAGGGCCGCCGCGTCACCGAGTACACCTACGACAGCGACGGTCGCCCCGTGCGCGTCTACGACAACGAGACCCACACCGATGCCCGCCTCAACGAGCACGGCGAGCTCGACCGCACCCGCCAAAACATCGTCAACGGCAAAATCATTCCGGCGAAGGAACGGGTCAGCGAGCAAGGTGGAGAGCGCGCTGTTGCACCTAACGGCCGCCGCAGCAACCTTACCCCGCGTCAATGGAACGAAACCCGCACCAAGCAATTCAAGGAATGGTTTGGCGACTGGGAAGACCCCAAGAAAAACTCTTCAAAAATTGTTGATGAGAACGGTGAACCGCTGGTTGTCCAGCACGGGACACCCGTCGACAACCTTACCACGTTTGACATTTCGCACGCCGGCGAGGGGTCGGGTGACAAGGGCGTGTACGGCAAGGGATTCTATTTCGAGAAACCCGACAAGGAGAACCCGGACTTCTCGACGTATGGCGACAACATCTACAAAACCTACCTGGATATAAAGAATCCGCGCACACTCAATACACAGGGTGATATACTTGACGTGTTGATGCAGTTCGACACCCCCGAGGTCCGCAAGATTCATTTCAAGGGCATCAAGGGTGAGGGCACTCTGGGTGATGTTATCGACGAAATCAAGGCCGTGAAAGAATCGCATGCCAAGGGCGAGATGGACGAGCTTATCAAGCAAGTGTCCCTGTACTTTGGCGACGAGGCCACAAAGGAAGTTGTCCTTAGGACGATTGCCCGGAAGTATGCGTTCCCGCAACGGCTTGAGAAATTCATTGAGGATTGTCTTGATTCGGAAGAGTTAAGCCGCGCTTTCCAGAAGGAAGGGTTTGACGGAATCGACGTCGACAACAAGCGCGAGATAGTAGCGTTCAAGCCAGAGCAAATCAAGAGTGCAACCGACAATGTGGGTACATTCTCCCGCGAAACTGGCGACATCCGTTTCAGCCTGCGGGAGAAACCCGAGCCCAAGGAAACCAAGAAGGTGTATAAGATGATGCGCAAAGGCGACGATAACAAGTTGTACCCGCTGTTTATCGACGGAGGCGCAGGTATCGAGGTGGGCAAGTGGTACGATGCCGACAGCCCCGACATGGCATTTGTGAGCAAGTTGGAGAGCGGCACATGGCTGGTTGACCCCAGTAAGGGCGAGGCCGTATCGCTTGCCGACTATCAACGCGAGCATGGACTTAAGCCCGCAAAGAACCCGACCCGCGAGGCGATTGAGCAAGCAGGCGTTGAGGGCAAACGTTGGGTGCGTATCACCGACACCGATAGAGCGCAACGTCGTTACGGCGGTGAAACACGCAAGTACATGAACATCGGCATCAACGGCAGCGGTGGTGTTGGTGAGTTTGCCATGCGCCCAGGGTGGCACGCCGGCAGCCTACCCACCATGCGACAAATCGGCAAGGGTCCGAACAAGGACTTGCGCGACGACCGCTTCGTGTGGGTTGAGGGCGAGATTGCAGCCGACAAGGACTACAATGCAGAAGCGCAGGGTAACCCCGACAAGGACATCCCAACGCATATCCCCACCGATGGTTGGTACATGAAAGCGACCAACGCTAACAAGCAGGCATCGCAGGCCGACCGCGTTGGCTGGTACATTAGTGGCGCGTTTAAGGCCAACCGCATCATTGGTGACAGCGAGGCCCGCCGCATCATTGACGAGTGGAACCGCGAGCACCCCGACAGCAAGGTTGAGTACGACTATCAACGTGAGGGCGGCAAGGACTTTGAGCCGGAGGACCAAGAAACACTCGACCAGATTGTGCAACGTGCCGAGGAGGAGTACCGCTTCCGAGATGATGATGAAAGCGAAACGTTTGACACCGACGAATACGAGCCCGCACCCTGGGACGACGACCCTAACGATGATGGCCCCAGTGGAGGCAGTGGAGGCGGCGGGGGCCGCCCCACACCGCCCGAGGAGACACCCGCGGACAATGAACCCTTTGACGCGGGGCACATGACCTTTGACGAGGCACGCGTCCACGGCCTGGCCGAGCTGGCTGCAAAGTTCAAGGACAACTTGAAACTGCGCTTCCAAGCGATGCACGAGATAGGTGGCAGCCTGGCAAAATTGCGCAAAGCAATGAGCCTGCAGCGCCACTACGACCGCGACACGGTTAACAAGATTGTCCGCCTGGCACAATCGCTAATGACCACCGAGGGCCTGGACAACTTCACCCGTGGTGAGGTGAAGCGCTTAACCAGTATGGTTAACCGCGCAGCCGCCCGTGAGGACATCAGCAAGCAATGCAATGAAGTGTTTGACCTGCTGCTTAACCACCAGCTAAGGGACGCCAAAAACTCCTTCAAGCAGTTGCTCAAGGTCCGCGCCCAAAAGATTAACTCGTCACGCGTGGCAGTGCAGGGTAAGCTCGACAAGAACGGCGTGCGCCTGGTTAAGACCCTGAAGGACCTGTTGTCGAAAACGATAGACGAGCGAGCCTACGAGGACCGCCGCGCCGACATCTGGGAAGCACTGCAAAGCGAGGACCGCGTTGTGCGTGAGAACGCTGCAGTTGACTTTGATGCAATGTCGCTGGCCGACATCTACCGCAACGATGTTATGCAAAGCGAGACTAACGAGCGCGAGCTCCGCAACCAACTCAACGAGGCAAAGACACAGTTGCGCGAGGGTAAGCTAAGCCGGCAGGCCTATCGGGAAGCCGTTGCCGCTATCGAGGAAGCAATACGCGATAACAGACTTGCACGCGTTAAAGCCTACGAGCGCCTGGCCAGCAGCCTGGGCGAGAGCTACAGCGCAAGCGCCGAGCGAGCAAAGCAGTGGCGCGAGCAGCAGCAAGAGCACGCCCGCGAGATTATGCACGATGCCAACAGCGACCTTAACTATGTAGAAGTTGACACACAGCGCAAAGAATCCACCATCGATAGAATTATGAACTCGTCGGTTGTGCGATTCTTCATGGCGCCCTTCTCAACATTCAACTACATGCTACGATTCTTCGGGCGCTATGATGCCGATGGCCGTGGTTACTTGTGGGAGCGCTTTATGAACGACGGTACCAAGGCTAGCGAGCGCGAGTGGAAAAAGACCTACGCGGCACGCAAGGAACTCGACGCAAAAGCCAACGAGTTCTTCGAGCAGCACTTGGGCAAGGGCGGCGGCACCTGGAGTAAACTCCACGCATGGTTACGCGACCAAGCTAAAATCAAGGTTGACTACCTGGACGGTGACGAGGTTAAGACACACGAGCTCACCCAGGGCAACGTGATGTATATGTACATGGTGAACAAGATGAAGGACGGCAAGATGAAACTGCGCAAGATGAACATCACCGAGGAAGATGTAGCGCGTTACGCCGACCAACTTGCACCCGGTGTTAAAGAACTGGCCGACTGGATTCAAAACGAACTACTCACCCGGAAGCGCGGCGAATACAATGAAGTGTATGAGCGCATGTTTGGCGTGACGATGGATAACATCGAGAACTATTTCCCACTGCGCATCAACCAGCGCGAGCGCCGACAAAACATTGATGTCGGTTCACCGACCTACGCACAGGAGCGCATGAGCGAGCTCACCGGGTCGGTGCGCAAGCGTGTCGTTAATAGTGTGCCACTCGACCTGGCTAATGCCGATGCCCTGGCCGTTACCCTCGACCACATAACCGAGATGGAGCACTGGGCAGCATACGCCGAAATGACACGCGACCTGAACACGCTGTTATCCTATAAGCGATTCCGCAACCGCGTGATGAACATGCGGAGCTTCCGCTATGGAGCCGGCAACACGATGTGGAAAAACTTTGTCGATACATGCGCTATCGTGGTGGGCGCATACCAGCCCCGCCGCGGCCGCCTCGACCGGGCTGCCACTAATATATCCAAGGGCGTTACCGGAGCAAAGGTAGCCTTCCGCACGTTCACTGCACTCAAGCAGTTACTTAGTTACCCTGCCTACGCAAGCGAGGCGTCTCTGGTAGAGTTAGCTAAAACCAGCAATCCCATCGGAGCCTACAAGGCGTGGAATTGGTGTATCAAGAATATGCCAGGGTTTGCAGAGCGTTGGCAAAGCCGCTTTGCCGGTGACAACCGCTTAGAGACCACCGACATCGACTGGGCAATCTGGAAGAATGAAACGGTGGAGAAACTGGGTCGCTGGGGTATGACCCCTAACGCCTTCATCGATGGACTAACGGTTGCCATGGGCGCCAAGGCTATCTACGAAACCAAGCTAAAGCAGAACCTCAAGGATGGTTACACACGAGAGGAGGCCGAGGCCCGCGCCCTGCGTGACGCATCGATAGCTTACAATGAGACGCAGCAGAGTAGTCAGAAGATGCACATGAGTGCAATGCAGATGGACCAGACGCTTGCGTCTAACGCCCTGTCGGTGTTCCGCAACTCGTCGATGGGTTACAACCGCCGCCTGTTCGAGGCGACCAACCGCTTAAGCCGCCGCTTGCGTCCTGGGGAGAAAGCAAAGATTCTCGAGCACACAGCCAAGCACATTCAACGCCGCACGGGTTGCAGCGAGGAAGAGGCGGCAAAGGTGGCCGAGCGCATGTACCGCCGCAGCAACTTAAGTTACGCGGCCGATGTCGCTGTGTTTGGTTATGTTATGCAGTTAGCCTGGAACCTGGGCGCCAATGCGTTCTACCTGATGTTTGGCGATGATGACGAACTGAAGAAGGAGATGCTCACCGATGCAGCACGCCACGCCATGTTTGGTTTCGTGGAAGGTATGTCCGGTGGCAACGTTATTAGTGACAACCTCAACAACGCCCTCAACGGGACGGGCCTGCGCCGCTTCGACACGAACCCGCTGCCGCTGGCCAGTGATGCCAAGAACGTGGTTACCCGCTTCGAGCAAGACAAGGTGCGAGCCGTCAACGACTTGCTCAACCTAGTAGGGCAAAGCGCCTTGGGTGCCAACCCGCAGACCCTAACCGACGCCGTGGTGGCCATCATCGATGCAGCCGACGGCGACCTCGACACCAGCCACGAAATTGGCCTGCTGTTGATGCGCTTACTTGAAGTGCCGCAAAGTCAGATAGATAAGATTTACATTGACGAGCTGGGCATGAACGCCCGCGACGCCAGCGCCCTGGAGGTGGAGGAACTTGCAGCACGCTATGCGCGTTACAAGCGCATGAAGAACGCGCCGCTGACGGGCTGGACTTATAGCGACGAGAAGCGCCGCCAAGTCGAGGACCAGTGGGTTAAGTACTTCGAGAAAGAGCGCAAAGCGCGCGCCCTGGGCGGTGGTGACCCCGAGGTCAACGACATCATCGACGAATACAAGGAGGGCGAGTATAAGCAGATAGAATCGCAAATGAAGATGCTTGATAGCGAAAAGGAGAGCGACCCCGAGAACTACCGCCGCATGATGGGTGAACTTCGTGACGACGGCTCCCTGCGTCGAAAGGGCGTGTACGATAAATTCAAAACCGCCATCGACAAAGCATACAAGAGTGGCGACTACGAGCGAGTGGACGAGTTACGCGCCCGCCTGGCAAATGAACTTGAACAATAAACGATATAGACATGGAAGAGAGATTGATACCCAAGAGCCGTATTAGTAACACCGAAATGGACACCGTTGCCCGCAGCAGGCAACGCGACGGGTGGCGCCGTGCCATGGACGTGCTGATGGAGGCGCAGCGTTACTGGGATAACATGGAACGTTACCGCCGTGACCGCGAGCGCTGCAAACGTTACACCTATGGTGACCAGTGGAAAGACATCATCACCGTGGACGGCGTGACGCAAACCGAGGAGGAGTACATCCGTTGCCAGGGCAATGTGCCACTGAAGAATAACTTGATACGTCGCCTGGTGCGCAACGTGCTGGGCGTGTATCGCAGCCAAAGCAAGGAACCCACATGCACCGCCCGCGACCGCGACGAGCAAGAGCTGGGCGAAACAATGAGCATCGTGTTGCAGTATAACAACCAACTTAACCGCATGGTCGAGTTGAACACCCGCACAATGGAAGAGTTTTTGATTGGCGGGTTTGTGGTACACCGCAAGTGGTACGGGTGGCGCAACGGCAAACTTGATTGCTGGACTGACTATGTTCAACCAAACAACTTCTTTGTCGACAATAACATGCGCGACTTCCGCGGCTGGGATGCGCAGTGCCTGGGTGAAATTCATGACGTGAGTTTCGAGACACTTGTGGGAGAGTTTGCCGAGACCCCCGCCGACTATAAGCGCCTGGCACAGATTTATGCGATGGCCCGCAACCGCACGGCCCTGTCACAGAACTGCGAAGAGTTTGGTTACAGCGACCTTAACCGCCTGTCGTTTCTGCTACCCGAGGACTACACCCGTTGCCGCGTGATTGAGGTGTGGCGCAAAGAGAGTAAGCCCCGCTACCGTTGCCACGACTATAACACCGGCGAGGTCTTTAAGATTGACATCGAGGACTACCACGAACTCGTGGAGGCCGTCAACGACGACCGCGTTAAGCGTGGCACCGAGGCTGGCATGGAACTCGACGACATTCCACTCATCGAGGCCACATGGTTCATGGACGACTACTGGTACTACTACTACCTTACCCCCTTCGGCGACATCTTGCGCGAGGGAGAGACACCTTACACGCACGGCGAGCACCCCTACGTGTTCAAGGCTTACCCCTTCATTGATGGAGAGATACACAGCTTTGTTAGTGACGTGATAGACCAGCAACGATACACCAACCGACTAGTGACGATGTATGACTGGATTATGCGAGCCAGCGCCAAGGGCGTGCTGCTCTTCCCCGAGGAGGCGCTGCCTAAGGGCATGAGCCTGGAGGACGTTGCCGACGAGTGGAGCCGCTTTAACGGCGTGATTGCTATCAAGACAAAGGGCGGCACACCCCTGCCGCAACAGATTAGCAACAATTCAACCAACATTGGTATTAGTGAGTTGCTTAACCTGCAGTTGAAACTCTTCGAGGATATTAGCGGAATCCACGGGGCGCTGCAGGGCAAGCCCGGTTACAGCAGCACCAGTGGTAGCTTGTATGCGCAGCAGTCGCAAAACGCCACCATGTCACTACTCGATTTGCTGGATAGCTTTGGGCAGTTCGTCCAGGATGGTGCCCGTAAAGATGTGAAGAACATACAGCAGTATTACGACACCAAGCGAGTTATCAATATCGCCGGCCGCCGCTCGGGAGTGGTCGAGTATGACCCCGACAAGTTCGACGACATCGACTTCGACCTGTCCATCATCGAGAGCACCAGCACGCCAGTGTATCGCCAAATTGCCAACGAGTTCCTGTTGCAGGTATGGCAAGCCGGACAAATATCGCTGGAGCAATTACTCGAGGTGGGCGACTTCCCCTTCTCCGACCAGCTACTGCAGTCCATCAACTCGCAGCGTGAACAGCTGGAGCGCGGTGAACAGCCCGACGGCGTGTCGCCTGAACTACTTGCCCAAGCACAGCAGGGCGCCGACATGAACGCCGTTGCCCAGGCGCAACAAGCCATGCAGGGTTAATCATAATTCATAGACGACAATGTGGCCCGGGATAAGATTCTGCGGGCCACATTATTATATATATGTGTGTGGTGGTGGTTATTTTCGTGAGGCCACGAAAATGATAACCTATGCTTTGCGTTTTCGCTTTGAGTAGAGTGCTACCCAGTCGAGATACATTTTGCGCTTGTCGTCAATCATTTCCTTAGTGAGGGCGCCTGAACCGTTGGCGTGTGGTGTGCAGTAGACACACTCCACAAAAAGCGAGTTCATGTTAGCCTCGGCGGGGATGTAGTGTTTGGCGCGGAGCTTCCGGAAGTTGCGCTTGTCGACAATGACAAGTTGCCGCTTGCCACGCGCGTCAAGCGAGGGAACAATGTAGTAACGTTGCGGCCGTTCACTGTAGGCGGCGTTGGCCATGCTGATAGCCTTGCGCAGTTGCAATAGTGCTTTGAGTTTGACAAAGATGTTCATGTTGAATTGTTGTTTGGTTATTAATTGATTTGTGCTGCCGAGCCCGAGAAGTGGCGCGTGCTACGCGGTGCAATCGCACTGCGGCTGACCACTTGCGGCAACGGCATTTCATAAAAGCATACATATAAACCGATGGCCCGCGTCATAAGCAAGTCGTCGTGTTTACCCAGGATAGCGCCCCAGGCTCCATTCTTCTTGCGCTCGTAGGTTAGGTATTCGTCGAGGCAACGCGCGTCACGCTCCACATATAGCCCGTCACGAATGATGCGCACGAGTGATGTGATAATCTTTGGTTTGGTGGCTACATTGGTGTGGAATCCATATTTGACGGGCGCGTGCTCGCGGATGTCCTCCTCGCTTTGCTTGCGTGCATATAGGTTGGGGTAGGCCTCGCGCAACTGATTCAGGATGAAGGACGACTGGTCACCCTCGGTATATCGATAGGGGTCACGGGTTTCCAAGGTGTTACTTTCGATAACCAGCAGCGCATCGTCATAGAACGCTGCAATTTGCGCCGCCTTCCAGGTGAGCAAGTCTATATCGATATGTCCGTACCATTGCGCCACGACCGTTGGCTTACCGCCGCTGTCAAGCATATACACCCTGTCGAACACCACAATAACACTGTAGTCAGCCTTGCCGCCACGGCCGCCCACGTCGACAACGCACAGGTAGCGGTCCTCCACGCGCTCGTCCTTGTCGATTTCGGGCATTGTCCAGATGTCAATGTTGCCCTGCGTGTCCTCGACAAAGTGCAGCCCCTGCAGGCTGTCCTCGCCATCGATAGCTTCACCCACGATGTCACCGCGCCACTTGGGCGGGCGGCATGAGCCCTTTAGGCGTTCCACATGGTAGCGGTCGAATACACGCGCCCCCGAGTGCACAAACGCCTCGATGTCGTCGCTGGGGTACTCGCTGGCCATGTCGCCGTGGTCGGTGTACTTAGACCGCTCGGCAATATACCAGTTAATTGCCTCCAGCGTTGCACCTTGTTCCCACAGCCACCACAGATAACGCCCAGGTTCCTGGCGCGCATTGTCGGCTTGTTGCTGCTGGCGATTGCTGTAGAGTTGACGGGCAAATGCTTTAACATCATCGATGGGCGCCGTGTATTGCTCAATTTCAAACCAGGGCACAAACATCGCATCGAATTGCGACTGTCCCGCTTTGGCGGCATCGTATTCCCGCTGGAAAAAGTTGCCCGTGCCGTTGGCTGTTGATTCATACACAATCATAGTGTAGGGCTTAAGTAAGATACCCGAGCACGCCGAGCGCACAATCTGCTCCGGGGTTTTCCCTTCGGTCTTGGTCCACAGTCCCACCTCGGTGCAGTGTACCAGGTTATAGTCACCGCCGCGGGCACTGTCGGGCTTCTCGGCCGTGCCTATCTTAATCTTGCAGTTGCGGGCCGGCACGCGGTGGATATTACCAGACTGGCCCACGCCCACCATCTTGGGGTCGCTGGGTTTGATGTCATAGCCCGGCGGGTATAACATAGTGATGGGGTAGGCGTTAAGCATGCGGTCGAACATATCCTTTACTTCAGTGGAGGCGTCCTTGATGTGACCCACGATGAGGGAGTTAAGGCCGGTCTTGTGGCACAGCTGTAACCACGCCATATAGATTTGGATTGCAGTAGACCCGCCCCACTGGCGCGCCTTCAGCAGAATTAAACGAATCGGTTTGCCTTGCAGTCGCAACTGCTCGAAGTGATTGATGAGCCGCCGCTGGGGGTGGTTGAGTACGAAGCGCACATCATTGCCGCCGCCCTTCTGTTTGATGTAGACCAGCGTTGCAGCCCAGAAACAAAAGTCGTGCTCGTTGCGCACCCGCAGGAACTGCGCTATCACCGCGTCTCGATGCACCTGCGCGTTGTCGCTGCCGATGTCCTGCAAGAACTTCTCCAGCGTGCCCGCCTCGATGAGCTGGGCAATAAGTGGCACCGTGAGCATCGTGTTGGGTAGGTATTGCACCGGTATGGGAAAGTCGTCGATGTGCACCTGCGTGCGCTCGAGGAACACCCCCTCACCCGTGATGGGGTTGAAGGTGGACCGCCGCGCCTGTAGTCGCTCTGCGTTGGTGGTTAATATATCATCGATTGCGGTTGACATTAATCAGTGGTGCAGTGAGCGCAGCGACCGCCACGCCCGCCACGAAACAATAAAGGTGTAACACAACGTTAGAGCCAGGCAGCAGCGCCTGCACAATCGACAGCCCCGCCACCCAGGCAACAATTACCCAGGGCGAATTAAGCCGAAACAGCGACCGCCCAATTAGAGCAAAGCACACCCCCGACAGTCCAAGTGTGGGAGTGGTGGTGAGTGCAGGGGCCAGCACGGCAATAACATACGCAGTGACGATATGCCGCAGCGGTGTACGCCAACAAAAGACCACCTGCAGCAGGCACCACACGTTAACGGCGGCATGCAGCAGTGACACGTGGAAGAAGGGATAACACAGCCGCGCCACGATTCCCGCGCCCTTCCTTAGTCCTATCACACCAGGGTCAGGGTGGGGGAGTAGTGCTATCACAAGCACCACCAGGGCAACAGCCAGCGCGGTGTTTAGTGCTTGTTTCGTTTCCATCTGTTTCTTATGCGATAGTAGATAACCTTTGCCGAGGCCGGTGTCAAGTAGAAGCACGGCGCCGGCTGTCGCACGATGATAGATGCAAGTTCTAGGGTGGAGAGCTCGGGGTGCTTCGCTTTTAGTTCGCACGCCCGGCGGTAGATTTCCTGGAACATTGCCCGCTTGTTAGGGCGCATCCCCTTCAGGCTATCGCCCCGGAACATGCGGCCCAGTACAACGGCGGCCCGCTCTTCCGATACATAGAAACGCGCGGCGGGCATTTTCACCACGCGGGTAAAGATTTCGTGGATGCGAATGTGACGTGCCGTCTGAATTTGGTGAAGATAGGCACGCACCAAGTCGCGGCTTCGTTCATGTTCATGTTCGGCAATAGACCCAAAGTGTTTCATAGAGAGGACATTGTTTGCTATAAAATTACCCAAAAATCAGTAAACAAATAAAATGTGTGAGGCACCCACCGCACTTAAATTTGTGTCTATAGATTACAAATAAACTGAAACGATTATGGCAGTAACTGATAATCAAGCAAATATGAGCAAGCGCGACAAGACACTCGAACGCTTGCGGACCAAGTACCCCGACAAAAATTTTGACGACGACGAGGTGCTGTATGGCCAAATCAACGACGATTACGACGATTACGACCATCGCATTGACGAGTACAAAGACCACGAGAGCCGCCTAAGTAATATGTTCACTGCCGACCCCCGCAGTGCACACTTCCTTAGCGAGTGGGCCAACGGAGGCGACCCGGTTGTTTCCCTGGTGCGTCAGTTTGGCACCGACATCATGGACGCCATCAACGACCCCGACCGCCAGGAAGAAATCGCCGATGCCAATCGCGAGTACCTCGAGCGCGTGGCCAAGGAGCGCGACCTCGACGAGCAGTACCAGCAGAACCTTAGCGAAAGTCTCGACTACCTGGGCCAGCTACAGCAAGAGCGCGGGTTAAGCGATGATGAAATCGACGAGACCATGGAGTTCCTGGTGGGCATTGTCAAGGACGGCATCCTGGGCAAGTTCAGCCCCGAGAGTATCGACATGGCAATGAAGGCGCTGCACCACGATGGCGACGTTGCTATCGCAGGGCACGAGGGTGAGGTCAAGGGCCGCAACTCCAAGATTGAAGAGCGCCTGCGCCGCCGCAGTTCAGGAGACGGCACGGCAATGCTCGATGGTAAGAACAACGGACAACCCACCCGCCACACCCCGTCACTGGGTGTACTCGACGAGTATGGAGATGGTATGCAAACCATTTGGGAGCGCGGTGGAGAGCGCCGTACCAAAGGACAGAGATAACAGAAGTTTAATTTATAACCCCTTATCAAGACATGAAAAAGATGATGAGATTTGCAGCCAGTATGTTTCTGGCAGTGCTGACGGTGCTACTTGGCGCCGCCGGTGGTGTGCTCATGGCAGATGCCTCGTCGCTTCCCGATGCAGGCGTCACCCGTTCGGGCAATCCCGCTGACGGTCCCGATGGTATTGCCACCGAGAGCCAGGGGCGTTTGGATGGTGACCCCGAGTTTTACACCAAGGACATCGACAAACGCATTGTGAAGATTCGACCCATGGCAACGCCTATCGACCAGATTTCGCGTTATGCCAAGGCACAAAAGAGCGATTCGTTCGAGGTGAAGTATTATAGCGTGGGCACCCGTCCCATTTCCTGCAAGACCACCGACGCTGTTTCGGCGATGGACGAGAGCGCAGCGAGCACTACACTCCCCGTTGACGATGCCAACATGTTCACCCTCGACGACACGATTCGCGTGGTCGGTGTGAAGGCCAAGTATAACGACAAGGGCGTGGCCTACGACGAAGAGGACGAGAACACTCCCGACCTGGTGCTGTGTGTATGCGGACGCAACACCGACACCAACATGCCGGTTGTGTATGCTGTTAACGGCAACCTGGACAAGAACGGCCAGAGCACGCTTGTGCCCGACATCGAGGCCGGTGCAACGCTGGTGCGCATGGGTAAAGCCTGCGGCGAGCTCGACGTTCAAACGGGCCGCTTCAACAATATCCCCACCGCCGAGGTTCAGTATTGCCAGAACTTTATGATTCAAGTAGAGCAGTCGACCTTCGACAAGATTGCTGCCAAGGAGGTAGACTGGAGCTTCAGCGACATCGAAGAGGACGGCATCTACGACATGCGCCTTAGCCAGGAGAACACCTTCCTGTGGGGTGCCAAGAACAAGATTTATCACACGACCAAGAACGGCATGGCTACCTGGTTCACCGGTGGTATCTGGTGGATGGCCGGCAAGGACATCGAGGTCGGCGAGTGGGACGACGAGGCACAGTGTGCAGTTATCAGCGACGACAACCTGGTAGACATCACCAAGGACCTATTTGTTGGCACCGGTATCGGCAACAAGCGCAAGATTCTGTTCTGCGGTAGTGAGATGCTTAGCGCCTTCTCGAAAATCAAGAGCGAGAAGTTCCGCCTCAAAGATACTGTCGAGGTGTGGAACCTCAAGTTCAAGAGTTGGGACACCGACTTTGGCGAGATGCTTGTTATCCATCACGAGCTCTTCGACGCCAACGGCATGAGCGATTGTGGCTTTGCTATGGACCCCGAGTACCTCACCAAGAAGGTGCACCTGTCCTGGAGCCGCAACATTCTCGACCTGCGCAAGGCTGGTATTCGCAACACCGATGCAGTGGTAATTCAAGAGGTGGCCTGTCTGTACCTGCGCTATGCTAAGGCACACGCCCGCATGCGCCTGGCCCAGGCTCCCGAGAATACCGATACTACCACCGACACCACGACCGATAGCGGAAGCACGGATAATCCCTAAATAGTGATTTGTTGAATTAGTTATGAATGGGGGCGGGCGGACTAAACTGCCCGCCCCATTGTTTTAGAAAGCAATGAAAAAGAAATACGAAGCACGGACACATGTAAGCGTAAGCGTGAAGTTACCATCAGGCAAGAGTATGCACGTGGCATTTAGCCCCATGACAGGTGGAGGCAGTGTCTATTACACCGACAACGAAGTGGTGCAACGCGCCCTCGAGGCACACCCCAAGTATGGACGCCTGTATAAAGGCAGCGAGGTTGTTGCCAAGAAGAAGGCCGACCCCGCACCCGCCGCAACCAAGAGCAGCACCAAGACCATCAAGGTGAGCTGCTGGGAAGATGCCAAGGACTACCTAAGCGAGACCTTTGGTGTTTCCCGTACCAAGTTGCGCACACCCAAAGCGATTAAAGAGACTGCAGCCAGCAAAGGTATAACCTTCGACGGGGTTGAGTGATGAACGTAGCGGTTGACGATATTAAGCGCAAGGTGCGCGTGGCACTCGACATGAACATGGAAAGTGGCAAGCTCGAGGCACTGGGAGACGTCGACACACTGTCGGTGGAAGAAATCATCGAGAGCAAACTGGAGACGGCTGCTTATATCGTCGAGCGCGATGCACCTGCTTACCTAATCGAGGGCGGCACCACCTTGCCCGACGCCATCGAGTGGACCGAAGGCGAGGGCACCGGCCCAGGCCGAATTGCCCTGCCCAGCGACTTTTTGCGTCTCGTCTCCTTCAAGATGAGCGACTGGAGCCGCAGCGTGGTCGACGTTATTAGCGAGCAAGACCCCGTGTACTGGCAGCAAGTAAGCCGTTACAGCGGCATACGCGGTTGCCCCCAGAAGCCCGTCGTGGCCATCGTCACCGACCCTGGAGGATTGGTCCTCGAGTTCTACAGTTGCACCGGCGGTGAAGGCGTGACCATGGAACGCGGCCACTACCTGGAAGTCCCCAAAGTGGTGGACGGCTACATCGAACTTTGCCCCCGCCTCGTCGATGCGATAGTGTATTATACAGCCTACCTAACAGCCCTTGCTCTGGGCGAGGCTACAGCCGCCCAGGTATTGTCGGCAGTAGCCAACGATTTAACTAAATAGAGATGTCCGAGAACGTAACCATAGAATTAAAAGGTAAGATGCGCCGCATCAACTGGCGCAGCGATATTATCTTGCGCGTGCAACTACTGCGCGCAGGCAAGCCAGTAGCAGCACCCACATGGGACTTTAAGTTTGAGTTGTGGACCGAGCCGCGCGGCCACCACCATGTGCGGCGGTCCTCGTGTTGCGGCGGTCCTCGTGTGTATGTATGCGGCCGCAAGGGTACCACCTACAAGCACTGCAGCGTCAATGACGATGGCACAATTATGTTATACATCGACAACCCCCACTTCGAGCCCGGGCAGTTGATGGTAAGTTATTTCGACATTGTGCCCGACGTCCACTTTGACGACGGCGACCACACCATCTGTTGTCCCCAAGCGTTGCCCGTGGAAATCGTCACTACCCGCGGAAGTGACGAGGTAGTAATGGTGTCACTTGAACTCAACGCCTACGAGCACACCCACACCGCCGGCGAAATCATCTACGATGGAAGCGAAACCAACCTGGGCAACAACGTGCAAGACGCCATCGACTCCCTGGCCGAGGGACACTACAAAGCCGAGGTTGACGAGGCTGGCACACTCGTTATCGAGAAGGGCGGTCCCGGCCTCACGGTTACCTACCCCGAAGCCGACGAGTTAGACATCATGGACGGCGGCCACGCCGAGTTTCAAGCCATCGACGACGATACCATCTGTGACATCGTGGACCCCGTGTGGGATGCAGTAGAGCGCACCGCCTGGCGTTGCATCAACAAGAAAGGCAATTGGCTGCTGCAATATCGCAACGGAGAAAATTGGACAACCATGTGCACAGTTAGCGACATACAAAGTCTCAAGTCCCTCAAAGCGGGCGACTACATTAAGTTAGACACCGGCCGCCGCGTCATTATCACAAGCGCCAATGTAGCAACAATTGATACCTTCTCTGGCCTTGCCCACACTCACGGCTTCACAGACGAAGAACTTATCACTAAAGTTATCAAGGGTGTTTCCACCGTAATCATGGGTGATGAGTACGACATCACCGACGACATTATGGCGTGGGGTATCTTCGACAGTCTTGACGACTTTATAGACTGGCTGGAAGAGTACAGCGTCAGCAGCAACCGCCGCACAAATTACACCGTCACCGATAGCGGCGAAACCACCATCAGTGTATATCCCACCACCAGCGAGGTGACATCTGGCAGCGTGGCACTTGTCACCAGCGGCGCCGTTGCCGCCGTTGCCGCTGCGCTGGAAAGCGCGTTGGCAGGCAAAGCCGACAGCAGCCACACCCACAGTGTCGAAGATGTAACCACGCTCCACGACAAGTTACAGACCCTCGTTGATGCTGACAAGAAACTGGAGGATAATATTAAATCCGCACTCGAGGTCGTTACCGCCCAACTCGATACCAAGGCCGACAAAACGCATACGCACACAACAGAGCAGGTAGAGGGGCTGGAGGAATACATCAAGGAAATTGTCGGAAGTATCTTCGTAGATGTTGACGGCGTGACTGTCAACACACTGAAGTATAACTTTGCAGGCACTTGCATTGGCAGCGAGCCGTTTGAAATCTACATCAACGGAAATACCTACACTGCCACGATTTTGGGCGAAGGCAAAAGCGGCAATAACGTTTGGGGGGCGTTGATTGATGAAGAAGTGCTAACAAACAGCGAATGTGAAAACATCTTCACGCAAAGTTATGATGCATACGATGAAAACATCGTAAGCGTTGACGTTTACCCATCGGAGCATACGGCGGTTGGCGAATATGCGTTCTACGGTTGCTCGTCATTGGCGTCCATCGACCTACCGAGCGGCGTGACCTCCATTGGCTCGTATGCGTTCAGCGATTGCTCGTCATTGGCGTCCATCGACCTACCGAGCGGCGTGACCTCCATTGGCGAAAGTGCGTTCAGCGGTTGCACGTCATTGGCGTCCATCGACCTACCGAGCGGCGTGACCTCCATTGGCTCGTATGCGTTCTACCGTTGCACGTCATTGGCGTCCATCGACCTACCGAGCGGCGTG
>Ga0181612_114852_pt1 | contig 22544 bp, 12 predicted proteins | sample HoacroProtozoa21_FD_119630 | JGI IMG/M metagenome (GOLD analysis project Ga0181612, IMG submission 119630) | Hoatzin crop microbial communities from Cojedes, Venezuel. Combined Assembly of Gp0051906, Gp0051904, Gp0051908
GTGCAGGACCCTGCACTTGCCCTTGTTGAACCTCATCAGGTTCCTCTCTGCCCAGCTTTCCAGCCTATCCAGGTCACGCTGAATGGCAGCACAGCCTTCTGGTGTATCTACCACTCCTCCCAGTTTGGTGTCGTCAGCAAACTTGCTGAGGGTACATTCTAACTCTTCATCCAGGTCGTTGATGAAGAAGTTAAACAAGGCTGGGCCCAGTACTGAAGTTAGTCATTAAGTTTGAAGAGCAGAATAATATTTCTTTGGAGGAATCTGCATGCTGAAGAGTTTGCTTAGACTTATGTTCAGATGTTATTAAGACAAACTTACCAGTGTTTAAATCAGACCTAATCATGTAAGGAGTAGTCAGACCAGAGCCGCTTTTAGACCAAGTGGCCAAAAACTTTTGTGAAATACAACTTCATCATTCAAAATTACAGCAGCGCTTGAAGCGGTATGGATTGTGCTGGCAACGTCACTTACCTGTACACACAGTAGAGTGGCCAGCTACCAGATGGCTGGTCATTGCACCAATTACAGGACACATGGGAGGTGTCTTTCTGTGTGTTTTATTCCTATTTCTGTACTTTGTTCAGAATACGCTTCTTTCTACATTGTCTTTTTGACTGATTGGGGGGAGGATTTTTAGGATAAGCTGGCTAGTTGTTCTCTTCAGATGACTAGAAAGAGTGAGTATTCCTGCTGGTCCAGAGTCAACTAGAAAATGAGCTTGTGCTGTGACCAGAACACTATATTCCACCAAGTTAAAATCCTTCCCTGGACTTTTTGTATTATGAGCACAGTTTTGATTTTGCTCACTGTTTCTATTTGTAGCAAAAATATGAAAAGTAAGTCTGGGCAAAGAATTTAATTTGGATGAGTTTGATATCTACTCTTCTGCCTGACCTTTTAATTGGGTTTCAACCTGCAGTTGTCAAACCCCTAAAAGAGGGGTGGGGTGTCACTGGAGGAACAATTGCTAGAACGTTTATGGCTAGTGAGAGGAATCCTTTTCACCAAGACTTCCTCATAACTTTTTTAGCCTCATCTCATTAAAAACTGTCAAAAATAGGTCAACTTTGCTTCTTCCTGTCAAAAGAAGCACCAAGCAGTTATAGAAGACTGGTGTGAGTCACACTTGTGAACAGGGAGAAGTATACTGGTACGCATGCTGCATCCAGAACAAGGCTCAGTGTATTGCTCTATGGTTACGGGCTTGCATTTGATGTAATTCTTTTATTTGGGGAGATGGGTGTGCAGTTTGGGGTGAAAAAAGAGTCAAATTATTGGAATCCTTGCAAGTTTGACTCACTTCATTTTTTCTTTTTTCCTGGCATTTTTTAGCCTGGAATGTCTGTGTGGCTAATGGCTTCTTTCTTACACTGCTAAGAAACAAAACAGAACGGAGGGTAGCTTTGAGGAGAAGGCCATGTGCATACCACTTTCAGGTTTCTGTACTTTCATGTTTGGTGCCCTTTTTTCTAAATGCTTCCAGCAAGTTAGCAAAGTTTTTTCCATTACTCTTTGAATCTAACATCCCACCACACTAGCTGGTAGCTTCTCACTGAAGTGAGTGTCAAGGTGGTGCAGTGAAGATCTGGTAGCAGCTCACTGCCTCTTTCCATGCATGTGACCAGTTCCATATTGGTTGTTCACAGTAAGTGGACCTGTCGGGTGTGTTCAGTATTTGAAGTAATTGAGCACATCCCAGTGCTGTCAGTGATGATGCACCAGTAGACCACTAGCTGGTTTTGAACTGTCAGGAAAAAAGGACTGGGGCTTACCTGAGTTCCTGTTGGACAGGTAACAAGAAAAGCATAAATAATGAAAAAATCCATGATACATGATTTTCAAAGGGAACACCAGACATTCCTCCTACATGAAGGGCTATTGGATCCACAGAGGCTCATCACATGTTTGCTTCGTGGCTTTTACCTGGAGAAGAGTAATGGAAGAACATGGCTGTGGGGCTTGCTGATGAGAAGCTGTATTATATACACATGGAGACGTAGGTGAGAGGATTAAAAACAAATTTGCTCAAGATCCTAGCTTTGCATGTTAGCACCTTCCAATAAACTTTGGGAGGCCAGTCGGGAACTGAGCCACAAACTATCCTTCAGTCTTTGTCTAAAGCAGCTGAGTTGCAAAAGAAGACTTTTAATGCTTAATTTGTCAAAACGTTCTGCAATAATCTCTTGGATGGCTTGGATATAATTTTTAATGGCATTATGCCTGATGTGCCTTGTTTTCTCTATTTAAGATGAAAAACTGAATAGCATAAGTCTGAATGGTGTCCAGGTGCAGCAACACCTTTCCATATTGCTTTTCAAAATCCTGACTCTGTGCTAGGACTGCAATTAATTCATAATAAAGTTTGGCACAAACCACCATAATTTGACTCTGAAAGAGGAAAAATTAGCTTAGCCATGATTAGCCTATGAATGTTTCTATACTGCTGGTGACTGAGATGAGTCCCATGGACCTCATACCACAAATAGATATGATTTATCTATTAATGAAAGTCGCTTTGTTTACTGCTAGGCATGTTAAAATAAGAAAAGCCACTCTGCAAATGCATTGCTGTTGAAACCCTTCAGCTTGTCAATTACTGCACAGGCAGTATTCATAAGCATCTGTTTGTATTGTAAACCACTCATCTCTGCTGATGCACATGGGTTTTCATTTGTGGATACGTATGAGAACAGGTTATGAACATCTTATGTGTACAAGAAGCGACCATTTGCTATGCATGAGATGAGCTGCTGTGCCCCAAAGTGTCTTGTGACAGGTCAAACACAGTATGATTTTCTGCTTGCATTTAATCTAAATATTTATCAAAAAGCTAGAAAGATTGTATATTTTCGCAGAAATTGTACTTTTCTATTTCAGCTGTGTTGTAGAATACATCAAGAAGGTATTTGGGCAAAGTTTGGAATGTTCTTGGTGGGATTTTCAGAAGCTTTAACATTGGTGTGGCGCTGGCCGACAATGGGTGAGCGTGAATATTCTGAAAATCTAAGTAAACTTGGAGGAAGTTGGAAAGAAAACAGAATATACCATGCTCAAACCTGTTTCTCTTTGAGAGTAATAGTTCATTAGTACTCGAATCATGATTTTTATAATGTATTTTCAGCTAAATTTCTGTCCTTGTTTCCCTCCACTATTCAAATTTCTTCCTTTGTATCTATATTCCATAGTGTTATTATTTTATCATGCTCTGTGAAACACACTACTGTGTGAGTCTTCAGGCAATCTATCTTATTTTGACCTTCTGCAGGGTATCTCTTCTGTGTTTCCGAGTATCACCTACACCAATACCTTCAATTGCTCTGACAGTCTTCAGAGCAAGGAACATGTTACCCTGAAACATCTGTAAGTGTAAACCTCTTCAACTGTTGTATTTAAAATAGAAAATCTCCCTTATGTTAAAGAACCAAGGCTTTTAGATGTAAGGCTGGATTAGTTACCACGTTATTGGCCCCTCTGAGCTGGTGGAGTAGCACCAATGAAGAGGTTTTCATCTGCAAATGGCTGAGAGAAAGGAAAAAGGAATTGTAAGTGGACAGAAATCAGCTTCTGCTTGCTGATCGTCCTCTGGCCTGTGACTCTTCATAATTCATGGATGTCATAAATCAGACCAACCTAGAGGAGCCAGAATAAATTAGGGCAACCTGTCTCAGAAGTAAGGAGCTGTAACCAGGTATGTGACACCACTCCTTTTTCCAATTTCCATGCTGAGTGGAGCTCTAGTACAGGGTCAGGGTCTTCCTTGTTCTTATTTGGTTCTAATAATTTTAGGTGCCAGAGATGCAACAGCATAATTATTTCTTCAGCACTTAATATTCTTTTGATACACTTGTATTTTTAATTTTCTAAATAGCTAGTCTTTTTATCAAATGCCCTGGGTATGTTTCCCTGATTTACTTTCTCATTTAAGACTCTAATGATCTCTGGAGCTGCCAGTAGTATTAGATGATTTCGTTAAACATTTGGAAACTGTCCCAGTTTCTGCTTCACCTTCAGAGGAGGTGATCTTCTGTTTAAAGTCCTCCATTGATCTTCTTTCTTTTAAAACTTCTCAAAAATGCATGAGAGCAGACTGAAAACGTAAATTAGGCTTACAGAAAATGTATTCTGGTATCCTCACTAAAAGTAGGTAAGTAGAAGGTAATGCAGTCTGGTCGTGAACTACCAGCTAAATGAAAGGGACTAGATCTTCTGTCATCCTGTCTGTTACTCTGGATCCAAAATCTCACAGCTCTGCTCACAGCGTGGTTTCTGTCTGGACATTTGCTTTTAGAGCAAGCATATGTACTAAGCTTGTGTTAATTGAATTTGGTTGGATTCTTTATTAAATATGTGTTCTTTCTTCTTTCCAAGTAATTCTTGCAGGTCATAATCTTTTCCACTATTTTCAACCTTTAGGGAAGCCATTATTTTTGCCACAGATACTTAAAGGTTTTTAATGTTACACAAGCTTTGGGAAAACTTTCTTCATTCAGGAAGTGGATTAAGTTCTGCAAGATACTTTTTTGACTCGGAAGTGAGCCAATCTTCCTATGACTGTTTTGAATATTTTGGTGGTCTTTTTATATATTTCGAATGTGATCAAAATCTAGCCAGAATAGCTAGTACCAGCCTACCAAAAAAATCTTCTCTTTAACAACATTTTGTATTGGATGTATTTATACTACAGTGGTAAATGCTAGCCATGTCTTTCTCTTCAGACAAATGTTAGGTAAGGGAATCTCGCCACTGCTGGCTAAAACTTCAGTGCAAATCTCCAGGTGCCTTAGGTATGATGGGAGAAAAGATTTGAAATAATGTTGATTCTTGATCAAACTTGATTTTAATGAAAGCGTCTTTTTAAGAGTATGTAATTGACCTGTCTCTTGCTCAGCCTAATGTGCTTGAGAGGAGAATTAAACAACCGACAGAGACATCACTCTTTAAGTGTACAGAAACAGCTACTGTCAAATATGCAAACACAGAAAGGAAGAAAAAGCCTCAAACTGCTCTTTAGTTTCAGCTGAGATGAATTACATAAATAGATCTCCAGCAATTCTGAATCTGTTTCAAAAACATGTTTTTAGTATAATAAAAATATACTTTCTTACTACTGTTCTGAATGTCAGGAGTGGCTAGGAACAAGTCTGACTAGAATAACAAATAGTCACTAGCCAACTTTCTAGTGGGTGTCAGTGGGCACCAAGCCTATTATGCTGCAGGAAACTTTCACTGCAAATGTGTTGAGGCCCTTTGAGTCCTCCTGGCTTGTTGAGTCTCCCTTGCTATGCGCACTCGTGTGCTACACTTCACAAAAAGGACACTGTTGCACAGAACCGAAGATCTAAACAAAATAAAACAGGCTAAGGATCAAGAAAATTAATTTTGAGGTAGATGTCTTGCTGGAATCATCTGTTGCTTTATCAAATATTGAAGAACACTGAAAAACATTGAGAATGTGCTATAATTATCTAGAAAGCTTGCAGGCAGGAGAGGTCTGTTCATAAAACAAGACCCAGAAGAAATAATTTTTGGAGCACCTTGTGGAAAACAGCCTGACATTCTGGGGGCAAGAAGGTGCAAATAGGAAGCAGTGCTGGAAAAAGCCTGTGGTGATCTTGGAAAGGCTAACTGCTAGTCACAGGTTCAGGTCTGCGGAAGGTGAGACCCAGTTCTGCTCTGCTAATCCAACACAGCTCTCTAAATCATTAGTTTTGATGAATATTCTCAATGCGGCTAATATATAGGTCTGATGTGCATTTCTTTATTAGCCTTACAATTCTGGAGAAATCATGCCTTATTGTGTTTAACGGAATGAATAATAATACCAAATAATTTGATAGCTAGTTGATGCTAAAAACCTATCTAGGGCAGTAAATATTTTTTCTAGATTCATTAGATGGAAACTGTTTGAGCTGAGCAATGCTTAGTTCAGAGCAGTAAATGAAGCATTAGCTGGATTATCAGAGTAAATGTGAATGATAGTTTAGCTCTGTAAGGAGTGGGATCAGCCTCCTGCTATATTACATGCAACTGAGTATTTATCTTGATAACAACAGAGAGGCTAGAAAATCATCAGAATCCTGCAGTCTGAAGTAAATAAAGCAGGGAATCAAAAATGTGGCTAGTAAAACACAGAAATCAGTACTTGAAGAGAAATAGCCCACCATAAAATCGATTTTAACACCAGGAGCTGCCAGAAATTCTTTGGTTTTCAACTTCAATTTTAAAAAGATACACCCCATTCATCCTGGGAGGTGTAGAGTGGTAGGTCTTAAGAGCTTGTAGCTGCCATATTTTGCTTCGTGCAGCTTTCATGCGATGCTGGGAAAAGAACGGATGTGATCTGTACTATATAGTAAAGAATTTCTGTAAGGATTCAACTAGTTCCAATTAAACAGGCCAGCTAAAAGGCATAAGTGCCATAAGTAAATGGAACAATTTTATAATCGATTCATTGACTCTGTTGCAACTGATGGAAAGGCTTTGCAATCAGCACAATATGTTCAAATCATCCCTTTCTCACAAAAACCAGAGCAGCAGGCTGTGCCTGCTGGAGACTGTGCAGAGCCCTGTTGTGCGAGCCAGTCAAAGAATTACAGTAATCTAATCCTGAAGAAAGACAAAAGTGTAAATAGCCTTTTCAAAGGCTTCCCGAGATGGAAATGACAACTACTTGGCAATAGCCTTTTCAAATGGTCCAGAGAAGATGCTGTAGTGGAGATGAAATACTTCTCTGTCATCTAACATGATTCTCCACTTGATGGAAAACTGCAGAAATATGTGGTGGAGGAGTAACCTCCTTTGAGCTTCACAACTAAGTGGCAGCATGACTGCCTTGTTCAAGGGAAGTTTGACACAGGGGATTGAACGTCCACCAAAGTGCTACTGCTGACATGATTTGGTCTGAGTCTGTAAGAATTACATGAATTTTAGAGATGAGCAAGCTTACATACTGCCTGCTCAGAGAATCATCTGGGCCACAGTGTGACATACATACAATGTCCTTAATGTGGAACTTTTCTAGCTTCTGTAGCATATGTAAGGGACTCACTGAATCTTATACAGTGAGCAACGTTAGGTGGTGGTCTTTGCTCCATGCAGGGCTTTGAGATGAACTTTGGACAACATAAACTCATAGTTGCTGATTTTTAAAAGGCTTGAAAGAGTTTCTGTTCATGCTGTCTTTGAAAAGACAAATTCTATTTAATGCTCTGAGTTTCTAGGAGTGTAACGCTATCTGATAGAACAGTAAGGTCTCTTGCAACCACAGTAAGAATTTGATGCTTGTAGTCCTCTGGAAGAGGGAAACCATACATCTTAAATGAACAATAAAAGGAAAAGACAAAAGTTACAAAAGAAAACCCTTACTGAGGATGAGTTAACCTCTAATATTCTACTACTGTTAATAAAAATTTTAGGTAGCTCTTGAAACTATACAACCACAAAGTCAATCTGGAGCTGCATATTGACCGGAAAAAAACCCAAGACTGGTTCTCTTGTAACTCCAATTATGGTATTCACTGCAGATCTTAACATCCTGACTTTTCTGAAGGCTAACCCTAAATCAACCAAATGCTTTACTCCATTATGTAATTTTAAAGGGCTCTTACTTGTAGATTCTTTCATTCTTCAAACAGAAAATAATTGCAAACCTGTAAATCACATTTCCACTAGAACCATTCTGTAGCAGCCCTGAGCTCAAGATTAGAAGGAAAAAATGTGTGTTAAACCTTTGCCTTTCTCAGCTTGTTTGCCTTGGGCAGGTGAGAGATTCCTCTGCACAGTAGGTTTCCCTGGTTTGGCAATTACTGTTCTCATGTGTGTCCCCTGGGACTCTTCTCGACTTTTAAGGGAGTCTCTGGTAACAGGAGTAGCAGCACTGAAACTCTGTGGCCAAGTACGTGCACAGGAGGAATATAGAGTGAAGGGACTGAAATACTACAAATCAGCTGAAGGTGGGCACTGCCCCTTATGAGAAATCTCTGAAGTAATAAGCTGGAGAATGTGTTTTGCTTTTGTCTGCAAAGAGCTGGCCTTTGTCACAGAATAAGCATGTCTCTAGAACACAAGCCTTGCATCAGAGCCTGACAGAAAGAGGTTACCTTTCCCATTATCAAGTACAGGCAAATGAATCTTATTTTGGAACTGGATCCTCCTGTGTTTCTTCACATTCCTTCAGTGCTTGCGATTGGAATAGAAACAGAGCCTTGCAAGGGAGAACCTGGAATCTGTGAACATGTCGAGCTGCTCATTCTTCTACAGATAGAAAACAGATCAAAATGCAATTATGCATACACCGGAATTTCATATCAACTCCTTAGGTACTGCTTGCACTAAGCAGCACATTCAAGTATCCCCATGAACTATGGTGAAATCTTGAAGAGGCAAGGGTGGGCCTGCTTCAAAGGGCACAGGGCAGCTACGGGTGTCCTGTAATAAAAGCAGTGGATGTTAGAAGTCCAGTTATACAGTGGCATTTCAAACTTTGCATTTTGTGGAAGATGTGTGCGTTCCTGGGGACTGCTTTTTGCTCAGCTTTACCTTACATCCTGAAAATTCAAAGCAGAGCTACAAAGACACTCTTCCAAGTTAAACTTCCTAATTTTTAGTCATTGCTCCCTAAGTTTTGATGAGTCGGGGGGCAGGGCAGGACCTTTCTTGTTGACTTTTTCGAGAGGAAGAGAAGAGCAGCATCTCTGACTAAAATCAGAATACAGTGCTTTTTTTCAAAGCTTTCTGCTTAGAGAAACAATGAAGGTTGCAGGGATCAAAAGGGTGGGAAAAGGGTGCAGCTGAGATGATGCTAGATCTGTGACACAAACTCTATCGTGAAACTAAGACAACTGTTGAAACTTCAAGGCTGAGCCAGAAATAGGAGATGGACTAAAGGTGAGACGGAGAAAATATTTCAGGAGAATGAAATGTGTTAAACATAACTGGAGAAGGAAGAGGACCAGTAAGAAATGGAGAGTGGCAACAGAAATTATAAGAAATAAAGGCTGAACCAGAGACACCAAAAAGGAAGAACATAGGAGTGAAGTTAGTTTTCTTGAAAATAACTGAAGTAATTAAACTGTACTGAAATATGGAAGAAGCAAGGTTCTTAAGTGTAAGGATTATCTAGAATATACTTCTAAAATCTAAAATTCATTGCAATTTTGCTGGCATTTGTTTACTGCACTCTTCTGGTGCCTGTTTGCTTATATAGTTGTATGTGTATGCAGGAATGTGCTTATAAAACTACCATCTCCATTGAAGCAGGCACTGAAAAAGAGCAGTGGTGATGGTGTGGGGACAATTGGTTAAAATACTAACAAAATGCAAAACTAAGAGTTTCTTTAAAGTTGGCAGACTACATGGCACGTAAGGCAGGAATTGCACTCATTGCATGAAAATTACATAATTTTTACTTGTTTGAGGTAGGAATCCCATGGAAAAAATAGTATGTTATTGTATAATCAAAGGCTACAATATTTTCTCATGAGAGTAAGTAAACTGATGGCTCTTTGATGTTTCTTTGACTTGCTTGCTTTTTTGCTCAGTTTAAGTTTTTCTGGTGTTACTGCCCTACTTTTTTATGAAAATCTGGTATTGCATTTCAGTACAACTTAATATTCATTTGACCTCAAGGTAAGTATTTGCTAAAACTGCATTTGATAAAATGAAATTTAGAGACTCCTTTGAAAAGTCATCCTGGAGGAGCTGCTGTAAATAAGTGTTGCTTTGTAGTATTAGCAAACCAAATACTGAAATAACTAAAGACTCTGAAAAGAATGCTGATTATAAATTGTCACTGAAGTTTATTGTATTTCTGAAAACCAGTTTATCTCCCTCAGTTTACTCAGAGTAGGTTAAGTAACACCAAGCAGTATGATTTCAATTCTATGGGTATGCGTACGGTCATGTCACTGTGGTAAGCAGGTAAATCTAAAAAACCCCACCCTTATCTAAGTTTATGTTGATACAAAATCCGTGTCAAGGTCATCTCTAAATATTTAAGATACATTTAAGAAGGTTGATGTTTAAGAAAATCTGAAAAGAGTTTTAAAGCAAAAAGGATGACGAAAAGCATTAATGAAAATATTTTTATAATTAAAGATTTTCTGGGGTTACTTTCTGTAGGCCTGAATTTGGAAGTCTTTATTCATTCATATAATGACTAAGAGGAATTTCTTAGAAGTTTAATCAGTAAAAAGTTCCTTTAGGGATTTTTCTTGTCTATATTGTATGAAAATCACATGGAATTTAATTTTGCAACAGGGAATAGAAGATGAGGCTATGATAACACAGGGGGTAGGACAAATAAAATTCTTGCTATGGGTGCTGCTTAAAAACCAGCCCTGAGTATATCAGGGCTTGATCTAAAGCCGACTCATTTGAAGAGTCCGATAAGTTTTTACAGTGTGTGTGTAATGATTTGGAATTGTTTTTGCACAAGGAAAAAGAAACATTAATGCCTTGGGGTAAGAATGCAAGTTGTGTCTTTCTCTAAAGCTCTTTGAAGAATGTCTTAGACAAGGTGCTGCGATGTTTGCACTCAACTTTTGGAGAACATGGAAAACCTTAGTTCTTGCAGTGTATCTTTTAAAGTAGATGCACTCAAATAATTGTGTTTGGGATCAGTTTTACCTCCTAGAGCCAAAAGCCTTTGTATTCAAGTTTTCCCACTGAAGGACAGGATGAGCAGTCCAAATTATGCAATGTGTAGAAGTTTATCTGTTTGGCTTATTTATCTCTGGTTTTTGAGAGAAAAGGAATTTAGCTTACAGTTAAGGATTAATTGGAGAAGAACTGTTATGACCTCTGTTACTGTATATTGCATTTATTTTCCTTAAAACACTTCTGAAGTTCAAGTCTGGAGCAGGAAAATCCCTTTTTTGCCTTTAAAGACTTGTTCAGTACTGTAAGTATAGTGCCTTTGTGTCCATTAATTTAATAACAGCTGAGAGCACTTCATTCCTTGAAGGCTTGGTCCCAGTCTCTTTCTAGGACTGGACTGAATGCTCACAACTTATCAATTGAGGATAACACCTATACAATTTCTGTTTTCCTTATGCTCTTAACTGGAGTAAGCGAATTGTGTATGAAAATAGCAAGAGATCTGGGAAGTATTTATCCTGCATTCAGTCAGGATTGAAACAAAAAGACAAATAGGAAAGCATGAAGTCTGGACCAGGCAATCTGTATCTGCCCTAGACCGAGCATGCTACGTGTGAATGCTGGAAAAAAAATAAAGTCAAACTACCAATCTAAACAGATTCTTCTGTCTGAAAATGTGTTAAACTAGCTAACGAGCTTTGGAGAGGTAATAGGCTCATATCCATACTAATTAGCTTTAAGAATTACCTACTGCATATGTCTAGCAAATATTCTTACAGTAGAATATATTAAGGACATTGAAATCTTCTTGTGAATAACTTAAAGACAAATCATAAATTCTCAGTTTTAATATTGCTGTACATAACTACCTCAGGTATCTTCAGACTAATGTATTCAGTATATCCTGCCAAGTTGTTTGCCAAAACACAGATTGATTCTAGTCAATCTGCTAAACCCAGTTGTGGGATACAAGCTCAGATGAGAAGATGATCATGTACTACCATATAAAACTTAAAAACAATGCATGTAAAATGACCAGCTTCTCAATGCAAATGGCTTCCCATACTGGTAGTCTTCATGTAGAACTTCCAGAAACAAAAACAAGGGGAGGGGTGATACGTAAGCTGTACAGCACACTGGCTGAAAAAAGTGACAACTTTTGAAATGAGAATTTTCTTGTAATCTGATTGAACGGGTATTTTCTAGACTGCAACTCACTGCTTAGTAATGGTTTTGTAATGTTATCTGACTACCGAATAGCTGATAGTGATCTTGAGCTAAACAAGCCTTTACAAATCTTAATGAACAGAACTATGAACGAGGTCACATTTTGTTTTTGGAGTAATCAGTCAGACATATTCTTACCATCTGGTAGTGTGTGTTAACTTGTAGGTTGGTAACACACCTGTTCCTGGAGTAGCATTGCCCAAAAATGCCAACAGGGCAATAACTGAAAGGCAAAACTCACAGGGGGAGGGGAGTAAAGGTGAATTCTTGGTGCAAATTTCTAGTCAACAAGCAGAACTTCAGTATGGAGTAAAATTAAAGCCTGAGGAATATGGGTGAAGGGGGGTGGGCGTGAAATCTGTCAGGGTGGTGTGTGCAGCAAAATAATACATTGCAACCACATGACTGGCAGCTTTGTAATTCACCCTGGGTGTGAAGAGCCATGCATGGTTGCCTGGCTCACAGAAACAGACCAACCCTTCTTCACAGCTCTGAAGTCTGTAGAAGTTTTAGGTTGGTGAGATGGAAGCTGGGGCAAGGTCTTTGTATTTCTCAGTCCTTCCACCGAAAGCTTTAGGTTGGAACAATTGTGAAACACTGCAGAGGCTAGGCTAATGTATTTCATATGAGTCTGGGTGAGAAGAATGAATCGCCTCTGCCCTGTGAGAAACACCCACATGTCAGCAGTTCTCTTCAGAACTTTAGCTTTGCCTAGGTAGCTGTCTTTAGACATGGTAAACTGCACTTTCATGCATAATTTTCAGGTATATCAATATGCCTAGCTTCTAAGAAGTTAAGCCTTTTAATTCTGTATTAGTTCAGAGAAAGGGAAAAGATATGTGATCTGTCTTCTGCTTTCTCTTGTACCTTCCCCAGTTTTGATTTTAAGTTTTTTCCAGGAATTGGAGTACTTGTAAAAATGAGTAGCAGCTGAGCTTTTGTCATCAAGCATCTGTTGGGGCCAGACCTCAATCAGATGAGACACATCAATGGCCAGACCAGATGCACCAAACTCTTATTAAACTTCATTTTCTCCAGGCCTGAGAACTCTGCTTACATTTGCCTAAATACAGCTATGACACAGCCTACCTTCTTATTTTGACAAGAAACTTAAAACAAGTTTCAATTAAAAGACTATTTGATTTTTTAGAGTGCCTGCGATATTAATACTCTGTCTGACATTTCAAATACTTTTGTCATTGTAATTTCCTCAACTGAAAGAGATTTAAAGCAGCAAAGAGAATACATTATATCTTGTCTTATACTATAAACTTTCAGGTGTGAAAGTTCTCCCAAATGTACCTTTTAAAAACCTCTTTTGTGTGTGGAAAAAGTAGCATTGATACATATTGAGTCAGATAAAAATGCTGAACATTATACTTATCAGCTCAATGGTTTTCATTATCAACAGCAAATATTTAGATTTTTTGAGTCATATGCTACTTTTTGTGTGTTCTCAACGGAATTATTACAGAGAGTGTTTTCCAGTGCAACTGTGCAAGACTAAGTTACAAGACAAACAGGAAAAAAGAACCCAGAAGACTTTCTAAGATGCTTAGATGTCTGTAACTCCTGCCTGAGCTTGGAGGTGCGCTATCCTTATAGCCATGGCTGCTGGGAAGGAAGCTGCAGGGTGCTTCGAGGGCTGAACCCGGACGTTCAGATGTTACTGTTTCAGCAGGCAGCAGCTAGTGTCAGCAGTAGCAGCAAAATCTTTTTGCAGGGAGGACTTATTTTAGGAGCCATGTGGAGCACAGCCTTTTTCTTATGTGTATCTGTGGCAAAACTGGTGTCAAGTGGTGCAAGTGCCACTCAACGCAAAACCCCATGCAACAGTTTAAATACCAATTGCAAGTAAGCTGCAATCACTGGACAGAGATGGAAGCGTTTATTGGGTTGAGATTGTGTAGAACTTACAAGGAAGTAGACTAGAAATTTTGAGCATTTTTAGGAGCCTTGTGGCAGTTCCCAAAAAAAGGAGTGTAATGAGTTGAAGCTGGCCCATTTTATTTAAAAGTAGAGCTGAGCAATTAAGCCAATTCAAGGGCACATCCATTAGATTTGAGCAAAATCTCCTCTGCTTGTCAGGGGCCTCTTGAGATGGATTGAACTATGGTCAAATTGACACTAGTTAGGTGGGTGATACTGGGAGGATAATTTGCACGTAAACCTGGCAAGTTCCTCTGTTCTATAGAGCTTGTTTCTGAAGTTCCTAGCTGGGGTCAGCACACAGCGGGGCTATCACCATGTTCGTCTCAGCACCTCTGCTTCCCCTGTGTATACTGCAGCTGGTTTTGTGAAATGCTGCGAGACAGCATTTCCTGGCTCCCAGCTCTCACTGAACTCTAACTGCAACAGAAGCTGGGAACACAGAAGGATGTGGAGGCTGTTGCCCATCCCAGAAGCAAGTTAATTTGCTTCTGAAAAGGCACTGGCTTCCTACTCATAGTTTCTGCTTATTAAGAGTTCAGACAGAGCTGGGAGCTCCTGGCACTCAAAGGTGTGACGGTGCCAGCCAGCAAACTTGTCTCCGCGGAGGCAATGGCTGCCTCTGAGCCATGGCAGGCATGGGAGCTGCAGGCTCGCACTGCTGCAGGATGCACGCTTTGGTGTTGGACGGCTGGGAGGACAGGCTGAACGGTGACACGCAAGCCAAACTGTAATGGTTACTGCAGCTCTCTGTGCATGTTCCGTACACCTTTGCCCAGAAGGGCAGCTATCAGTGACATCTGCACCTTAGTTCATGCACCTTTAAACAAGTTCACTACCTAATCAAGTCTGTTGTTCACTGCTTTTATAATGGGAAACGGTTTGTAGGTATGTATCTTGCAGAGCAGTACACAACTACTAGGTTATAGACTCACACCCTTCTCTTTCCCTCTTGTCCTCTGGACGGTGGAGAGCTTCCACAACAGAAGTTGTAAGTGTATCTACCTTATGCTCCCCCGTGTAAAAAGATGTGGATCTTGGGCGGAGGAGGAATTAGAGGTGTCCTAAAGCTTTTGAGAGTGCTCTAACTGCTGAGCTATTCGATCGAGTTCTTCCTACAGCTATTTATAACACAGGTGTACCCTCTGTGTTATGATAGAGAGCCTCAGTACTGGAAGCTCAGAGTGGGGGCAGCCATCTCCCTGCAGCGAGGACTGCTCACCTGGTGTCTGCAGCCTTAAGACACCTCTGTTGCTCTGCCTGAACCTCATCCCTGCCTAATGCTCCCTCTGCGCTCTAGAGAAACCCTGGGCACCTACGTGGGCACTGGGGATTGTCTGAAGCCTCATTTGACTGCGAGTTAGACATTGTGAAGCTTAGTGCCACTGTGTGGAAGCCTTTTTGTGAATTCTGTTCCAAAGTCTCCTGAGTGCTTTTGAAAATACATAATTTTTTTCTAAGCCTGATTTTCAAAGGTGATACAGGAGCCTCTACTGAAAAGGGACTTGAACTTCATGATCTACAGACAATCAGCACTATCCAAAAATAATTCTCAGGCTTTGCTCCAGTGTAACCATTCTCAGTATTATGTGATATTCTATCTTGATATGACCTCTGCAAGTAGTCTTTTATTCTCATCTTCCCATTTCATACATTGTACCTACGCCTTTGAGAAAAATCCAGATAAGCTGGTAGAAAAACCTTTATTAGTAGTAAATCAGACATAATTGAAATTTCTCAGAAAACTAAATGCTCAGAATATTCCCTTAAGAAACAAGAGTTTCAGGACATCCGTTTTTTCTAGAACTGCATAAACCTGGGTGATGTTTATGAAGATGTTTAGCTCTTGTTGATTGAAAACCTGACTGAGTATCAAACCTCATTTGTGTCTTTATGCATACTTCACCATACTACTACCAAGTTACAACTTTCTAGATGCATAACATAGCCTGTATTAAGTTGATATATGGTCATTGACTAGAGTATATTTTCCTAAGTCACTTCAGTATAGCCGAGATGGATGCAAATTAGATGTTCACAGCTACTTTTATCTAAGAAAAGCAGCAAGAGTAAAAACTTAAAAAAAGCAGCAAAATGAGGTGTTTATTATGATTACCAGAATCTAGAAAGTGGCATTTAGTTCTTTATTTATCTGTTTTCTAAATCCCTTGCTCACTTTATGCAGACTAAAACCTGCTATTTTTCCCCCTAGAGATCTTCCGAAGGTTCCAGTACAGTGTGCAGTTCCATCTGCCTCTTCTGGCTTCTTTAATGGTGCATAGAATCTTTAAACAGGAGGTGATTTTTCTTTTCTGGGATTGCTCTACAGTTTAATATATAGCTGTTATTCTAGCTTGTAATTATTTTATCATATCATATAAAAGACCCCCCACCAGAGAAGATGAAAATCATTTGAATCCCTTATATGGAGAAATAACTTGAGCACTGCATTTCCAGCTTGTGCAGCATAATTAAATCCACTAATGAGTTAAAGCATAAATAGAGAATGAAATAACATAGGAAACTTTACACTTAGTCTTGAAGCATCCATTAATCTACATGCCTTATAGCCCTACACTATGTCAGCACCTCTTGAAGTCCAAGTGTCATTCAAAATTACCCTTGAAGCTCTGCAGCTGGAGCATGGGGATGTGGTAACTCTATTTCTGAGGGTATGGGGGGGCAAAACCCAATACTGTCTGCCACATGGTTTCGGAGCGATGTGGTTCCTACCTTGCTGCTAATTAGGCCTCTTCTGAGCAAAAGGCGGCGGAGTCCTGCTTGCAGAACAAGACTGGAATTGCCCCTCTCCTGAGCAAGCCTGAGGGGGACAGAGGAGCAGGAGTCCTGTTCTTCCTAATGGAGACACAGAGGTGTGCCCAAGTTAGTCCATCCAGAAATTGCTCTTTCTGGAGTTAAAGTAGGAAGGGAGATAATGCAGAGTTTGCAGATTTTTCTTTTTTAGGAGTCTAGAAGAGTGGCTCTCAGTCCATAATTAGGAGAATTGTGAGAAACACTCTGGTAAATGATCAAATGTGAATGGGCATCTTTGATGCCAGTAGCATTGTGGACTCATTTAGTAATCTGCAAGGCTTCTCGGGGGGGAACTGTAGAAATTTACTAATTAGCTTCATCTTTTCAATGTGTGGAGAACATATTGCTATTAATGGGTTTCATATACTTTCTGAACTGCACTGCAATCGGATCTTTTCTTCTTTTTGGAGAGCCAATTGCTTTAACTATTTGCTCCAGCATTCAGAGATCTTGTTTTTCAGAATGTTCATCAATAGCTGCTACTCTAGCTAGATGCAGGCAGTACAAACACAAAACTCCCAGTCTTGCTCAGCTGAGCTGGCATAACAGTATATGAACTGTTTCACTGGGAACCTGGGGAGATAAAGAAAGTAGCAGTGACCAAGCACTGAAATATCACAGGTTCTCTGGAGGCAGTGGCACTGAAGTTGCAAGCATTAAGCATAAGCTCCTTTAAATATAAAATAGCTGCAGACTAACCCGTTCTACTTCCTGGGAACAATAATGGTGTTCCAATTCAGAATGAAATGAAAATCAAACAAAACAATTCCTCTGTAATCAAAAGCGAGTCTATGGCAGGGATGAGTCAGGACCAAAGTCTTGAAAAGAGGGAAAGGGTTTGATGCAGGAGCCCCTGGCCCTTTCCCTGTTACCAGGGAGGGTTCACGGGCAACAGACTTAAGAGGTTAGGCCGACAACTTGCCGCTGAGTACCTTGTGAACAGCTGACACCTGTTCTGTGTCTTGGAAGGCCTGCACGCTGTTTGGATATGTTAGACCAGCAGTAGCATGCTTTAAACTATTTTCCTAAAAAGAATTTTTTTCCATCACTTTCACAAATTTGAGGTAAACCACTTGCGTATTTGAGTAACAAACTCATTTTGTTCTTTCTATTTCTGTATAGGTAAAGCACGCTATTTGGTCAGCTACAATTTTAGTTCCTTCCAACAGCAGTGAAACTTTGGGTCAGATTCATTGAAAGGGATAACAGATAGTTTTCAGGTACTGCATACTAATGAATAGCTGACTCTTATTCATTATTTATCTACCCCAGGAATGTAATGAATAGCTTGAAAGCTAATTATTGAATTTCTGTATTTGTGGAGAACAGCGCTTCAGAAAGTGCAAATCACTGAATACCACACACAAGTTTCTGTATGTATTCACTTAAACATAAAAATAAACTTATTTCAGCCATGCGTGTCCTCATTCATTTTTCGGCTTGCCTTTAGTGGCTTTCTGCCACCATTTAAGCACTTTAGAAGATGGGCACAGTGTGAGTTCAAGACAGTCACAAACCAAGGAGCATCAGGATAAAAGCCAAAATACATGTATTTGTAGTATTACACACCACCTTGACGCATCTAGGAAAGAATCAGGATTCTGAAAAAGCTGACTGATATCGTAGTTAAATGGCTCTCAATATGACCGAGTGCTCTCACTGCACTGCTACAGCTGTGGGGCCTTGGCAGTTCTGAGGGGGTTCTCCAGATTCTCCCAGCTGTAGGTCAATTCAGGCAGCTCTTCTACACTGGGATGTTGGTTTTTAACAGCAGAAATGGAGCAAAGCAAAACTGAAAGGAGAGGGAGAATAGGCTGCTAGTGCGGTGGAAGGGCTGTGATGAACAGGTCTGTCGTCCCAGAGGCTCGCCATTTCCCTGGTCTAACTTCCTCACAGCTCAAGCAGGCTGCTGAATCTCTGTCAGTCTGACAGGAACAGAGATATTATTTAACTATTTGTGGTCCTTTTGATCTGTTGCTTCCCTGTACTGGCAAAACAAGTACTGTAACTTGGCCTAACATTCTTCACAGCTAATACTGAATGCACTGAATGGCTCCCTGTGCATTTCCAGCAAGGGGCTTGTTTTAAACCACTGTGCTCCTTCTCCCATGTACGTGGTGGTCCAGAAACTAAACCACCAAGTACATACAGTGAGCAGTTGGATTACACAGTGTATACATACGTGTGTATAAGGACAGATACTATATTCCAGGATGAATGCAACCAGCATATAGAGGATTGTTTTTGTCATGGCTGCTTCTAACTTTCCTTTTCATAATTCCATGGGTGCTGTCAGGGGAACAGAAGTGGTATCATGTGACCAACCAAAAAAGGCAGGTCAGTTTTCCAACAGTGAAATAGCGCTATTGCAAAATAATGTTTTCTGGGCAAAAAGATCAAGGTGAAATAAAGTGCAACTGTCTATCTCAGTACCACTGAGTTTCTTGAGTTTGAATCAAAGCTTTAAAAATAGGGAGCATTTAAAAAGAAGAAAAAGTAATAGACCTTATATTTTAATTTAGGCTTTTGTGCTTCTCAGAAGGAACCTTCAACAATTTGAAAAAAATGTAGTTTAATAGTCTATTTTCAAATCCAGAGTATTAAAGACTGTATTCCTGGCATTTATGAGGCCCTAGTTCAGCAAAGCACTTAAGGATGTATCATATAGAGCATGTGATTAGTTTCACTCTTTGCTAGCTGTATGCTTTCCCAAGCCTTACTTCTCCAAAACCTTAGTCTTTTACTTGTATAAATACATGTAACTCCATTGGCACTGAGGTTTTTGCTTTCTACATGTTTTGCTTGCCCATAGAGTCCGAGGTATACATTCTGTTGATTGTGTGTAGCCAAAAGGGACATGCAGATGTCACTACCTGATACAGAAAATATTGAGCAAATGTGTAGTTGTCCTATGTCTGTGCATGCAGGGTACACAATTTTGTTTATAAAAGGGTTGTAGAAGCATGTGTAAGCGCGGTCATTTAAACAAATATCCTATCTTTGAGTAATAAAAATATTTATGGGCTTTTAAAAAACATTTCTGGAAAATTTTATGATCAAATTCAGAAGTGTCCCCCCCTCATCCCCTTTTTTCTGGGGGGACAGTATTTGGAGAGCTGGACTCCTGAAAAATCTCGTCTACAAACCAGAGTTCTGCAGAAAAACTTACCGTAGTAATCAGTACATTCATCTGGGGAAAAAACAGAGCTGAGCTATTTATTTGTCTTTAATTATAAGTGGTTAAACAAGAAGAACAGACTTACAGTTCCTACTAAACTTAAAAAGACTGTGATTTGTGCTAGCTAAAAATTAATTAGTAAGGAATTTTTAATTCCAGCATCCTAGGCCAAGAATCTGTTCCTTGATAAAGATGTCCCCATGGAATAGAGTTATGAGATCAGATTAGAAGGAACATAAACTTTATTTCCCATGAAGCTTGTGCTCTTGAGCACCAATGCAAAGAGCATGCCTAAAATAATTTTTTTTTTTGGGTGTTGGAACATAAGCTCACAGCTGACCAGACGGGGGCCCAGCATGCCAAATGAAAGAACACGAGATCCCTGAAAGGAGCGGGAAGGTTCCGAGGTGGAAAAGTGCTAAGGGCTTGGTCTATTACTTTTTCTTCTTTTTAAATGCCCCCTATTTTTAAAGCTTTGATTCAAACTCGAGAAACTCAGTGGTACTGGAATAGACAGTTGTACTTTATTTCACCTTGATCTTTTTGCCCAGAAAACATTATTTTGTAATAGAGCTATTTCACTGTTGGAAAATTGCTCTTCTGGATTTGTTGGTGAACCTGAAATGATAAAACAGCTAATACCACACATTTTGGATGATCATTATGTGCTGCTTCTTCCCTCTTGTCTACCTGAAGCAGAGGGGCATGAAGCACTAGTGATAAAATGTATTAGTTGTTTCTTGTTCTTTAAACCTCTTTCTTCTAGTTTCATTAGATTTTCGTATTTTTTGAGGTGTTGATAGAAAGTGGGGAAGACTTAAAATTTGGTGGTGGAAAACAATGGTGAACAGTAGATATGAAATATTTTAAGATTTTTTTTTTTGTGAGAAATATAAATTTATTTGCTCTCAAAATCAAAACTCATCAATTTCAAACACTTTCCCCTTAGACAAATATTGCAACACTAGGAAAAAAAAGGTAAGAGAATTTAAAGCTACTATTTGAGTTCAGTTTTACATTCAGGCAATCAAAAATTCTTAAGTAGAGCTACTACATTGTTTTTGCATATTTTTATTGATTTATGAAAAGCCATGAAGACTAGCAAGGAACTTTAAAGTGAACCACTTTTCCTTTGAAAATTGTTCACTGGTCTTGCTGTTCCTTACGGTAACTGAACACCACTATAAAGGTCTTATCAAACTGTAAGCCTCAGCCGGGGGGAGGGGGAGGCACAGCAGCAGTTTTCATCGGTATATGTACCAGGAAAATATCAGTGTATTATAAAGATTATAGATAATTTGAAGAGAGTAAAATTCTATTACTGTAAAGCTAGTGCTGTAAATATTACATTTGCTTTTTAAATTGGAGGCGAATGATTGACATGATGCTAAGATGAGAAAAAGCATACTGTTGCCAGTGAAAGTTTGTGTTGATTACTTTGAGTGACTAACGGCAGTCCTGCAGAGATGAGACATGGTGGAAGCTGCAAAAAGAAACTGGGAAAAGTCCTGTGGACATGTCATTAATGTGTCCGTATGGAAACATGTTCATGAAGGAACTAGAAAAAAATATATTGTTTTATATAGTGAAGTTGATTTTCATGTTAGCTGCTCACCACCTAGCATTTTACATCCCTAGATTATTTGTTTTAATCCTTAGTAGTTTCGCCTTAGTTGCTGCTTCATGCTATTTTTAAATGGTGGTCAAATTTCTACAGTAGCAATGGGGATTGCCAACATGATTTATAAGAGTCCTATGCATTATGGAACACAGTAAAGATAGAAAGAAACATTACGTAAAACTTGCTATAAGTGCCAAGCTCAAATGGAAGCGTACTCTAAGAATCTATGGAGTATGGCAGGTTTTATTCTTGCTTTAAACTTCAGAATAACTGTGTGGGTTATCGTGAAGTCTCCTAGTCACAAGATTCAAACCTCAACTAAAACAGACTTTCATAGCAAAGAGTTTCCTAATTTGACTATGAAACCTGTCAGGCAATTATTTTTCTAAATGAGAGAATATAGTGTGTCTATATACATTTGTGAGGATATTTTATGTAGCCTGGTTTTGCTTTTAAATAATAGCTTTCCTTTAAAGAAAAGTAAAGAATCTTTCAAGAAGAAAAAGAGAAGAAATGCCTTACCTATCTCAGTTGATATTGTGTTCATATGCTTGGAAATACTCAGAAATAGAGGGCTAGGATCTTGCATCGCCAAGCTTACTTAGGCTGAAATTTGCTATTTTTCTGTGTTCTTTGAATAAGAAGGAAAAAATCTGATGTTTTGATATATAATTTGCATAATTCAAGACGTAAATAAAAACCTTTGGCAAAAGAGTTGAAGAGAGTAGCTATTTAGCTAACAATCCTGTCCAATTTATTTAATTTAAAGATGGCTGTAAATATAAAAAAAAATCCACCCTTGAAATAATTTTTGTTGAGACTGGATGCCTATTTATATTTTCTCCCTTGACTTTACAGAGAGGGACTGAGTACGTCAACGTGTTTCTTCCCTCCAGCATTATCTCTGACTCTTAATTGATAAAAGTTCTGACAATCTTTCTGTAATAGCCTCTTTATTTTGTTGTTTGTAAATTGGTTAGATTGTCTCGGTGGTTTGAGACAGAAATTGCCAAGAGAGTTGTCAAGCATTGGAACAGGCTGCCCAGGAAAGTGGTGGAGTCACCACCCCTGGAGGTGTTAAAAAAATGTGTAGATATGTTGCTTCAGGATACGGTTTAGCAGGCATGGTGGTGATGGGTTGATGGTTGGACTTGATGATCTTAGAGGTCTTTTCCA
>Ga0181612_123262_pt1 | contig 22541 bp, 9 predicted proteins | sample HoacroProtozoa21_FD_119630 | JGI IMG/M metagenome (GOLD analysis project Ga0181612, IMG submission 119630) | Hoatzin crop microbial communities from Cojedes, Venezuel. Combined Assembly of Gp0051906, Gp0051904, Gp0051908
ATTAGCGAATCTGTGAAAGTCTGCAGAGAGATACACTGATCAGTTGACTAAATCATGATTAGTGCATTAGAAAAACCTGCTTAATAACTCTTGTGCTCGTGGACTGAATGATTTAAAACTATGACTTTCTTCAGAGGGTAAAGATCCATTCACAAGCCTTACTTATGTGCTTGCAATGAACCTAGAAATGTAAACTGTGATGCAAACTATGCAATAGAAGAAACTGGAAGGCTGAAATCAATATACACAGTTTTTCCAAAGCTGGGCAAGTTCTCTGAGATTTGTCCTACAGCAACATGTTAGAAGAAATTCCATGTACAGACACAATCTTACCGAATATGGGGCTGGAATGTCAGTTATTTTGGGCTGTGTCTTTAGATCCTGAAAGAGCAAAGACTAGAAGGCATTTTAATCCAGACCATCTTTTCTGGCATAGCTAAGTCCTGTTGTCGAGGAAGTATAAGAGGTTACAGCCTGATGAAGACAATGATGACAATAACATATTGAAATAGACAGTAAGTGGATTTTAAGTGTTTGCTTGCTTGCTTATTATATGAGGCTTGTGTTGGCTTTTCCCATAAGTAGAAACAGAGACAGACAAGACGTAAAAGAGGACACAAATATACAATAAATGTTGTGGGGTAAAAAACCCAAACACTAGAATTTATTTCCCTTAAAAAAAATATCTAAAATTCCAGTTAGAAAGAATGAAAAGTGAATAGGAAACCAAGCTGATTGCTTGCTTTCAAGAATTCCATTTTGACTTTTCTACCCTTACTTGGTTTCAACCTGCCTTTGTAAGTGCTATGGATGGTTAGCAACTTAATATTTAAAATATAGCCCTAAAAGATGAAGGGCTTAAGAAGCAGTTATATCTTTGAGGTCTGCTTGTATTAAAAAATAACCTAATGCTTTGCTCTCATAGCTAATGGTGGCTCCACTCTATGAATTTTTAGCCTCACTATGTAAAATAGGGAAGTCTATTCTTCTTTGAACTGTATTTCTATGAGTTCTTTTATCATGTCAAAGCTACATCTTCCACTACATGGTGTGGCATTTGAAGTGTTGGAATATCTTCTCTACTATACTTCACTAACAATTGTAGTCTAAGGATAGAAGGCGTGAAGGGTTTTGTTTTGATGTGAATTGTGTTTAGATTATTACACTGCTTACCTGCTGAAACTTTGCCTTAATTTCTTATAAAAAATGTCTGAAAGCTTTGCGAACAAGTTTATAAAAATGTAGTTTTGGAACACTGCTTGTCATCTCCGACTTGTGATGTTTATGATTGACTTATGGACTCTCCATTCCTGCAGAATTTTACTAATGATACAAAACACACTTTCCAGATTGAATGAGTTCCGTCATGTCTACCCTGATTTTTTCTCACCACAGTTGTGCTAAATAGTAAATAGACTTGGGAAGCACAGTACGGTAGCTCTCTGAGAAAACTGGTGGAAGGTTTATTTTGAAGCCAAGTGCTTCAAACGTTTTCACATTACTGGTAAAATATTGGTTTTAATGTTGTATATTAAAAATATTATATATTTGGGGTGCTCTAGTATAATTATTTTCACATTTTTTAATTTGTGACAGGCAGAAGATAATGTGTAGCCCTTTCAAGAGGAGGGAGGCAGCAAGGCTTTTGCGAATGGTTTCATGGTAGTGGAAACCTGGATTTGTTGCTTCAGGCATTTTTCCCACCTTTTTGTTTTCCATTTCACAAAAAAATCTTACAGTTGTACAAGTGTATGCATTTTTCTCATGGTCATGAATCAAGACATCTGATGATCTATAGATTCACTTGATCTGCACTTCAGAGGTTTTGAGAGGGAGGAACCAGTATTCTCTTTTCTGGTCAGTTTACAGTCTTTCCCACTCACCAAAAAGAATTTTTAAAAATCGATACAGATATATCTCCTAAGACTGTAGTTAAAGTATCACTATAATCAATTGGCTTACAAGGTCAAAAGTGATGCATGTTTTCTGCAGGAGAGCTAAGCAAGCCTGTCAAATGGATAATGCATAGGTGTTATGTAAGGAAAATATTTGTGCAAGCATTGGCCAAATTCTTTACATTGTGAGTTAATAATTTCTAGTTTTCATAAATGAAAAGACTGAAATTATCTAAAAGGCCAAAACCTGCACTTCATAGTATGTATTGCCATTTCAGGGACTGGCATATTTGAAGTTCTGTTTCAGAAGAGCAGTACTGTCATCTTTCACAACCTGTATTGAGTTTCCTAATGCTGTGTGGTGCAAAGTGATCCAAAGTAAACCCATTTGTAATTTTGTTTGTGTAGTATGGTAGCAACCTTAGGATCCTGAGAACACATCTGATGTAATACATCAGTGCTAAAGAGATGCTTAAATGTTCTTGTACTGGATGCTGCAGTAGCTGAAGGGTGTTCAGAAGTATGTTGTTGCAGCTGCTGTTATTCTACTAATGCAGTCATACTGCAACTGCTTTCCAAGATTCTTGCAAGCTAATACAAACAATTAGGATCTTAATTCCATATTTTTCATCCAAATAACTATTTTTTTAATTGCAGCAGGTGTCCCCTCAAAAATTTGAAAAACTTAATCATAATGTTTGTTATTGTTTGCTAGATATTAAGCAGGAGTAAGCAAGAGGAGGTGAAAGACACTCTTCATCATAGAAAAACCCATCCCTCCAGCAATTCCCCAGACCTTACACAGAATTATTACGGATTATTGTTTTTAATTATATGGTCCAGTTGCTACTGTTTTTCCCTGTTCTCTGTATGTTTGGCTCCTCAGTAGGTCTTTGAACTGGAATTGTTGAGATAAGATCTGATGGCATTATAGAAGTGATGAAATTATTACTTTTTATGAAGGAAAAGTGGATTTCAAAGAGAAGTTACTGTTGCTAAGCTGGGTGAAGGTGTGGCTTTGTTGCAGACTTTGAACCTGCATGTTCATTAACAAATAGTTATATGGCTGAAAGTCTGTTGAAGCAGGCAAATTGCACCTTTTCACCTAGACACTGTGTAAACATGAATATAAAAAATACATGCAGTTATTCATAAAATAGCTGCAAATTAGGGCAACTTTCAAATATCTAGGCTTGTATTGGTGCTTTCATGGACTCTTATTCATATATTTCTCTCTGTTATAGTGTACATGGGAGACAGATATGATAGAATGAGAACTAAGGAACCAGAAGTATAGTATATTTCACTCTTAAAGATAACTTATTTTTCCTCTTTATCTTTTCTAAGAGCTAATGCCAGATCTGAATGATGTCAGATCTAGTGATGTCTGAATAACTGACATGTACAAGAAAGGAAAAAAATTTAACAGTGGGAGCTAGGGTATGATCTTGTGTGGTGCAGTATTTGCAGCCGCATTTAGAAGAGAAGCTGAAACCACTTTTGTTGCTACTGTGTTATGTTGTTAGGGAAAGAACTGCATACAAAGGAGAATGTGGTACATGTAGAGAATGACAATTTGGGTTTACCAAAGAAATTAATACAAAACTGTAATTGTGTTCATTAATATCCTCCCCTATTGGAAAGCGAAATAAGAAAAGACTGACGTTACAGAACTAGCACAAACAGTTTGCAATTATTAGCAGCCCTGCTCCTGTTGCATAGGGCTGTTTTCTTCAAATGTCCCTCCACGACATTTCTTCTGAACAGATTGTAGCTCTCACTTCGCCTGCGACTAATTGCCTAAGAATCATACCACTTACAATGTAGCTACCTTCACTCAACATGACAGAACTTTTGTCTTTGCAAGTATTGGACGAAACCATCCAACAAATTAACTATGTGCCTGTGAGTATTAATGTACATCACTTTCAGTTTTCCAGATAACAAGGCCTTTAATACCAGCCTTACAAGAGAATGTATAAGAGAAGGCCAAAGCATACCAAAGAATTAAATGCCTCATCTAAGATCCTGCAAACGTTTGCTAAAGCTAGTCTTGCACTGCCATCTTGATGCTAGTTTTCGTTAATATGCAGCTGCTCTCATCTTCTGTCACTGCAAACTAAGAGCAGTGATTTCCTTATTAAGGTCTATTCTGCTAGCTTGATGTCCTGAAATACAAACCCGTCATTGTTTATGTGTAATCAGTTAAATCAAATAATTTATTTGGTTCTTTAAGCTTTGAAACTAGGAATGATATCTGTGATTGGTGCCATTATGAAATATATTTGTGATTTTTCCCTTGTGTGTAAAAGATTTCATATAATTCACCAGAAGAACACCTTTGAGCTAGGAAAGCATCTCTTCTTCATTTTGCTTCTGTGGAGAGAGTGCTTGCTAAAATTATGGTACTAACTAGATAAATATCCCAAACAGCAAAGTACTGATAACCTCTTTGCTGAATATGTGTGGATGATGCCAGGGAGTGGCATCCAAGTGATGGAAAAGAGGAAAAGAGGTGTTTCAGACTCTTCTGACAAGGAGAAAATTTGATGAGAGGGAACTCACTAAATTACTGAAGTAGGCTTCTCTTGCGCTTTGCCTAATCCCAGGACCATCCATCCAAACTCACTGTGGTTTACTTAACAGGTTTCTTCTGCTAACTGATGTAATTAAACAAATAGTTCAATTGGTAGCAGGCTGCCTGAAGGTAGCGTAAAGACTGACACATGATAGCTAATGGAGGCTGCTAACGTTGCACAAGATGGCTGTGAAGAAAAAAGTAAAACAAAACCTATAAATGATGCCAAGAACTATGATGACAGCAAGTTGTTTAGAAATTGTTGGTCTGGATTGTCTGTGCAACTCTCTGTAAACAATGTTCAATGTCTTTAACTGTAATGATGACACAGGGTGTTTCATAAGCCTTTTTTTTCAGTCCTAGCCCAGAAGTGACCTGTGGTGGGCTGGAGAGGGGAAGGAGTAGAGGGGATGCAGGCAAGAGTAGGAACATTATTTTTAGATGATGGAACCTGCTGGAGATGTCAGAGCAAGTTAAATAGATGGTCATAGTAACTGCAGCTGCAAGCAGTAAAAGATCCTTTCACAGGAGATTTCCTTTCCCTGGCACTTACTTGGATGCTACTCTTGGGATGGGCCTGTCAATTTATGAAAATGTTACTAACAGTATGTGATCAGTCAAAGGAAAAAAATCTTTGTAAAAGCATTGGACTGAAGAGGACTGCTAAAACTCTAAATGGGATAGCAGGGAAGTCAAAACACTTATTTAATCTAAAGATTAAGGATAATAACCCTACCATTTCTTGTTCTGTTATCTCATCAATTCCTTGTGAAATCTGTTCCTCCAAAATTTGGGCATTTGGTATCTCAACTGCTTATGAAAGAGCAGGTGGTTGTAAGAAAGCCATTTCTGATCAGTCCACAGAACACATCTGCTACAGGCTCTACTTACAGTACACTCCAAGACAGACGTTCAAAAGAATGTATGTCTTCTCACTGGTCTCCCTGCCTTCGCTCCACTGAAAAAAGTTATACAGTTACAACAGATGCTTGTGCAGCTTCTGACAATTCCTATATTAGACACATTAGTTTATTGCCAAAACCAGAATTACTTGCTCAATGCTCTCCAGTAAAGGAAGTAAGCTGCTGTAAAGGGAATAGCTTTAATTATTCCTGGATTCAAGACAGGAGAATGCCATGAGGTATTATGCTTACGAGGGCAGTCAGAAGTCAGATTTCTCAGAAATTCCTGTTATTTTAATTTACTTCTAGGTTCTAGGACTATAAATCTGTTTTGAAACTTGAAGTTTAAATGGAGGTTTAAAAGAGGACATTCAACTTGCTTAAAATGCAAAAAGAAATCAACTCCCTGCTTAAAATGGAGAGCGATCCTATTCAATCTGCAGCGCAGTTCACTTATTCTTTCCTTGTTCCATTTGATTAATGAAAGCAATGTATTTTCTCTCCTTCTGCCAGTGATTAATACTTCTCTGCGCTGCTTTGTTTTTGGTGGCAGATTGCTGGGGGAGAGATTCCACAGTAAATTGTTTTTGATATCGAGTTTTTAACAGGCTCTGCCAGCCTCCTTGTTTTGTGAAGAATACTTCTCAGCCTCCAGTAGTGCATAGCCTGGACTGTGTCTGCTCTGAGTCTCTGTTAAAGAGAAGGGGAGTTTAGGAGAGCCCCTTTCAAAGCTCACTTCGCTCACTACAGCGGGTAGTGCGAGGTGAAGGAGAACAGCTTGGCTGCTGCGTCCTTCCCCGTGTCTGTGGGGCAGGCATGTGGGGGCAGCAGGAGTAGCAGGCAGACACTGAATCATAATTATGTACTGGCCTCAGTAACAACAATTTGTTCTTCCAGGTAAGTGGCTTGAGTTAAAGCCCTGATGGATGTTTGGGTGGGGAGGTAATATTTTGAAGCCATTGCTGTTAGTGACACAGACAAAAATTGCTCCCTGAATTCTCTCTGGGGGAAGTACTGCCTCCAGTACTGACTAGGTGTAATTCATATCACCTGGACCTTGGTGGTGAGTCAGGGCCTATTTTTAAATAGTATTTTGGACTACTGTCTACAGTAGTGATTCACATGGTGCCAAGGATGTTCCTGGATGTGGGAATGCAACCATCCATTCATTCCCACTGCCGTCTGTGGATGACTTCTAGCCGAAGCTAAATCTCCCAGATATCCCTGGGCAGAGTCTGGAGTTCAATACGAGCCAAGCAGTGACAGGCGGTTCATGCGCTGCTGACTGGTTTTGGAAGATAAGAGAGTTTAATAATATGGATGAGGGCTGCTATGCACGCGTTGGCCTCTATGCTGCAGAAAGGTGCATTCAAGGCAAATTCATTTTATTGAAGTATATCTTACAGAACCTTTTTCTTTAGTGGGCTTTTAAGGAATTGTTTTCAATTCCTTGTTTTTTACTGGTGGTAAACTCAAATGATGCTCAATTTCTGCTCATACATTAACTACAAATATATTTTTGACTCTGTTTGCTTTTACTTAAAAGTTGGAAAATGCATACTGAAGCATGTGCAGATGTAAAACTGGTGGCAGTTTGCCAGCGTAGCCTTTGATGTTGCTGAGCATGAGAGACCTACGTATAGGATAATACGGCTTTCCTTCTATGTATGTGATCAGATCCCCATGTGTGTGTTTTATTTTGTATCTTAAAAGCAATGTTTTACATTGCAGCCTCCAAAATAAAAATGTAAATATCGAAATTAAATCTAACACCTTGCCTTATGTATGACCTTCAAGGTAGAGTCAAAATAGCAAATGTGTTATTTTAGCAGGGCCGCTGAGACCACAGTCTGCAAAAATCCTCTTTGCACTTGACTGTGAGCTCCACCCTTTAAACAAACTCTTTGTCCTGGTTTCAAATTGAATTTTTCACTACATGAGTCTGATTAATTAAATGACAAGAGTAGCTTCAGCCAGCAACATGTTCTTCCCCTACAGCTCCTTGCATGGGGACCCTTTCATTCATTGCTGGCGAGAGCCTTTTTTCTTCTGCCTGGCCGAGAAGAAATCTGTATGATAGGAAGGACAGCTCAGCACCCAAACCCAGTCGTCACCAAGAGCTGCTTAAAATAACTTGAAATATAAATGGTTTCTCTTCATCATCTCCTTTCCTTCCAGTCATGTTTTTGTCAGCTGCATCTGCCTGAGAACCCAAAATTCAGACACAGCGTGACATTCCCCTACCTTCCACAGGCCTTTTACCCCCAGCTGTTGCTGTTGCTGCCAGCTCCATTCAATTAACCTCAACAGGAATGCAGTCATCCCTCTGTGGTTAATCCTGTTCAGGATTAACGAACTGTGCTTTAAACCAAGGGAACTGCTAGTAAAAATGAGGTATAACTTTGTTAGAAAATTGTGTACTGCTAATTAGTGAAGGTCATTTTAGGACTTGGCAGAATTGTGTTTAACTGGAGGAAAAAAAAGCCACAGAGTAAATATGTGGAGTTTGCTACTTTCTCTTCACTCTCGCTCTCTCTGTGAATGCCTTTTGTCACCAAGCGCCCTGTTTTCTGTCTCCCTCCCATCAGGTCACCACCACGGCATGTCACTGGGAAGCATGGAGCAGAGGAAGCAGTAAAATGAGGCCGCTTGTTGTGGAGCCACTTGTTTTTTCATTCTTTATATCTGAGTGATGAGCACTGTGTATAATGTGATTTATTTAAGTGTTAAAAAACAGGGATCGGTCAAAATACTGAGGTCATTGCTTCTTCAGTTACAAACCAAGAAAGTTCCTGGTATTTGACTTTCATGCTAGTCCTGGGAAAGTTTGCAGTCCTTCAGTTTTTTGGTAGTGCTTCTTGTGTACATTTGCCCAAAGGCTTGGGCGATACCTTAGATACCGTCAGCCTTTCACTTTCTGGATATCAAAAACAATCACAAGGGACACTTACACAAAGCAAAGTAACAAGGAACTTCACAAGAAAGTGACTGACAAGCCAGGGCAGTGACAGGGGAAGGGACAAATGAATAGCTGGTGTTTAAAAAGAAGATCAGAAAAGGCATCTCATCGCAGATTTTCACATTCTGTTCCTGTTTGGTCATAGAAAGCTTGGTTTATTACTTTAGAGTTCTTGACTCTTCCATTGTGGCATATTAAATAGTATCCATCCTGTAAAAGATCAGGTAAATATAATGATTTCCAATATTTCATGTCGCTTCACTGAAGGAGGTCTTATCATGAAGTAATGAATTACACAACTGTCATCCAGGTATTTTCATCTTTTATACCAAAAAACCTGTCATGTGCGATACTTAACTCTCTAAACCATGCTGCTGTAATTAGTTTTTTCTTACAAAAAACTACATGGGTCCTTCTAAGTTCTAAAAATATACTTCTGACTCTCCAAGTAAAAGATATCCATTCTGGGAAGGCTATATCTATAAAAAACAGATTGAGTCCAGGTTTCGAATGTAAAACTAAGTCTCATGACTGGAATTTTCATAATATGATACGAAAAGAATTTTCTGCACAATAGATTGCAATGGAGCAAATATCCACCAACCACAAAATATGGAAGTTTGTATTTTGCACATGTAAAGGGGGAGGAGCTGATACATTTGAGTCAAAGTTCCTCAAAGTGTTTTGGTTAAGTGCCAGAGCCAGCCAATGTGCTAGCACACATGCTTATGTTTTAGCATATGAGTATGGAAAATCAGCCAAGCACGAAAAAAAGTCACACAGTTATATTTGAGATGGTACTTTGTTTTTAATATACTCCACTGCTATATTTATAGATTCAAAAGAAAGTACGTCTTATCTTCCAATGTAATTACCACAGAGGATACGGAGCATGGGATTTTCAAAGCAGCCCAAGGAAATGGAGGACCCTGTTCTTAGTAGGCAGGAAAAGAATATGCTGAGGCTCTTTTGAACATGCCGATATCAAGCACCCGTATGGGAGCATTCTGTTACTTGATGCGGTTTTGCTACAAGTGAGCCAGCTGACGATGTTTTTGCAATACTAGGAGGCCTTATAGTATAGTGAAATATTTCATATCAAGTTCTCTTTTTCATGAGAAAGAATGTGCTTTCTAGTTTAGAGGGGGTGAGGGATGGGGGGATGTGTTTGGGTTTTTTTGTTTTTTCCTGGACAGCATTATGGGCCAAAAGCTCAATCCTTTTATATCAAAGGCAAAGTTTGATTTAAATGAGATTTAAATGAGACCAGAAAGCATGGGTGTGTGCTAAATCAGATATTTTAAAATGCATGCCTCTTGACATTGCGGAAGAAAAAATACGCTCATAAATAGTTGAGACTTGTTTGAAGTCATAGCACTTTTCTCTGTGGATCTATTTATAGTTTCAGGATAAGAAATTCTTATGCTTAGTAGCAGGAACTGATGAGTGAGACTTTTCACTTTTACTCAGAAGAAAAGCATGAGTTGTAATTTTCTGTTTCTTTAGCCTAAAGAAAATGCATGTATCTTATAACTGGGATATAAATTTAATCCTGCTTACTTAGGAGGACCTTAATCACACACTTGCAGGTTTCCCCTTGAATTACGGTATCTGTAGTACCCAAAGGAGCCAATTCTCACACAATGTTTTTCATCTGGGTTTGTCTTCTTGTTAAAATAAATCTTTGATTTTGCCAGTGGGAAAGATTACTCTTTAATATAATTTTTTTAGTATTTTTAATTTTTATTCTGTCGCTATATTAAGGCCAGGAACACAAAAGAATTATTGTGAATCCTGAAGTGTTCCCTTTTTTTGCTGCTGGAGTCCAGTTCCATACAATATTAGCAGTCAGCTTCTATGCCAAAGCCAAGCAGTGACAGTTGCAATAATGAATATTTGCTGCAGGCCACTGGTATGAAAATAGCACAGTGCTGCAAGCCTGCGTCACCAGAAACAAATCTTCCATTTGACTGTGACTGAACTTTCAGCTCGATTTTAGATCATTTATTATTGAAATAGTTCTTAAAGCACTGTCATAATATACTGTTAAGAAATGTTGATTCAGTCTTCAACGCATCAGTTCAAATGCCTTCTGACTTCTTTTTGGTGATTTGTTTTTTTCTAAAATCTCTTATACCTTTAATGCTCTATGTTGTATTTAGGGCACTAAACTGTGTACAGGCAGCAACACTGTAATATATTCAGACATGCATGCTTGTTTTAGAAGTTCTGGTGAGAAAAGGATTTGAATTCTCTCTTTGTAAGTTTACCTGACAGTTTTCAGAATGTTTTGCCCTGAAGTCCTGCAGACAGTTTAAAGTTTCTATGGGGAGGAGCAGCTTTACATCTTTAAATGTGCTATGGCTATTAGATGGTGAATTTTGATGGTTTTCTCGTACATGTTTTGATGTCATTAATGCATTTGCATTAGTGGAATATATAATGTATTGATATAGGGCACCTTTTGAAAGGTATATGAGCAGAATATATGCTCTGAACTGTGATATTTTTGTTAGTTGAAGAATACTGATGACATTTATCATTTTTAGTTTAATTTTTGTACACAATGCTGCTTTCATGCATGCATGTCTAAATACCCTAAAAAGGACCAGCATAATAGATTGTATTTTCACTTTAAAATAATTACACGGTAAAATATTAGATCAACATAGATATAGGAAGTCAAATATTTGAACCAGAATAAAATCTGTGGTTATTTAAGCTTTTTTTTTTTTTCATTTCCTCTGGAAAATAAATTATGATCTGTATTTTTCTTAGGACGAAATACTGACTCTTGCACTGCAAAGCTGGTAATGGTTACTGATGTACATGTCTAATTTCCTGCAAGATTAGAATGAGCACCAACCTTGCCATTTTCCTTCCCTCTCTCTGGTGCCATCTGCCCTCTGCCGTCCTTTTCACCAGGAAAGTACATTGGCTAGACCTACTACTGTACAGTAGTACCACGATGGAATTTTAAAAGCAGCGTTATTTACTGTTGTGAGTGGGCTTTTGAGGAAAATAATTTCACTGCAGTAACTTTCAACTGAAGGAAAGCCAACATCAACATGGATTTTCTGGGATGGGAAAGGAATGGCTAGTTAAATGTGTAATTTTGTGGACAGATCTACAAAGGCTTCATTTACCCATCAGTTTCTCAACAAAAGCCTTAATATTTCAAAAATATTATTTTTCTTTTGAAACATTATTGTCAATCTGTAAAAAATAATAAATAAGAACAGAATGTTCAGCAAGGTAACATCATTCCTTCTGCATTAGTATTTGACATCCCCAGTATCTTCAGGATATAACCACCTCCAGACTCACTCTCAGAAAAAAACCTCAACTTTGATTAGACTTTCAGTGGGACCTATTTTTTGCTGTATGCTTTAATGCCTGACAATATGATGAATATTGTGAATATTCACATGATAAACTTTGTTTCATGAATAATGATTTTTGAAAACCCTCTGGGAGAATATGTAGAAATATTATAAAATAGAATGTATAGAAATTAATAGGGCTTGAAGGGTACTATTCCCACTGACTGAAAGGGGAGCTTGCTCCTGCAGATATTTGTTCAGCCATTTCCAAGTTCTCCAGTAGGCAATATTTCTGGATCTCTGTGGGCAGACTGTTCTCAGGCTTTACAAGCTTTAATATTAGAAAGAATTTCCTGATGTCTAATCTAAGTCTCTCTTGATGTAATCCAGTAGTCCTTGTTCTATTAGGAGGGATCAGGGAGAAGGGTTTATTCTCTCATTTTTAGCTACCTTCTACAGATATGAAAAATGTTGTCAGTGTTTACTCTTCATCTTCTGTATTCACAGTCCATGTTTTCTAAACCTCGGTTTGTTTTGGCTTCCTCTCTCACAGCCACTCTTTTGTTGGCTTGCATTTGTATTGCTGCTGGATTAACAACAAAGCAAGTAATTTTTAATTTTTGACGTTGCAGTCTGCAGGTTGGACACAGAGCCTCCAGTGCTGATTAGAGGAGAAAAAAATACTTTATCTGCACTTTCGATATGGTGGGGACCTGTTTCATAACACGATGATATAAGAGATCTCTGTTTGTCTTGGTATCCACTAATGAAAGCTTTTTCTGAAAAACAAGCAAACAAAAAACCAAAGAAAACAAACCACAATTAAACAAACAGAAAAACCTCCCTAAAAAGTAGTACTGGGGCTGTGCTTCATCCTGTTTTCATAGATCGGGTTAATCCTACTGAGTGTGGATTCCTGCAGTTGGCTTTACTGAAAAGTATCTAACTGTCTAGACTGCTTCTCCAATGTGTTAGAATTGTTGTGAGTCATGTCTCTCAGTGTGTTTGCACTTGCTCCCAGTTTGCTGTTGTCTGCTAAGTCATTAGGCATGTTCTTCATTAATGAAGTTGCTGAACAGTATTAGTTTGAAACAGACCTCTGCAGCGTCATTTAGTTGTGTCCCTCCCGCGTCACAGCACATACTGAGATCTATAAGCAAAAGAATTGTTATTTTGCCTATTCTAATAGATGGCAATGAATAAAACATAGTACAGTTAGAGCACCACTAACACCAAGGGTAGTTTGAAACCAAAATGAGCTGTCTATGTTGGAAAGTACCCAATTCCAGGAATATGTCAGTAAAGTAACTAAGATTTCTTATGGGGGAAGCTGCTGCTCAGTAGGCTTAATGTGTCAAAATACAACAATGCAAAGGCAGAACAGCTCCTGTCCCTTCTTTCCTTCTGCTGTCCCTTGTTTGCTGCCTTCTCCACTGGCTCAGTGCTGGATCTCACTGTCCTCTACCCTGCTAAGTAATTAACTACCAAATGATACTGCCATATCCAAATGTGATGTACATATTATTTAAACCACGGTATCATTGTGTATTTTCTCTCTCTTGGATTTGAAAACTACTAAAAAAGCATGAGTTGTTAGATGCAGGCATTAGGCTTCCAAATAGATTTAGGTATATAACATGCTTACAGTTTTTCCAAATATACCACTGATACACACGATGCAAATCTTGTTAGTGTTTGTTTAGGTTTCTGATAAAGAATGTTTTATATTTAATTACTGCTATTAGTATGTACTGTTATTATGTAATAATGGATAACAGTAATGCATGGATACATGTATATGGTGTATTAAATCATGGCCTTCATTTAATATTAGTTTTGGCTAATATCAAGTAAAGTATCAATTTAAAGTTTTATTTTATCAGATATCAAGAACAGAAAATGATGTTATTTTTAATTTTATTAGTACAGAATGTTAAAACTTTAGCTTGGCTACTCAATCAGTGTAAGTATTATGCAGTACTATGGCAGTTTATGCATCTGAAGTGCTACGTATAAATTTTTACTGCCTGTTGTACTGGTAATTTACACAACCCCTTTTAGTAGATAACCTTTCAGTTGTACGGTGCAGTCTTAATGACCTGTCTTTTCAGTTTACAAATTCTGTATTTATTGGGTATTAGCAGAGTGTAGGAGATGGAATACATGCATTTCAATACATAGGAGTACCGTGTTCTGTAACCACAGAAAATATAAACAATAAGGTCAGATTTAGTTCATTACCAGTAGTCAAACCATTGCCCGCACGATCCGGCTCTCTGTGTGGTTACAGCATTAGGATGCAAAACAGGCAAATGCCAAAGGTCACAACCTATTTGTTTGTTTTTTTGTTTCCATCTCCTCTCTTTGCCCACAGATGCTACCACAGAGACACCAGCAATATCAACGACAACAACCGTGGAAATCCGGAAGAGCAGTGTCATGACAACTGAGATCACCTCTAAAGTGGAGAAACTCCCCACGACAGCCACTAGCAGCACCACATGCCCTTCCGTTGAGACTGAGGAAGAAAAAGCAAAAAGACTGCTGTACTGTTCACTATGCAAAGTTGCTGTCAACTCTGCCTCACAGCTGGAGGCGCACAACAGTGGTGAGATGGAGCAGTGCTTGCTTGCTTCCTTTTCTCCCTTCTGTCTCACGAGCTCTGCAATTATCTTCCCCTGAATAGATTAGATCTCTTGCAGCAGGAGACAAAGAGGTGGCAGAAAACTGGCAATTACATGGAATTCATTAACTATTAAAGAATAAAAATGACAGGCAAAGATGCTTTCATAAAGGGGAAAGAAAGGAATTTTACTGCATGCAAGTTACCCGTTTTCTTACATTTTAGCTTTTGCAGCTTCCAAACCTTATGGAGCTAAATGACAGCTCATGTTTCATTACCCTTGGTGTTCAGAGTTTGCATACTTTTGTTTGTGCCAGCTAGCAAACTGAGTATGAATGCCATTAATTTTGGTTGAAATCTGACAAATTAAGGCTGAAAGAGGGAGTGTCAGTCAGTCAGAGTTCAATGACGAGAGTTAGAATTCTTAGCTCCATATTGTCTGTTAATAACTTGTTAAAATTGTGTATATTTTTGCTTTGTTTTCATCAACTGATAGCAACTGCTGCATGAGAGTTGAACGGCTAATTGCTTACCTCCGTCTTAATTTTTAAGCCTTTTCTTGTTATTACAGCTAGTGGCATCAATAAGTTCGAGTAGTAGAGAGCCATCGTTCACAGTCACTATTTTAAGCATCTTATTGATTGGCTTTGTGGTGAGAAGGGTTAAAAGATCTTGAGATTTAATATGGTAGCAATGACCACCTATAACGGTCCTACAGAAAAACTCCTGATTTTGGATGTCAGGGGTTACTTATCAGCAGGGGAAACAGGCAGAGAACCTTAGGTTTGAAACGTAGAGACAGTGGTGATATACCTGAAGCAAGATGATCAATGGGTTTATGATGTAATAAAAAAAGAAATAACTTTGGCATGTCTGTAGAAACCACTTAAATTTAAACAGAAATGATAATTTGTTGGTATTCATGAGAAACAAAGCCTAATCAGTTTTGAATGCTGTGTTTGCTATATGCTAGTTCTTCAGCTGGTGAAAATTCAAGTTCATAAAGCTGTACCTATTTAACCTATTTAACTTCACGTGAGGGTTAGACTCTAAACGTTTTTCTCATCAAGATGAGAGCCACAACATTATTCTGAATACTTAAACACAACCCTCCAAGTTTTTGCTGTCTATGCTGATAAATTGTGCATGTCCTCACACACATACATGCTTGTAAAAGTGTTCATGTGGATGTGTACAACAATTATCAGTGGAACACTAATTCTGTACGCGGTAGTAGTCCGTTATTATCACAGACTACCTGTGTGGAAGTCAACAGTGTAAAAAATTGTTCAGTCTGAATAAAGGTAAAGCAACAGGACACTGTTGTTTTCTATGCAATCTTTATTTTAATAAAAAATGCAAATGCATTTTTCTTACATAGAAGTTTCTCACATATTTTGGTTTCTTTCCAGGCCGTTAATGATCCATAGGTTGCTGCCGGGAACCTCTGCCTCTTTTTTGATTTGGAGACTAATTAGTTAATTATAGATTGAAGTGTAAGCTACCTAATGCATACTGTTTATCAATCCACTCAGGAGGACTACAAATCAAAGCCAACTACATCTTTAATAGCTAAATTACTCTTCCTTTGCAACTACAATTCAGGTCTTATTATCAGCAGGAGTTAATGAGAAAAGTCACACCCATTTAACTTCACGTCAGGATACCTGACTGTGCCACTACTTACTGGTGTGTCTGCTTTGTTCTAGTGCATTATCTACAGATATGTAATATAGTAATTAAATATCAGATGTGAAATACTGTTACATTGGTATGACTTTGATACAGACAAACAGAGGCATATTCCAAGGACAGCACATGGCACCAAGCTGAGGCTCATAAGATTTTTCTTTTGAAAAGAGAATAAAACAATGAATGCAACCAAATTGCCAAAGTTGTTTCTGTTTCCCATTTCCAATGTCTCCAGGGACTAAGCACAAAACTATGCTGGAAGCTCGGAATGGAAGTGGAACCATAAAAGCCTTTCCTCGGGCAGGCGTAAAAGGCAAAGGACCTGTGAATAAAGGGAACACAGGCCTTCAGAACAAAACATTTCACTGTGAAATATGTGATGTGCACGTAAACTCCGAGACACAACTGAAACAGGTACTCAGCTAGCTTGCAGAGTGTGAATCCTTGGCTGTTCTTTGTTTTCATGGTGATAAAGTCCCAACACAATCAGCATGTGTCGGTTGAACAGTTCACATCCAAATGGAGCTTAGAGATTTTACCCTTTGTACTTGTCTTTCATGTTGTAAGTTTTCTTTTGGATATGATTTTACCTTGTGCAGAATATATTCTCTCAAAAGCTCTTGATTATATATATATATATGTCTTAAAGAGTTATAGAAGCTGTAAGCTGCAACATAGTACAACTGTCTTTACACTACTATAATTGTGAAGAGCTAATAAACTGTGCCATTTAGCGCATATTTGCCTTGACAAAGATGTGGAGGTGGATGCAGCCAGTGTTTTCAGAAAACACTGAATAACCTGCTCAGAAATGCAAGATGGAGAGGATCTGTAATATTTTTTTTATCAGTGCTACTCTGTAACTGAGAAGCGTGACCTCTAAATTGCAATTACACTAAGTTATGTTCAGTCATTCTTCAGATGAACAAAGTCTTTGTTCTGAAAAACAGTTTAATTCCATATGCCTTTTGGAATTAAATACTTGTTAAGGACCTTTACAAGAATGAATTAAATTCTGTAATGGACAATAGCAATACTTGTCTTCTACTTTCAGGAAAAAAAAATATCCAGTTCTCTGTCTTTTTTTGCGAGAACTCTCTTGAGAATGAAAATCAAAGTAAAAATATAGCTCTGAAGAAGGTCTCTTACATTGAATACTGCAATAAAGTCTGTGCAGAAGGATTTTTGTAAAATCTCATAGATTTTATGAAGAAGATTATGGATTTTGTGGGGTTTTTTTCACTGTCAGTTTGATATGTAACCATCTTTCAGCTGAAATCTTATAAGGTGGTCTAGGCTTCTTAGGGTTTTGAACAATTTTGTGACCTTTTTCCCCCCAAATAGGGGATGCTTTAGTATCTAATATTCTTCCAAAATTTTCTGGATGCTTTAGTATCTAATATTCTTCCAAAATTTTCTATCAGCAGTGGATTGAATTTGATGGGTGCTTTATAGAGACAAGAAGGAAGTTTGCAAAGGCTTCTATCTTTGACCTGATTCAGGTCCTGTTGAAGTTAACAAAGGTGAGAAAATAATTGATTACAGTGGAAGCAGAGTTCAACTGAGCAGAGTGGAAAATCACAGTCCCAATATGTGATGCACAAAGGATCATTCAAATTGGAACAGGGCCTGTTCCCATTCGTTATTGAATTAGTCAAAGTAATGCTGTTGTAGAGAGCAGTAGTCTTCAGTACTGGAGCATCCTTGTGTAAAGCAGAACCTGAAGTGATGTATTAATGAAATATCACTCTTCTCTTCCCCACCCCCCCAAAATGCATTTATGTATTTTAACAGCACATAAGCAGTAGAAGGCACAAAGACAGAGCTGCTGGGAAGCCACCTAAACCTAAATACAGCCCTTACAATAAAATCCAGAAGGGAACACATCCTCTAGGGGTAAGCCAATCACCTTTTAATTTTACTTTTATTTTAACCCTGCTGAGTAGGGTTTTTAGAAAATGTTGAGAAATGTTTAAAATGAGAGGAATAATGTCAGCAATGGAAGCATACAAGTGTCCAAATGAGCCCATGGAAGCCCACAAGGGACTTATCATATATTTTGATAGGTGTGGACTACAACCTGTGGGTCCTCATTTTTGTAGCTACTCTGAATATCCTCAGAAAAAAAGCTTGTTTCAAAGACCATTAGAGAGCAAGAGACAAAAGAAGCATCTGGATGTCAAACAGGATTTTTGCAGTTTTCACCAAGGACAATAGTGATTAAATGACTAAATGAAACTCTATAAAACATAAAACCTTTATTCTATCCTTATTTAGAAAATTATTCAGATAACAATTGAAACAATTTTTTTAAAAATCCATCTCGGATTTCATTCCACTCAGTTTCAGGATGGTTCTGGTCACATTTTCGACTGCCAGGGTAAACTATCTGATACACAGTTCTTGCTAGCTACAAAAGCAGAGAAAAAAGTTTACTTTTTTAATAAAAAACCCTTCTAGGATCCTGTCATTATTTAAGAAACAGCTTATGTTTTGGGTGGGATAGTGAAACATCTGACATTTATCTCCATCAGATAAACTGCATGGGTTTTTTTATGCTCCGTGGTGTTTTGTAAGGGTTTATAGATGGTTTTGGCAGTGAGAGGGTGTTGATTCATTTGCCTCGTAGAGATTAGTCACATATGCCTTGACCGTGTTCTCTAACACGGCAGAATATGGAGCTTTTTTTCTGTGAAAATCCAGTCCTCTTTGAGTTGAATTCAACCTTGTTGGGGCAGCCCTCACGATAGGTATATTCATGCACGATTCAGTTGAGTTTTTCAGTAATCTACCAGGAAGTCCAAGGTCTCCAATACATATAAGCTATACTGAAAGGAATAAAAACATGTAATGAGGTAAGTAGGGTATGGAATCACTAAAGCCTTAGTGATAAGCCAGGATTATTATTCCATTATGAAATTCATTGTTTCTCTGGGGATGAACATAACTATAACATGGCTGTTGCTGTTGTACACAGTTCTCTGTTTACCAGTGGTGATTTCTGAGAACTCCAGCCAAGGATCAAGGCCGTTTAGTAGCTGCAGAGACAAATAAAGGCAACGTGTCCTTTCCCTGCTCCCTCACTACCAGTTGCTCACAATATACAGGGCAGGCCAGAGGTGAGCGAAGAGGCAAAGGGGATTTAAGAAAAAGAGAATGAGTTAGCAACAAAAGAACAGATATGTGTAGCAGAATGGAGGCTACACTGAGAAAGGACAAAAGCAGTTCTCCATTTAATCTTTTTGGTTCAGAATAGAAAAAACCCAAAATTGCTGTCACTTGAAATGCAGAATGGCACAGCAACAATCCAAAGATGTGCTAATTTTACTTTGAATGTAAACGTTTTTGATGAGCTCTAGACTTTTCTTTACTCTCTGTTAATTTTTCAAGTAATTTGATGTACCTTAGTTTACTTCATTGGAGATGAAACAAATAATGACTACTTTTAATGTTGACCTGTGTGTTAATTAGTACTTGCAGAGAGGTTTGAAATGAAGGTGCAAAGTAATGTATATGCTAAATAATACTAGTTTTGCAGCTATCTTGATATCAGAACCAGGTTGATAAATTAAATGAGAAGCTATCTAACTTCTAATGAAGTTCCTGATTCCTCCAAGAATGGCAACAAAATCCTAGCCTTTTAATATAAACACTCACATAAGATCTTTCTTCTTTGTGACAAAAAATGTACGAGCATCACTGAAGTTTTTTTCTACAGAATTTAGAAAAAGCACATACTACATTTTCATAGCTTTTTTAGACCAAAAACTTTCCAATGCTATGTTTTCAATATCATTTGTACTGCTTTGTCTGGTCTAGTTTTGCAGAGAAGGAAGCTTTATGAATTCCCACAGTACTATTTGAGAGTTTAAGAAATCTTGTAATGTTGGAAGTTACTTCAATTTCTTCTAGCCACAAATGTCCAGCATGCATAAAATAGTACACTGGAAAGAAAGAGGTTATCGGGCATTAGATAGTCCAAATTTTCTGCAATAAAATACCACTTATGAAAAACATCCTTCACTGGGAATTCTACACCACAATCAGACCCCTGTTGTTTTGGCTGGGGTTTTTTGTACTTTGTACTCCAGGGGTTTTCTTATCTGTTCTAAACAAGGCTGAAAAAAAGTTTTTACTGAAAACTGTAAGGAAGGAGGAAAAATTCAAATGCTTAGCAAGGGAAAAAGACAGCTTGGATCAGTGAGTGTAACACTGATCAAGGAAAAGATCAGATCATTGCTTTTCTAAGGCACCATCAGGTATTTTGTATCTACCATCCATTATGTTTTCCCAGAATTACAGAATCTGGTCCCCTCTTAGTATCTCTCCTAGAGCTTTAAAGGACCTTGAGGTCAGCAGAGTTGTCAAAGGGTATTAAGAAAAGTAAAAATCCTATATCCATCTGGCTGGTAAAGAACCAACAGATTTTTTTTGAATATGGTGATAGTGTAATGATGAAACTCGCTGATGGTTCATGCCAGACTACTCCTGTCCTTACTTTCTATCACTCACCAAGGTACTTTTGAATGGAAAGTAAACTGTGTTTCCCTGTGAGTGAGAAGTGTCCATACTTACAGGTTGACAACAGTATGGTACTTATATTCATATTCTGTATATTCAATACTACATATTCCAGTTTATGTTCTTTGCAAAGGGCCTCAGGTCATGCCAGGACACAGACCCACCAAAAGTCCATCAGAGCCAATGGGAACTTTGTCAGTGGATGGTTTCTATTCTTATCTCAGAGTTATAAAACCAGAACAATAAAGGTATTCAGGCTCCTGGCTTCTCATTAGAAACCTCAAATCCGACTGAAATCTGCAGAAAACTATATAGACTACGCTGATGTTCATGTGTATGCTTACCAAATGTAAATTCTCTTAAATAATAGTGGACTTCTATGAGTATTTTCAGTCAGTCTGGGAGAAGCTTGAGGTTTTTGGTGGGTTTTTTTGGAAACTCTGAGTGAGGAGTTTTTCAAATTCTATTTGGTAGTGCACAAGACTCATGATTTAAATGGTTTTAAAGCAGAAGCCTCAGTGACAGTAACAAAAATAGCACAATTTGGCACCATACTAAATGATATAGGCAAGAGTTTTTCATGACAACATTCTAAAATACCTGCCACTTTTTCACAATCCTTGTAAGAATGAACAGTATCTCAGTGAAAAACATGTGAAGACACAGCAAGGTGACATAGGACAGCACTCATCAAATTCATCACTTTTTGGAACATGTGAAACATTAGGAGATTTTCATAACTGGTGCAAGATAAGCTTTGTTTATTTGCTTGTTGATAGAGGCTAGAGCTAATAAAGAGGAGCTAACTGGAAATCTTAATTTTAAGTAGAACTTGCATCCTAATGATAAAACCAAAAGTACCTTCTTAGCCAGACCAGGGAACAGCATATGTTTTCACTCTGCTGTTGTCTCTATCCTAAAGCTGTCCAGATGGACGTCTTTTAATTGATGGTTAATTCTTCCTTATTTAATTCTCACAGGGTACATGCAGCTTTACTTTGGCACAGATTGCCCAGCCCCTTTTTAGGTTTGCTTTGATTTCTAATCTCATATTAAATCAGAAGTCTCAGTGATAAGGCATGAACATTGGAAACTCTTTGTCCCCAGCCAAGTCCTGCTCGCTCTTGTCCAATGTGCGAGATCACATCTCCTGTCGCAAGCCTACAGCTTGTAGAGTCACTAGCCACCACCAGGCCTCTCTTACTTGATTTTGCACTTATAATCTTAAGTCAGGCTCCCTGTCGTGTAGATAATATGAACAAATTATGTCTCTCTGTTTGTTTGTTTTCTCTCTTCCCCACAGGTAAAATTAGTATTTTCAAAGGAACCTTCAAAGCCGATGGCTCCACGAATCTTACCAAATCCGCTAGCAGCTGCAGCAGCAGCTGCTGCTGTGGCTGTGAATTCCCCCTTCCGTCTTCGCACAGCCCCAGCAGCCACCCCTTTCCAGACCTCAGCACTTCCTCCAGCACTCCTACGACCAGCTCCGGGGCCTATACGGACCACCCATACTCCTGTGCTGTTTGCTCCTTACTGAACTCCAAACAGGAATTAATTGTACTGCAATAATTTTTCGAATCAAAACAAACAAAAAAAAGAAAATCAAGAACATTGAACTATGCAGTGTTTATTTATAGTTTAAAGTATATATGAAGAGCCAGGACTTTTGATAGAGAACTGAACAAATTCTAAAAGGGGGAATGGGCAGTATTTTCTCCAGATGAGAACATTCCTCTTGAGTATTGATCGTTTTAGAACTGATCTCCAGCATTGAGTTGTAGTGACATATAAAACTTATGAAGCCTTTTGACTGTGCTTTTTGGCACATATTTCCCTGCAATGTCTTTCCTGCTTTATGAAACAACTTACAATTTGTCTAAAGGGCATTAACTGGTTCCAATGTACATAAAATACTTATTCTGTAGATTAAAGAAGAAGAAAAAAACAGAAACACTGTGAATAGTAGTACCCTTACCAATCCTCCTGCCAAATCAGCAGTTACTGGGTATTTATCTGAACAAAAGTAGATACAATAGATGTCTTGTAAA
>Ga0181612_106862_pt1 | contig 22537 bp, 15 predicted proteins | sample HoacroProtozoa21_FD_119630 | JGI IMG/M metagenome (GOLD analysis project Ga0181612, IMG submission 119630) | Hoatzin crop microbial communities from Cojedes, Venezuel. Combined Assembly of Gp0051906, Gp0051904, Gp0051908
ATACAACCTGTGAGAGATTTCCAAGAAAAGGAGTAGGTGAACATATTTGCACCAGTAAACTGGTTTGCTGTGGAATTAATCTTACCCTTTAGAAATCAGATTCTTGAATTCAGTTCTATATTTCAAGATAATAATTTTCAACACAGAGAAACCAAAGTATTCTCAAACATGGATTGGATAAATAAAATATTTCAAAATCATCTGCACTTAGGGTGTGGAGCAATAATGTGATTGCATTCAACGAGAATATAAGGAGAAGCAAAATTAAACCCATTAAGAAGTTTCACAAAATATGATATAGTTGTTAGATAGCTAAACCAGGAGAAAAAAATATTAAATGATTTTTCCAAGTCCTTTTATACTGGTGAGTAGGTCTGCACAGTGCAGACTTGTTTCTTAGTCAGAAATACTTGTTAACTATCACATCTGTCATACAGACTGCTTTAACTGAAGCTACTTAGATTCCAAATGGTAAAACTTAAGCTTTTTCTTTCACCAAAGTATTCATTGTCCTCACGTGTATAATTTTTTTTTAATCACTACATTATTTTCTAATGCAGTACTGCATTCTTGCCCCAGCTGGGGCAAGATTCAGCCTCAGAAAACAGAAGAACATTTAGTCAGGCCAAAAATTTCATGGTTTTAAGATCAGGCACCATAACATCTTTCAGAACTAGGGAAGGTACACAACTCTATTGCATTCTCTATTCACTTTTTATTTTATTGACAGATAACTTTTTATTCGGATATGAATCACCGTTACTGATAGCAGAAATGAATGAGCTGGAATCTCCTAATTAACTATAATGACTTTTTTTATTGTTGTTTGGTCTAATCTAATCCGGTTTTAAGGTAACAGAATTCTGATGTAGTGATTTATCTGGCTATAGGGAGCAAAAATATGCAATTAGGGACATGTGAGTTGGACCAGTTGGAGAACCAGTTAGAAAGCAAGTACAATTTCACCACAATATAGAACTGGTATCCAGATCAAAACACATTCTGTAAAAGAGAGAAAAAAATGGATTAAAAAAAAATCAACCTATCAGCTATTTTATACATGTAAGCAACATCTAGTTGCCATGTTACAAAAACCATCTGATATTCCAAACTAAAATGTTAAATAATTTTGGCCACTGTGGTTTATTTTCGTCCATATGCACAAAGCGCTAAAAAAACAATTAGTAGCATCAGACTTTTGTTGGCAACTCATAATGATTTCCTGAAGTAAAACATTTAAGACTAAATAATCTTTTTGTATTCCTAATTCATTCTGTGTGAGAAATGCTAAAAAAAATTCCTTTTTAACAGAGCTAGAGGATCCTGTCAGGAATACTGTATTTCTCTGTCTCTGTTAAAATCTCTATAAACTAATGACTTTACGGACAGCTTGTTAGTAGATAGAAAAAATCAAGCTTCCAGCCCATGTCTTTATTTTTCAAATGAATATCAGCAACCACTGTGTAAAATCAGCAGCATACAAGTTAAACAGAAGTAGCAGATGGGTGAATTTCACACAGTCTATTCAAAATTAATGTGGATGGGTGTGGGGGGGGAAGAGGGGGAAGCATAGGAAATTATAGTGTTTTGTTGGTATAAAATGATGGAGTTGAAAAACATTAGCTGTTTCACAGGAATAGAAAATAGAAAATGGGAAAGATTAAGGACTAAATGAAATGATCTGAATAGTGGCTTTTACCTACTTTGGCAGATGGGAGGGAGAATTTTTCTGTGCTGCTACTATTTTTTACTTTTCTCTGTATTAGGAATAAAAGCATGGAAAACTTAAATTCAAGCTCTGCTTCCATTACCATGTAAGAAAGACGTAACAGACAATTATTGTGTTTTAAATTTTTTTTTAACAACTGCTGATGGAGTAAAAATTAACCTTATTTGGTTACCATGTATATTGCAAAGTCTTTTGCTATGTGAAAAACACTTGATAATTTGCTGTTGGTAATAATATCAGCTGTCACTCAACTAGTTTGAACAGCATAACACAGGCACCTGGAGACAGAATTTTGCTTTATTAGTATTTTTGAATATTCTGTGCCTAAGAAACTGAGTTAAATACGGCTAGCTCAATCCCCATGCGTATGCAGGTAATAGGTAATATACAGTATACAACACATTTTCTCACACATTCTTTTCTTTGCCACATGAAACCAGAGTAGCTGAGCTTACACTTTGGCAAAATTGCCCCTAAGGTCTAAGGTTTCCAAATAATATTTTGTGACTGTTAAGAATGAGGTTCTTTATTATTCATGTGACATTTTCAACAATCTAGGAGAGATGTATTTGTAAAAGGAAAAAAGAACTGAGGTGGGCAATACAACTTCATATTATAGTGTATTGAGGTGAAAACAACGTAAACTACAAAAGCACAGAGAGGAGCAGATGTACTTTCTGGATACTGTTATGAATATTTAGAAGTACAGAATGAATCGTTTAGAGAACTCACAAGTAAGTGTTTATAGCACTATAACCATATCGCAATGTTTGAGCACTGTCGTGGTGCTCACCAATTGCTTACTACTGAATTGGGGAGCCATTCACACAACAAAGTTGCTGTTCCTTGTGAAGCCATGCTTTGAATATTAACTGAAAGGTAGCTCTAGATTAAGCTGCTGGCTTTAAGCTTGTGGAGAATGAAAGATTTATTTGCCTTTGATATTGGCCCATAAGGTGTAAAGAGAACGAGACAAGAAGGGGAGAGAAAAACTGAAGATAAACACTTGAGCTTCAAGATAATGCTAAACACTCTACTAACTGCCCTACAAGTATACTTCCCATTCCTGGAGTGAAAGAATAACCTCAGAGTTTGGCTAATTCCTAGTACTGAAAAATAAGGGCACTTGCAAATAGTAATAACTTCCCCAAAATTAGTGTACAGACTATTAAACAACACTTCATGCAGCAGTTCTTCATTTCACCTTCAGCTTACTTGGGAATTGGGGTAAACTATCAAGTTTTCTCTTGTGCTGTGACTAGAAAAGTGAGACTACTTAATTAGAGTCTGTATGAATTAATTGATCTCAGAGTTTTATAGATTTTTTCACAGAAAAATCTGTTGAGTTCTGCATATGATGACATATGTATGTACATTAAATTACATATTTTGCTTAGAACCATGAAACATTTATTTGTCCTTGCTCCTATCCTTTGCCACCACAGCTAATGTGAATTATGATTAATAGATTCCCTGAGTAAGGATGGATTGTCCTTGCCTTGAAGCTTGTGGATTTTTATGTGATGTGTTGAGATCTCTTTAAATAAGAACTCTGATATTATTTCTTCAACATTAGTTTTTCACATATCCATCAGTGGCTGTTTTCAGAATTTCACTTTGCTGTATGTTTGATACTTTCAACTCTCTAAAAGAGTGCATATGAATAAGAATCCTATTTTGTGTGACTTGTGTGAGAATAGTCCTCAAAAATATATAATCACTGTACTGCAACATCCTACCAGGGGAGCCTCCCCTCTCCTCCAAATACTGGCATTGAGGTGCTTTGCATTTCTGTAAAGTGTAGCTAATCAGTAACTTTAATTAGAATTTAAATGCTACAACAAAACACGTTTCTGAAATATGAAGCGTAATTCACGCCTTTGACGTGTCTAGAAATAAAACTAGAAAGGAAAAGAAGAAACCCAAGAAAACAGAAATCTTGTCAAAGAGACTTAGTATGTGAAGTTCTCTGCAGAGATTAAAAACATGTAAAAGCCCTATATGAAAACCAATAACTTGTTGACTAAAACCGGGCTTCACAGTTCATTACAGCGTCTTGGTACAGTGGTTATTATGCAGATTTCTTAACAAAAAGTATACTCTAAAATATTTTATCTGTATTCAAAATCTAAAGGCTGACATAGGATAAATAAGGAGCACTCGACTTGGAGAACCTATGCAGGAAGGACTTGGCAGAATCAGGCTGACAATGCCTTTAATTAGTTGCAATGATGGGAGGAGTCTGCATATCGCTTATTCATTCTGTTCAGTATTGGGGAATTGCTACATGTATCTGTCAGAGACAAAATTCTGTTCTGAATTTGAGGTTTCGTTGCCTTCACTTCTGTATTGTGTATCTATATTTTGCTGCATAGTCAATAGGAAATGACTATGTGACTGCACCTGTCACAGGGATCATAGTGGAACGTCATTAAATACAGTTTTTCATTCAGTCAAGCAGAGACCTTATGAATAAATGGACAGCTATCATACAGACCAAACTGGAGTTTTACATTTAAAAGACACCATTGTTATTAATGAGGAACTACGTAAACCTGACAGGAGTCTTTTTTTAAAAGAATGTGAGTCTTAGATGCACAGGTCGTCTTCCTCCTCATATAGGACAGAACTGGAAAAAAAGTAAAGATCAAAACCTAAATCTGAGTAAAACAGGAGGGGAAGCACAAAGATTTCGAGAAGTCCCACACATATATTGAACATAGATTTTCAATGCTATAGAGGACTACACTCTAGGACCATGAAAGGCTGAAGATATCTGAGGCCAAACAGACATTTGTTAGTCCTATTTCCTCATAATAACTAAGTGAGGTAGGAGTGGGTCGCAGCGCCCTTGTGACACTTTCCTGTCTATTTGCTTTGGTTTCCACATGCCGCTGAAGAGGTGAGCTGTAAATCCAGGATACCTCTCAAGGCTGAAGCTGTGGACAAGAAAATGTGCTTACTGTATTCATTGCAGGGTGCCAACTATCAGCACTGCTTCAGAGAACTTGCTAATTTATTTTATAAAGAAGAAATGGACAGAGGACCTGTGTTCAGGACACATGCCAGAAGGAGGAAAAAAAAATGATTTCTTGCAATCTGCCAGCATCAAAGGATAATTCAGAAGATATTATGTCAGCTGAGGGACAAGAGACTTAACCTCAGTGGATTTCTGGGCGGCCAGCTTGGACAGCTTTGCCACGATTACATAGTCATTCTGTTGATTCCCCTGCATCCCTTAATTCTGGTGAGAAAAGCTGCATTTGTTTTCCTATTGCACTGTGCAGTTGTTTTACCTTTTCACCTTAGTGATTCTGCATAATACATGCAGATATTGCTTACTGCAACATTATTAGTGGTGTGGGTGAGTGGAACAGCCAAATGAGCCTAGAATAAGTTTGCAACTTGCTCTTTCAATAAAAAACAGGTCAAGTTTAAAACAAATTAATATACTTAAAAATGATCCTTACAGAATGCCCTTTATAAACCAATTCAGATACAATTTTCTGTTTAGGTTACAAGACAACAGTGGTCATTTAATGCTGCAGATAATTCACACCGTTCTCAGCACCAAGAGGAAGGCACCTTTGTACGTCTAAATGTTTCCTGTACGTTTCCTTGTTTGCAGCAGGTTTTGTACTGAGTGTTCCTGTGCACTGCGTGTAATGAAATTCTGGAGAAGCAGTGGAGATATCAAAGTTCAAGAAACCTTGAAACTTATTTATCTAAAGATTTGGAAAGACATTTGGAGTGGCATAAGAAACAAAGAAAGATTAAGAAATTCCCAGACAGGATTTAACAAAGTATAAAAGTAAGGAAAAAATCCCACTAGTAAAGGGTTAAAAGCCTATTAAAGCACAGTAGCATAATCTTAAATTTTGTGTAATGGCATCTGATTCCCGTACTGAAATTAGTTTTGATGACAAGTTAGCCTTGCAGACCAGAATTGCATCTTTTTTTCACCAGGTCTTAGATTAGGTCTTTCACCATTGCACCATCATTCCAACCTAAAACTGACTGGTGGGATGAACTGACTAATAAACCATACAAAAAATATTTTTGTTTTTGGATGCAGGGAGAAATTTTACTGACCTTAGACAAGATTCCAATGAAAAAGCAGCAACGTGTCTCATTTCCGCTGCTTATAAATAACCAGGGCTAGTAAGTGGGAGAAACTGCTTGTAGAAATCTCACTAATCTTGCATTAGATGACTGTCTTCATGAAAAGAAAAGGAATGTTTTTTAAAAGTTACTAACAGAAATATTTTGTTGAATCAGACCCAGAGTCCCTGATGCCACAGACACACTGGTGCAGAGAAGTAATCAGACACTGAAGCAATTTTCAGTACCTTTGTCCTTCTAAAATGTTTTTTTACGTGGAAATGTAAAGATTGATTTAACAGGCATATAAAATGATCACCCACTGTTCTTTTCTAGCAAGAAAAATACCCTAAGATTTTGAGTTTTGAGGATAAGGTTGTCAAGAATTTGAGTTTTGAGGATCTGGTTTTCACAAGTGTATCAGGTGCTGCCTAGACGTTTCTCACTTCAAGGTAGCATAGATCAATCTACCATAACAGAGGTAGTTGGCTCATCATTGTAAGTGAAAATCTATGAAATATAAATACTTTCTTGTGTTATTAGTAAGCAGTGAAAGTCATTCAGATGCCACAAGAGTGAGCATAGGGCACTAGCATCATTAAAACCTCATTGTAAATCCTCGCGCATGATCAAATAGTACAAACATTGCTGTAAGACTCTGTGTAGGATGAGATCAAACTGAGACACAGTTAGGAAAACTAATTCCAGACTTTTTATAAAACTTGAGGAGTTAATGCCAGCATTACTGTATCGACTACAGACCATAGATAAGATGGACTCATTGTGCTTAGAGCTGCACGAGCCCCAATGTTTCTAAGGTCCCAGAATAAACAGTTTACAAATGGCAGATCTGATTCTTCAGCAGCCTCCCTAATAAAGCCCTCTGGAAGGAATTGGTTGTGTCCTTTTTCTTCAGAAATCTTACTATGTTATTTTTGTCTAGAGTATTCATTCCTCTTCTGTTTCTTTGTGTCTCATATGCTCTAGTTTTCTCAGTGTAAACAGACTTTAAGTTTTTTTTACACAGGATCCTACCATGGCTCCGATAATGAAACACAATTAGCAATGATGTTTTTATGAAGAAGGCTTGTCCTGTCTTGAAAAGGTAGGTTGGAGGTCCAAAAGGCTCAGCGGTTTTCTTTCCAAGCTTCCATCTTTCTCTCATAAATAGATCAGTGAAGGAAATTTTGACAAAAGTTTTCAGATTTTAAAGAACTGCTTGAAATGAAATATTTAAAATACTGTTCATATGTATATAGATCAAAAACACTGTGAAAATATAAAAGAAAATTTTATTTCGTTTTTAATATTTTAAACTTTCATTCTGATAATGTCCAATAAGTAACTTTGCATAATATAAAATGTTTCTTTGTCAACATTGACTAATTCTTTTTTTTAAAAAATAATATATTTTGCATTACAGTTCAGGAACTATAATGTATATAGTATGTGTTAAATTGAATATAATATGCAAGTTGAACAGAAATAAGGTAAGATAGTGATGTTGACACAAGCACTGTTGCCATACATATAACATTACCAAAGTAAAACATTTTTACATGACTGAAACAAATATTGACACATATGTTGAAACAAACAAGTATTGAAACAAAGGAACCCACAATACTGAAATACTTTCTAAATCCCAAAGTGATGTTGTTTCTAGGGAGAAATTCAAATTTTCATTATTTTCTTGTTGACTCATAAGTAAAAAAAAAACACAATAAAAACATCTGGCTTAGATAGGTAGTGTGTCCAAGTGTACAAGACCTTAACACAGCATGTTTTGATGTCATTTGCTTTAAAATGTTACTTTTATTGAAAGCAATTATTCATGCAGCGTAGAGCTTGCATTGAGTGTGGACCTGCTTTGGAAACTATAGAATAGAATTTAAATTATTTTTAGGACTGCATTTTGAATGCAGGTCTTTTGAGAGTTACAATGTTCAGGAAAAGGATTTTGAATTTAAGGTACATAATACTATTCCCTAAATTTCCGAGAACAAAGGTAGCGTTGTGACATACATTTTTGACACCCTAAGAAGGAAAAAGGCTTCTTACTACTAAGTCTGTATACGTGTGGTTGCATCCAACCACAAGAGGTAGCAAGAAGCACCGACAGACAGACGTCCTGGTTCAGAGGGTGATGACAGACTTTTTACTGCTGTCTCCCCTCTGAACGGGAGTGTCTCAGTGCCGGCACACCATTTTCTGCCACCTTTGCTACCACATGAGAAACTCCAGTAGAAGTGCAGGGTGAACATATAAAGGTATTGAGGGAGTGGTATTGGCCAGATGATGTCTGTCCAAGCTGATTTTTACACACCTTGAATTTTACCACCGGATCTGTCTACCGAGTCTCAGCTCAGGAGGCAGCGCCTTCATTGGACCTCACTTTATCTCCTGTTGGAGACACTTTCTGTTACGGTCATACCTTGAGATGCTAAACTGCAAAAACCTGCACGGTGTTTTTAAAAAGCCCCTACCACCTGTAGTAACACTAAAGGGCTGGATTCTTCACTGGTGTAATGTAATGTACCTTCACCCAAAGGATGGCTTCTGTGAAATCCCTGCATGTCCACTACTTGAGGATCCACTCCTTAAATATATGAATAATGAAAATATGGCATGTCCCAAATGAAATCAGATATGTTTACTAATAGAAGCTGAAATGAAAACAGCTATTTTCTCCCTTTTTTAAGAAGCAGAGATTCCAAATGCATCTTAATTAAATCAGAACTTCCTGAATATTTATTTTGAACATTTAGAGATAACGTTCAACTTTTCAATAATTTTCATAAGAGCACAGCAAATGTTTAAAAGCAGGAAAAGAACCAAGGCCAAGCAGCGTTTCCAGTCATCAGAGCTGAGTTGAGAATACTGAAATAACACTAAAAATGGGAACATTCTGATTTGAAGTTTGGGATTTTCTCCTCAGTTTCTCTCATTCATGCCATTGTATCAGCCTACATTCTAATGAAATGTTAACACAGAAATTGCACATGTGCAACAGCCTGCTGTGGTTTCCTTGAGGCCAGCTTTCACGGTCAAATATTTTGTGTGGGAGGCTAACATTTAACGTGATGGTCTGATTTAAAGTGAATTGTTCCTAACCGGCGAGATGCCACAAACCTCTCACAGAGTACTTGTCAAGAGATGGCTAACAAAGACAGGCTAGACAATGCTGAGCAGCCCAGGAGCTCTATATGCTCAGATCAGATCAGGCTTATTGAACCGATGGAAAATGAGCCCAGCCAAGCCTGCCAGTCTTGCTAAACTCCAGGGTCATGTGTTTTGTAGTCTGTCTACTTAAGAAAAAAAAAATGCAAAACTGTTAGAAGTTTTCTGAGTTCTCTGGGTTTTTTCTGCCTGTTTGAGAATGACTTCCTTCCCAGGCAGGGAATATGAATTGTGCATTTTCCTTGCTGTGGAAGACCACCTAAAAGTGCCAAGCAGTTTGAATTCACAGTTTCCTGAGCAGGAGTGCAGTCCTTGTAATCAGGACATTGCCAGGTTTGCCAAGCGTTCTCTGTGGGTATGGTTTCTTGGGGGTTAAATTGCACTGTTAAGCTCTGAGAGCTTCTCCAGTATATTAAGCCACTGTACTACTATTTAGAGCTTCTTTTATTGTTGCTGTTGCAAACAGCCACAGTATGTATCGACTGGAACAGTAGCTCGCCAATTCTTCTCCCACTGCTCCAAATCCTCTGCTCAAATTCTAATTCTCAACCATTTGCTGGCAGAAAAGAAAAATTTTGTCAAGTTTTCAGCAACAGTTTCTGAAATTGAGGCATCTGTTTAATTCGTATTCCTGTTTGTGTTGTCGGTTTCCTGCTGCTAGATGAAGTCAACGACTAGGTCCTTCACTTTGCCTCGGTACGGGATATATTCCTAAATATGTGGTTCTAGCACTGAAGCTGCTGATACCTCCTTTCATCCTCCTAATTTTCCTTGTGGTGCAGTATTGTGATGTTTGCTCACAGCTATGTTTTTTTTACTTATTTGTGATAGCTTCAAATTTTACAAGAAAATAAAGAATCCCCTTTTATGAAAGTACAGGTCTTTAAATATTGTCCAATTTTGTTTCAGGCTGAGAAAGCACCTGAGAAAGCAAGCGTGGCAAAGTCCATGAAGGCTGAATAGTGTCGTTTCCTTTATGTGGAATGTATTCACATGGGTTTTGATTTAAAGAGATTGTGCAGTCACTGTTAGGGTGCGTTAGCTTGACATCCATTAAAGGTGATGTGAACTGGGCCATAAGAACCTTGCACATTATATTGGAATGTTAATAGTTTATTAGATATTTCTGTCATTTTGGGGAAAAGCTTAGAACTGTAAAAATAAGGTGTTTGAAAAGAGAAGCCCATACTTAATTGTTCTCTGTATCCCAATCCACACTCCTCTGTTACTCCCCATTGTAACTACTGGTATTTTTAATACATTACATCGCTGTGTTTGTTCAGTTCCTCTGCAGTGAAACGTCTTCAGTCTGGAAAGTTTGAGAATAAGAGTGTGTTCATTAACATCCAAGGCATTCATCCAAGGCAACAAAACCTTTATATGTAAAGGTAAAAAGTTGTGTTTTAGCCACATTTGTCCTTCAAGAGAAAGTGGGGCAAGGAAGAGAATAATGTAACAGCCTTTTCTTGCGTTGTTATGGGTATACAGCCATATAGCTTTTTATTGTCAGTGATTTACTCAGAAATCACTCCAATACTTTTCAGTGTAGCATAGCATTAGCTAGATCAGTCCTGCTTTGTCCTCCCTTCTAACTGCATTAACCCGTTGTCCTTGAATTTCTCCTTCAGGCTGTGAACAAAGAGCTCTTCAGCTTGGGTGGAAGTGGAAAATGTGGTTATTGATTTAGTCATGAATAAATGAATGTGTGCCTGACTGTATGACCCAATAAATGGATGGAAGTTATTAGTATTGTCTGTTGTAGTCAACCTTCTTCATTTTAAGGAAATATGCACAAGAATGCCAAGAGTCAGACACACACATACATTGCTTTTGAGTCTTTGTAACCTTTTGAGACTATCTGTATTTGTGTGCCTGATTATGCTATGGTGCATTTCAGAGCTAGATACCTCTCAGAGCACAGTGTATTCCTTTCTGGAGGAACATCCAGGAGTGAAAACCAGGCACACTTGAGAACAGACACACTTGTCAGGACATTTCACTCTGAAAAAATCAAAATGCACCTGCAGAGCATATCTGGGGAAAGCTGCAGGCTGCATGAGATAGATATGGACTCAGAGGCCCCTTCTATACCAAGATTGTAAACATTTTTTTGAAGTGTTCTATTTCAGTTTTTAGGTGAAATACGCGATTTATAGTTATGCCTTTACGTAACTTCGCCATATTTACCTATGCCTGGTTGCTTTTACTTGTCCTAGCACATCTCCATTTCACCGAAATCTGTGCTTTCTAGAGGCTTCTCTACACAGTACTTCTAGTTCTACTACTGGCTGTATAGTTATTGTGTTGTGCAGTGTAAAACCACACCCCGTTAAACTATTAATTCAACACAATCAGAACGTGCATATGTCAGGGCAGCTTATTTTGATACTAAAAGGAAATACGTTTTGTCTTGTAAGAGACAATCTAACACCAGCTTGTTAAAATTAAAATTGAAGTTTTATTTGCTTAATTAATTTGGCAAAAGCAGCCTTCTGATAGAAAAATTAAACTGGTACAAAAGTTAGGTGTAGATCAGCCTCAAGGGGAAAAAAAATGAATTGCATCTTTTTACAGACATGATTTTCTGATATTAAATGAGTATTAATGAAACCAAATGCCCAGTAGCTGAAAGTCAGGAATCATGTGAAGAGGAAGAAATGTCATTACACAGTCTACAAGTTTCTTTTCCAAAGAACCTGACAGCTATAATGGAATTAATATCTATTTTAACAGCTGGACATTTTCCTTTGCTTTAGATGGCAAATTTTGAAATCTAAAGAAAAAGAGAAAGGAGGATATTTCCTCAGCATGGTTGAGTGAGAGTGCCATTAAACAACAGCAAGCAATCTGTGTTAGCTGTGGCAAAGAAGGTTTTTGCTGAGCCCTGGTCACTTTAGCATTAATGTACTGAGTCAGGGAGAGCAAAGAAACCACACAGGTTAAAGCCAATTATAGTTTTTCATCAGAAATGCACAATTCATCATCAGGCTTTTGATAGGTACATTTCAGTGTTATACAATAGTTACCAAGGCAAACATATCATAATTCAATCTGTGCTTCTTCCATGCTGAGGCTTCACCAATTACAAGGGAAAAATGCAGTTGCCATCATAGCTGGGGAGGACAAGCAGAGTGGATTTGGTAACGCTGTGGAGTCTGGGAGTGCGACTGTGTTGTTGCCTTGCCCATTATTTATCAGGAAAGTAAATTAAGCTTCACTTCCCTGATTAAATTTACAACAAATGAAGGAAAGAATTAAAGGAATATAATGAAATCTGAAGCTGTTGTAAGCCCTTTGGAAATTACAGTATTTCAAATTATTATAATCCAAAACCTTGATTGCGATCCCTCTCCCATTCTGTTCAATTAAACCAAAAAAGTACAAAGAGCGAGCTAGTTTTGTTTGCCTCTTGATTCTTTTGACTTTCTGGGAGATATTTACTCTGACTTGTGTGAAAGACCACTATAAAACTTTTTCAAAGTTTCTTCATCTTCAGAGGTGACCACAGTTCATCTTAATGCATATACTTTAATGAAGGAAGAAGAATGTAATTCTTTAAGAAGTATGTATATAAATATCTATTTCAAAGGCATCTTTTTAAAGACTAATATTTTAAAAGCAGTCATTTATTAAGCCAGCCAAAGAAAAATGTTTTTTGTCTTTGAACTGAATTTATGAGTCCTCGGATTTCCCTTACTTGGGATAATAGTCACAGCTGAAGGACAAAAAGGATGATGGTATTTATATGCTGCTATTTCTAAACAGATAACTGATAATACAAACAGGTAAATTAGAATGCCTCGGACACTTTTCTCTTTCCCTTTTGAGGTTTAGTCTATTGATTTGTGTCATTTATTTTCCTTTTCTCCTTAAGAGTATTGCATACGTATTGGTAATCTCTTACTGACTCATTTTGTAGCAGAAGGTAGAAATAACTGCAAGCATCCATCAGCTCAGTACTCTACATTAACTATATTTTTGCAGGTCAGATCAACCTCCTCTGACACTCTTAAGGCTTGTAAATATTAATCTTTCTGTGTGCCTTTCCCTTTTTTCTTCTTCACAGGTGTATCTTTCTTCTCTAGAGGGTGCCCAATGCAAATTTTTTTCTTAGGAGATTTTAGATTATTTGTTATTAAAGATTTTAGATTAAGATTTTAGTTTTGTAGTTATTAAAGATTTGATCATTTGCCACCTGGTACTGATTGATACACTGTCAGTTCCAAAGCACCCCCTATTTAAGTTGTATTAGACAAGTTTGATAGCTTGCCATATCCCCTTATGAAAAAAAATAATTTTTTGCTATCTGATGCCATGTAGGCATTATATTTCAATGCAAAATCTATTTCATTGGCAAACTATGGCATCTTCAACAGTGCTGAAGTAAGATGGTTCTGGTTCCCTCACTGGATAGCTGCCTTGCAACACGCACGGCCTGCTTTTAACCTTCAATCAATGTCTTAGTCTAAAATGCAAGATAGAAGGATAACTATAAAATGCCTGCTTTGTAATTTACCTTAAACTACTAATATGTACTCCCAGTAGCAACTCCACTTAAATTTACATTTTGTCAGGAATCATTATGCCTACAGATAATTATCTGTTTCCCAGACTGTGTAGCAGATACAGTCATCACAGCATCTCAGCCTTGTTCAGTGTCAGGTGAATTACATTTCTCTCTGAGACAGTTACTGTTCAAGACCTTGAAATGAAGCTTTCATTATTTGCTGATTGCTTTCACTGTAACGAAATAAAACATTATATTTATTCTTTGTTGTCCACGTATTACAAATTAAATAAAGAGAGCTCTTTGCCATTCTGTCGTAATGATCATTCATGTTTTAAAGGCAGTTAAAGCAACAACTCTTTAGAACATCTCTTAGGATCACCAGATCCTAAAATCAGAGAAGTGTTAATCAGAGAAGTGTTAGTGAGAACACAGACTGAATTTGGTGCACCCTGGTGTAGTGTTCATAAACTCAAAATTAATTAGAAGTTAGCATCTCTTGATATTTAGGAAGGTGACCGATCAAATGACCTTGTTTGTGCATTCCTGCCTATCCTGCCTTTTCAGGCAACATGCACCTCTGCTGTCAGAAGGCTGCATATTTTACAAATGTGACCCATACGGAATCAAGCCCTTGGCCGCGACACGGCTGAGGACGCAGCGAGGTGGCAACCCCTCCCCAGAACCCAGGCAACTCTCAGATGTTTGCACTGACACGAAGATGCCTTCTACTGTAAATCTGACCTAACCCCCTGTATCTGCCAAACTCTATAAACTGCATTTTTGTACTTGGATCACTGAGCGATGCGTGGAATTTTTATTTACTAGTGAATGGGAAATAAGTTATGCTGGCGTTCTCATCCCAAGCCCACACACTAGCCTTCCCGTGGGCTAAAGATCGTTCCTTGCAGCTTACCAAGAATATTAAGTGGTCGTTGTACTGTAAATCCTTTCACCTGCTTCACTAATATTGCTTCAGATAGGGACTTAGTTGCTGCAGCTGTCTCCTGGGCAACATCAGTTAAAATCCTACTTCTTCTAAGAGGGCCCCTGGGAACTGGTTTCCTGTCAGAGCCTGTTGATTTCTGAGCTCAGCCCTTTTCTTGTCGGCTAATGGGTACAAATTGAGGAAATGGGCAGCATGTTAGAGCAGTGTGAATAAAGGAAGTTTTGCTAAATGAGGTGGGTGGTGGAACCATCTGGACATTTGAAAACTTGCCTATTTCTCAGCTAGATAATTATCTAATTTCACTATTATTAGGCATGCAAAGTCCAAACGGCAACATCTTTGCCTGTGACTTAAAATACAACATCAAAATGCCTGAGTTTTTTACGTGTTAAGCAGGTTATTATATTTCTTTGCTGCATTATTTTGTAGTTGTACTTTTTATTGATGCTTCTTGTGCTTTTATTTACTAATAGCTATATGCAAGTTGCAGCCTTTTTCCTTTCCTTTAATAGTGTTTAAAAAAGCCTTTTACATCCACTTATTAATAAATAGTTTCGAAGTCTTTCTAGAAAAAATGCATTAGTGCTTATTCACTATTTAAAATTTTGAGGAGTGTGAAATAGTTTTATTATCAGATCCATCCTCTAAACCCCCCCACAAAATCGAGGGTAGCTGCAGGATATATTGGAGAAGAGCAGTGACACAACGTCTTTCAGCCCTGTTGGTCCAGCACACAGAGCATTTTCCTGGAATCAGCCTAAAAGACTACTCTTTGTTGCTATCTCTATGTGAATTCATAGGGATACAAATTTTCCAACTGAATAATAAGTTGTAGGGCTTTTACTGGCTTGACAGCAGTTGTTTTTCATCTGAGAAACTGGATAACATTGAGAGAGAAGGCCGAATATAAAAACATGGTGTAGACGCACTTTGCATCTTTAAAGTCCTTGTATCATTTCTGGGAAACATGGTATTTAGATGGTTCCTGCTGTTTGTTCATTCACTGAACTTTACTAGCAACTCTTTGCAGTGAAAAATGGATTTTCTTTCAAACAGTGTTTATGTAAACTTTTATTTTAGATTTATTATTGGAAGGCATGAAATGTAACATTTCAGACATCTTGTCAAGGTAGAGGAAAGAAGCACAGAGCAAGAAGGAAAATGCCAAAGGACAGTAAAAAACAAAAATTCAGAGTCTGAGCTTACCAGCACTGAAAACAGAAAAAAAGAAATCTTTCCTTTCCTTTGTTTTTTTTTTTTTTTTAAACACTTTTCAGCTGGAACTTAAGAGGTCCTTCCCATCGCATCATCCATGGTGTAATTCTTGGTAAAATAAAATGAAATTTAACAGTAAATGTTCTAAATTTGATTATTAATCATTATGATCTAGATGCATATGTATTAAATGCAAGTATGCTCAGTTTGGATTAAATTTGCCATCCCACCAATAAAAAAATGATAATACTTCTGTATTCCATCGATTTATGTCATTTGATTAATCAGACACAGAGAAAAGAGATTATGTTTTCTTCTGCAGAATGCCTTTTCTTCTATTGCATACATAAGTACGCATGAAGACTCCGAAAACACATGAACAATTTGATGGGGCGTTCTCTGAAATGCAATTTATTGGTGTGTAAAAACAGAAGGGAAGAAAGTTTTAAAAATGTGTCTTTAGTAACAAATTTCTACCATGCTGTGCAAATTTAATGCTGCTTTGAACACTTTCCTCTTCCAAGTCGCTTGCTGTCTGTTGGGTTGCATCCAAACTTGACATTCATTACTTAACAAAAAACACTAAAAAAATGAATTAAGATATTAGAAGATTCTGTCAGCTGGGGCTCTGTGGGGTCTTTGCCTTGTTCTGGTACCCCCATGTATATGTCAGTGTAGCGCAAAGCTGCTGGAAGCTTATTGCTCTCTGTGAAGGCAGCACAGCAGAAGTCTGGTTTGTGTTGAATTTGAAATACAAGGAATTGCACTGGCTTCAGAGGAAAGGAAGACATAGCTGGGTTTTATGTAAGTAATGAAAGCAAGCTACACTCCTTTTTCTTTTTAAGAACACATAAATATGAATTTCCATGTCCTTTTCCATCCCTTCCTTATCGGTCCAGAGAAGTCAGCATTTTCAGTGGTGCATTACTCAGAATTTTGCAGATGCCAGTTCCTCAGCAACTTCCGTCACATGTCAGGGCAGTCCACCTAAAGAGCTACTTTACACCAACTTGTGGATCATCAATTTAATTAACGCCTCATTTATTGATAGCAAATTGCCCATGTCAAAAAGTGATAGAATCAATCTCTTGAGAATCTAAAGGTGAAAATATCCAAATAATTTGATTTATTATTATTATTACTACTACTACTAATGGGACAAATCACAGAATCACAGAATGTTAGGGGTTGAAAGAGACCTCTGTGGGTCATCTTGTTTAACCCCCCTGCCGAATCAAGGTCACCTAGAGCAGGCTGCACAGGACCTTGTCCAGGCAGGTTTTGTACATCTCCAGAGAAGGACACCCACCCTTCAGATATTTATAGGCATTTATAAGGTCCCCTCTCAGCCTTCTCTTATTCAGGCTGAACAAGCCCAGCTCCCTCAGTCTTTCCTCTTAGGAGAGATGCTCCAGTCCCCTCACCATCCTCGTAGCCCTCCGCCGGACTCTCTCCAGTAGTTCCTCATCCTTCTTGAAGTGAGGAGGCCAGAACTGGACAGAGTACTCCAGATGAGGCCTCACTAGGGCAGTGTAGAGGGGGAGGAGAACTGTCCAAATACTGCAGACAGTGCTGCTTTAATTTTCAGTTATGTGTACCCTAAACACTGGCATGCTTTGTTGTCGCTGTTGTTGTTTTTCCAGCTGAGGTTGTATTACATGTCTGTAGCTACGGAAGTTTGTCTTTCTTAGCAAGTATGTGCACTGGCGCTTTGAAGTTCCGTACCAGTGCGCTCACTTAATGTAATTGACCGCATCTTTAGCTGCCTCCAACAGATATCTAGCTTAATCTGAAGCATGTATGAAGGCAGAGGCATGGTAACACCAACTGTCATACTAACTGTGTAATACTAACGTTACAGACCAACGCCCAATGCATTAGAATACTAGTCCTCTAAAGGTAAAGGCATTATGTCTCTACCTACAAGCTTTGTTTCATCTGTGTTCTTAGACCACTGTAGGTACAGCAGCACAGATAAACATCTGTCTAGGCTACACTTAGAGAAGAGGTAGACATCTTCAGGTAGCTGTCAAACATAGGGTGAAGCCATCTAGGGTGCCTGCCTTCCCTCTAAAGTTAGAAGGAGTCTAGATGAGCAGCTGAGGCTAAGCATCGAAGCTTTTCAAGCTGAAAGTTTGGTGAGATTAATCCTGTTTGTACCAGTTTACTTTTATCTGTGTTGAATAGTAAAAACATAATGCTTTGCATTGTATATCTTTCGTGTATTAGCTCTCCTGAATTTTATGAAGTTTACTTATAGAAATGCTGTGACTGTAAAAATTTAATTTCATGACAGGTTCCCTAATTACATCTAACTGTGCTTCTAACTTTTTTCCCTTTATCTTACTATAATTTTACTTTTTACGTTGTATGTGATTGAATTATGATTTACTTCCACCATTTGATTCTGTCTTACTAATTCCACTTCTAATCAGTAATAGCTGAAACACCCTACATGGCTGTTACAACTATTTTCCTGTATGTATAAAGCTAGTTCCTTCAATTTGTTATTTTACCAGTCGTTAGCTAGGGTTATATATATCAACTGTGCATAAATTCAAGGTGGAGTGTTGAGATAGCCATGAACTTCTCCTAAATTCTGTGCTTATTTTAGAAATAATAGAAATATTTCACATTTAAGACAATGCTAAGAGGAATTGTGAGCTTTACACCTTATATAATAATAGTGCTTTTAATTATATTATCCTGCCTTTCTTAGAAGTTTATATTTTCATTTTTTTCTTTAAAAGAACTTTAGTATTGAATTGTGTTATAGGATACTATCCATACTTTATTTCCAGTGAACTTTTATTTGGCGTATTTAAATGTGGCTACTGGATTATGCTGTGGATGCTTGGCAGGGAGTCCGCTTTAGCTGAATAGAAATATACCTCCTGCGCCTTTAGTATCTGAATTAATACTACTTTTATCGAGCTACATTTCCTGTTGAAAATACTCATTTGAGTGAAAGACTCTATTTTTCCCAAAAAAATATCTTGAATTCTAAAATTTCACATCTCATTTGAGTATTATTACTAAACTATCCCTTCATTGTATCATGCGTTCAATTCTAATTTTATGTAACTTACTGTTCTTTTAGTTATTAATCCATTCATTATTTCTAATAATCTTAAGTGATTTCATCACTTGAAAATCAAATTACCTTGTTAGTTTCTATGGTGTCTTCTAATATGTAGGAAAAGAAATTGACTTTGTAGGAAAAGAAAATGACTGAGTATGGGACCATTCCCTGATTTACTCTCATAAGATTATCAATAACATCAAGGAGTAGCAAGAATGGTCTGCTCCACAGGGAAAGGCAAGTTGGGAGCTGAGCGTGACAGCAAGGTTGACCTCACCAGCAAGGCACTAGTCCTGCAGTACCCCCATGAGGTGAGCCGAGCAGGTCCAGATGCATTAACCAGCATCAGGGAAATGTCCAGAGCGCCACGCAGAAGTGAAGTGATACGAGATGTTCCAGGTCAAGCTGGGAAGTCAAGTCAGCAAGTCAGGATCAGGTCCAGTGACGGTAAGCAGGATCAGCCCCACTGCAGTGATCCCCAGGCAAGTCAGTGGTGAGAAGGCAGGTCAAGCCTCTCAAGCACAAGCCAAGTAGTCAAGTCCCCAGGTCAGGGTCAGGGCCAGGACCATCAGGGTGCATGGCCAGGCATGGGCATGGTAGTACTGTAGCTCAGCCAGCCACCAAGGGCCAGAGCCTGAGGTCAAATGTAGCTTCTCAGCATAGGAGCAGGAAGGCCTCTGATTCTCACAGCTCTTTCTCACAGCAGGCTGAACTGAGGTTGTGCAGCTGTGCCATATCAGCACTCAGCTTCAGAACAGGTGGTTGAACCCCAGGAGAGGAAAGCGTATGCAGGAGCCTAGGAAATTCACAGATAATTGCAGATACATTGGTTTTGTTTTGCTTTTTTTCTCTGAGCTGGTCATATGGAAAATAGATATTGATTTTATCTAATGGGTAACTGGGAGAAGTAATTAATTTTGACAATTTAATTTCTTTCTTGTGTTATTTTTAACTTGTTAAGTGTTTGAAACATAGCACTTGGAAAGACAACCTATTATCCTCATGTAAAACCAATGTGTTTGCAATTCTTGACTTGTAGGTTATATTTAAAATCAACTATGGGTTTATTTCTTTTCTTTCATGGTGTTTTCCTTCTTTAAATAAATTAAATTGAGCTTAACAAATCCCTTTCCACTTTCCTTGTCCATATCTACAATTGTCCTCGTTGAACAACCTGAATCCATTGCAATCAGTAGCTCTAGAAGATGGCATAATCTAAAATACATACATTAACTATACTTTAAAGATTTGTAGGCAGAGTTTTTTCCCAGGTAGACAGCTCCCTTTTGACTGTGTATCCAGAAGGCAATTTAGTTCATTCTTCGTCAAGTCCACAGGAAAATAACAGAAATGTCTTCCCATACACTGAAGATCCTGTCTGCCTACTTTTCTTTGGGAGTGGTAGTACTTACAACACTAGTCTTTTGCATAATAAGTAATGATTAAAGTAATCTGGTAGGTGAATGGAGATTAAATTTCATCTTCTGCATTTCTGACAAGTGATCTAATAACCAGGCTGCAGGTGTCACAGATAGGAGTATTTAAACTGATTCTTCTCTAAATTGAACCTGTATGCCAACAAAGGATGCAACAGTCATGGTACCAGGACAGAAAGTAGAAAAGGTCTCATTTTAGTCTAATGGTGTGAGCAATGAGTTTGCACAAGCTATAGATTTGGTCCAAATACAGTTGCTTGAATGCATATCCATTTAACATTAGACATTGAAGAAATGAACCGATTTCTGCTTTTAGATACTACTATTTTAGAACCAGCATTGCTTGCTTTCCTGGTTACGCAGTAGCGTAGCCTAGTTTCAAGAACACAGATAGGAAGTATTTCACATGAGATAAATACTATGGATGTCTTCTGAGACAGCGATTCAATATTTCTGAGTTGAGCAGAGATGGAAACCCATCTCACAATTCCAGTATGAATGCTTTAAACGCAAAGATGGATTATGTGACAACAAATACAGTTTCTACAGAGTCTACTTTTTTCATCTTCTTCAGAGACACCAGGCAGTGTGGACCTAAGCCAGGATAGCAGTGGATATAAAGGAATCTATGGCCTTAGAAATATGGGTATGGGCAAATGTCCTAATGAGGTTAGATTACAGTATACCTTACTAAAGAATAAATTGATTTAATTAAATTTTAGATGTTTAAATCTTGTTTTAGGGAGAATTCTTGTGGATTCTTCTTCTCAGTCACTCTGGGTAAATGAATCAAAACCACAAAAAATTAAGTGTATTTAAATGATTTATTGCTTATTCATTATGACCCATAGAGGAAGAATATATATGATCTGTTTAAAGAATAAAAATATTTGAATAGGTACGATCTGACACAGTCCTAAATAAACTCATTGCAGAGAGCTTCCTCATGATAAAATTTCCCTCTATTGTACTATGAAAGTCTAATGTTCTTAATTTAATTAATTTTAGCTAAGAAGAAGGATTCCAAAATTTCTTCAACAAAATTTCAATCATAGCAATTTCTGAAGCACTGGACATTTACTATTAGCACTGTTACGCATGTGTAACAATATGTTTTCAGATTGCCACCTTTCTGCTCTATTAGGGGATTGTATCTCTGGGGAAAATGCAAAATATGGGTCAGTTTATTTATTTACATTAATTTATGTTCTTGTTAGCTTCTAGAAAACATCTATTTGGATTTATTCAGTCCATCCAAAGTATGGAATCCATCCACAGAAACATTTTAAATACGAAATTACCTTTTCTTTTTAATAAAAATAGCTGACATTTTGTGAAAGAAAATTCTTTATGCATTTATCTTTACAATGCGTGTTTACTGTAAGTGTATGACATAAAACATAACGTTCTAATTTACATAAATGCTATTTACGTTATTTTTACAACATTTTTTAGGCATTTACGTTATGTTTGAAAGAAATGTTAACATAACATATTAAATGCTGGAACTATTATAATAAAACATCACTTTTGTTGAAATAAGAAATGCATTTTCCCTGTAAGAACAACCTATAGATCTGGTTAATTCTTTAAAAGTGACGTATATATTTCACAAATCATCTCTGAAGTACTGTAGACAATTCAGTCACGGACATAATCAACTCAGCAGACCTTTGACTAATCATAAACCCATTCTGTATTTCTCAGGATTATTAAAAAGTAAAATTTCTTGGAATCTAGAATGTGAATGTAATAGTAATAACAACAGCTGCATCTTACACAGTGGTGAAGAAGTAAATGTCTGTCTTGGTAACGTTGCAACCTAAATTCAGCAGTAGCTGATAAGTTGTAAAGTAGGTAATCTGACAGTCTAAATGCAAAAATATCATATTTTAAAAGCTGCCTTCCACAGAAGGGACTTCTGCATTCAAATCAAAATCAGCAGAGCTGAATCAGAGAATAGATACCAGCAATGTTAGCTTTTTCCAGTAATACACAGTTGCATGCCTCAAATCACAGAAAATTATTTATCTGTGTACTGGAAGACTGATTTACACCTTTTGTGGAACTTTCATTGCATTCATAATGACAAGAGTCAGCTAAACATAATTTGTGATCTATACCCTAAGCCAACTTCTGATCTTGGACTACATCTATCTCTATTTTTTTAATTTGTCAAAGGTGAGTGAAAGTGGCAGCAACAGATTGGCTTGGATTTTAAATGCTGTCCTGATCCGATATCAGGGAGGTTTCAATTTGATCCCAGGAGACGAGATTAAGATGCAAACGCAGTCATAAACCGTGCAACCTTGTAAACTTTGTTTTCGGTGAACCAGGA
>Ga0181612_113158_pt1 | contig 22537 bp, 15 predicted proteins | sample HoacroProtozoa21_FD_119630 | JGI IMG/M metagenome (GOLD analysis project Ga0181612, IMG submission 119630) | Hoatzin crop microbial communities from Cojedes, Venezuel. Combined Assembly of Gp0051906, Gp0051904, Gp0051908
AGGTTGCGCGTGGCGCGCTGGCGATAGGAACTATTGCGATAGAGGCCGGCGCCGAAGAGCGGGCAATAGGCGTCGCTGCCCACGGTGAGGTGGCAGACGTAGGAGCGGCCGCGTTCGTCGCTGCGCTGCAGCAAGAGGTCGCCGCGGGCGTCGGAGGTCAGGCTGCCTTTCTTGTGGAATTCGCTGCCGCGAGGCTTATATTCGCGCGTATAATAGTCCAACCGGCTATTCAGCGCGGGCTTGCCGGTCTTGGCGTCCACGGCGGTGATGCGCACCACGTCGCCTGCGACGCTGAATTCCATCGGGCGATAGCGCGACACGTAGAGCACGTCGAAATCCTGCAGTTTGTCGGGCCCGCCGAGGCGGCAGATGTAGATGCCGGGCTCGCTGATTGCGATGGCGAGGCTGTCTTTGAAGGTTTCGCAGGGGTCGTTCCAACTGAAGGTGCGTTCGCGGCTGCAAACGGCCTGTTTGCCGCTGACGGCCTTGCTCATCCAGTCTTTGTCGTCCTGCTTGTCCACGTCAATGGGGCTGCCGTCGAAGCGGAACACGTCGAGGCGTGCGCTGCGCACGTTGCGGCCGTCGAGCGCGATGTTCAGGTTGTCGCCAGGGTAGGCCAGTTGGCCGCGGTCGGTCAGTCGCAGCGTGAGGCGCGGCTGTTCTTTTTGGCGAATGAAATTGCGCAGTTCGCCGGCGCGTTTTTCTTTTTCATATAATTTCACGCCTTCGCGCGCTTTCTCCACAAGCACGAGGTCTGCCCACGCGGGCTCGCTGCCATCGAGCGCAGTCATGGCGATGTAGGTCTCCACGTTGAGCGGCAGGGACTTATATTCTGTGGCCAAGGCTTCGTATTTTTCTAATTTTTCCTTACCTTTGAGCCCGCTTTGGCGTTCTATGCGTTCGAGTTTGAGGAGCAATGCGGCTTCGCGGCGTCCGGCGCTCTCGTAGAAGGCAATCATGCTGTCGTAGAGCGGGTCGATGTCGTCGGCGAAGTTGTCGCGGTCGTCGAGCACGGGGCGGGCGAGCACGCTGAGCAGGTCGTCGCCAAAGTAGCGGCTGTCTTTCCCTTCGACGAAGAGCGGCAGGTAGTCGGCCGCCTTAGCCCGTCCCAAAGTTGCCACGTCGCCGACGGACTGCCGCACGAGCTCCCGTCCGCGCTCCAAGGCGGCGGTGTCAGCAGGTTGGTGCCACGTGCGGCGGCCGGTGTTCAGCAGCACTTGGCCGAGGGCGGACTGCCACATTGCCCTTGCCACGGGCCTCGTCTCGGCCTCGAGGGCTTGCTCCATGCGCTGCACGACAGCCCGGCCGGAGTCGGGCGCGATGTCGTATTTCAGCAGTCGCTCGGTCAGTACGCAGCGCAGCAATTGGGCGTCGTTCTTTTCGCTGAGCGCTTTTTTCTCAATTCGGCTCAGGCTCTCCAGCGCCGATTTAGGCTGGTCTTTTTTCTGAAAATCTTCCACTTGCGCCCACATTTTGCTATAGCTTTGGGCGTTGGCAAGGAGTGGCATAAGGCTCATAAGGGCGATTAAAATATTTTTCATCCTGAAAAGTCTCGTTTTTAGAAATTTCTGCAAAATTAGACACATCTTCGCGTTTGGCACGATTTTTGCACGCTAAAAAAACTAAAAACGCGCAAAGACGGGCATAAAGCAGCGGCCGCACCGTCCCCAAGCGTGGGGCGATGCGGCCGTTTTTGTAGTTAGGCGCAGCCTAATTGTCAATTATCAATTGTCAATTGTCAATTGAAATCAGTCTTCCTCGTGGTGGTCGTCGTCGCGATGTTCGTCGCGGTGGCTGTTGCCACGATAGGAGTTGCGGTTGCCGTTGCGATTGCCGTTGTTGTCGCGGTTGCGATTGCCGTTGGCGCGGCGGGCGGGACGCTCTTCGTAGCCTTCGGGCTTCTCCTCGAGTGCGCGGTGAGAGAGGCGGAACTTGCCCGTCTTCTCGTCGATTTCGAGCAGTTTCACTTGGATGTGGTCGCCTTCTTTGATGCCGGCTTCTTCAACCGTTTCGAGGCGCTTCCAAGCGATTTCGCTGATGTGCAGCAAGCCTTCCTTGCCCGGCATGAACTCTACGAAGCAGCCATAAGGCATGATGCTCACCACTTTGGCGTCGTACACTTCGCCCACTTCGGGCACGGCTACGATGGCCTTGATTTTGGACACGGCAGCTTCGATGCTCGACTTGTCGGGAGCGCTTACTTGCACCTTGCCAACGCCGTCTTCTTCGTCGATGGTGATGGTGGCGCCGGTCTCTTCTTGCATGCCCTGAATAATTTTGCCGCCCGGGCCAATCACGGCGCCGATGAATTCCTTGGGAATCTCGAAGGCCACGATGCGCGGTACCCACGGCTTGTAGTCTTCGCGCGGCTCGCTGAGCGTCTCGGTGATTTTCGAGAGAATGTGCTCGCGGCCTTCCTTGGCCTGCTGCAGCGCTTGCTCGAGAATCTCGTAGGAGAGGCCGTCGCACTTGATATCCATTTGGGTGGCCGTTAAACCTTTCAGCGTTCCGGTGGTCTTAAAGTCCATATCGCCAAGGTGGTCTTCGTCGCCGAGGATGTCGGAGAGGATGGCGTACTTGTCTTCGCCCGGGTTCTTGATGAGACCCATGGCAATGCCGCTGACGGGTCGCTTCAAGGGCACGCCGGCGTCGAGCAGCGAGAGGGTGCCGGCGCATACGGTGGCCATGGAGCTGGAGCCGTTGCTTTCGAGGATGTCGCTCACCACGCGAACGGTGTAGGGGAAGTCCTCGGGAATCATTTCCTTCAGGGCGCGCCAAGCGAGGTGGCCGTGGCCGATTTCGCGGCGGCCGACGCTGCGCTGAGCCTTGGCCTCGCCGGTGGAGAAGGGCGGGAAGTTGTAGTGGAGCAAGAAACGCTGATAGCTGCGGTCGAGCACGTCGTCCACGAGTTTCTCGTCGTTCTTGGTGCCGAGGGTCGTGGTGGCGAGGGCCTGCGTTTCGCCGCGGGTGAAGATGGCGCTACCGTGGGGATAGGGCAGCGGGCCGGCTTCGCACCAGATGGGGCGGATTTCGGTGGTCTTGCGACCGTCGAGGCGCTTGCCTTCGTCGAGGATGCAGCGGCGCATGGCATCGCGTTCCACATCGTTGTAATAGCGGTTGATGAGTTCGTTTTTGGCTTCGAGTTCTTCGGGCGTCAGCTCGGTGTGAGCGGCGGCGTAGGCCTCTTTGAAGTCTTCGCGAATCTTTTCAAAAGCGTCGGCGCGGGCGTGCTTTTCGAGGGCTTGGCCGGTGATTTCGTAAGCCTTCGGATAGAGTTCGGCTTTCACGGCTTCGCGCAGCTCTTCGTCGTTGTCTTCGTGGCAATATTCGCGCTTCACGTCGGTGCCGAGTTCCTTCATGAGTTCCTTCTGCAGGCGGCACATGGGTTTGATGGCTTCGTGGGCGGTCTTGAGGGCCTCGAGCAGCGCGCTTTCGGGCACTTCTTTCATTTCGCCTTCCACCATCATGATGTTTTCTTCGGTGGCGCCCACCATGATGTCCATATCGGCGTCCTTCAGCTGCTCGTAGGTGGGGTCGACGAGGTATTCGCCGTTCACGCGTGCCACGCGCACTTCGCTGATGGGGCCTTCAAAGGGAATGTCGGAGCAAGCCAACGCGGCGCTGGCGGCAAAGCCGGCGAGGGCGTCGGGAATATCTACGCCGTCGGCACTGAAGAGGATGATTTGCACATACACTTCGGCGTGGAAGTCGGCGGGAAACAGCGGGCGCAGCGCACGGTCCACGAGGCGGCTCGTCAGAATCTCGTAGTCGCCCGGACGGCTCTCGCGGCGGGTGAATCCGCCCGGAAAGCGGCCGGCTGCCGAGTATTTTTCGCGATAATCACATTGCAGGGGCATAAAGTCCGTGCCCGGAACAGCATCTTTGGCTGCCACTACGGTGGCCAACAACACGGTGTTGTTCAAGCGAAGCGTGACGGCGCCGTCGGCTTGCTTGGCCAGCTTGCCCGTCTCAATCGTAATCTGCCGACCATCGGGCAGGGAGACGGTTTTAGAAATTACATTCATAAATTTCTGGAAATTATACTTATAAAACTTCTGTAAAAATCGGCGCAAATTTAAACAATGCCGCGCGAACGGAAAAGAAAAAGGCCGATTTTTCGCATTTTCGGGGGCAAGAAACGTTCAAATTTCCCCTTTTTTCGCCAAAATGGTGCGCTCGAAAATTTTGGTACCCGATTTTTCGACGCCACGCAAGCGCTCGGTTCCCGCGTTCCGAGCGCTTGAAATTTTTCTCCACTCTCCCGAAAATGCTCCTCCCCCACTCCTTCCGGCCGTTTCAACCGCGAGAAAATTTGATTGAACAGTCGAAAAAAGGGTTTGCCCCGTCGAAAAAGACGTCTGAAAGCATGCGCACGCGAAAAGCCGCCTCCGGAAATCCGAAAGCGGCTTTGCTTTTTCAAATTTTAGCCTATAATTTATAAATTTGTGCCTATAATTTAAAAATTATAGCCTATAATTTTAGAATTACAGGCTATAATTTGATTTTTCGAACGGGGTTTCTGAAAGTGCGAGCGCGCGTTTGAAATTTTGAAAAGGCCGTTCAAATTTTTGGAATGTTTGGCCAAATTTTAGAACGCCCTGACTATTTTCCGAGAATGCGGCGGTATTCCGTCGGACTCTTGAGCACGCGCAGAGCGGCCTGCAGTTCGGGGTCGTGGCGCAGCGCATAGGCCGAAGCGCCGCGGTCGTAGTAGTACATTTCGACCAATCGACCTTCCACCAACTCGCGAATTTCGGGCTCCCACTTCTCGAAGTCATACGCCTGATTGTGAGCCAGTTTGGCTTCGAGCGCGGCAAATTCTTCTTGGGTCACGTCGGCATAGCCTTCGCTCTTCGCGATTTGGCGAAGCAGGTCGAGCGCGGCTTTGGAGCGGGTGTCGTAGGAGAATTTGCGCTCCTTCAGAAATGCCTTGAGGTCAGCATATTCGGCGTCGGAGAGGCTGAAGGTTTCGGGCTCGGCGATGGCGGGATGGGCCTTGCGGTAGGCTGCGCACCAATCATAGAGCGCGTCGTCGGCATCGAGATAGGTGAGCAAGGTGGGCAAGCTGTCGGGCTTCACTTCCACGTCGGGCGTGATGCCGCCGGCGTCGCGAACGGTGCGGCCGCCCCGCGTTTTGAACTCCTTCGAGAGCGAGTCGGGCAGGTGCTGCGGCAGGCCGTCCTTGTATTTATAGGCTTGGATGCATCGGCCGGAAGGAATGTAGTACTTGGCCGTGGTGATTTTCACGATGGTGTTGTAGGGCAGCGAGCGCGGCTGCTGCACAAGCCCCTTGCCGTAGGTCTTCTGCCCCACCACGACGGCGCGGTCGTAGTCTTGCAGCGCGCCTGCCGTGACTTCGGCGGCCGAGGCGGTGCTGTAGCTGGTGAGCACGGCGACGGGCATGTCGGTGTCGAGGGGTTCGGCGGCCGTGCGATAGACGTTGGCGGTCTGTTCGCTCTTGCCCTTCAGACTGGCCACCTCGAGGCCTTTGGGCAAGAAGAGGTTCACCATTTCGGCCGCCTGTTCGAGCAGTCCGCCCGGGTTGCCGCGCAGGTCGAGAACGAGGCTTTTCATGCCTTGCTGCTTGAGTTCGACGATGGCGCGGCGCAGGTCGCGCACGGTCTGCTCTTTGTAGCCGTCGAGGAGCACGTAGCCCACCTCGTCGTCCACCATTTTCGCCAGAATCACGTTGGGCAGATTGATGGTGCGGCGCGTGAGTCGCAGGGTGATGGGCTTTTCGACACCATAGCGCCTCACAGTGAGTTCGAACGAGGTGCCGGGCTCGCCGCGCAAGGAGGCGCTCACGCGGTTGGTATAGTCGTTCTCCTTGCCCTCCTCGGCCTCGCCGTAGTCCTTGCCGTCTTGGGCCAGAATCACGTCGCCGGCCTGCAGTCCGGCCTCGGCAGCGGGCATGTTTTCGTAGGGTTGAGCGATGATGCAGCGTTTGGCCGACGTGCGGAAAGAGATGAGCGACCCGATGCCGGCATATTTTCCGGTGGTCATTTGGCGGAGTTCGTCGCTGTTCTCTTCGGCATAATAAACGGTGTAGGGGTCGAGCACGCCGAGCATATAATTGATGGCATTGTCCACGTTCTCCTTGGCGTTCAGCGTGTCCACGTAGTAGAGGTCGAGCTCCTTGTAGAGCGAATTGAAGATTTCCAGCTGCTTGGAAACCTCGAAATTATGCTGCGAATTGTCGGTCTGCGCCATGGCGGGCAGGGCGATGGCAAAGCAGAGAAGGCAAAAAAATTTTTTCATATACATATATATAAATAAAGTCGGCCATCTCGGAAATGAAGTTCGCGAGATTGCCGACAAAATTAGGCAATTTGTTCAGAAAAGCAAGAGAATGGCGAAAATTTTCGTCAAAAATCTTGAAATTTAGTCGTTTTGGCAGGCTTTCCACTCGTTCGCGGCCACTTGTCGGTTGGTTCCGCGATGTTCGGGCAGCTGCGTGGGCGCGTCGAGCCAGCGGGCCACGCGGTCGAGCACGTCGGCAAAATCATCGGCCTCGCTGCGGCTGCCGCGCACGTTGATGCTGCGCAAGTCGCCCTTCGGCAAAAAGATTTCGACCTCCCACCCTTCGGCCGGACTCTCAATGTGGAAATGCTGCGGCGCGTCGGGCACTCCGCCATGCACCCACACGCTGAACTCGGCGGCGGGCAAGGCCGAACGAGCGTCGTCGTGCGTATTTAGAACGGTTTTCATAAGGGCTTAATCTCTTTTCTGATGGATTTCCAAGCCTCCTCGGTGAGTGTGGTGCCCTCTTCGCCAATCACGTATGCAGCCAAGATGGTGGCCTTGCGCAGACATTCGCCGAGGGCGTCGCCCTGTGCGTAGCCGTAGAGGAAGCCGGCCGAGAAGTAGTCGCCGGCGCCGGTGGAATCGACCACGCGGCTCACGGGGCGGGCGGGCATGCTCAAAACTTCGACGCCGCGCTTGGCGACGCATCCCTTCGGCCCCGTTTTCACCACGGCCGTTTTGCAGATTTCGCCCAGCGCATCGAGCCCCACGCGGATGCTGCCGCTGCCGCTGAAGGCGCGCGCCTCTTCTTCGTTGGCAAACACGATGTCGACATCGCGCAAAAGGCGGCGGAAAAAGTCGCGCTCCTGACGCACCACGTTGTAGATGCTCAAGTCGAGCGCCACCTCCTTGCCGGCAGCCTTGGCCGCCTGAACAATGCGCTCCAAGAGGGCGGGGTCGCTCACGAGATAGCCTTCGGTATAGACAATGTCGAAGCCTTCGAGCCATTCCTCTTTGAAGTCGGAGAGTTCCATGGCGGCGGCACCGAGATAGGTGCCAAATGTGCGTTCGCCGTCGGGCGTGATGAACGTGCTGGCCACGCCGGTGCGCAACGTGCTGCGCAAAAGATAGGGGGTGATGCCGTGGGTGCGGCAGTTGAGTTCGAAAAAGTCGCCGTTGTCGTCGGGCCCAATCTTTCCGGCCAAGGCCGGCTGAGCGCCGAGATTGCCGAGCGCGAGGATGGTGTTGCAAGCCGAGCCGCCCGTCGCGCGTTTGGGATTGAGCCCTGCGAGTTCGCGGCTAAAGAGTTCGTACTCCTCATCGGAGAGCAATTTCATGCCGCCCTTGAGCAGTCGCAGGTCGGCGGGCATTTCGCTCTCATTCACTCGCACCAGCATATCGACCAGCGCGTTTCCAATGCCCAAAATACGTTTTTTCTTCATGCGTTTGCAAATATACGCAAAAATCGTCGAAAAATAAAAACGACGAAGAGAGACTCGCCATTCTTTTCAAAAAAAATTGCAAGCCTCTCTCGCGAGAGTGATCCGCTTGGGGTTCGAACCCAAGACCCCCACATTAAAAGTGTGATGCTCTACCAGCTGAGCTAGCGGATCTACCTTCTGTTTGCCGTTAAGCGGGTGCAAAAGTAGTGTTTCTGTTGGGAAGAAAAAAGAAAAAACGCATTTTTTTGAAAAAAATCCTAAAAAAACACTTTTCGGCGGCCTCAAAGGGATCCGTCGAGAAGTGTTTGCAGGTGGGTGCGCAAGGCCGCTTCGGACTGAAGGATTTGCGCCTTAAAATCGGCTTGTGGCACGCAGAAACCATAGGTGGCCATGGCGCCGCCGTAGCCGCGAACGTTGTGAACAAGCAGCTCTTGCGCGCGGTCGGTGGGATAGACAAACTCGCCGCACACGGCCTTGAGCAAATACATATAAGCCAGCATTTGGTGGAGGTCGTCGCGGTCGATATTCCGCACATCGGAGTCCAACCACTTATATTTGGCGTCCAAGACGAGGGGCGGGTCGGTCTTGCGATAGAAATCGGGATAGAGAGCGCGGCCGCGAGGCTCTTGGAAGACGTAAACGGGGCGAGCGCCGACCTTGTTTTCGGCGTGTGTCAGGCCTTCGCCCTTCAGAATGGTGGCCAGATATTCTTCCCACAACCACGCGCCGTCGAAGAGGATGCCGTAAACGCGGTCGCGCTCGCGGCCATATTTGATGGACTCATGGCGCAAAATTTGCAGGCAGAGCCGCTGCAGCGGGACGTATTCGAGGAAATAGGGATGGCGGAGGGGGCGCAAATTTTCGGCCACGACGCGCTGTCGTTCGCGGGCGTTGTAGGTGGGTGTGGCCGCCACCACCTGCGCCACGTCGGCTTGCACGTCGGCATTGCGGCGCAAGATGTCGGCCGCCTTGCCGCGAATGTGCTCAATCGTGTGGCGGATGAGCTGCGTGAGGGGATTGTCGAAGCGGTGCTCGCGGGTGGAGTAGGAAACGCGGCCGCGAAAGGGAACGTTCTCGCGAAGGTGGCGACTCACATCGACGGGGCCGCGCACGTTGGTGTCGTTGTAGCGCATGCGTTGGTATTGCTTGAAAAGCCCCTGGCGCAAGGCCTGACGCAAATAGTGCGGGAACAAATAAATCAGGAAATCAAAAATCGGTTCTTGCGAATCGGAGTGCGGAAAATCGACCAAATTGGGCGCGAAGACGCGTAGCAGCATGTGGTGGAGGAAGTGGTCGTCGGCATCGGACTGCGCAAAACGCGAATGGATGTTGAGCTGCACGTCGTTCACGCCCACAAAGCCCATCAAATTGCCGGTGCGCAGCGTGTCGTCGGTGAGCGAGCAAATGGAGAGCGTCTCGATTTTGTCGGCCGTCTGCCTAAGATCGGGCGGGAAGACGAGTAGGTCCGCGTTCTCGTCCACCAGTTCGCCCACGCTGCGATTGGCCAGCCGCTGCAATTCGGCCACGTCGGCCTCAAGCGCACCCAGACGGGCGAGCGAGCATTCGGAATTGTCGGGAATACGAAGCGGCTCCTTCATCGATTGTCAGGCCAAATTGTAAGCCTTTTCCAATTCGTCCAACTTGGCTTGAGCGTCGCGCATGCCGCGCAGATATTCAAATAGCAAGCCTTTCAAATGGTAGTCCCAAAGTTTTTGGAAATCATTGCCAAGCGATTTCAGTTTTTTGAAATAAGCCGCGCCGATGTGGTAGGCCGCCGACAGCCCGTCCACCTGTTCGATGGCGTCGTTGAGGCTGCGCATGCGCTTTTTCGCCTCATCGGCCACGTCTTTGTCGAGCCCGAATGCGTCAATCATGCCCATCGTGTCGGTTGCCGCGATTTCTCTGAAGGCGAAGCGGCGGCGAAACGCGAAATCCATGCTTTCCACGCTGCGGTCGATGTCGTTCATCGTACCTATGATATATATGTTTTCGGGAACGTAGAAGCCGTCGAAGAACACGTCGCCTTCGTCCACCAAGTTCTGGTATTGCGTCTGCACTCGGCCCGCCTCGCCGCGATAGTCGGGGTCGATGGCGGCGAACAACTCGCCGAAAATCTTGTTGAACTCGCCGCGATTGATTTCGTCGATGATGAAAACGAAATTTTGCGCCGGTGCGGCATTCAACGCGCGCTTGCAGAAGGCCTTGAACGTGCCGTCTTTTCGCTCGAAACCAATCGCCGTTTCTTCGTCTTCGCTCGCAATCGGCCGCAAACCTTCCACGAAGTCGGTGTAGTCGTAGGACGGGTGAAATTGCACCTTCTCGATGTTCGTCTTTTCGTTCCCTGCGCCCACAATTTGCGCGGCAATTTTCGTCGCAAGGTATGTTTTGCCCGTGCCCGGCGCGCCGGTAAGGATGAGATTTTTGGTGGCTTTCAGCAGGTCCACGCTGTCTTGAACGCCCGACTCGCTTTGAAGCGCGATATGCTCCTTTTCCAGCAGGCGAAACAAGTCGTTGTCCTTGTCTATTCTCTCAATTTTGTCAAAAGCAAATCCTTCCTTCACCTCTTTCATCGTTGCATATTGCGAGCCTTCCACTACAGCCTCTTGAACGCCATATTTTTTCACGCCTTCGGTGTAATTATTCGGATTTTTGAAATACCAGCCCTTCACTTTCTGGATGATATAATCCTCAAAATTGTCGCTGTCTGTCGGATGGGGTTCATCGTTGCCAATAATTTCGCCATACGCGACAAGACCGGAACTATACTTGAGAATCATAATATCTCCGGGACGGGGCTCATCGATAGGACCTTTTTGTGTCGTATTCTTATGCATAAAATGCGCCTTATATTTGACGCAGAGGTCCAAGTAATAATCCTCATCGCCTTCAGCATTCACGCTGCCAATGAAAAAATGTCGTTTCGCGTTCATAATTTGTCGTGTTTTTCATTCATTGTGCAAATATACAAAAATTTTGTTAGAAAGAAAAAAAGGGGGCATTTTTTTCATATTTTTCTTAATTTAGGCCTCAATAGAGCATTCCAAACATCCACAACGGGATGCGTGCCTCGCTGCCTACTTCGGTGTCGTCCACCGCCAAGAAACTATTGGGGAGATTGGCAATCTGCTTGAACGTTTTGCTGCTTCCGCCCACCTCGAAGAGGTATTTGTCGTCCACGCGGAAGTCGCCGTCTTTGGGAATCGTGAGCGAATGGCTGGCGCCGACTTGGTTGGCAAAAAATGTTTCGCGCATGTTTCCCATCGACACCTGCGTGGCCAGCGCATTCATCAGATTGGCATTGTTCAGAAAAATCTTTTTCGGATTGGTGAGGTGCTTGTAGTCTTTCAGTCGGTCGTAGAGCAAAATAATGAGTCCGGCTTTTTCGACCACATTGAGCATTTTCAGGCAGTGGTCGCGCGTGGTTTCCAACTGTTCCGACAGGCGATTGATGTTGGGCACCAGCGGCACGTTCGGCGCAATCACCATCAGCAATTTTTTCAACTTCTCGAGCGAGGCGAACGTGAGGTCGGTCATGGCGGGCACGTCGCTTTCGATTACGAGCTTCACCACCTCGCGCAGCCGCAGCAGGTAGTCTTCGCCCGACTCTTTGTAGAACGGATAGTAGCCGCGCACCAAATAGTCGTCGAAAGCCTTTAAAACGCGGCACTTGCCCACGATATCGAGGGCACATTCGACGTGGCGCTCCAACAATTCGGTCAGTGTCAGCGCGGGCAGACTGAGTCCGGCCTCGAACTCCAGATATTCGCGAAACGACATGCCTTGCATCGTGTAGAGCGTCTGTCGCCGCGACAAATCGGCCTTCGACTGCTCAATGGCCAACATGGCCGAACCTGTATAGACAATGCGCAAATCGGGATAATTGTCGTACATGTTCTTCAGCCGGCGCGTCCAATCGGGACATTTGTGCACTTCGTCGAAAAACATGTTCGTAATGCCGCGCGCATAGAGGTGGTCTACCAACTCTTCCAACGTATGGCTGTCGAACCACAAGTCGTCCAGCGACGCATAGAACGCCTTTTCGAGCGCGCCCGCCGCACCGAACGTTTCTTTGATGTGCTGCATGAGCAAAGTCGTCTTGCCCACACCGCGCGCACCCATAATTCCAATCATGCGCACGTCCCAATTGATGCGCCGATGGAGATAGCGCTTGAAGCGCATGTCGGTGGCAGACAGTCGGCGCTGATAGGCTGCCAACAACGGACGTAATTCTGCGTGTTCCATAAGGCTCTGAATGTTGAAAAACCTGCTTTTTCGGCTGCAAATATACAAAAAACACTTTTACAAAAGCGTTTTTCGGACAAAAATTCGCTTTTGCAAAAGTGTTTTTTGGATTTTCGAGCGCTGCGGCGAGGTTTTGCGCAGGTTGGTCCCCGCAAAATTTGGCGTTTCGCGCACATTTGCCTACTTTTGCGCCCAAATTCTCTCGCACTGTGAGCCTTACGCTGCCCATATCGGACCCTACTTGGATTTTCCTCGTCGTGCTGGCCATCATTTTGCTGGCGCCGATGCTGTTTTCCAAACTGCGCATTCCTTCGATTGCGGGGCTCATTTTTGCGGGCATTCTCATCGGGCCGTTCGGGCTCCACGTGCTCGACCGCGACAGTAGTTTCGAACTTTTTGGGCAGGTGGGCATATATTATATTATGTTCCTCGCCTCGCTCGAGATGGATATGCAAGACGTGGAGCGAATCAAGTGGCGAGCCGTGGGCTTCGGCTTGCTGTCGTTCGCACTGCCCATTTCCATCGGATTCATCGGGAATTATTGGCTCTTGGGCTACGGCGCGATGGCGGCCACGTTGATGGCGGCAATGTATGCGAGCCACACGCTCGTGTCCTACCCCATCGTGCTGCGATTCGGCTTGTCGAGCCGGCGCAGTGTGAGCATGGCCGTGGGCGGCACCATCGTGGCCGACACGCTCACGTTGCTCGTGCTGGCCGTGGTGGCGGGCACGTTCAAGGAGCCGACGGGCAGTCTTTATTGGGCCTTGCTGCCGCTCAAACTGGTGGTCTGCGGCTTTATTATTATCTTCTTCTTTCCGCGGTGGGCCCGCTTTTTCTTCAAACGTGTGAACGACGGCGTCGTGCAATATATCTTCGTGATGGGGCTCGTCTTTCTGGGCGCCGGACTTATGGAGAGCGTCGATATGGAAGGCATTTTGGGCGCGTTTCTCGTGGGCATCGTGCTGAACAAGCAGATTCCGGCCACGAGTCCGCTCATGAACCACATCGAATTCATCGGCAACGCGCTGTTCATCCCCTACTTTCTGATTGGTGTGGGCATGCTCATCAACGTGCGTGTGCTGGCCGACTGGGGCACGCTCGAGGTGGCCGCCGTGATGATAGTCATCGGTCTCGGCGCCAAGTGGCTGGCGGCGTGGATTGGGCAGAAAATCTATCGTCTGCCCGAGTGCGACCGCGGCCTCATCTTCGGACTCACCTCGTCGCGCGCGGCTGCCACGCTGGCCATTGCGCTCGTGGGCTACGACCTGCTCCTGCCCGACGGCAGCCACCTGCTCGACGAAGAAGTGCTCAATGGAACGATGCTGCTCATCCTCGTGAGCTGCATTGTGTCGTCGGCGCAGACGGAATGGTCGGCCCGCAAGGTGTCTACCTCGTCGCACGTCGCCCATCATACGCCGGCCGAAATCGAAGACCGCATCGTTTTGGCGCTGAGCAATCCCGAAACGGCCGACAGCCTCGTGAATTTGGGGCTGATGATGCGCACGCCGAAGAGCACGGCGCCGCTATCGGCCATCCACATCGTGCTCGAGGGCAATCCGGAGCGCGTGGAAGAGGGCAAGAAGACGCTGGCCGCCGCCGCGCGCACTTCGGCCGCCGCCAACGTGCGCATGCAGACCCACAGCCGCTGGAGCGTGAACGTCGTGAGCGGTCTGACGCACGCCATGAAGGAGCTCGACGCCAGCGACCTCATCGTGGGGCTCCACCAGAAAGACAAGTTGTTCGAAAGCTTCTTTGGGTCCATCTCGACCGCCCTTTTCAGCGCGGTGGACCGCCAAATCTTTGTTTATAGGCCAGTTCTGCCGCTCAGCACCATCCGTCGCATTCAGCTCGTGGTGCCCAAGCGCGCCGAGTTCGAGCCGGCGTTCGACGGTTGGGTCAATCGCGTGGCCCTGTTGGCGCAGCAGCTGTCGTGCGCCATCGAAGTTTATGCCGCACCCAACACAATAGACGCGCTCAGCCTGCGTTTACAAAGAAAATACGCCTCCGTGCAAGCCATTTTCCACGAATACGACTCTTGGAACGAGTACTTCTCCATCGCTCAAAACACGAAGCAAGACCACTTGGCCGTGTTCGTCGTGGCACGCCAAGGCACGCTCTCCTATCACAACTACTTCCCCCACCTGCCCGAACAGATTGAGCGCTACTTCTCGGCCCGCAACCTGCTGATTGTCTTCCCCAAGCAATATCGCGGCACGATTGGTCAGACCTCCGTTCTGGTGGCAAATTAAGCAGAAAATTTTTGAAAATGAAAAATTTTTTCGCTATTATTTTTTTGCTTATTTTTGTCGGCGAATTTCGACCGACGTATGCGCAGGGCGTGGACTTGGGCGCGAGCGCCGGAAGGTTGGAAGGCACGTGGGGCGTGGAGATTGAGGACGGCGACAGCACGATGTCGTTCGCGCTCACTTTCAGCGCCGACGGCTCCTACACCGACCGCTTTTTTCTGCCTGCCGCCGACGTGAACGGCGCCCTCGTGGTGGTCTCCGGCGGCACGTGGGAGGCCAACGGCGACAGCATCACGGTCTTCTACGACTACTCCCAAATGCGCATCGACTACATGGGCGCTGACGAAAATATGCGCCGCGCTTTTGCAGCCGCGCAAGACGAAATTTCCGAATCGTTCGTCCAGGCTGCCGCGGCCGGCGCAGCGCCCCGCACGTTTGTCTTTCGCCGCGTGGCCTTCGACGGCGCCGACGCCCTCACCGCCCGCATGAACCTGAACGAGAAAATCGGCGTGCTCAACGACTTCGACGACGACACCTATGCCGACGACCCCGACGCCGACTTGAACGACGTGGAAATCACGTTCATCCGACATCAAAAGCAGTGAAATTCATCTAAACACATAAGCAATATGAAAAAACTTCTCTTTGCAGCCCTTTTGCTGGTCGGCTCACTGACCGGCAGTGCCTTTGCCCAAACCGCCGTCGAGGCCGACAAACTCGTTGGAACGTGGCGCGCCTCGTTCGAAGAACTCTTGCCCGAGGTGCCCGATATGAAATACACGCTCATCCTCAACGCCGACAGTTCCTACGCCGGCCGCATATTCATCCCCTCCGAAGAAATCGACGGCGCCATCGTGGTCACCAACATCGGAACGTGGACGGCGGCAGGCGACAGCATCGCGCTCGTCGGCGACTACGAGAAAAGCAAACTCGAATACGTGGGCGACAACGCCGAAGTGGGCTCCATGTTCGAAATGATTCAGGACCAAGTGAAGGCCGAAATCAAAAAGCAAATCGAAGAGGGCAATATGCCCGAAGCCCAAGTGCTGCGCAACGTCAGTGTGAGCGACGACGAAATGCACGCCACCTTCGAAGCCGCCTTCCTCTCCACAGGAATCGATGGCTTGGACGAAGAAGCGTCGGCCGAGGCCGAAACCTTCGACCTCACGTTCAAGCGCTACGTGCGCCACTAAAATCATCCCTTAGTCCACTAAATCCCTCCCTTCAGCAGGCATCGCAAAAAAACGCGGTGCCTGCTTTTTGCCAAAAGATGTACATGTTTTTCCGAAAAGATGTACATGTTTTGGCGAAAAGATGTACATGTTTTGCGAAAAACATCTACATGTTTTGGTCAAGTGACAGGTGACAAGTGACAAGTGACAAGTAAAAAAACGAAAACGACTCTGCGACTACGAAAAAGCGGCTTCCGATTGCGCGAAAGCCGCTTTTTTTGCGTTAAAATATCTTCCAAAATGGGCATTTTTGGGCAGAAAACACTAAAATTCGACTAAAAATGCCGTTTCTGTTCCGATTTTCGATTGCGTTTGACTAAATTCGCGCCCTGTAAATATATTCGCGCATTGCGCACCTTATCGAAAATCGAAATCTGTTTGATGAATACACTTTCTAAACTGCGTCTGCTGCTCTTGGTCGCCCTCGCCCCCGCCCTGCTCGCGGGCTGTTTTAGCGACGACGACTATGAATACGACACGAGCGGCGACTGCATCATCTCGGCCGTGACCCTCGCCACGCTGAAACGCACCATCAACACGACCACCTCGAGCGGCGCCGACACGTCATACGTCACCTCGCTCACGGGCTCGCAGTTCCCCATCACCATCGACCAGCTGAATTGTCGGATTTACAACCTCGACTCGCTGCCCATAGGCACGCAGGTGGACAAGGTGGTGTTCTCGAAGTTCAACACGTCGAACACGGTCGTGATTCGTTCGCTCTACTCGGGCGAAGACACTACGTTTGTCTATTCCGACTCGACCGACTTGAGCGTGCCGCGCCTCTTCACGGCCTACGCCGAAGACGGAACGACGAGCCGCACTTATACGATGGAATTGCGCGTGCACAAGGAAGAAGGCGATTCGTCAACGTGGAGCAAAGCCGGCACGAGCGCCGACGTTGCCGCGTTGAGCGAGATGCGCGCCCTGATGTTTGGCGGACAGATTTGCGTGTTTGGTCAGAATGGCGGCAACCCCGTGCTGCTCACGGCTTCGACCGATGCGCCCGCCGCCTTGAATTCGGCTTCGGTTGATTGCGCCGGCCTCGATGTCTATTCGATTGTGGCAGGCGAAAGCGAACTGTTTGCCTTGGCCGACGCCGGCCTCGTGAAAAGCACCGACGGCCTGAGTTGGAGCACCGACGGCATCGCCATGCCCGACGGCGTGAGCGCCTTCGACGGCCTGCTCGTGTTCGGCAGCGAGCACCTCTGCGCCATCAGCGGCCAGCAAATCTACAGCAGCACCGACGGCGGCGCCACTTGGACGGCCGACGAAGCCGATGAGCCCGACGAATTGCCCGCTTCGAACTTTGCCGGTGCATGTCTGCCGTCGCTCACCGACGCGACCTACGAGAACCTCGTGTTTGTGGGCCAAGATGCCGACGGAACGGGCGTTTCGTGGCTGCGCAACATCGACCTGACCGACGAACTCACCTTTGCTTGGAACTTTCTGACACCGCCCACGAAGACGGCCTACCGCGTGCCCTCGCTGGCGCACTATTCGCTGAGCGCCTATGGCAACGGCTGCCTGCTCGTGGGCGAAGAGAGCGACGGCTCACTGGGCAGTCTCTATTATAGCGAAGACCAAGGCCGCAGTTGGAATGCCGGCACCATCAAACGCCCCGACGTGAGCGCCGCCACCTGCGTGGGCGCCACCGCCAACGACGGCCAAATCTACATCTACTGCGGCGGCAGCGGCGAAGTGTGGACGGGCAAACTCAATCGCGTGGCGTGGGACGAAATTCAAACGTCCTATACCGAATGATTGAGACGGCAAAATTAGAAAATTCGGTGAAAAAATCCTCAAAAAATATCGAAAAAATCAACGCCGGCGCAGCCAAAAAAAATACTTGTCTCTTGTCACTTGTCTCTTGTCCCTTGAAAAAGATTCTCCTCATATTGGTTTGCAGCTTAGTTGCCGTGGGCATGCAGGCGCAACAGCAGGGCGAGGTGTTCTATCGCTTGGAACTGGGCGCCGGACTCGGCGTAGGCTTCGGTCTGAACGACGTGAACAGCAAGTTCTATGGCAAATCAAATCTGGCCGGCGCCCTCGTGGCACGGCGTCCGCTCAATCCGCGCATGGCGCTCAAGGCCATCGTGAACTATCAGCGCGTGAGCGGCACGGCCGACGTGGAAGATTTCTATCCCGCCACCCTCGAGGCCCCCACAAGCGACCGCCTGCAGTTTGAAGCCGACGGAAACATCGTGGACCTCTGCGCCATGTACGAACTCCACTTCCTGCCCTACGGCTGGCTGCAGGGATACCAAGGCTATAAGCGCATCACGCCCTACATCCAGTTCGGCATAGGCGGCACCTACGGCACAGCCGACAAAGTGTTCACGCTCAACGTGCCCATCGGCGTGGGCCTGAAATGGAAAATACGCGACCGCATGAACGTGGGCCTCGACTGGACGTTCCACTTCACGCCGAGCGACCGCCTCGACGGCCTCGAAGCGCCCCACGGCATCAAAAGCTCCGAGTTCCGCAACAAAGACCACTACTGCCAAACGCTGCTCACCTTCACCTACGACCTGTCGCCAAAATGCGCGGCGTGCAACAAGGATTGAGCCGACAAAGATACAAATAAAATAAAAAAAGACCAAACGTGACCGAACTCCTCACCATAGTGCCCTTCGGCGGACTGTGCAATCGCTTGCGCGCCACCCTGTCTGCGAGGCTGCTCGGCGGGGGCAAGGTCGCAAAAAATGTGCAGGTCTGCTGGAGTAGCGACTTCGAGTGCGCCGCACATTTTGACGAACTATTCGAATCTATCGACGGCGAGGGCTTCAGCGTGAAACACCAGACGCTGTGGAACGCGCGGCCGCTGCGCCGCAATTTCCACCTGCCCTACTATCTGCGCTTTCTGCGCTACGGCTATCAGAAAGTGTGGATTCGCCCGGGCAACGGCGAGGACATTCGCGAAATAGCGGCCAAAGCCAAACGCGTTTGGGTGAGTTCGTGCCACGATATGGTGGGACTGCAGCCGGCCGACTACAAGGTGCTGCGCCCCCTGCCCGCCCTGCAGGCGCAAATCGACGCGCTGACGCAGCAATTCGGGCAGAACACCGTGGGCGTGCACATTCGGCGCACCGACCACCGCGGCGCCATCGCCCAAAGCCCCACGGAAGCATTCTGCCAAGCCATGGAGCGCGAAGTGGCGGGCGACGACGACGTGCGCTTCTTCCTCGCCACCGACGATATGGCGCTGAAGCAGCAACTGCAGACGCGCTTCGGCGAACGCATCATCGTCCAGCCCATGGACGACTGCCGCCGCACCACCCGACGGGGCATAGAGCAGGCCGTCATCGACCTCTTCTGCCTCGCTGCCACCAAGAAAATCTACGGAAGTTCCACTTCCTCCTACACCTTGACCGCAGCCAACATCGGAGACATCGCCCTCCAAGAAGTGGCTGCCCCAACAACGAAATGAGCGCAATCGACAAAATAGACAAATCGCGGCTGCCGCAACACGTGGCCATCATCATGGACGGCAACGGCCGCTGGGCCAAAGCGCGCGGACTCGACCGCAGCATGGGCCACCAAGAAGGCGTGAACGCCGTGCGACGCATCACCACGGCCGCATCGGACATGGGACTGAAGTATCTGACGCTCTACACCTTCTCCACCGAGAACTGGAACCGCCCCGACGCCGAGGTGGCCGCCCTGATGGCCCTCATCCTGCAGTCGCTGGAAGAGGAACTGTTTATGAAGAATGGCGTGCGTCTGCGCGTCATCGGCGATATGTCGAAACTGCCCGCCGAGGTGAGCGCGGCACTCTGGGGCCAGATGGCTCGCACGGCCAACAACCCGGGGCTGACGCTCGTGTTGGCCATCTCCTACTCCTCGCGCTGGGAACTCACCGACGCCGTGCGCCGCATTGCCGAGCGCGTGGAAAGCGGCGACCTGCGCAGCCAAGACATCACCGAACAAACCGTGAGCGACGAACTCTCCACCTTCTTCATGCCCGACCCCGAACTGCTCATCCGCACGGGCGGCGAAGTGCGCCTGAGCAATTATCTGCTCTGGCAGTGCGCCTACTCGGAGTTCTACTTCTGCGACACCTATTGGCCCGACTTCGACGAAGAGGCCTTTGCGCAAGCCATTGTGGACTATCAGAATCGCGAACGCCGCTTTGGCAAAACGAGTGAGCAGGTGGCGCCGGCAAAATAGACGGGAGCGCCCTCTAAAAGAACAAGAACAAAAAAACATCCATCATACGAATGAAGACAACGCATTTTGCATTGCTTGCGACAATCGCTCTGCTGCTGTGCTTTGGGAGCACGGCCGCAGCGCAAACCGTTGAGGAAAAACCCGCGATGACCTACAGTCTGACGCCCACGAAATACGTGCTCGGCGGACTGCTCGTGGACGGCGTGGAAGGCTACGACGAAGAAATGCTGCAAAACATTTCAGGTCTCGTCGTAGGCCACACCTACGAGGTGCCCGGCGCCGACATCACCGAAGCCACGCGCCGCTATTGGAAGCAAAAACTCTTCTCCGACGTGCGCATTGAGGCCGACTCCATCGTGGGAAATAAAATCTTCCTCCACGTGATTCTCAAGGCGCAGCCGCGCATCTCCTCGATTTCCTACAACGGCATCAAAAAGTCGGAACGCGAAGAGATTGCCAACTCCCTCGGACTGCAAGAGGGCAGCCAAATCACCCCCGACATGGTGAACCGCGCCAAAATCGTGATTAAGCGCTATTTCGACGAGAAAGGCTATAAGAACGCCGACGTTCAAATCACGCAAAAGGAGGACATCACGAAAGACAACCGCGTCATCGTGAACGTGGACATCAACAAGTCCGAGAAAATCAAAGTGCGCAAAATCTATATGACCGGCGTCAGCGACAAAGAGGCCAAGAAGCTCAAGCGCGCCATGAAGAAGACGCACGAAAAGAACTTCACCAACATTCTGCGCTCCAAGAAATTCATGCCCGAGAAATACGAGGAAGACAAAATTCACGTCATCGAACGCATGAACTCGTGGGGCTTGCGCGACGCCCTCATCCTCTCCGACAGCGTGGCCAACGTGGACCAGAGCCACGTGGACATCTACATGGACCTGCACAAGGGCGACGTCTACTACGTGCGCAACATCGACTGGGTGGGCAATACGGTTTATCCCACCAACCTGCTCGAAAACGTGCTGCAAATGCACAGCGGCGAGGTTTACAACCAGCAACACATCGAAAAGCGCCTGCAAACCGACGACGACGCCGTGCGCAACCTCTATTACAACAACGGCTACGTGTTCAACCGCCTCGACCCCGTGGAAATCAACGTTGAAGGCGACTCCGTGGACCTCGAAATACGCATTCGCGAAGGCCAACAGGCGCGCTTCAACCACGTGAACATCTCCGGCAATACGCGCGTCTACGAAGAAGTGGTGCGCCGCGAACTCCGCACCAAGCCGGGCGACCTGTTCAGTATGGATGCCATCAAACGAAGCGTGATGGACATCAATCAGATGGGACAATTCGATGCCGAAGCCCTTGGCAATGCGCTTTCGTCGAACATCAAGCCCAATGAGGCCAACGGCACCGTCGACATCACCTACCCGCTCGTTCACAAGGGCGGCGACCAGTTCCAAATCAGCGCCGGCTGGGGCCCCACCGGCATTGTGGGCACCGTGGGCGTGAAGTTCACCAACTTCTCCATGCGCAATCTCTTCGGCAAGGGCGACAAAAAAGCCGGCTTCTTGCCCCAAGGCGACGGACAAACGCTCTCGCTCAGCGCGCAGACCAACGGCACCTACTACCAGAGCTATTCGTTCTCCTTCCTCGACCCGTGGTTCGGACGCAAACGCCCCAATCAGCTCTCGCTCTCGCTCTACTACATGAAGCAGACCGACGTAAGCTCGTCGTATTACTCTTCGTCGTATTACAATAATTATTATTACAACTATCTCTACGGCTACGGTAATACGGGCAACTATTATAATTACAGCAACTACTACGACCCCGACAAATACGTCAAGATGCTCAGCGTTTCGCTCGGCTTCGGCAAGCGTTTGCGCTGGCCCGACGACTACTTCACCTTCACGGCCGAGCTCGCCTACACGCGCTACATCCTCAAGTCGTGGCAATACTTCCTCATCACCGACGGTAATTGCAACAACATCGCACTTACCCTCTCCCTGCGCCGCAACACCACCGACAACACCTTCTTCCCGCGTCGCGGCTCCGAACTCACCATGGCTGTGTCGCTCACGCCGCCCTACTCCCTTTGGGACGGCAAGGACTACGCCAATCTGGCCAACGACTACTACTCTTCCACCTATCAGAAGGAAGCCCAAGAAAAATATCGCTGGATTGAATACCACAAGTGGAAGTTCAAGTTCCGCACGTTCACGGCACTCACGGGCGCTTCGAAGGCTCCGGTGCTCATGACGCGCGCCGAATTCGGCCTGCTCGGCTATTACAACAAGAACAAGAAGTCGCCCTTCGAAACGTTCTACGTCGGCGGCGACGGCATGTCGGGCTACACCAGCGGCTATGCCACCGAAACCGTCGGCCTGCGCGGCTACGACAACGGCTCACTCGCCGGCAACGGCTCCAGCAATGCCTACGCCTACAGCCGCATGACGCTCGAACTGCGCTACCCCCTCATGCTCGAAGGCACCACCAACATCTTCGTGCTCGGATTCCTCGAGGGCGGCAACGCGTGGAGCGACATCAAGAAGTTCAACCCCTTCGACTTCAAGCGCTCAGCCGGCGTCGGCGTGCGCCTCATGCTCCCCATGGTCGGCATGCTCGGCATCGACTGGGGCTACGGCTTCCAACGCTACATCAACGGCACCAAAGCCGGCGGCAGCCAAATCCACTTCATCCTCAATCAAGAATTCTAAATCAATGGACAATGGACAATGGACAATTGACAATTTAATCAACCCTGACAACGAGGCAAACGCAGCCAGCGAAGCCTAATTGTCAATTGTCAATTGTCAATTGTCAATTAAAATAAACTTTCCGCGATTTCAAAAGTCTAACACAACAAGCGGGCAGTCAGCCCGTTTCCTAATAGAGACACCGAAAAAAAACAAACCAACAAAAAAACCATTCAAAAGATGAAAAAAATCATCCTTCTCGCCCTCGTGGCGCTCACACTCCCCCTCGGAGCCAACGCACA
>Ga0181612_158688_pt1 | contig 22528 bp, 19 predicted proteins | sample HoacroProtozoa21_FD_119630 | JGI IMG/M metagenome (GOLD analysis project Ga0181612, IMG submission 119630) | Hoatzin crop microbial communities from Cojedes, Venezuel. Combined Assembly of Gp0051906, Gp0051904, Gp0051908
ATCTGCTACAGAACAGGGCAGACAAAGACTTTATTTGTAAAGCAGCACGGCATTTTCAATATTCACATGTGACCAGAATTTTCTTTCGAAATCTCGTGTGAAAGACCCACGTGCTCAGCTGTGGGCAGCTGGGCTTATTGAAACAGAGGACTACAAATCACTGAATGACACAGCTAGGAACAAACCCAGAAAATCTCAAACTCCAGGCCACCTCACTGGGTGGCTTCAGGTCATTTTCCAAAAAGAGAATCAGAGCAATATTAAGTAATGACATTAGAATCTGTCTGTTTTTCTTCAGTATTTAACTGCGAACGTTACTTCAAGGCCTTGGCAAGAAGCAAAATAACGAAGCATTCTTCATCAGGAATGAGGAGATCAGAGACAGCGACACCAGCAATGCTAATGGTGAACAGCCCCGGAGCTGTGACGTACTGAGCGTCACCCCCCCAGGCATTTATGCCGTGCTGTTAAGACGCGAGCGAGGAGCCGAGTCTTCCCAAAGCGCCCAGTCGAGCTGCGGTGAAAGGCTGCTACTCCGTGCCTTCAGACCAGCCATCTGTCACTTCTACAGCTGCTAGTTCTACCTCACCGACCAGCTAAGCGTTGCCTCTGATAGTACAAACAACAAAAGCAGTCGCAATAGCAGGCAAAGGAGCTGGCCTTGATTTGATACCGTATTTTATTAGCAAGAACAACATTCAACAAAAGAGAAACTCTTTTTCCCCCTTAAAGAAAGGGGTTTAAACCAAGACTTAAAATTTTAATCCCTTTTCATTTTTTTAGGTTTCTTTTTATTCATACACCTAATTCTACTCTCAGTCCCCTAGGCTTTTAGTTTGTATGTTGAGAAAGGGGAAAATGACAAAGAGGAAACTTTCTCTCCTATTTGAAGAAAACCTAGAATGAATATAGTTATAAATAGTGTTTACTGCAGTCCTGTTAAAAAAGCCTCCACCACCCACATAAGAAGTGAAGCAGGCGTTCTGACGGCTCACAAAAACTCATCAGCATAACTGAAACCTGACCCTCAATAGACGAAGATCAACAGAATTCAAACCTGAGCCTAAATGAATCCTCGAAACTGCAGCTAAATCTTACTGGCTATGTCTCTGCTTTGTTTCTAGCTGTAAGTGACCCTGTACTGATTTTCTAGTACAGAGATTAGAAGAAACCTGAAGAAGAGTTTTAAGCAGACCAGGAGTAGCAAGATGAGTTTTCCATCACAGACTGACTCCTGTTTTAACTATGCAAGAAAAAGAAAATATAAATAGAAGTAAATATTTCAAACAAGTTTTATTTGGTACTTACATGCTATATATAGGTTTGAAGAAAAACTACATATTGTGGACACTTCAAAATATTGTGGCTATGTACATGGAAAACTAAAGAAAGCCAGAAAGGAACCCGGTTCATTTTACTGAAGTCACAAGCTACTATTGAAAGCATTCTGACTGAATGGCTGTTTTTTTCCCTTCCATACAGATATACTGTCAGATGAAGTCTCTTTCATTGCATTTCCATTGCTTTTATCCCATCTGTACAAGATGAACGCTCGGCAGCAGCAGAAAGTAATTTCTTCAAAACTTCTTCAGCTTTTGTCTCAGAGGATTTCTTCTGCTAGCACAGACTTTCTGCACAGCTTCCTACAGGCCTAGCTCATGCTCACTCAAGGCAAGAGCAGGAATCCTAACGGTACGTTCTCCGGCAGCATGAACCCCAGCCCTACAAACCTCCATGGCCACTGGCCAGGGATCTGCTCGCTGACTTCAGCAAGAAACGCATCAAGCCCTGGCTGGTGCTTCAGACTCAAACAACCTAGTGAGCTCTACCTGTAACAGCGTTGTTTATCAAAGCACAAAAAGGGGCAAGATTTTACAGCTCTGCCCAACAGCAAAGTGAGGAATGGAACAATGACAGTAGAAATCAGCGTCAAACTATAGAGAAAGCAACTTGCATTGCTCCTCTTATCACTCAAACTGTACTGCTTTATAAAAACCACACGCTACATAAAAAGCACAACCAACCACCATTTTCCCTTTGCTCTGAAATGAGCAAAACCAAAAAAATCACCGAACAAACCTGCTTCATTGTCAAAATCAAATACTTCAGGTTTCACATAGTCTTCAATAGCGTGGTAAGGCAAAGGAAGAGTCCTCCATCATTAGGAACAGCAGCAATTTACAGGACTCAAACCAAGGTATTTCCGTTGTGTGTGTGTGTGTGCACGTATGCATACACATCCTTTGTGAACATGGATGTAACTAAAAAAACCAAGTTTGCAGTATAATTTTACCACATTTTTCTAATTTATTCAATTAAATGATTTCTGTACTGAACAAAATTCATAAATACATCATCTAGGAGAACAATAGGTTTTCCTCTTGTCCATGAAAAAATAACGCTTTCAATTTTTCACATTTTAAAACCTGCCTTGTTTTGTGTTTTTAGAGAAAATGCAAGAAGATCATAGTGACGTCTCAATTTACAGAATGTCCCTGTAGGAATTACATTTACAAGAACCTGATACAGAAGCCTGTACTTTGCCCCCATAATTAGAGTTCTCTGCAATAATATTTAAACCAACAGGTTTAAATAAAACACCCCATTAACTCTACTTGTAGAGCAACGAGGTATTTATTTTTCAAGTACTAGAACCACGAAGTGTAAAAGATTCTTTGCCAATTTTACAATTATGCCTTTTAAACCAACACGCACCTTTTGTAAAAAAAGAATCATTCCCACCACCCAAATCAGCCCATTGCTTTCAGATTCCAGTGTCTCGTGTCTCAAGGAATGCAGAAATATCCATTTACTAACAGAAAAAGCTTGTTGGAAAAGCCATATTAAGTAATGCACGTGAAGCATGATTTTTCTAGTGATGAAAGCTATTGGAAAGGTGATCCAAGTCTATTCCCATCATTTCTTCTGCTGGTTTTACTAAAGTCCTTCCAAAAAAGATATTCAAGAAATCTTTAAAAAACTGGAGAGAAAAAAATAAAACACTCCTTCATAGCATAGAAGAAACTCCACTGACTGCAGAGATGCTCATAATCACCTTTGGTTCTTCAGAAGAAACAATCAGATCACTTCTGCAACAGAAGGTATCAAGAATGACTGGTCAGCAAAGAGTGACAATCCTTACTTTAGAATGCTACACACTTATGCAATTATAGAATTGCAAGATGATTTTTCCTTACATTTTTCTAGTCACAGAAGAAGAAAATGGCAGTCCAATTTAGTTTGTTAAATTAGTATTTGTTTACTTAACATCCTTTAAAAGTTGTGATGTAATTGAGAAAAATCTATGGTGTGCTGCAGACCATCCCTCAGTATTAACTGATGTCAGCGAGAACTTGATGAGGGAAGCGCACCCAGAATTTTACACAGAAGGTAGCTACCTGCTCCCCTTCCGCACGTGCGTATCAGGTACTGCGCTTGCAGAAGCGGAACACGACTGCTGATCATAAGGTAGGAACAGCAGTCGTCACTGTTACCGTTTCCGTTTGAAAGCACAGGGCAAACATTTTCAAGCAACTTCAAAGAGCAGAAAGTGCAGTGAAACTGAGAACCCCCCTCAAACAGAAGGTAAGGCCTCACCATAACGTGCACGGCATCTGTATCTACTCAGCAGGCATAGCTTTACAAATGTATGCTCCTTTCCCCAAATAATACAGGGTTTAAAAAATGCTTAATCAGCTTACATCAATTAAGAGCTCTAGGCCCTCTGTCAATTACAACACATTACAAGTGTTAACAAACCAAGGCAAACCTACCTGCTGTTTGATGTGTTTGCACACTATCTACCTGAGGCAAAAGAGTCCCCTTCTCCTCAAAGGCTAGAATTGGATTCAAAGGAATCTGAGGACTATTGCTTCCGTCGTTGTTCATGGCATCCAGCCGGGATGGTTTAGAACCAATAGGCAGGTTTATGATCTCCTCAAAGTTATCATTCTGCATAGACATTCCATTTTCGTTTGCATTTTTCCCTGGATTGAGATTGCTGAAAGAGAAACACAGGACTTTATCTACAACAGAAACGTAGTTCTTCTCAAAGCAATACTATGACTGGAAAATCCTGCATTCACCCAGAGCATTCTTTAAGCCGTTAAAAACAAAACTATGCTTCTACCACAGCAGAAAAAATTGTTTTTGCAGCCAAGTACTAGATATGCCTTCCCTCAATCACACAGGATAGCTGTTACATTTGGCTACACAGTACCCAGAACTACAGAGAGCTTTAGAGATGCTGCAGTTCTGAGAAGTGACTGCAATGGGAAGCAGTTAAGAACACCCCCCCCAGCACCACCACTGCTAGCTTGAGCCTCCCACCTAATGCAATTTACAGCCTCTGACATCTTTTTCATCTCTCATAACTTTTGCCATGCCCTTTTCCTCTTGATGCAAATCAATGTAATTGCTCTTAGATAAGATCACTGTAATTTTTGTTATTCCTTGGATCCCCCCCTGCCTCCAGTTTTGGAGCAGCCTCTTCCACCTGCCACTCCTCCAGAGAAAAAACTCCTTACCAACACAGTTCTCTCTTCAGTCCCTCCTCCCCTACAAGTGCTTAGGCTGACTTCCAAGGCGCTGCCCAGCTCTGCACTCCTTCCGTTGATCACGCCCAAGCCAGAAGAAACACCTCCCTGCATCCCCGTGTCGCTCTCCACTTCCTTTTTCCATCTCCCACTTGATGGAGATGCTTTATGAGCAAGCTCTTGTACGCCTGCCCCGGCCAGGAGCTGTGCAAGCGCAGACACGCTCCCCAATGGCACGTAATGCTCCTGAGAAGATAAGTGATCATGTCTCACATCCTGCCCCTCTGCCAGAGGGGAGAAACTAAGGTGCTTCTTTAGTAATGGGACCGTAAGCTCCTCGAGAAAGAGCACATACTCAGCTGACGCTCAAAAATCACGTGGTCTTTCACAGGTGCTTCTTAAGGCCCTCAACAGTTAGATCCTGACAACCTGGGGTACCTATTTGCACCACATCATGACTGTTCAAGGTCGTTTGGAAATGCTTCAGCCACAAAGGCTCAGATGCAATTTTCCTAGATTTAAACTGGGCTATTTCCTCACGCCATTTCTGAGCAGGTGGCTTGGTTTCACAGGCTAATTTTTTCCTGACAGTACATTTACTAGTCTTTAAAAAGAAACTAAAGCCGCCTGTAATTGGCATATGGTTTGTTTTCATTTGCTGGCTTCTTTGTGTGTCCAACTCTTCAGAAACAATTACAGAATTCTTTTACAGTACTTCCCAAGAGACAGAAAATTATTACTGTTCTTTTGAAAGTAGCAACATTTTACCCAAAGCCCAGATTTCCCGTGAGAACAACACGCTGGTTTTCGTATCAAGCCTTTCCCAGTTTTTCAAACCATCACTAGTTCTCTTTTAGAAAGATATTCCCCTTTTTTTCATCTGTGGATATGCTGAGCGAATTTCAAAGTGAAAAGTATGTCTCACTGTGCTGCGTGTGAGAGCAGACACAGAAATCCTGATGGCTGCCTGGGAGAGGTCACAAGTCACATTACCCTTCTGTGCCCGAGTTCTACATCTGTAAGATGAGGAGCAGAATCTGTGAAGTGCTTTAGGACTAATAAAACATGCTCTGTAATGTATAGTTATTACGTTATTATTCACTATAATGTATCCTATTACTTATTTCATCCCCATCTACTGCCAATAACCTTACCAGAGCTATGATAACACAGCAAGTTTGATGGATGGGGTAAGAAAGAGGGAGGGGAGAGAGCAACTGCTCATTCATATAAATTAAACAGCATAGTACTTCAGCAAGCATTGGTACAACGAAGACAACACTTGCTTCTGCAAACAGATATTAATGTTTCTATCTGATTCATCAACAACTGACTTCATAGATAAACAGTTCTTCATATTTATTTGTCATTGCACTGCCAGTATTACCTCTGGAGTTAGACCAGGACTCACAGACTTGAAAGATGTCTTTTGAGACAGGGGAGTCTATACAATCACTAAAGGGGTACTGAAGAAGAAACCATAACTAGGAATTTCTATATTTCATGCTATAAAATCTCCTACATTTTATGCTATTTGCTCCACCAGATTACTACGGGAGCAAGTTTAGAAAAAACAAAGGGAAAAACAGAACTGTGGTATTAACTCCACTGGACATCTTAGAGGCCATAAGCTCAAAAGGAGATTGGACAAATTCCTAGGAGATTGGTATACCCTCTAGCTTCTGGTAGTTAGCAGTTTTGGGACTACTTGAGCCTATAGCTGCATTTGGACCACAATGCTTAGTAACCCTTCATCGACCAGTGAATCTCCTGGTACTTACCTTTTTTCCCCTTTACACTCTCTCCCTAAGTGACTGCTACGGCCATTAAAGCAAAGAACACAAAAAGTAATGGATTTTTGACCTGCTACAGCTGTTCTTACTGTCTTACATTACACTTGTAGCGATGTCTCAGTGTCTACCACACCATTGGAGATACCTGCAATACTGTGTGCCTGAAAAGGGTATGTTTCTAACAGCTGGGTAATTTTGGCATTGTAACATATTCCCTATGTGTGCTTGTAGCAAGACACCTATGTAATAATAATTTTAAAACCCCAAACAGTTGCCTGAGTTATTCAGAGTGCATTTCCAAACATAAGTCTTGCAAGCATCTGAAGGACAGCTTCACAGTAGCTAAAATAAAAACCGTCTGTGCAGCTTCACAGTCTGAACTGGACACATCAATTTTAACAAGATAGACCAGAGGAAGCCGAGAGAAGAGCAGCTAATTTAAGTAAAGGAACTGGAACATCCAAAAAGTTAAACCCTACTGAAAATTACATCTGATGTAGATAATTTTAGCCAAAGCTCTGTGTAGACGTAATCTATACGCAAAGAATTTGAAGAGAGTAAAAAAGAAAAAAAGAACCAGAATTTCCTGTGTCTGTCTTTCTGATCACCCATCTGAAATCAACACTGAATAAAAAAAAACCCACAACCTGATTTGAAGGCCTTTGGACTGTGCTACGCTTGCTATTCCAGATCTGAAAGACAATGTCAGTCGTCTCCTTAATTGACATGATTTTTGCAGAGATGTCACAGATAGACATGAACAGCAAAACAGACCCCAGACTTTTGCATGATTTAAATAAAGCAGTATTTATTTTTAATGCACTGAGACAACAGCACTGAAATCAGCCAGCAATGAGGAGCTGGAGGACTAGAGAAGGGAAGGTGGTGCACTAAAGCAACTTTGAAGCGTGCTATCCTACAGACTGAACAACGAACACTACATAAGAATTTGAACTCAGTAACGTTCTTTCCAGGGACAAGATATTGAGGCAATCACCTCGTCTAACTGTATATTTCTAAAAACTCATTATCTAATCTACCCAGACCAAGTCCCTTTACGCAGGATGGAGAGACACAGATGAAGTGAACTGCTCTCACTGAGGCCCACTGCAGGCATTTATAGAAAGCAGCACAGGAAAAAAAATGGAATTACAAAGTAAGTATGATAAGGAAAATATTGTTAACAAACTACTGAAATAACTTTCTGAGAAGCAGCAGACAGGTTCAAACTTGGGCAAAGAATTAGAAAGCAGAGAACAAGCAAAAATCTTCAAGCGGAAGATGGATTGGGCAGCTGTACTGGTTATCCAGCTCCAACTTCTATTGTGTTTCTTCCAGGATTCTAATGTTCAGAATTAGAATCTAGAAAAAATCTTGCTGGAATCTTTTATAATCTACAGAAAGTTTGAAAATACTTTAACATTATACCTTATTTTCAAACTACTGTTGCAAATTAATTTTTCCATTTCTTGGAAAAAAAAACCCCAAAACCCACAATCTAGCCAGAATTAAACATGCCATTAATAATACTGTAGCATCCATGAACTACCAGTTTTCTTGGTAATTCTAGATACTTTACTAACTGGAAAACTTCCATGGTACACTTCATTTAGAAATATATTTAGTGTTGCCTTTGCACCTGGTTGAGAAATGTCTTCATTTAATTTCCATTGTGAGGCTTCTGACCACAGACTTATAGGTCAGATATAAGGTCAGTCCCTGCCCCTCTGCTCCCCCCAATAATTCACTATTCTTCCTTAGCATTTGAGCATTAAATTGTTTAACAAAATCTACTTGTGGAGAATGTACTCGGAGTAAGCACAGGTGGCAAAATCGGAACCCCTGCAGCACCGCTTTAAACTAAGTACCACAAAAGTAATGTTCAGACATGTCACTAACTCAGACGACTATGAAAAAAGAAGTTGTTTCTATGAACTGAGAATTCATGTAAGATCCATTTGAAAACCTTGAGCGCTAACATGGTAACCAGCTCAACTCAGAAGCAAGTATTATCTGCTCTTTTCTTTCACAATGCAAAGTGAAGAAGCTTTAAGCCTAAGGAAAATTGATTATTGTTCATTTGTTTAAAATAGAGGATTAGGAATACCAATCAAAATTTTGACAAATTATTAGGTGGGACAGATGATAGTCCTACTCTATGATCTGCAATTAACATTTATTAATAAAACTAATAATTATCAACATTAGATATATGGTAAATAATGCAGCACATCACAGCATTTTCATTAGGGTTTATGAAGATTAATTGTCTTGGAAAGCTAATGAAGTTCCAGTACAACAACATCTGCACTGCTGATCAAAAGCAGCAACACAGAACGGTGAAGTGCTGAAATCAACTGCCTTAACTGTGACAGAATTTTTAATTTTTCTCAGTTGCATTGTACTCATGACCATGGAAGCAAGCATGCTATTTCCAACTGAATCCCAGCCACAGTGCTGACACAGGATGGAAGACATGATGAGGAGGAATAGGGATGAAGGTTCAGCACAGTAGGTAGTCAGGCAACTCCCTGTTGCGCCCCACAGCAGAAATCCTTATCATCACAGAAACCTCTAGTAGTCTTCCAAGTCACTCTCCTTCAACACTACTGGCGCAAGGGACAGAGCACCTGCGTTGTCTGGGGAATGACCCCAAACGCAGGTATTCTGGGTTTGGACGCAGAACACCAACCACCAGTCCTGTTCAAAGACGCACGTTCAGGCTAGACCCCAGTGCTGTACGAAACAGACCCACCAATGCTTACGCTGCTTCTGTCCTGGACCCAGAGAAGCTTCCCACGCTTCCTACACTGTAGGAAGAGAACGAGACTGACTGTTGCTCTAGGCCTCACGAAGACTCCTCTCCTTCACTCCCTCTTCTTGCCCATACACGCGCATGCCACAAGTCCCCCAGGCAAAGCCCTTTTAAGTTCTGGTCAGAAATCTGAGCTATCTTGCCCTTAAAACATGCTCAAGTCTTTTCCAGACAAAAGTCAAATCTTTCTTGACTGGAGTGAGGTGCTCACACACGAGACCACCTCCACCTGCTGCTATTGTGTGTGCTACGATATCAGGGACATCTAGAAGCCAGACAACCGCAGCACATGCAATGCAGTAGTGGTGGTGTTGGCACATGTGGCTTTTATCATGCGATAAAACCTATGCTGTCATGTATTCCTTACAACAGTTTTTCAGACTGCCTGGGCTAAGGTTACACCAGGATGCCTTCCCACTCAGCATGGATGTACCTCTAGGGTCGAGTCCCTCCGCACCCTACCCTGGCATACCAGTTCCTCCTTCCACAGTCTTACACACGCTGCCTGCTGTTGCTGCTGTTCTTCAGTCTCATTTATTCATTCTTGGCCATTCCGAGGTTATTCACTATTCATTCTTCGCTTTGGCCACTCCACACGGATTATAATGTTACATGACAGCACTCATTAGCATGGCACATTTCATATTACAAACATCAAGCTGCATATGAGGCTGGGAGTGATTAACATTCAATAGCTGCCCGAGACAATGATGAGGCAGCTCTGTGCAGCTCATCCACTGCAGCTCTGTGCTCAGTGTCACTGACAGACCTTCTCTCAGCAGGAGCATCGTTGTAAGCATGACAGCAGGATGAGATCCCCCAGGCATATGTGGTGGGACCGAGAGGGCAAATTCCTCCTTCAATTAGTGCCAATCACATCCTGAAGCACACCGCCCATTACAGACTGGCGTGATGGCTTCCCACATTCAAGATTTTCCATGAATATTCTGGCACTACCTGCATAAAACATGAAAGGACTAAGGGATTATTTGGCTTTCCGCATTACTAAAACTGAAATAACTGACAGCTCATGCTTATGTAACAGATTTCACTCAGTTCAACACTGAGGTTTCAAGCTTCTCAACAATGTCTCGAAGTCTGAGTCAAATATCTGAGCTCCCATTGTTAAATATCTGCCTCCCTAAACTCTCCTTATAGAGGACAAAGGGGTTTTTTAAAAATGCAAATTCAAAACGAGTAGTTCTGTATCGCACATGAGGGACTTTTGCTTAGTAATGAAAACTTGCCAATACTTCAAGCAGTTCAGAAATCGAAACATCTGGGCTGAAAGCACAGCGTTCATTATTCCAATCAAGGATACTAGCACTGCAAACCCAGAGTGGTTTTTTTATGAAGCTCAAGTCATAGAAAGGACAGAAAAAAAATGCCCTTTCCATTAAGTTTCACTTTACGCAACAATTGCTGGCAAACAACACATTCTTCCAAACACTGCAAAGAACGTACTGTATTTTTAAAAAATTCTTCCCTATCAGTTGGCAAAAATGGGTTACTGCTAAGTGAAAGATGATAAAGTTCTTTTCTGAACACAGGAAAAGATAACAAGAAACAAGGCAGATTGAACAGCTGTCCCGTATTTAGTTAATGGATCTTAAAATTTTTAATTGATTACTCCAGTAACCCTCATCCTCTAAACACCCTCCACCACTCAGCAATGTTCTCACCTGTCCGTATTTACGGGGGGTTGATGTGGAACAATCACACGCGTGCAAGTGATGGGTTTCCCATTGTGCGGAGCTTGTGTTGCGTGCTGAAGCTGAGGTCCTCCTGCGGGTTCCAAAGGAGATGCAGGACTGGCTATGACTAGAGAGAAAACAGGTTTTCATAAAACCAAGCAACATCATCTACCTGCAGATTACGATAAAACATTTCCTACAAAAGACAGCACAGTCAAGGCAAGCTACAGTTTAAATAAAATAGAGTTCCCACACCCCTCCTTCCCCCATCCCACCTCTTTTGTCAAGTTTTTGGGCACACCAGCCCTGTTTCAGGTCCAAAGTAAATGCCACAGATTTCAAAGCTATAGCTTTATGGACAAGAATAAAGATTTTACAATGATATACACAATTCCAAGACATAAGCCAGTGGCCAAAATAGGCTGACATCTGACAGAATATTATGCTGGCACTTTTCAAGCAGCAATAGAGAATGGAATAGAAGAACACTGGTATGTCATCAGTTCCATACACTGGTATTTCTTGGTTCCAGTGTTGATCACTGACTATGACCCAAAAGGAAATCAAGAGGAAAAAATCTCCATGGGAAGGATACCTCTTTCAACAAGTGCCAATACAGCATTTTATAGTGGTGACGAAAGCAACACAAAATTAGATTATCCTTGTGCCTCATACAGAGACCGTATGATAGATGCTCTTGGCCTGCCTCAGGATGTTCTTATAAAGTACAACTACAGCCTTCTACATTGTATCTACAGTCACACTAATTCACATACAGGTCAGTGAAAGGGCGCAGTAGCTCCCCACCCACACTAGCAGCTGTTACAATAATTGCAAGGACAATTTAGTATTCGCAGGCTTGAACACATTCAGCGCCGTTACCCAAACCCTCATGTGACAAGCTCCCCCTTCAGCCGCTCTGTTTTGCTATACTCCAAATGCTTGGGCTGAAGTCTTCTATAATGAGTGTCTTAGTCTGATCTTTGGCAAGTTTTTATATAGAAGATACAAGAAATAGTTTTGGTGCTTCTACAAATGGAGTAAGTGGAAAATACATTAGCTTTAACATTTAAAATGAAAAAGCAGAAGAAAAAGTTCTGCTTTGGAAACGCAGAGCTATCTCCTATTGTGAAGCAGAGGCCAAACAAACGAAAGAAAGGTGATGGATTTTGTTTCATTGTGTGATTTGGCCGTTGCTATAAAGGTCTCAGGTTTTGCCAACCCGTAAGACTAAAAAAGTTTTTAAAAAAAATCACCATTTGTGTATGGTCAGCAGGAGTCTGTTAGAGTGTAGTATGGCAAGTTAGCTGTCTGAAATAGGACCATTAATTCATGATAAAGCAAAGCCAAACAGTAGAGCAGCCCTGAGGGTGAGGGCAGTTTTCTCTTTATTCAGCCACCCAAGGACTCCAACCCTCCCTTGGGCCTGGGGAAATGGGAGGTCCAAATTCTCATATGCCTTAGGAAACTGACTGCCTCTGGAGGGAAAGCACTAGCCACAGGTTATAGAGCCATGTATAGTTTCAAGAATTATTTAAATGGTTTATAGCAACTTCAGCAGTGCCTGCAGGAAAAGATGGCATCCCAGATGAATTCTGTATTAGCAGTTCACAAACTTTTTCACCTTAAGATAACACATAAACAAATAACTTCCAAACACACATAATGAAATCCATCTCAAAAGGTTTCCTGGCAGTGCTAATTATAGCACTCACTTTAAACATCAAGAAAAGAAGTTGTACATCAGCCAGTGCTGTTATTTGTCTTCCTTGTTACTCAACCCAAATACAAAGGAGAAGAAAAATAATGTCATTTAACATGTTATGCTACAACAGGACAAGCTATTTGATAGCTTGATTTCAGTATCTTTAAACAGTGCTAATTGCGACTTGGTGATTGCTGAATATGAGCTACATTTTATTTTTCTTCCTTTACTGTAAGTATTAAAATCCTATATGAAACTTTATGTAAAATGACCAGGAAAAAAGATAAAGGGAACAGAATAAAAGCAAAGACTAAGAGTGTGGGTGTGACAGGGAGACTAAACTTTAGTAGGAGCTGAATTTTTTTTTGGGGGGGGGCAAGAAGAAATTAAGACCAAGCGAATAAGGTGAGAGGTGTGGAAGAAAGAAGTCACAGGGAGATGTTCTGAATCATGAACAGTTTGTTTTGAATCCTCTTAAGAAAATCGAGTAAGTCTGCTACAACCACATCTGTAATACTATGCAAAAGAAACTGCAGAATCAGTTTCCTTTGTGATCAGAATCAGGTAACAACTTCTTTCTTTTCACTTTATAAACAGACTTGGTAAGCAACTCCCTCTTGTTAAACACCAATGTTGACAAAGTTTCTAAAACAGCTGACTCATTTAGTAATGACTAACTACATATACAGAAAGGCTAAATAAATAATGATTGCAAAGAATTCAGTTATACCCCCCTCATGATTTTTTTCACTGCAATTGCTGTACCAAGTCTCAGAACTGTATCTGGAATCATTGGGTTTAGTAGGGATTTATTCACCTGTTGTGCTCAGGGCACAGTTAAACACAATACCTGCTTCTCCAGTAGTATTCGCCTTTGATATATGTCCATTTTGCTGGTCATTGGGTTTCTACAAAAGAACCAGAGTTTTGTAGATTAAAAATAGCACTAGGGAAGAGAAGTGAAACGTCCAATATTTACACGTGTTAAGTAGCAGCACTGACCTTATCTACAGCTTCTACACGCCTAGTTCTCTTCATGATCTCCTCAAGCCTCTACAATGAAATGTAAAGGGGTAAAATAAAGTTTGCTGGCTTTAATTTAAAAATATCTCTCCCAAACAACAACTGCTTGTCACTTATCAGTCGCATCTGTTTATTGCAAAAAGATGAAGTATTTATTACTGTTGGCAATATTCCCTTCACTTTCGCATCAGGCTATGCAGATGACGACTGCAGCTTTTCTGAGGGCACACTGGTATCATGGATAACTTTCTACAGCTAAGGTGGAAGGAAAACTGCTAAGGCAAAATGAATTACAGTTTCTCTGCATGTACTGAGTTACCTTCTTCCTCTCCAAGCGCTCTTGCTCTTCCCTTTGGAAATGCTTTTCACGTTCTAATCGAATCCGCTCTGCCTCTTCCCGTAGGCGAGCTTCCTCTTCTTTCTGAGTTGATGGCAAAAGAAAAGGAAGTGAGGAATAATTTACTACGTAAGGACAGATTTACACCAGTATCTGCTTCCCTATGCATATTGGCAACATCCTGCAAAGACACTTTTGGGGTTTACAAGTCACCGACAATATTTTCAGACTGAATCGCACATTTCTTGATGAATCTCCAGGTTTTGCATAACATTAAGAGATGCATAACTAAACAATGGACATCATATTTGGTTCTGTGCCTGTTCTGGGGCACGTGCATGAAAGCACACCAGACAACAATAAGGAATACATTTCCTAACCTTCAGCATTAACACAGCAGCCAGGAAAGTATCAAAGAGGTTCGTGTTTTGAGCGGTGGGTGTTTTTCTGAGAGTCAAACAAAAGCAGTAGAATGTTTTATTTGGCCAACAGAGTCATCACTTAATGAGACCAAGGACAAACAGCCACAGGTACACTTGCATAAGCTTTCCATTCTTGCTTTTTTAATTAAATGTAAAACTTGTTTGGAATATACTGTAGAGAGTCCTTGCTTCCTGACAGTGACAGCATTTTATGATGAAACTACTACAACAGTTAATTCATTGCAGCAGTAACATCCTAAAACACTTGGCCATGCGTTATATCCGAATGCTAAACTGGGGATGTACCTCAGTTCAGCATTTCAAAGAAAGCAGCGTATACCTTCTGAAAAAAACCTGCAGTTTCTAAACTACATTCACTAACACAATCCTTTAAATATTTATTTTCAGAAGCAGACACTTAACCATATACTACAAGAAAAAAATTATGTCTATGAGACAGATTAAAATGCTGAATTTTGGGGGCAAGAAAGCACATGCAAAACGTAAGAGCATGCATAAGAAGAATCCTATCCAAAATGCTTACCATGACCTCTCCTGAAGTCAGTAAACGAACATTATGCCCATCAAAAATGACAGCACGTGAAAAATTGTATTTTGATGTATTCACTCTTATGTCTTTTAAGTAGCTGCTCTGATTTCAGGACAACTGCACCAGGTAAAGGTTCCCCTTGGCTTGATTAAACTGATCAATACCTACCCCTTCCCACTAGCCCCCCCCCAGAAGCAGCACTGGGTATAGGATTAGAACTCAGCAGTGCTGTTATCTCCAACACTCCGAATAGTTAGTGATCTTGGCATCTATATTTCTACAACTGTGGGGACAAAGAGTCCTCTGATATAACACCATTCATTAAAATCTCCCAATACAACTCTATTGATTTTTTAATCATAATTTATCAGGAACAGGAAAGGATTTGTTCTATATAAATAATTCTACAGGGAAAAAAAACCCCAAACCAAACCTCAACTCCCTACCACATGTTTTGTCAAGAAGAAATATCTTTACTCTCTGAACCACTCTGTGGAATTAACTCTGCCACAACCCCCTTCACTTCATATACAGCATTTAAATTTCAGATATCCCTCTAATCTAGGTGCTGCGTTGGTTCATCCACTTTGCTGCCAACCAGACAGGCACAGAAATTCCAGGAGGCGAGCATACTTGTTTCTGAATGCGCTCTATCTCTTCTTTCTCCTTCTGTTCTCTCTCTTCTGCCTGTCGGCGCAGACGTTCCTTTTCCCGCTCCTCCTCTGCATCCTTTCGGGTTTTTTCCGCTTCCTGTCTGCGAGCTTCTTCCTCTTCTCGGCGAGCTCTTTCTTCAGCTATCCTCTGTGACAGCTCCTCCTTCTTTTGCCTGCAATGATGAAACAAGCATAAGAAAACTAAGTCAAAAAAGGAGGGGAAAAACCCAAACCACCGGGTTCCTGACCCAAGACACCAGGGCTGCAGAACAGCTGGATAAAGGCTGCGCTGCTGTCTCATTCATAAGAGCATCAAAACGCCTGAACTGGGTCAGGCCAAGTTGTCTGTCCTGCTTCCAGCAGGGTCCAAAGCTGAAGCCCTATAGAACATAAAGCTTTCCTAGGCAATACCAGTACTTTTCCAGCATATGCCTGGCTTCCACTGATCTATGACTCAGGTGTTTTCTGAATCAGAAACAGTATCATTGACTTTAATAAATCTTGCAAAATACTTCTTTCTGTAATTTCATTTAATGCCATTCTGAAATAGTATACATTTTCAGCACCCATCTTGTCCTGTGGCAATGACTCCTGAATTTTTTAAAAGTGTCTAATTTTGCTAATTTTTCAGTGTTACCTCCTAACCTCACTTAATGTCCCCTCATCCTTGTACTATGGAAGTGAGTAACTTTTCCTCTTCATCTTTGATATTACCCAAATTATTTAGGACTTTGTAGCTTATCATATTTCCACTCAGAAGCAGAGGACAGACGGTCTTCCCAGCTGAAGAATCCTCACCAGTTTAGCAGGTTTTCCTATGAGAGCTGTTCTATACTTGTGATCTTCCTTGATGTCTGCCTTCATTTATTTTCCTAGTTTTACTGATTTTACAATCTCAGAAAATACAATACTCGACATTCAAGAAGTGGATTCACCTTGGATAGTTCAGAATGTCATTTTCATTTTGTGCTCCCTTTCTAGTAACTCGTAACAGTTCATTTATTTTTTTGACCATTGACTCACCTGATACTTTCATATACTCAACCCCAAACAAGATCTCTTCCCTCAAAAGTCATTAGCCCAGAGACCACCACCACATGAGTCGTTAGGATTATTTCCTTATATGCATTTCTTTGTACTTAGCGGTACTGCAATTTAGCTTCATTTTGTATCTCAGCAATGTAAGATACATCTGAAACTCTTCACAACTGCTTTATCTCACTGAAGACCAGCATTATCCCACTGGCCACAACTCCTTTCAAGTTCATTTACGAAGGCACTAAACAGAGACTGAAAACGCCTTTCACTGTGGAAGCTGATTATTCTTTACCTTTCGTTTTGTATCTTTCAGCCTTAGTACTTATTCACCGTATTACCCTTATGGCAAAGCAGCTTATTTTCTTTAAAACTCTTTTTGAGACGGACCATGTTGTGAGCCATTTGGAAAGCCAGGCTATTTTAACTGGCTCTGCCTCATCCCTACGTTTGGTAACGTTGTTAAAGAACTCCAACAAAATCCAGAGGCACGGCATCCCTCTAAATAGGCACTCAACTTGTGTTACTGCCACAGTCATAAGTATCCAGATGGGCTACTCATTTGCTGGTAGAAAATGAGACACAACGTCAGCTCCCCTCCAAAACTGTCGGGGGTCTTGATTTTAAATGAGAAAACAAAGAGCTTTAAGTCACAGCTGTTGGACAACTAACCACCATCCATGGCAGAGATCCTACAATTCAAAGTAAGAGACACTGTCCCGATCACAAAGTTGAAAACAGCTGTGCAGAGCTCCCTAGCTGGAATAAACAAGTACAGCTTTATTAGTATCTGGGGAAACAACGAACCACTACAGCAGGGATCTGCTCTCTTCTCCTGTCCTATTTTAAAGCACTGTTTGGGGTAAGTTTTAACCTCACAGATCTGCTTAGGTATATATTGTGCCTATGAAAAACCACAACGGAAAAATTCTTTTTCGAGCAGGGAACTTGTGACTCCTGCACTTCAGTACTGTGCTTCATGTATCATAATAAACCAACAGAATATACACAAGAAGCTGCTAGGAGACTGCTAAAAATGTGTTCTCCGCTGGAGAGGTCTAGAATCACCTTTCAAGCTCTTCCCTCTCCCTCCTTTCTTGCTCCTCCCGTTCCCGCTGCTCACGGGCAAGGCGCCGCTTCTCAGTTAGCAGCCTTGTCGCTTCTTCAGGGTCAGTTGTACCTGCAGAGGTCTTTGGGGGGGCTGGGGGTGGAGAAAGAGCTGGTGCAGCAGGAGGGAGGGATGGGCTGGCTGCTGAAACAGATAGGAAGGAAAACTAGTTTGTACAGACACAGTAGCCAAGTTGACACTTTTTTGAAAGGAACAGAAAATAGTTTCAAATAATCTGTAAAAGATTTTCAAACTTACATAGTTTTATAAATGATTCAGAAGAGGAAGAAATTTCTATATCCTAAGGGTTTGTATTCCTTAAGGAAGTTTTTTTCACAGGATATGTGAAAGCAGCTGTAGTTGAAAGGTTAAGCCAACTTTTGTGTCAGAAAAATAAATGCTGACAGATGCTCAACAGGAGTTATGCTGACTCAGCAAGTCCCTACCATCACATTTCCTAAGTTTGCCCAATTCTACTCAGAGAGCAGAAATGAACCATTGTAGTATTACAGTTTCTTCTGTCCAATAGTCTACGTCTGAAGAGCAGAGCCAGACTTTCCGGTGATACGCCCATCACTTTTAGTGAGTTGGTGATCTCAAACATCAACTGAAGCCACCTACAATAAGGGTAGGACACAAACTATCATCAATTTTGAAGTTACTCCAATCTGAGGCAACTCGTGGGACCAGAATGCAGTTTCTTAACAAGCTTTGCCACTACTGGTGAACTATGGCTTGTGTTCAAATCCAACAGTGTCTTAGTATAAATTCTCTACCCAGGACTAGCTTTGGCCACCTGGTAGAAAAGGTGTTTAGGGGGTTCTTCTCAAGTAAAACACTAGCTCACATTTCTGGAAGTTTGCCTGGCATTCTCTAGCACAGGTACACAGCGCCTCAACCGCAGTTTTTCTCTAGAGGCCAGGGACCACTACCAACACACAAGTTAACTGAAGGAAGCATTCCCAGGCTATTCACGTCTGGTGATGCAGACAAACATGGATAGGGAAGACTTTGAACTGGCACTGGAATCAGAGTCTGATTCCTGGGAAGACACACGTAAGGTAAGTCATCACAAACAGTCAGGACATTATTTTAAATCCACATTTCTAAACGTCCTTCAGGATGTTACAGCATTTCCCTCACCTCATTAACATCTTCCAAGAGGGGTTTCCTCCCCGATTCCCCCCTCCTGTACCTCGTCATGTATACAAACACAAATTCAGCTGCTTTCCTTGCTGAATGCTCACATCTGCTGACCTCTCTGCTTTCCTTTTGTCAAGAAAAATTACGCAGGGATTTCTATAACTGCTTCAGGGCTTTCACCTCAGATTCAAATGACACATGTACACCAGTAATTTAAAGAGTGCCAGGGCCTGTTCTCTAGCCCCGAGGTGAGCTGGCACACTCTAGCCTCAGCCAGAATGCTATACTCTCACATTATCAGAGCAGGTATCCAGGCCTAGGCAACAGCCTAGGCACAGGCTAACCTCCAAGATGTACCTGGGAACTCAGAAAACTCTACGATGGTCAAATATAAAAATTCATGTGATTTGATCACTCTTAAAGCTTGGGAGCCCTTTAGAGCTATGCTTTTAGTTGCCTTGGGGACAGAAGGTAAGAAAACATGAGGCTGCAATTACCACCTGGATCAGAAACATACCAGAGATCCTGGTTGTAATAGCTAAGCAGTATAAACGACAGAGTTCCTGCACCTTGGCCCTCCGTAGCTTACTAACACAGACCGAGGCAGGGCTGTCACTTCTGAAGGGAGCACAGGTCTGTGCTGCTTGGGGCTCACGTCTTGCCTCAGGTGCTGAAGCTGGCAGTGTAACAAATAGCCTGTTTAATGCACACCTGCCCTGCTGTCAGAAAAGAGGACAACAGCTTGCACAGGCACACCCAAAATACCTTTGAAACTTCAATAGTATTAGTAAAGTCGCATGAGATTTGCCTGCAAAAGCTTGAATAACTCCATCGGTGATCATTGCCTGCTGACCTCCTGGCTCCTGTGACTACACAGCTAGCAGGCAGCTGAGCCAGACAGGCTAAAGGCCAGTTCAGGTAATGGGCAGAAATCAGCTGTCTTCTCCTGCAACACAGACCTAGGAGAATCAGCAATGTCCCTCTAGCGCCAAATGCTGCACTTGTCCCTCTCTAGATTCTTGCATTCAACCAGTGGCTAAGTTGTGGTAGTTTGGGCCTCCACCTGCAGTACAAAGCCTGTCCTCTAACCTCACATGTAAAATGTTTAGCTGGAGATTTCAGTCTTTGGTCCCAGCCATCACTTCCTCTGGCTCTGGCAAAAAACATCCAATTTGAAGAGCTGCTCACCACTTTGACCTATAGCATCCTTCTCTTTTCAGCGGTATCCCTAAGATCCTTTCAAAAGGATGCTTTCTGCTTAAAAGGAAGCAGGCAAAAGGTTATCAAAAGAGCACTGAAAGCCCATGCTAACAGAGCAATTATCTCCTCCCTTCTTCACACGCTCATGGACAACAGACGCATCCATTTATTACTGTAAACTTCTAAGCTTCTTGTGGGGTTGCTCCTTGTGTGGTAGGGCCCAGGTATCACACTAGAACTACTGTAACAGAATTTATTAACAAAAGAAATCAATTCACATCAGCTCTTCTCGCACAAGAACAACCCCAGCTACACATCCTGCAGTTAAATGCAGGATTATTAATACTTGAAAGTGTTTTCTGGAGGACCATCATGGGGGAATCAGGATTCTGAATTTAAAATTCGCGAAGTAGCCCATCCTGGGAATCCCAATGGTCACAACAGCTTTTCTATCCCACCCGTGAGACAGACAGCTCACACCATACTTACAATGGACTAAAATGTCTGCTAGAACAAATCTACATTTTTTGTTTTCAGATTTATCTTCTGCCCTTCCTACACTTTCTGATCATTACTTTATTTTGTGTGTACGTCCTTTTCTGCCTTACTGTTTTTCAGGGTTGGTGTAGTTTGATGTGGGGTTTTTTTGTTTGTTGGGCAATTTTTTTTTAAATAACTCCTTTTCCCTGAAAAATCCTGCCTATTCCTCTTTACTCTTCTCAGTTCTCCTCTGCATTCTACTTTACCCCACTAATCTCTCGCATGATGTGGTACTCTTGCAATATTATAGGCAAGCTGGCAGTGTTATCTGCACTACCAGACTGAGTGTCTAGCAGAGCTGGACATTCTCACTGCTCACACTACCTTATGTGATGGCTTCCTGTACTATTAGTCTTCAAATCATTATTACTCTATTTCAACAGTTTGAAAAGAAGCTGTGTTATGATGGGGGCAACAAAATCACAGTCCAAAAGTGCAGAGAGAAGGCTGTGAAGTCACGCTGTGTGAGGTAGGTCTGCATGTTGCTTTAACTGTTACAAGCAGGAGGGCTTCAACCTGTTTACACTCTCCTCAATGAACACAGATCTGCAGCAATGTTCTGAAGAATTTCAATTAACACTTGACAGAAAACTACTGAAAGTGACATTGTTTCAGACAGGGAAGGAAGAACATAAGAGACTCTCAGACATTCCTTAACCTAAAGGAGGATCTCTCCTTACCTTGAGCGAGCTCTGCCTGGTCAGCGAGTTCTTCCCGACTTGAAGATTCTCCAGCACCTGCTGAAGTTCCTTTAGTCTCTTCTGTCCTCTCCTCATTGGCCTTTTCAGCCTCCTTTTCTGGTCTTTTCTTCTCACTCTCTGGTTTGAGCTCTTTTTTGACTGGCCGAATGTTGCCAGGAGAAGGAGGACGTGCTTGAGCGGAGGAAACTTTGGAGGAACCAGGTGGGGAACTTATCTGCTTGGGTGTGCCAGGCAAAAAAGGCAAAGACTTTGACGCATGCCTGTGTAACCACAAAGAGTGACAATTACTATCAGACGTGCTCTGCTGGACAGCACCTACACATCACCTCTACAACTACAACAGCTAAAAAGAAAACAACCTCTTCATTTCCCTGCTGTTATGCACAACTTCTGGAACAACTGATTAGCTTTCATGCAAAATGCTTCTCTTTGCAGCTCTCCAGATGTGTGAGCACTGAGCCCAGACAAGACGGAAGAAACCCTCCTTCCCCTTCCTCAAAGCAGTAGTAATATTTTTCTAAAAGCAGGACTGTCTTTCCTTTGTTGCAGAGAGAAAACTTCTACCTCAACAAATAAGTCTGCACTGTTTCACATTTAATTAATAGAACAATCAGAACTGCCTATAGCTCAGCCTCCAGCTAAGCGTGTACTTGGCTTACCAAACTGGAGAGGGAGCTGGCGATCTGGCTTTGGGGTTGGAAGAAAAATGACCTCCTTTAAAGCTGGCTGAGAAGCTGGATGACAAATGGTCTCTCTCCTTTTCTTTTTTGTCCGCCTATAGTTCAGCAAACAAAAAGACACAGTCAAGCCAGAGTTCACATGGCTAAAGAAAGCAAAGCAAGCTCAGTTAAGAATGAGGGGTTGAGGGGCTGAGAAAAAGAAATGCTGAGTCAGTAGTTTCTACAGCCTGTTTAACAAGTTCATTAATATAGCTCTTGTAATCTGCCACCATCTTTGCCAGTAAATATGCATTTGACAGCAAGAATCCTTCTTAATCATGCTCTGTACTGTCTTAAGCCTCTGAAAATTAGTCCATTATGTCTTCTTTTTACACAAGCAAAAAATTACCTTTTAAGGTTTGATCTTTGCTGGTTGCTACACAGCACCTTCCACTACTCCCCATAAACCCTGCATTTCATTTGAAGAAAGAGCAAAATGCTCCCCGATACACACACTCCCCTAGGCTCACACTTAGTCGCAGCCCCTATATAGCAGAATATTTTGCTTTCATGCTTGTATGTGACCGCCACAGATGCCCTCAAAGCCCTCAAATA
>Ga0181612_108475_pt1 | contig 22527 bp, 22 predicted proteins | sample HoacroProtozoa21_FD_119630 | JGI IMG/M metagenome (GOLD analysis project Ga0181612, IMG submission 119630) | Hoatzin crop microbial communities from Cojedes, Venezuel. Combined Assembly of Gp0051906, Gp0051904, Gp0051908
CACCCTGGGCTGGGGGAAGGGGTCCCTGCCCATGGCAGGAGGTGGAACTGGGTGGTCTGTAAGGTCCCTTCCAACCCCAACCATTCCATCGTTCTGTGATTCTAAGACAGACAACTATTTAAATGTTTGGCCATGTAGAAATCTGTTAACTCTCACTGGAGAGGAGACGTGGGCTGTTCTGTACTCACGGTGTCCTGCGGACTCCTTCCTCTCCCCAAGGAGAAGGTGCTGTCCCTCGGCACAGAGGTGCTCGGGGCTGGGGCGGCGAGCTGCCTGGGAGGGAGACCCACGTTCAGGGGCAGCAGTGCTGCCGGGGGAGCATCCTTCTGTGCTGGGAGATGTCCCTGCACTGATGTGGAAAACAACTGTGGAAAGCTGTTTTTAAAGCGCTGGGGGACTTTTGTAGCAATGTTGTGCAAGGAGTGTCTCATTCACCATTAGCGAGTGACCCCTTAATCACATCGACGAGTAATCACTCACAGGAGTAATCCTGTTGGCATCAGTTGGGCTAGAGCTGCATCGTTATAATTTAGCAAATAACTATTCAGTTGCTTGGAGTATAAATGCTTCTAATTTATATAGAAATGGAAGGCATTTCTGTCTCATTCATTAAAGAAGACATGATGTGAATTGTCACTTACTCCACACATGCAGAAAAAGGCAGATTTTAAGCAGCATAATGCAATAAAAAGAATCAATGTTTTCTCTGAGATTCTCGGTTACCTTTTCCCGTGTTCTGCTCTTACCTTAACGGCGAACTCAGGCTGAATCTAACTCTGGCTTCTTTCCAGACGAGACATCATCCGTCAGGGGTGCCCTATGCTAAGAACTGGTGAATTCTTTAATTAGTGGTGGATGACTCCAGTGCGGTCTTGCAGAGCTGCATGGCTGTGTGGAGCTGATATCAGCAAAGAGCAAAAATGTCTTTCTGCTGGAGATTTGCTGATACAACTCCAGGGCCATACGCAGAGCGCGGACTGGCTGCAATAACCCGTGGCGTTTTGTGCTGAGTGGCATATGGCTCTGCTGCTTTGGAAGCCACCGAAGTCCACAGTCCTGCCAAATTCCTGTTTGGAAATTGGATCCCCTTTGCTTACACTTCCCTGCAGTTCCACCCTGATCAAACATTGACTTTCGCATGTTTTTCAAGGCAGGGATGTGGCATTTGGCGCTGCCGTGCTGTGCCCTAGGGGACAGTGAGGGTTGCCCTTTTTTTCTGTGTCCTTCGGGCTGAGCCCTGAAATAGCCGGCAGCATCACCACACAAGCTGACAAGCTTCACACAAGCACACTAATTCTCCCTGTTTTCAGCTTAATGAAATGCCAGGGGTCTAAAATTTCTCTTTGGCTTGAAAGTGGTACGGGTCACCTGAAGAAAAGGTTTTTTTAATAGCTTTTAAGACAGTTTTATACTGTTTTCTGCTGATTTGGCTGTCTTGAATCTCAAGCGGTGCAGAGCATAGGGACGCGATGGTGAAACAGTTTCCTTTGGTGCCTCTGGGATTGCACACGTGTGAGGGGCTGCTGAGCCCTGCGATCGGGGACGGTGACCTGGGCTGAGACTCTCCTTCGGTGGCTGCTGGTCTTGGAGTGAAGGTGAGATGGGAATGAGCCAAGAGGCCCCTTTGGGTTTCTCGTGTGCCCTGGTGCGATGGGCAGCCCTTCCTGTGAGCAGCGGTACCTGGTGCTGGTACCACTGGATCACAAAGTGTGGAGTGGGTTAGGGAAACAACAAATGTCTCCTAGGATAAAGAGGAGAGAAAGCAAGGGAGTGCTCAAACAGCAACAAAACCCAGACCAAAGTGTTTCTAAGTACATATGGCACAGGTCTTCTGAAGCCACACTTTTATTTATTTTGATGGGAGTGCTGGAATGCCAATTTTGCCTGTTCTTCCCCTTGATTCCTACTGGTAAATACATAGTAAGAGCTTTCCTAATTAGGGAAATAGAAGTTTCAAAGAGAAGAGTGTTTCCTTGTCAAGACATTGTCCCACACTTGGGCGATGGATGCTTTTTTGGTAAATCCCTGAAGTTTTAGGAAAAATAGTTTCAGCTGCAGTTCGTGCGTAATCTCCTGAGTAGCAAGAGTAGATAATTTAAAAAGAAATCTCTGTAGTAACACAGGGAGAAAAACAAACTGATAACTCTTGACAGATTGATGGCTTTTTCCTTCATCTAAATCTTTATAGATTAGCATGTCTATTTTCTCTTCACAGATATGGTTGTTAGCACTACATCATCTACCCTAATCTGTATGGGGAGTAGATTTATGCTAGAGCTGTGGGGCATTTGTACTGTCCACTCGTCACCAAGAATAACAGAGAGGACAGGTAAGATAATTTCAACCATATTAAGTGTTGAGAGATGACTATGTGTGTTTTGATAATGGGACACTCAGAGTGAATGGTAGGAGGTGCTTTTGTTACATATTTGTTTAATATACATCTTTTTAATTGTCTTTTCCCCTGCTTTTCCTCTGTTCCCCTGTTAAACAAGGGCACCTGGGCCTGCTCTGGCAGACACCAGTAGCCACTTTGGGCTCACCCAAGGGACTACTGGGAAACGATGTGAGGGTTCATGAGAGCCTCTGGTTCACAGGGAGCAGTTTGGTTCAAGCGATCCCAAATTCTGGTTCCCCGGTTCCCACCTCTCTTGTGGACAGCAAACAGCGTTGAGCACGGGGAGATGCCTTTGGGCACAGTCAGCACCGGGGACTGATGCAATGTTCCCAGTCGCAGGGGTACTGCATCTGGGTGGCAGCTGACCAGTGATTTATTTCGAGACCTATTGAAGCACCTGGTCTCCAAAAGCCTTCTCCTAGTCCTAATCCGGTGGCCAGACCGTTTGCAGGCGAGACTATGTTAGTTAACTGCGATTTCGTATTCAGGCATCAGAGGAGCCTTTCCTGCCATCCTGCTGCTCTGCCAGATGCTCTGCATTTGCTGGCTGTGCAGCCGATTCCTCCTTTCTAAGCATAATTCTATGTAACCACCTTCACAATATCTCATCTTAGTGATTCCATAGCACTTCCACCATCGTCACGAGAATTTTGAATCCTGGTCCTGTCCTCCAGAGCACTTGCAACCACTCCCAGCTTGCTGCCATCCACAAGTTATATCGGTGTCTTCTTTACTCCAGGCCCTGAGTCTGAGCAGGAGCACGCCGTGGGTCTCCATCTGTCCCCTCATCTTCTCAGGTGATGCTAATCACCACTCTTTGGCTGGTGGTTTTCAGCACGCTTCATCCTCACGTTACACTAATTTTATTTAGACGGTGCTTTTCAAGTGTCACTTGTGAGACTGTTTTATGGAAGAGCGTATAAAGCCGTGCTCTGTGAGACACGCTGCATCTCATCCTGCCTCGGTGATGAGGTCGTTTGCCCCTCCCGTGCCTTCGCTCCTCACCATGCCCTCACCTTCCCCTCGCTGACCAAATCCTCCTTTAGCTTGATTTTATTTTTATTATTTATTCTTGAGAAATGTATAAATGTATATTGGCTGTGTCTCTTGGGCCAGCATCTAATCTTCTAGGTGATGACAACTTGATTGACGAATAATAGTTTCCAGCGTCTCCGCAGCTGCCAAAGGAAGCTGTGATTTCTAAATGCGTCCCGTAAGGTAGAATCAGCGTTTGTCCTGCTCCAGGAGTTAGTCTTTAATCAGCCCATTTGTCTTTACATTATTGAAAACTTCTTTTCATTGTAATACACAAAAGAAAGATTTGTAAATAAGCCGTTTACATTGTGTTAGTGTGTAGATTAGGGGCCAAATGTTTTGGGTGCTGCTGAAATCCTATAAGTGATGTTCCCTGCTCTGGCAAATCTTAATAATAAATAGGCGAGGTAGACAACTGAAAGGACTGAAAACCAGCACAGAGGGCAATCAGTTGAATTGGTGCGGTGCAGATCAGTGGCGCAATGGAGATTAAAAGTCAGTTGCTTTGAAATCAGGAATAAAACCTTGCAATGGCTCTGATGCCATTTTTTGATGGACTGTGGAAAACACAAAAAAATGAAACTGGTGCCTTGAAAACATTCCAAACTGAAGAATAACATGAAATGTGATTTTATCATTCCAGAGACGGGGATTTTAAAAATTCACTAAAATCCCAGTAAGAACTCTGAAAACAGATTTTATTGTTGTTGTTGTTGTTCTGTACTTATACTTTCAATATAGAATGTAGCTATCAATGTTTACTTGATTCATAATATTAGAAAAAAAAATACATGGAGAAAGCTGAATTTCATCTTCTTCCATTACTGTGGATACAAACAAAAAGTGGTTATGAATCACTTTTCATTGATAGAAGGAATTTATTTGTCCATTTATTTTACTGGCGTGTCTGCTGAAACTGAAGTTCTTGATTCATGATCTGCAGGAGGCAATGCCGAAGAGATCTGCTTTTGCAGCCACCAGGCAACTCTGGAAGGATGCAGGGGGCTGTGCATAACAGCGGCCCGAGCCAGGACTGGGAATATAAACCACACAAACACGCCGGGGCAGGACAGCGTGTGGAGACAAGGCTCATTCTCTGCGGAGAAGAACATTGCTCCTGCCACAGATGTACGTGGAAATGTGTCAGGTAAAGTTGTTCAACAACCCCCTTGTCAGAAATAATCATTAAAGCAATTCTACTAGAAATATAAACAGATCCAGCTCAGATGTAGGGCATCACTGTCATTGTTTTCCAGAAACTTTTCTCTCTAACAAAATAATGGAGCTCATACAGTGCAGAATTTTAAGTAAAGAGAACATAGAGGCAAGGAGGATCTGGCGGCCAGCTCTAGCTGCGGCTTTCGGAGCGGGCTCACCCAGGGCTGCCGCTGCCCCCGCTCAGGCGGGCTCTCTTGCACTTGTCTCCTACCTTTTTGTTTTGCTTTCTCCCTAGTTTTTTTTTTTCTTGCACAACTTCTCCTTTGCTATATGGGGGTATAAATTCTTCCTTCTGCTGTGTTCTGGCCTGCGCCGCTCGTGTTCTTATTAAATGCTGTGGTTACAAAATGCAAATATGCCAGACAGCCACTTGACTGCCATCGGAGAGCCTTTCTGCCTCTGGGCCCATCGTACTCCTTAGACAGCACAGTTTTTCCTGCTTGAGTGGGTTTTCTGAAACAAAAACCCTTTTCAAGGGTGCTGCTACACTTCACAAATCGTACATCATATGGACTGTTTATTGTGCAGAGATTTTAACAAACTCATTTTTTCAGCTTGCTGGTGGCTATTCCCACAGCCCACGCATGGCGTACCGCTAACGAGGGCCGGGAGGGGCTTGGTTCTCCATTACTGCCTCACTCTTTCCCCTTTTTAGCAGTTTCAGGATTACCAGTGTTACAAGGCTGTAACAAATTAAGTCTGATCTGTGTGGAAGATCTTACTGAAATCGGTGGACTTACTTCTGTGCGGAAGAGAAAAAGGTATGCAAATAAATGACATGTGTGTGCTCCTCTTCTGGAAGCACGGCGTCTAACGAACAGCGTCCGTAGAAACACATGGGTTGATCTGAAGACGGATTGCAGCTCTCGCAGGTACTTGCTGAACGTGCCCGGCTGGAGCCCGGTGTGACGTGCCTGCGAGAAGAGGCAGCTCACCGCAGCACTGAGCGGGTCCTCGGCCGTGGCTCCAGCCCGTGGCCGCTCCCTGCGGCTGGAGGCGAGGGGCTGGCCCAGCAAGCAGAGGCGTAGCTATGGAAGATTTGCCTGTTGTCCAGAAGGACTGCACGCTAAAACTGCTCTTCTGCAGCCCTGAGCGAGTTCGTCTGCAGCTGGGACGGGAGCGCTGGCCTCTCTGGGGGGGTCTGCGCTGCGGGCGTCAGCACGGCAGCCAGCCTCCGCGTCCCGGGAGGAGCCGCAGCCGCAGCTCTTGGGGGTCTCAGCGCCTCGCTGCCCAGGCTGCCAGCCTGCGGCCAAGGAGAAAGCGTTGGCTGCAGAAACTCTTTCTGTGGAAAAATGGCATTCACTCGAAAAGCCAGCTTGCCATCGGAAAAGTTTTGACCTTAGAAATTTAATTAGTCCCGTTTGGAAGTTTGGTGGAAATTGTTCACGAAGTCCTTTGGGTCCTTTGTTTGACTTGAGCGGGAGTTCAGGCAAATCTTCTGTCACAAAAATAACTGGAACCAATACTTAGAGTTCATGCTAGGGAACGGGAAGCGTGATAATGTGTTAACTGCAATTTTGTCTTCTGGTATACGTCGTCAGAACTGATGAAGCATTTTATGGGAGAAAAGAGGAAAAACTAACAAATCGGGGAGTATTCCCCTAGGCTGATGAGTGCATGTGGTGTGATAAAATACTATGATTAACCTTGGCTGGGGGCAAAAAATGGATTCAGAGCTGAAAAAATGGTCTGTGCAAACAAGCCCCAACCACGTGGAAAAATGGCTTGAACGTGAAAGCAAATAAAATGGCAGCTGTTACGGGAGGCTTTGTGCCTAATGGTCCAAAACACTGCCAAGCATCGAACAAAGCTTTGTGTGCAATTACTTCTCTGTATTAAAAATAACAACACGCTAAAGCATGGAAATGAAGAGATTTACAGTGTGTGGCAAATCGCTAATTTACCTGCCCGTAGTGGCTGCCTGGCTGTGTCTCTGCCGGAGAGCGGGCGGCTGCAGGAAGGCTGGCCAGGAGAGCTGCTTGCTGGGTGCTGCAACAGGTTTTGGCTGAGCATGTATAATTAATTTAATCTTAAATCAATTTACACTATCAATAATGAAGCACCTCTTAATGGACTTTCAACTGGTCAAGTGTCAAGGCAGACTGCGCGGTGTGGAAAGCAGAGGAAGAACTTCCCTCGTTGCGTAAGCTCGTGGCAGAGCATGAATAAATCATTCTCTCTTGCTGGCGACTGTTTGATGCTGCTTTAAGATCTCTGAAGTGAACTTCCTTCTAATTTAACACATGCCTGCAGTTTAAAAGCGGCCTCATCCGCTTAAGAAAAAGCACCTAATTTATGCGCTGCTTTTAACTTTTAATAAAAGAGCATGCTTACGAACTCTGAAAAAGAGAAATAGCTGAGAATGAAAGTTATACTTTCTACCAAGCCTGAGATGAACCGGGAGAAGCTGTCGGGAGTTCGCTGCGTCTCCAAAAAGCTGAGAGCCCTGCAGTGCTGCTGGGAGCTTTCTCTTTAACTGTATGAACTCTTTTCTGTTTTAAAGGCGCTGGGCAAGGTCTTTCTTCAATACCATTCAAATATTACCTCATATTTTTGATCTGAATTTCACATACTGTCTTCTGGGCATTTCCATACGTTTCTGCTCTGGAATGATGCTGTTAATGATGCCGCTGTGTGCTTTTACTGCAGTTCCCCTGCACCGAATGCTGCGTTTCCTTATTTCTGAGACAACGCGGAGAGTTTTAGCACAGTTGCATCCATGAAAATCAACCACAGCTACACTGGTGAAGCTCTGCCTAATCCTTCAGATCTGTAAGGTTCTTGTGAGTCCTGACAGCAAGTTTTCTGTGGCTCTAGAATATGGATGAAGCCAAGACTGAGCGGTGCCCATCGCCCATAACGCCGCAGCAAACGGACGGGGCCGGAGAGGGTGCAGCCCTGCGGGCGCGTTCGGGGTCCCTGCACGCGGGCGTCGCTGGGCTCTCGCTCTGTGCGCGCCGTGCCCTGCTCTGCCGTGCCCAGCACGGAGCACCCCAGCCGGGGGCTGCAAAGCCAGATGTGGATTTACCCCATTCCCAGGGGGAAATTCCCTCTTCTCTGCACCGTGTCAGCACCTTGGCCAGGTTGAAGGCTACAGTCACCTCTGAAAATTAAACATTTCCCTAAATCTAACAAGAAAAATGTTGATTTTGATTCCTCCTCAGAAGGCAGCTGCTTGTGTTATGCTATTAACAAAGAAGGAAAAAAAAAAGCCCCCCCCCCCCCCGAAAACGCCCATGTTATTTCGCAACAGGAATTACTGTTTTCTGAATAATCAGAATCCCAACTCAGTATATTTTTAAGCAAATATAGTAGTTTTCTCATGTTTAAATCTACAAGATTGATCAAGACTGCCTGGAGAGTAAATTTACCTCTGTGTCAACAGCTCAGTTAGTGCTGCCCTGCTCCTGACTCCTTCTCTGCTTCTTTCTCCTCTGGTTTCTCTTCACTGTAGGCACCCTTCCCCGTAATGAATGTCTCTGTGCCCAGCCATCCCTTTGCGGGAGCGTCAGGAGAAAAACAGATAGATGTTACCATTTGCCTAGGTAAGATAAATAATGATTAGGTGGTGGGTTTCTCCTCTGAAGATGGATTGGGCAATAGCAGCCGTTCTCTCTGAAATTTCTCTTTCCAGGTGGCTGAGAAGCAATTTCAAGCAACAGGGAAGCCTTGCCCTGGCAGTGTTCATCACTCCGTTTCTAGCAGAGAAATTAGTCACGATGTAAGTAAATAATGGAGAGAGAGTAAAAGGCAGAGCGGTGCAGCATTTTTCTCCATCTTTTGATTGCTGCATCGCAAGAGCCCCGGCCCTGGAGCGGTGCGGTCTGCAGCACGGCAGCTTGCTCGGCGGGAAGGTGGCAGTGCCACGAGGCCGGAGCTCACCTGCCGTGGACGCCTGCCTGGTTCTGCGGCAGAATGCCCTCCTGACTTTAGAAACAAATCTTTTAGTAGCTGCTAAAAGGCTTTCACCTCCAATCGCCCATGCTCCCGCACCCCTGCTGAAGGAGGTTTTCTTTTCTGCTCCCTGCTGGTTTCGCACAGACTGGAAAGTCCAGGCGTGCAAAGCAGCTGTGAAATTGGTAGCGCACAGCGGATCTGCAGGGCCCCGGGGCTGGGCAGGCGCAGCTTCAGCTCCAACCCAGTTCTGCAGGTGAAAGTGAGGGGGGGTGCACTGTGTAAGCGCGCAGGGTTCAGGGGATGCTCTGAATCCAGCTCATTGTAAACTAAAAATTATTAAACCAGCACATTGGACTTATTGAGGGCTCAAAAATTCCCATGCTCTTTTGAGGTACCCATAAATTGCTCTTAATATACATTGAGTTCTTCCATATCTGCTGTTTGCTGCTCATATTAATGGAAAGCGTGTTCTCTGCTTACCGTAACTGCTGCCAACGCAGACGTCGTAGCAGGAGAGCAGAACAACACAAAAATCTTGGGGATTTCGGATTGAGAAGACTGAATTTTTTTTTTTTCTTTTGTCTGGATTAGAGTCGTCATATCACAGAAGATATATTATAAAGGATATATCATAAACCCCTGTTTTCGGTCTGTGCACAGACCTGGATGGAGGGCTGTGGCTGTGTCTGAGGTCTGGTCCTCGCGCACCTTGGCAGTTTAGCTTCCATTTCATTGCAAGGCCGTGGGAAAATGACTTCTGCTGCTCCTTCCCTTTCGTATTCATTCATCATTTTCATATGGTAACTACACAGAGCTGTGTCGTGTGTTAGGCAGCTCAGCCACACGGAAAGCTGCCAACATTAAAAACCAATTTTTTTCTCGGAACCAGAAACTAGGAGCTGCTGCTTCTCACGCTTCAAGAAAGTGAAAAGTAGCACTGGCTCAAAACCTGTGGGGTTTAGTTTTCCCATTCCTCATATGTCCCTGACATTTCAGAAAGTTTTCTTGCTCATATTAGATTGAAAACATGAGCGCTTGAAGATTTCCTTGGAAAAACAAACCAAAAATGCTGTTCGATGTAGAGCCACTGACACTTCATGCGAGGTCACGAAGACACGTTTGTGTAAATTGATTTTTTGTTGGTTTAGCGGTGGCCAGCCTGGACGTAGGGAGCTGCGCGACGCTGGGCACCGGATGGTGAAACCTGGCCTGGGTCCGGCGCTCGCCTTTCCCAGGAGTCGCGCAGCGCTGGTGCCCGGAGGCAGCGCGGGCAGCGCGTGCGGTGCTTTGGCTGCCGCGGTCGGCAGCTGGTGGCGGCGCGGGGGATGCCAAGGGCTCCGTCCTGGGGTTAATAAAGACCCAGACGTTTAGTGATTTCTCTGCTGTCCTCACCGATAAGCAGGGCTCTTTCTGAGTCGGCTGTGCTCCTTCTGCTTAGATGGAAAGTGATAATGATTGAAAGCACTTCTGACCCCTAAGCTTGACAGTTTAGGATGCTTTTTTTCAGTTAATGAGTTTGTTTTTTATCTCCAGCTAACTGGCTGTCTGCCGGTTAAGCCTGATCCTGGATCCGTCTCCGCTCTCTTGCACGAGCTGCAGGACAGTGCTCCCTCCGGAGAGGTGGAACAAGGAGCGGTCGCTCGGAGCGGCGTTTGGGTACGTGTAGGGCAGCATCATCACCGCCTGCATGTGGCGTTCCCGGCTGCCTGCGGCGCTGGTGTGGGGCCACACGCCTGGCATTCTCCTCATTTCCAGGGCATCTGGAGGGGCAGGTCTCCATCCAGCCTTCTGCTTGGGCAGGAAAGTTTATCGAAGCAGGGCTCTGAGGTGATTTGTCAGGGTGATGCTTTGGAGACCTGCGATAATTTAAACTCTGTCTTTTCAGAGCTGACGCTGAATCCATGGAAATAAATCACCCCAGAAAGCCCATTATTTCTTAATTGCAGGACATGCGAGTGCCCAGCTTCAGGCAGCCCCCGGTGGGCTGTGGGATCGTGCAGCTGGAGGAGAGTTCTCTGCTGATCTGCCCAGCCCCAGCCACCAGCCCGCGCCGGGGGGGACGGTGACCGCTCGGATGGTGCCGGTGAGCCTGGCTGCCTCGGTGCTGAGCACGCTTCCAGGAGGGGGGCTGCCCCAAACAAGGGGCGGAGGGCGGCCCGGGCACGGCTGCGGAGGGGGGGGGCTGCGGGGGGGTGTTTTCCCATCTCGATAAAGCTTGTGGGCTGACTGGGAGTTTCAGGGAAAGGCACTTCTCTTCAGAAGAGGTGAAGGGTATGAAGGTAGCGAGTAGCGATGATGGAAAGTGGGTGGTTAGTGTTTTCCATGAGTTTCCAACCAGCCCAGCTTCTCCCTGCATCGCCCCGCTCTGGGGTTCCAGTTCTGCGTTTACGGCCGAGATTGCCGCCGGGGAGGGGGGGTTGGGCTGCGCCTGGGGCGCGGGCTGGCAGCACCGAGGCTGCTGCTTCCCAAGCCAGAAGATTTCTCACCCTGCCGTGTGGGAATTCAGTTCTTCCAGAGCGCTCGCTCCGGTGTCTGTTTCTTCCCAGCAGTATCTGGTAGGTTTGGAGCCTGGCACCCTGTGTGAAGCGGGCTGGATTGTGCTTAGATTAGTGCTGCCACGATGTCACAGCACGGTGACAAGATGCTCTGCAAAACAGAGAAGCAAAGACAGAATATGTACGGGGAAAAAAAGACATTTACATTTCTTACTTGGAGGAGTAACATAAACATGGGACCGTTTCCCAGGAGAAGAGCTTGTTATGGTATGGATGTAAAACTGCAGAGGGGCACACGTATGATATTTGCAGAAACATGTCACTCAGTCGAGAGCTGCTCTGCTGTGACGCTGCCTTTCTGTGCAGGCTGCGTGACGCACACCAGGCTAATTTGTCCCCAAATGGCAAAGTACTTAACCTTTTTCTAACATTTTATGGTGAAGAAAGATCAAAACGGGAGGAAGCAGTTTGCAGTTGCTTGATTATTTTTGTTTTGCTGATATTTCAGCCACAAACATTACATCTTTGGGTTTACTGAGAAAGCCATTGATGATGTTTCTACTGAGAAACATAAGGCAGCTTTACTGCGCAGGAGCAGTTAATGGTGTCTTTAAGATGTCCACGTTGCCAAGGCAACACAAGGTGGACAGAGTGGAGATCTGGTCCATACGTTCCGGGATGATCTCCCGCACTGGAGAACTCTGCGCTCAGACATGCCTTCCTGCGTTTTTCATTCTATCTGGTTGCAGCTACGCTGCTTAAGTACAGTTATTTAATAAAGGTAATTATGAGATTAACAAATTGGGGAAGGTTAAATTTGATGAACTGTGAGATGTTTGCTGCTTTTGGTGTTGAACTGATGAGCATGTTGCAGATACTTATTGGTACGAAACTTGGTGATTCAGTGCATTTTAATACAAAGCAGATTTCTGTCTCTTCAGAGCAATTATTTGATTAGCATTGTTTATCTTAGATTCAGAACTTCGAGTGCAAATACTGATTCAAACATGGAGTTCAAACAGTCGATGCGGATGAGTGTGAAGAAGCTCTCAGAGCAGAGGCGAGCGGGGAGGAGGAGGGGGATAAGTGAGGGAGTCCAGCACCTGACATGGGGGGAAGTCAAGGCCAGACAGTATCATCTTTTTGTCACCTCATTTCCAGGTAATGAGTAGGATTCCATGAAGTGGAGATCTTTATGCACATGGCCAACAAGAAAGACAACAAAGCTATCAGTAGGAACTTAACACGTTACTGCTGCCTCCTTACTGTGGACTGAATAGTGAGGCATTGCCACGTAGAAAAGAAATCTAGTAGCAGTATTTTATTTTTACTGGCTTTTGTTGGATACCTAGCAAAGATCCTTATACCTTCTGTTACTAATTTGTCTGGATGCCCAGGGGCTACTGAATGTATTTAAAACAAGTATTTGTAACTTCAATTCAGGAAAAAAATCCCCACTTGTTACTAGGATCATCTCAGCGTTTATGCTGATAAATGCCCACTTCTAAACCGGTGATTACACATTGTTTTTTGCACTGTGCTCTCACACACTAGATTTTCTTCACACAAAAATGTGACTTATGTTGTTCTGATTACACTTCCACAAACATCCCCTTGGAGCTGATTATTGAGCGACTGGACTTTTCTTCTTCCATATGTTTAAAAAATGAGGCCATAAATTTTTGAAAAAAACCCACGTTAGTGATTTGACTTTAACTCCATTGAAACTTTCTGCAGTGCTCCCGAGCCGGGTGCTGGCGTACGTGGGGCGGCCGCGAGTGCGTCTGCTGCAGGGCGTGTTCCCTGCGCCGCGCATCGCTCCCAGCCCACCCCGGAGCTCGGAGCGGCTCACCGCCGCGGGCTGCGAAAGGTGGCGATGGGTTTGCTCCGTTCTTCGAGGCACAAACACAATGAAGTTGTTGGGTTTGACATCCTTGGCTGCTTACTTGCGTGAAGTTATTAAAACTGCTGGGACCAGCTCTTGGGAATTGTGGTTCTGTTGGCTGGGATCGCAGCGGGGAAGAGCAGCAGTCGTCCCAGTGAGGGGATCAGTCATTGGAACGTTAAAGTGTGCTCGGTGCTGGGAGGTGAGAGAAACGCGACAGCCCTCTTACGGTCTGATTATTCCCCAAAGCAATAAAATATGTTGTTAACATGCCAAAAGGGTAATGCTCCCTTGTACGTGTTCCTGATCTGTTTAATCAGGCAGACATCATAAAGGCACAAGTTATTGGGAACCATATCCTTAGGCGTATGACGCCATCGTAGAGATTTACTCTCGGTCATATATAGTTCATAGTTACACTTCTTAACTCTGCAAAGTGGAGCTGTGCTGTAGAGGAAAGATGATTTTATGCCAAGAAGAAATGTTGTTGGTCCCTAGTCTTTACTTGACCATGCCTAGACTGACTGTGGAATTTGGATTCGTTCTTTAAACTCTGATTTTAAAAGTTGGGAGAATAATTCTGACTTTAGGGGAATGTTTATAATTGTAGTTAATTTCTATTTCCAAAGCATTTTTGCATCTTCAGAGGGCTTTTCCTTAAAATTGTGTGTCCTTACTCATTTTTATTGCATAAGCAATGCAGAGAACTATACCAAATGTTATTTATGAATTCTTTTCATATTAAAAATGTAAATTCACTTTCACAGTTGCAATATTTTTTGTTTGTTTCCCTCAAACCTTCAGACAGATGTTTTTGTTTATAAAAGCTAACGGCCTAAATTTTTCTAGCATCACAAGCACTATTAAATTCAGCCGTACCTGAATGCCAAATGAGCGCTGTGACAGAAGTGTGCATGCAGGAAGCAAGTCTCCAGCCCTGCTGAAAATCGAATCGCTACAAGGTCCCCCAAGGGAGCTGGTGAACACCCAGCGATGCCTGGGAAGGTGCTGGCAGCGCGGGTGGACCTCTCTCGGGTATTCTCAGACGGTATTCTCAGACAGTCAAGCAGACAGTGAAATGTTTTCATAGTCCTCAGGCAGGCAGTGAAGTAAAATTTAACATCCAGCGCTGGATAATTAAAGAATGTAAAAGATCAAGTGTACTGAATGTATTTACTTCAGATGACTCTTGCATATCCATTGGAGAACGCCTCTGATCCAAACTGTGCCCTAAACTGCTTAGAAATGAAGAGGAGCAAGGTGCAACAAAGTCAGGAAGTTTAGCCTCAAAAAAGCTGTGTTTAACGCCTCAGAGAGGGAAGAAAACCTCATGAAGAAGGGAGAACTGCGATGGTGGGAGAAAACACATCAGCGTGTCTCTCCTTTTGTTTTTTTTTCCTGGTGTGGTTTGCTCTTCTATCTGGAAACAAAAATGCTTTGTCAGTCTTGCCATTTTGGTGCTGTTTCATGGCACTGTTGGCTAAGCCTGAAAGCAATCTTCGAACCAGTTCTGTAGGGAAAATTCAGCAAAGTTAAAACTTACAGCCAGGCTTGGTTCGTACTCTGCAGCCTGTGTTTCATCTTCGCGTGTCGTCTGAAGTGGCTACCGGCTTGCAAACAAAACACGGGAGAGCACAGAGAAAGACTTTTTATCAAGACGGCTTTCCTTTAATCCTCATGACAATGTCTCGATGGAAAGAAACGAAACATCATTTTAGATAATTACTGGAGAAAAGAAAAATTTCATTTAACTGCACGGTTCCCTCTTTTCGGGATGCAGCCTCACACACTGTAAGATAAAATCGCAGAAGATATTAGGATTTCCAATGTGTAAAGCTTAGAAATGGTGGATGTTAAGATTAATCTTGGTCAAAAAATATTATGTCAGATATCTTCATTCTGTTGTCCCCTCTAACAGGTATAAATTATCAATGGTGCTCTTCGCTGTCTTCTTTTATTTCATAAAACCACATCATTGAAGTCTGTATGAGGTAAAGCGGAATCGGTCGGCTAAATGACTTTCTTACAGACCAGCGTTTCACTTGAGGTCTGAATGAGAACTGTCCTCTGCCAGGAGGAAATCTTTTTGGTGAGATGATACAGGGGAAAAATTTGTTCTTTATAACTCCATAGGCAGTCAGTAGAATGTATTTGCAGTACATTATCCTTTTTTAAAAAAACAGAGGTATTTATAAGCAGACATATTAACAGCAACTGAAAGAAAAAAATGGAGTTCGGTATAAGCAAATGGCAAGTCTTTTACCTGGTAGTGTTTTCCTTTCTTTAAAACTTGATATAATGTGCAATCTGGTTTCCTTAGCTGCCTGCTCATACAAGCAAGCCATACAAGTGAAAACGAGTATCATCTAAAATCAGCGGCGAGGCAGCTTCCTGCTCCTTGGCGTGGAAAACCCTGGATCTCCAGTAATTTCAGTCTAAACTTTTACCCATGAAGTATCAGGTGAACAAGTCCCCTGCGTATTCATGGAATGGGCAAAGGCGCAGAAATGAGGCATTTACAAACACCTTTGGCCCTCTTGGGACTCAGGTCACTTTTCAGGTTTTTTTGGTCAGCTGGTCTTAGAGCAGCAGAAGGTCCTCGAGCAGTGACGTCCTAAGGACAAGTGTAGGTCATCTGTGCAGCTGACACTTCTGGGTGGTTTGAAAAGGCTTACTGTGAGAATACCAATTCAAGGTATACCTCAAACGTACCGCAGAGTGAGAAACTGGCTTTTGATCGGTGTGTTTAACTGGTTCAGCAGAAAAGCGGAATGCTGGGCAGATTATGGCTTTTTTTGAGAGCAGTGGTGCCTTTTTGAGTCTCCTCAATGAAATCGGATCTGTTGCTCTGTTCTGAATACCACTGACAGAGTCGATAGCACCAAGCGTGCTTTGACAGGGAACACCGTCTCATCTCCTGTATTCGCCAGATACCGGCCGATGACAGAACACAACACTCTCCAAACACTGGAACAAGAAGAGTTCAGGTGGCACAGTGTTTCTGATGCCCAGCAAGAACAGGATAGCTTCATCAAGCAGGCTTTCTGAAAGACGTAAATGGAGATGTAAGACAGTACAGCCCTGTCAAGAGATACCCCTATCACCCCCTCTCAAGAGAAGTCAGATGTATTAAACACCAAATGTGTTCAGTAGAGACAAAAGACTCAACCCCGATTTCTTTACATATCTCCTTACTTTGACTGAGTGCCAGCAGCGCAATCTCAGCAGCAAGGGGATGCAACATTATTATGCTCACCTTGAAGAACAGAGGTGATCCCGTCCCTGGATGGAAGAAACGAGTATATTGAAAAGTGGCGTTTGTGTGACATTTGCAGGACAGGAGAAGAATAATAATGAAGAGATTTTTATGGACTAGCACTCCTTATCTGCACATCTCCACGTGCCTTACAGAAGTATAGAAGATGTGTTGTCACTTTCTGATAGAGAAATGGATTGGCGGAGCTGGGAAGGGCACTGGGTACCTGCAGCTGTGAGTCACCTGTCTGCCATGAACCGGCCGAGCAGCAGCCGAGCAGCAGACTGCGGGGAGTCGTGTCCTGCCCAGGCCTTTGCTGCCTGTTTGCTCCCAGGCACCGCGCGGGAGCAATGGGGATGCTAGCTGGGGGGCAGGGTCATGGCCGTACGCGCAGCAAGGGCAGGAGAGGGGTGACAAGACCAACGAGGTGCTAGAGTAGGCTCAGCCCTGTTTTCTCATGGATAGAAGGTCAATGGATGGTTAGTTTCCTTTTTTTGTTTGGGTTTTTTTACTCCTCCCTCCCCTCCCAGGGCATGAGAATAGGTAATAAAAAAAGTCGTGAAATCTGAGGGTTCTTCATCTTTCTACATATCCTTTGTGACCAGACAACTGGATTGAAAAAACCTGCAAAGATAAAAGGAAACTGCAAAGAATATGAAGAGGACACACTTTCTCTCCTTCCTCCTCTTTGGAAGGTTCCCATGCTGTAAGTCATGTGAGATCCTACTTTATTTATTAAAAGAAAAAAGGTTAATGACCCTGACTTGCAAATGAAGGCCAAAGATGTAACAGAAAAGGTGTCGTCCTCTGGCGATGCAGGTTCGTAACGCCCGTCAGACTCCCTCACCGTCACTTGCTGTGTGGGAACATGGCAGGATATTAACTCCGGTCCAGCCTTGCTTTGTAGCCAGCAAATCGAAAGCCCACGCTTGGGACGGCAAAAGGCAGCAGATGGTCAGTGCGAGGGTCCCTGAGCAGGCCCAGCGCGGGTGCTGGGCGGTGGGCACGGTGCCCGCTGCGGGGGGCTCTGCCCCAGACTGGACGCCAGCTGCGGAGTCGGAGCTGTGTGGAGCCGCGGTTTGGCTTTAACACGATGATTTCCGTTGCTTCTAATGAGGCAGCGAAGATCAAATTGCACGTTGGAAGAAATTATAAACAGCTCTGGGAAGTCTCTCCTAGGATTTCAGGCTACGTGCCCTGGAAGGTTGTAAAGCCATGGGGCTTTTGGCTGAAGCACCGGGTGGGAGCTGGGTAAGGGCAGGCTGAGGGTCCGTCTCTGGCAGTGTCCTGACCTGGAGAATGGTCATCAGGGAGCACCAAGGGAGGAGCGTGAGAACGAAGTGCTCCTTACTCAACTTGCCCATCCCATAGCTGCACCTTTGCGTCGGGCAGCTGTTGACAGACTTTTTGCCAGGAATTTGCCTAATTGTTTTCTAAATATCCACACTGTGTTTTGCAAAGTGTTCGATGGCAAAGGGTTCCAAAATATGATTACGTGTACTTCCTTTGGCGTGTTTTATGGCTGCTGCTAGATAATTTCATTTTATATTCCTTATTCTCGTGTTATGTCAATGATTATTTTTTCCCTATTCCCCCTTAATCTGCCATTCATAATTTTACAAACTTCATCATGACCTGTCCCACACTACATATAAAAAGGTTCTATACATCTCACATCTCTTTAGCGTTTGATAAGCTGTCGTGTGTTAAAGTAAGAAAAGCATCGCCGTAAGCTACAGCATCAAAACAAATCCACAGCTGAGAAGTGGCTGGAGATGTGCTCTGACTCCAGCTGTTCTGGCCAAGTAGAGATCAGCTTCTGGGCGGATTTACACCTGCAATTCCAGAAATAGATCTCCTGTGTGCAGGCTGTTTGGAAGAATAAAAAGTAACTCCTGATCGTCCTCAGCCGCCAGCCGGCTGCCCGTGCTAGGGCGCAGGAGCTGGTGACACTCGTGTTTCATTCCCTTTGACCCAGGGGCTGTGGAAAGCTGCTCTAGGAAGCGACGAGCAGCACAAACCATGATTAATATGAAATAACTAATTGGACCAAACCTCTGGAGAGAGAAGTAAGGGTTAGAGATAGGCGAAGCACCATTCTTTCTGTTTGTTCTGTTTGAATGAAAGACTACTGTTGTCTGAGCTTCTCCGTGTTGGTGTGCTACCTAGAGCGCGGCGAGATTGTCTTCCTGCGTTTTGGTTGCAAACGTTTAAAAGGGTGACCTTTCAAGTTGCTTAATGAATATGCCAAATACCTAAATATCAATCATTTCCTTTAATGAGACATTGGTTCTGGTCTGCCTTGGCTTGTGGAAAGAAGAGTTTTCAGCCTGTTTGCTGGGCAGCTGCTGGAGGGGAGCCGTGGAGAGCACAGCTGGGTGCGTGGGTGCGATGCTGCAGTGTTCAGGAGCTGGTACGTTGCTGGAAGAAAGGGACCGATGTGAAAATGTTTTCTTTGAAAATTAGGGTTGTGGAAACTGGAGTGTGGATTTGTCTGTTCAGAATACAATTCGGAAAGGTGGGAAACTGCTCAGCCACCTGCAGAAGACTTTCAGCTTTAATTATTTTCCTTGCTCTGCAGTGCAAACCCCAAGACTTTTCAAATATTTGGGAAGAGGGGAGAAGGAGAGACAACCTCAAAACGTGCTTATTGCCTGGCAGGGAGGATGCTCAAGTCCATGGTTGGAAGCCTGTGCCAAGTCCCTCGTGCGAGCCGGGCACGGCGCGGACCGTATCGCTTAGTTTCTCTGAAAAGCTCCCAGGATTTGATCAATACTTTCATCTAGCAGCTGAGAAAAAAATTTCCAGTTGAAAACGTAGTTGAAACAGCTTTATTCTCATAAGTGTTTCCACTATAATAAATCAGCTTTCTGAGGGAGGAATAAATTGTGTTGCAATTTCTTGGCCAGCACTACTGCAAGTTCCTCGGAGCGGAGACTGCTCCGTGTCCGTACAGCCCGGAGACAGCAGGGCTCTGCTCCGTCAGCCGCTGCGGAGGTGTCTGCCTCCGAGCTGCTGTGGGCAACTGCACAGACCAGCAGAAGCTACTTAAATGTGATAGATCTGTATCTCTCCGATTTTTTTTTTTTAATATCCATGATATCATAAGTTCCATCCAGCAGGAATCCAGCTGACGAGCAGCATTCCCATTGGAAGCTGGGGGTTTGTAAGTGCAATGGAAATACAAAACTACACTCAGACTGCCCAGGTTCAGAGCATTTTGGCCCGTCTGTCAAGCGAGGGGAGATGGTTGCTCCTTAATTGCAGATGGGGAGAGAAACAGATTTTTCAGCCTGCTGGAAATTTGTGAGTCCCAGTGTTTGAATGGAGAAACAGTTTGAGAGAAGCGTGGCTCAGCAGGTCCTGCCTCTCAGGGTCCCGTGACGGCTGCTGGGACAACGGGGGGGAGGAATCGCCATGATGCAATTGCATTTACTTGCATGGATCTGGAACCGTCAGCAAAACTGGAACTGTAGTCAATGTATAAAATAGGAAAACCCAAGCAAGAAATATACCTGTTCTTACTGTTTCTTTTCCACTTAGGTCTGTGTAGCCTCTGAGCCAGAAGAGTTGGGAGCAGCCCATCAGCATCTTGCTGCTTAGGTCTGTGTAGCCTCTGAGCCAGAAGAGTTGGGAGCAGCCCATCAGCATCTTGCTGCTTGAAGGCTGCCTGCTCCCTGGTCCGGGGAGCTTTCTGCTCTCTGGAGCCAGGGATGTCCTGCTCGCAACCTGTGGAACGGCGTTCCTGCTTACCAACCACGCTACGTTAACGACGTGGAAATTCGCCATGGAGAACTGGGACTCTTCGTTCAGGGGAGCTCTTGGTCCATCGCAGCTCTGAGCGTGTCTGGAGACGGCAGCAAGACAAGCGGGGGCTGTTGAAGCCTCACTTGTTTACAGCATCGCTTCGCATAAAGTGTCGCTCCATCTGCGAGCTGCAGCTCTGCATTTGCACAGCAAACTGTGTGTGCACACCACATATCATAACAGCCTCCTAGAGAGGCCACGCGTGGCATTAATAAAATACATTAGACGTCGAATGTGGTACTTAGATCAATGCTTCCCCCCCCCTCCCCGACAGAACTGGTCCTGGGCTTATCATGTTAAGGCTATGTTAAATGCACGCGAGCACACCATCAAACGCACCGTAGATGCAGAGAATCTCCTGGACTAAATACAGGGTGACAGAAAGAGAGACATTTGTTGTAGGGTCTAGACAATCCTACCCCTGAGTTAGAGCTTTGTACAACATGTGAAATGCGGAACTGCGCTAATTCACATTGGCAGTCCTGGTCGCCCTCCGAGCTGCTGCTGTGAAGAACATTAACCGACTGCAGAAGTACTTCAACTTCAGAGGATAAAATGGTTGAACCCCCCCGATCACACAGAGTGTATCTTTAGTTACCAACCAGAGAAACGCACTTCAAACAAAAATGCGTGTTTCTTCTGAAGGAAAAAGAGCTTAGGAGGTAGAAGAGTGAAAGCTATTCTTTACTTTTTTTCTGAAAAATAAAATAGCCCATTTGTACGTTGATTCATCAAGCTTATCCCACTCATCTTCCAGCCAGGACTCCCAGTCCTCTCTTTTCATTTCTCTACATGCTGCAGCACACAGATGCGGCTTCCACAGTGGAAATCAATCCATCTGCAGGATGCCTCCAGTGCTCCTGCAGTCACGGCTTCTGTGGTGGAACTCCTCTGAAGCAGAATGACCTGCAGTGCCTTGCTACTTCCCTGGCAATGCCCACGCGGCGTTCTGACCGGGAAGCGTTCTGTCAGGGCCTTGGAGCCCCACACAGCACCTGCTGGAGAGAGAAAATTGCCATCCTCGGGACGAGAAAACATTTGTATAGCATCCCGCTTCAGTAGCTGGTAGGCAAGCAGCCACAGATTTGTTTCTGCACCTCGCTCTGAGGGCAGACCGGCTCCCCTTGGGTTTGGGCGTTCCCGCCGGCAACCACGGCTCTGGGTTTTGCGGGCGATTCTGAGCAGCCCCGTGGGGTGCTGGCCAGGGTGGCCTGAACTGCCACCAGGTCCCTGTGTCTGTGAAGGCAGGAAGCTGCGGGCGCTGGGCAGGGTCAGGCTGCACCGGCGTGGGTCGGAGACGCTGCGGTCCTGTCCCGGACACTGAGCATCGCCCCTGGCCGTGCCCCGCCGAGCAGCCGGGTGCTGCTGCCCCGGGAGCCGGGCAGCTCGGGGACCCCGGCGCCGGCTCCGCGTTGTCACTACGATTCGTGCAATATGGCCGTAGTAACGAAACAATTTTCAGTGTGACATTCTCCTCCGGCAACCCGTGGCTCAGGCTTCCTCCAAGCAGGGAACAGAAGGAGAGCTGTCGTGTTAACATTTTAGCTGACTCCAACCTCCTCCTTTTTTCTCTTTTTCCGAGGTGATGCGTAAAACCCGGCGCTGCCGGATGCTGCTGCTCTACGGCGTGCGAAGACCCCTGCTTTTCACAGGCGGGCTCTGAGTCACCGGGTGTCGGTGCGAAACCCAAGACAACGCGTGAGTCAGGACGATTGCCGTGGGCTTCAGAAGAGGTGTTTTAAGCCTACGGTGCTGTGCCCACTCAAAGCTGGTCTTTTGAAAGATTTATATCTCTGCAGAGTAGGCCTATGCTGGCCAGGTGCCAACAGCCCTCCTTCAACCCCTTCCTTCATTTTTTGATGATAGGTACGATTGGAGCTTGAGACGTGACTTTTTCTGTGACAAAGGGATAAAGCTTTATTAGTGGATACAGCAGGAAAAATTTCTGTACAGCCAAATTTCTGCAGTTACAGAGAGCGGTGAGGAGGATCTTCTGTTGTCCAGTTTCCATGTCATGCAGTGTGTAATTAATAACTATGTAATGCCCATGCCCTCCGCTCTGAGCGGTTTCTCAGGCCCGTCCCGGAGGGGCAGGGGGAGAGAGAATGGATTCCCCTCAGCCCCACGCCTGGCAGCGCTGCCCCGGGGGGGGGCTCACGCAGACCGGGGCCGGGTGCTTCTCTGCTGTGCCACCACCTCCCGTCTCCACGCTGTCCGTTCCAGTAAACGATTCCCCAGAGATCAGGGTTTTTCTCTACCACAAAGTTCTCTTCTTGGTTTTTTTTTTTTCTTGGATGAGCTTCCCAGCCGTTGCTGGCCACCTGATGAACCACAGAATCACAGAATGTTTGGGGTTGACAGGGGCCTCTGTGGGTCACCCAGCCCAACCCCCTGCCCAAGCAGGGTCACCCAGAGCAGGGGGCGCAGCGCCGTGGCCAGGCGGGGCTGGAATATCTCCAGAGAAGGAGACTCCACAGCCTCCCTGGGCAGCCTGGGCCAGGGCTCCGTCACCCTCAGAGGGAAGAAGTTCTTCCTC